>Ga0209498_1002542_pt1 | contig 10964 bp, 9 predicted proteins | sample WalLakDeSediment_FD_184131 | JGI IMG/M metagenome (GOLD analysis project Ga0209498, IMG submission 184131) | Lake sediment microbial communities from Walker lake, Nevada to study Microbial Dark Matter (Phase II) - Walker Lake 11/02/13 Deep... | ecosystem: Environmental > Aquatic > Freshwater >...
CTGGATGTATTCGCAAGCCGCCAGGAGGGAGCGGCGCAGGCGAGGCCCGTCGAGGTACGCGATCCGCATGATAGGAGATAATCTAATGAGGACAACATTTTGGCAACGAGAGGGGGATTGGGACGGCCAGGAGAGAGCGCGGCGCGCTAACCTCGACACGGGTTTGAAGATCCGCACCCTCCGCACCGTAGAACTGGGCGAGCCACCTGATTCACAGGACCCACATGGACGAAAGAGAGCTACGATCGTGAACCACTTCTGGAGGCGTCTCGCCGATCTTCCCTTCCCAGCCCTCCTTATGGTCCCGGCCATCCTCCTCCAGGCATGCGATCGAGGAGGCGATCCATGGCAGGGTTCCGTAACCGACAGCGCCGGCGTCACCCTTGTCCGGAACCCGGCCACGCCCGTCTGGGCCTCCGGAGAGGCATGGACCGTGACGGAGGAGCTCCGCATCGGCACCGTGGCGGGTCAGCCTGAATACCAGTTCGGCCAGATCACCTTTCTGGACGTGGCCCACGACGGCACCATCTACGTCATGGACATGCAGGCCCGGGAGGTCCGGGCCTACGATCCTGAGGGGACCTACCTCCGGACCATCGGTGGCCCCGGGAGCGGGCCGGGCGAGCTGAGCCAGCAGGCCCCCTTCGTCTTCGTGGACCGGGAGGGAGGGCTCGTTGTGCCGGACATGGGGAACCAGCGGGTGTCCAGGTACGGGCCCGGGGGAGAGCCCGCAGGCAGCTTCCCCATCCAGATGCAATCGGGAGTTCCCACCCGGTGGATGCTGGACCGCTCGGGCCGGCTCATGGCCCAGCTCAGAGGGCTCGACATTCCCGGGATGGCGGCCCTGTCGGAGGGCGACCCCATCGTGGTCTACGACACCACGGGGGCCGTAACGGACACGGTGGCCATCCTACCCAAGGGCCAGATGCTGGAGGGAATGACGGAGGAACGCCTCAGCATCACCCTGTTCGCCCCGGAGCCGGTATGGGATCTGGCGCCCGACGGATCCGCGGTCTACGCCATGAACGACCGGTACCGGATCCTGGTAAACGACCCGGGGGGAAGCCTCCGCCGGATCATCACCCGGGAGGTGCCCCGCAAGTCGGTGGAGGAAGCTGACAGGAACGCCATCCTCAGGCTCATGAGAGAGCAGTATGAGCAGTTCGGCGTGCCGCCGGCCCAGGCCGAGCAGATCATGGCGGGAATTGGTTTCGCCCCCTACTACCCGGCTTTCGCCCAACTCCTCGTGGGGCCCGGCGAGACCCTCTGGGTCCAGCGGATCCGGAGCGCCAGGGACATGGCCGACGCTGCCGGAGAGTTGGCGGAGTTCGATCCTCAGGACCTGGCCTCCCCGGAATGGGAGATCCTGGACGCCGAGGGCCGCTACCTGGGCGTGGTGGCGCTGCCCGACCGCTTCAACCCCGTGGCCGTGAGGGGCGATGATCTGTACGGCGTGTGGCGGGACGAGCTGGACGTGCAGTACGTCATGCGGGTGCGGGTGCATCGAGCCGGAGGCTGACGGAGGCTCGCTCCACGGCCTGCCGCAGGGCCCGGCCCCCTCCTGGATCCCACCAGCCCGAGCCGGAGCCCGGGCAACGAGCGGCTATAGCTTGGCCCTTCCTTCATCCGTGAGGTGGAAGAGCCCCCCTTCCTCCTGGATCACCCCGGCGTCCGCCATCTCCCGGATGCTGCCCCGGGCCCTGAACAGGGGAATCTTCAGCTTGGCAGAGATCTCTTCCGCGGGAAGAGGGCCGTCCACCAGGCTCATGAGAAGGAACTTTCCAGTGACGGTGAGCGTGCCATCGGGATCGATGCAGGCCATCATGTGCTCCGGACGACGAGAATGTGTGACGGCGCCGGCCCCGACCCGGAGAGGCCGGGGCCGGGCCTCGGCTTCATCAGAGGTCCTTCTTGCAGAAGTACCAGTCCTTGCATTCCAACCCCTCCTGCACCCGGCGCGCCTCCGCGTCCTCCACCGTCTTCGGGGGAGGCATGATGACTTTCTGGCCCGGCTCCCAGTTGGCGGGAGTGGCTACACCATTGGCATCGGTTGTCTGTAGCGCCTTCACCAGGCGGAGGATCTCCTGCATGTTCCGGCCTGTGGTGAGGGGGTAGTAGATGATGGCCCGCACGACCTGCTTGTCATCGATGACGAAAACGGCACGGGAAGTCTCGGTCTTGCTCTCGCCGGGATTGATCATCCCGTAAAGGGATGCCACTTCCTTGTTCAGGTCGGCGATGATGGGGAAGGTGATCTCCACCCCCATCTTCTCCTTCACGTTGAGAGCCCAGGCGATGTGGGAGTATACGCTGTCGATGCTGAGCCCCATGAGCTCGCAATTCAGCTTCCGGAGCTCGGGGTGGATCTCGACGAATGCGATGAACTCGGTGGTGCATACCGGCGTGAAGTCCGCCGGGTGGGAGAAGAGGATGAGCCAGGAGCCCTTGAAGTCCTCCAGCTTCAGGGTGCCGAAGGTGGTGTCGGCGGTGAACTGGGGAGCGGGATCCCCGATGCGGGGAAGGGCTACAGGCACGGTCACCTGGGGGTTGGCTACGGCATCCATGGACTGCCTCCATGTGGGTTTTCGGGATATTTTGACTCGGGCTCTTCGGAATGATTCCTGTTCTCCGGTATGAAACAGAATAATCTAGCGGGTCGGACCGGGAAGCGCAGCCAGTCGGGTGACGGCTCGCCCGGATGGGCGGGGCGGCATAATTTCCGGGGGGAACGATGGAGCCGCAACGCTGGGACGCGGCGGCTGCAAAACCTTGAACATGCACTGACAACAACGAGGGAGCAGGCTTCATGGCCATGATTTCCGAGAACCCCGCCAACGGACAGATCATCGCAGAGTACGAAGAGACCACGGACCAGGAAGTGCGGACCATCGTCCGCCGGACCCACGAGGCTCATCTCCAGTGGAAGAGGACTCCCGTCTCCCACCGGGCCGCCCTCATGAAGGAGGCCGCCGCCGTCCTCCGGCTCAGGGCCCGGGAATTCGGTGAGCTCATGACCCTGGAGATGGGCAAGCCCATCACCGGCGGTGTGGCGGAGGTGGAGAAGTGCGCCTGGGTGTGCGACTACTACGCAGACAACGCCGAGAGCTTCCTGGCGGACCAGGAGGTGAAGACCGACGCCGGCCGGAGCTTCATTACGTTCCAGCCTATCGGGGTGGTCCTGGCCGTCATGCCCTGGAACTTCCCCTTCTGGCAGGTCTTCCGGTTCGCCGCCCCGAACCTCATGGCCGGAAACAGCGGCCTCCTGAAGCACGCTTCCAACGTCCCGGGTTGTGCCCTTGCCATCGAGGAGGTCTTCCGTGAAGCGGGCTTCCCGGAGGATCTCTTCCGGACACTGCTGGTGCCGGGAAGTCGGGTGGAGGGGATCATCGAGGACCCCCTTGTCCGGGCCGTAACCCTCACCGGGAGCACCCCTGCCGGCAAGGCAGTGGCACGGAAGGCCGGCGAGGCGCTGAAGAAGACGGTGCTGGAGTTGGGAGGCAGCGACCCCTACGTGCTCCTTGAGGACGCCGACCTGGACTCGGCCGTGGACACCTGCACCACGGCCCGCCTGGTGAATTCCGGACAGAGCTGCATCGCCGCCAAGCGGTTCATCGTGGTGGAATCCGTCCGGAAAGCCTTTGAAGAGCGCTTCGTGGCCAGTATGGCGGCCGCCAAAATGGGAGACCCCATGGAGGAGGACACAATGGTGGGCCCACAGGCCCGGTACGACCTCCGGGAGGAACTCCACGACCAGGTGGTGAGGAGCATCGCCGCGGGAGCCCGGTGCCTCCTGGGGGGCGAGATCCCTCCGGGACCCGGAGCCTTCTACCCCCCCACCGTTCTCACCGACGTGGGTCCGGGGATGGCAGCCTACGACGAGGAGCTGTTCGGGCCCGTGGCGGCCGTGATCCCCGTGAGGGACGAGGCGGAGGCACTGAAGGTGGCCAACGACACGGTGTTCGGCCTGGGGGCGGCAGTCTTCACCGGGGACGTGGAGCGGGGCACGCGCATCGCACGGGAGGAGTTGGAGGCCGGTGCCTGCTTCGTGAACGCCTTCGTCCGCTCAGACCCCCGCCTTCCCTTTGGCGGCGTGAAGGAGAGCGGGTACGGGCGGGAGCTCTCCCCCTTCGGTATCCTGGAGTTCGTGAACATCAAGACGGTGTGGGTGGCATAGGTATTCACGAACTTCTGCGGTTCTCGGACCCACGAGACCCCGGCCCCGGGACCCGCGGGAGCCCTCTCAGCTCCCTACCCCTCATCCGGCAGCTCCATCTCCCGGATGAGGCCGCTGGCCAGGTCCAGGATCCACCCATGGACCTCCGGAGGATCCCCGGCCCCCAAGGCCGTCCGGTAGGGAGTGGAACGCAGGACGTTCCCCACCTGGACCTCCACATTGAGCTCCGCCAAGCGGTTCTGCCTCCCCAGGTCACCGGGAATGGCGTCCAGCTCCTCACGGTGCTGGGCCGCCAACTCCTTGAGGGGTTCCAGCCAGGCCCCCACCGCCCCACCCTCGACCCCGGCCAGGGCCGCCTTGGCGCCCCCACAGCGGGTGTGGCCTGCCACTACGATGTGGTGGACTGCCAGGTGCATGATGGAGAACTCCAGGACCGCCTGGAAGTTAGGGTCGTCCAAGGGAGCCCGGTTGGCGATGTTGCGGTGGATGAAGAGCTCGCCGGGATGGGTTCCCAGCATTCGGTTGACGGCCAACCTGGAGTCGGAGCATCCGATGAACAGGATGCTGGGATGCTGCTCCTCCGCCAGCTTGCGGAAATAGTCCGGATCGTCCCAAAGCTCTTCCTGGACCCATTCCCGGTTGTTCGCCAGGAGAAGCTCGAAGGCAGGATCGTGCTCACGGTGGCCACGGCCGGCTCCCCTTCCTCCCCCTCCCCACTGCGTCACTGCTCCACCTCCCATCCTGTCCAGCCGGGCCCCCGGACCACCCTACCGGGCTTGGCGCCGGTGTGCCGCCCGTCCCTCACCACCTGGATTCCGTTCACGAACACGTGGGCCACCCCTTCGGCATACTGGTGGGGCTCCTCGTAGGTGGCCTTGTCGGCGACAGTGGCGGGATTGAAGACCACCACGTCGGCGAAGTAGCCCGGCTCCAGGCGGCCCCTTCTGTAGATGCCGAGGTTGTCCGCCGGGAAGGCCGTGAGGCGGCGGATGGCCTCCTCCAGGGGGATGATGCCTTCCTCACGGACGTACTTGCCCAGGAGCCGGGCGAAGGAGCCGTACGCCCGGGGGTGGGGATTGGACCGGAGGAAGATGCCCTCGGCGGCGGGGGCCCCGCTGTCGGAGCAGAAGCTCATCCAGGGCAGGGCGATCTGCTTCCTGACGTTGTCTTCCGACATCATGAAGTACACCACCCCCAAACGGCTCTCGTCCTGCACCACCAGGTCCATGGCCGTCACCTCCGGGGCGGTCCCCCGAAGCTCCGACACCTCCGCCAGGGTCTTCCCCGTGAGGTACTTGAGGGAATCCTGCCGGAAGCTCACCAGCAGGACGTTTTCCGGTCCGCCGGCGGCCAGCATGAGGTTCTCCCACTCGTCGGAGGGAGTCGTCATCTCCCGGCCGATCCGCTCCCGTAGCTCCGGGTCCCGGAGGCGGGCTCGCCAGGCTTCCGGCCCGCCCTCCTGCGCCCAGGGAGGCATGGCGGCGTCCAGCCCTGTGGAACCGGCCGTGTACAGGTACATGTCGGCAGTGATCGTGAGCCCCCGGGCTCGGGCCTCCTCCACCCGTCGGATGACCTCGTCCATCTTGTGCCAGTTTTCCTCACCGGCGGCCTTGAGATGGTAGATCTCCGACGCCACCTCCGCTTCCCGGGCGATGGTGAGGAACTCCTCCAAGGCCTCCAGGAGCTGGTTCCCCTCGCTCCTCAGGTGACTGGCATGGATGCCACCGTACTCCCCCGCCACCCGGGCCAGGGCGATGAGCTCAGGGGTCTTGGCGAAGCTCCCGGGGGTGTAGATGAGGGACGACGCCACGCCCAGAGCTCCCTCTTCCATGGCCTCCCGTACGATGTCCAGCATCCTCTCCAGCTCCTGGGGGTTTGGATCCCGGTCGGCGAAGCCCAGGACGTTCACCCTGGCCGTGGCGGCCCCCAGGAACGAGGCCACGTTGGGAGAAACCCCCCGGGCCTCCAGGTACTCCAGATACTCACCCAGGGTGGTCCACTCGATCTCGTATTGGATGTCCCCCTGCTGGCTCTCGGCCCACTCCTTCAGGGAATCGGGGATGGGCCCCATGGAATCCCCTTCCCCCATGACCTGCAGGGTCACCCCCTGCATGACGTCGCTCATGGCCCGACCGTCCTCGATCATGCTCTCGTTGGCCCAGCTCATGAGGTTGATGAACCCCGGGGAGACGGCCATCCCGTGGGCATCGACCTCCTGCCGGCCCCGGACGGCCCTCAGATCCCCCAGGGCCGCCACCGTGTCACCGGAGATGGCCAGGTCCGCCACCACACCGGGGGATCCGCTCCCGTCGTAGAGGGTTCCTCCCCGGATCACCACATCGTAGTCCGGCGACGGAGCGCAGCCCGGTGCCAGGATCAGGAGGGAAAGGAGGGGCACCAGGAGGAAAAGGAGAACTCCGGGAATCGAGAGGCGCACGGGCGCAGGGGACCCGGTTCGAATTCGAAAAGGCAGCATACCGGTCTCCAAGAGGTTCAGGACTGACCCGGCTCCCTGGCTATCAGGTACCGGGGGTCAGGGTGAACGTGGGACAAGGACATCCGTCGGACCTGGGGCACGCACCTGGTGCAACTCACTCGAAGGCTCCCGGCACCGCTCGGTACATCTCCCTCTCCACATCCTCCGCCGTGCGCATCCGGCGGAGGTCGAGCTCGAAGTCGGGCACCCGGCGGGGCTGGAGCTTCTCCCTGAGCTCCTGGATCTCCCGGGGTGAGAGTCCGAGCCCTTTGAGCTCCTCGAGCGAGACCTGGCCGGCGCCGGGCCGCACTCTGATCCCGTCCTCCCCCGGCTCCAGGAGGAGGGCCAGCGCCTCCAGCTCTCCCCGGCTGAAGGGCTCCGCACAGAAGTTGTAGTCCAGCCAGGCTTCGAAGCTTATGGGGGCCACCCGCTTCAGCATCCCCGCCATGACCCGGGCGAACTCCTGGATCTCCCACTGGGCGTTGGGAGCCGCCCGGAGGGTCAGGAAGTGGAAGAGGTTGTGGAGATCGATCTTCCAGTACCACTGCGTGTAGGTGGAGAGGGGGAGATCGATGCGGGCCAGCTCCCGGGCCACGTCCTCTCCCACCAGCCAGGCGTAGTCTCCGGAGGCCGCCCTCCGGCTACGCTCCCATCGCTCCACCGCCTCCCGGTAGAGGGCGTCGGGAGCGGCGGCGGCGTCCCGCCCTTGCATGTTCCCCTCGCTCTGCCGGGCGAAGTTCTCCGGAGCCGGCCTATAGAACAGGAGAGGCATGAGGGAGTACCGTCCCGAGTACTCGTTCACCGACGCCGTCCGGTGCCTGATCCACTGGCGGGCCACGAACATGGGCATGGCGCAGTGGAACTTGAGCTCCACCATCTCACTGGGCGTGGTGTGGTGGTGGCGCCGGAGGTAGCGGATGAGGCCCCGGGTCTGGGAGACCTTCCGGGTGCCGGCGCCGTAGCTCACCCGGGCCGCCCCCTCGATGCTCTCGTCGCTCCCCATGTAGTCCACCAGGGACACGAAGCCGTGGTCCAGGACGGGGAAGTAGCCGCCCAGGATCTCCTCGGCCGCCAGAACGGTGAGACGCTTCGTTTCCATGGACTCCCCCCCTATCCCCAGGGACACACTGTAGAGGCTCACGATCCCCCGGGCACCGGCGGCGGGACGGCTGACCCCGGGGAATGGGGCGCATGGTAGAGCGGAAAGGGCTCCAGGGGCAAGGCCCGTGATGTCTCATGAGCCCCTCCCCTTGCCTCCAGAGTCCTGTTTCGAAAGCATGAAGGGTCCAAGCTGCTCACGGTGACCGAGAGGAGACGCCATTCATGAACCAACGAGCCAGGGGGGTGGGTGGGGGTCCCTTCCCCATCGTCTGGACCGACCGCTACGAGGTGGACATCGGGGCTCACGTGTTTCCCACCGCCAAATACCGCTTGGTCCTGGACGAGCTGCTGGAGCGGGGTGTCGTGCGGAGGGAGGATATTCTCCATCCCGAGCCGGCGGCGTGGGAAGCGTTGGCCAGGGTACACTCCCCGCGCTACCTGGAGATGGTTCGGGCCGGAGCCTTCTCGGCGGCGGAGCAGATGGTCCTGGAGCTCCCCTTCAGTCCCGAGCTCCGAGAGGCGTTCCTCCTGTGCTGTGGGGGCACCACCCTCACGGCCCGAAAGGCCCTGCAGGAAGGGGTGGCGGTCCACCTCGGCGGGGGATTTCACCACGCCTTCCGGGATCACGGCGAAGGGTTCTGCCTCCTGAACGACGTGGCGGCGGCCCTCGCCGCTTTGCTGGCGGAAGATGGAATCGAGAGGGCGGCTGTGGTGGACCTGGACGTGCACCATGGCAACGGCACCGCCGCCATCTTCGCCGGCGACGCCCGGGTGTTCACCTTCTCCATGCACCAGGAAAGGAATTACCCCTTCATCAAGCCCCCCAGCGACCTGGACCTGGGCCTCCAGGACAGAACGCCCGACGATCGCTACCTGGAGGCCCTCGAAGGTGCACTGGACCTGATCGTCGAGCGACATCAGCCCCAGGTGGTGGTATACCTGGCCGGAGCCGACCCCTACATGGAGGATCAGCTGGGTGGCCTTGCCCTCACCAAGGAAGGGCTGGAAGCCAGGGACCGGATGGTGCTCGAGCGATTCCGGCAAGCCGGAACCGGGGTAGCGGTGGTCCTTGCCGGTGGCTACGCCCGGAATACCTGGGACACGGTGGAGATCCATCGGCGGACGGTGGAGGCGGCACGGGATTCCTGGGAGGACCTGGGGAGGGAGCGATGACGAGCAAGGGCAGCTCCGCTATGCCATGTCACGACGGCTGCCCGGAAACGACACGCCTGGGCAGATCGACCCCGCGGCGGCGGGACGGCTGTCCTGAGCGATACTTGGTGAAGCCGAGGTGAAACGATGCGATCGACTCTTCTGATTCTGGCGGGGCTGGGGCTGGCGGCCTGCGCCGGGGTGGACCGATCCCCCGAATACACTGTGTTGGATAGCGCGGGGATCACCATCGTGGAGAACAAGCCGGCCATCATGACACGGACCGAGGTATGGTCCCTGGCGGCGGACCCGGAGGTGAACATCAGCGGAGACGGCGAACCTGTTCCGCGCCTCCGCCAGGTCACGGCCCTGGCGCCCCTGCCTGGAAAGCGACTGGTCGTCCTGGACCAGGGAGCCCACGAAGTGCTTCTCTTCCACCAGGAGGGAGAGCTACTGGCACGCTTCGGCCGCGAGGGGGATGGTCCCGGGGAGTTCCGGCAGCTAGCCTCGGTACTTCCCTTGCCGGGCGACTCGGTGGGCATCTATGACTCGGCCCTGAGGATGTTTTCGGTGTTCGACGCCCGGGGAACGCTGGGCCGGTCCGTCTCCTTGGAGGAGGCCGTACAGGGCCGCTTCCGCTCTGTCCTCCTTCCCCTCCCCAGCGAAGAGATGGTGCTCTTCACCGTCAGCGGCCCCGGCATGGGATTCCGGGACGGGGTATTCCGCGCCAGGACAGAGTCCCTCCGCATGGGCCCCGACGGGGACAAGAGGGCCAGCTACGGGAGCTTCCCTGGAGCGGAGGTGTTCGGAGGGTTGCAGGGAGCAGGCCTGGCCCTCTTCGGTGCCACCACGTACGCCACCACCCTGGGCCGCCGTCTGGTGGTGGGGACCGGGGAGGCCCCGGAGATCACACTGTTCGACACCACGGGCACCCTGGAGCGGATCGTTCGATGGCCCGACCATGACCGGACCATCACGACCCGGCACGAGGAGGAGCTCTTCGAGGCGGCCTTGGTGGCCGAGCCTCAGGTTCCGCGAGCAACCATACGGGACATCCTCTCCAGGGCTCCCCGGGCTGCCCGCCTTCCCCCCTATGAAGGCATGGTGGGTTCCGACGACGGGCATGTGTGGATAGGGAGCTACCAAGGACCCAGGTACTCACTCCGGGGCCACCGCCCCCCCCGCCGGGAGTGGCTCGTGTTCGACACCCTCGGCGTGCTGATGGCCAAGGTGGATACGCCCGAGGGATTCCAGCCCTACCAGGTGGTCGGCTCCCGGGTCTGGGGCACCTTCACCCACGAGGACGAAACCCAATCGGTTCAGGCCTACACCCTGCTGCGGAACGGAGGTTGAAGTGGATGCATCACTCTGGGGCTTGAGGCCCACCCCAAACCCGGCGACTCCACCCAAAGCCTACCGCCCGGGTGGCCTCCCCGTACGTCTCCCCCTCCCTCTCCTTCTCCTCCTCCCTCTCCTCCTCACCACCGCCTGCGGGGGGGACCGCTCTCCCGGAGCCGGGGACCCTCCTGCCGAGGAGACCGAGCCCGCAGAAGCCTACGTGACGGTCTTCTTCAGCCGGGGCGAGGAGACGGTTGGGGTGCGTCGCCTCGTGGAGGTGGCTGCAGGTGGTCCGGTGGAGGAGGGCGCTGCCGGCAGTCGCCTTCCCGGGGAAGAGCCGCAGCGCGCTCATGGGCCCGCGGAAGCCACGGCGCGAATGCTGGAGGTCGCTCTTCGTGAGCACCTCGCTGGGCCCACCCCGGCGGAGCGGGGAGAGGGCCTCACATCCTGGTTCTCGCCGGAGACGGCCCACACCCTCCGCTCAGTGAGCGTGGACGGGGGGGGCAGCGCCGTGGTGGACTTCCGGAACCTGGCCTCCCTGATCCCGGCGGCGTCCTCCTCCGCAGGGAGCGCCATGCTCCTGGGGGAGCTCAACGCCACGGTGTTCCAGCACCCAGAGGTCAGCACCGTGGAGTACCGGCTGGACGGAAGCTGCGAGGCCTTCTGGAACTGGCTCCAATACGATTGCCAGATCCTGACCAGGGAAGAGGCTGGGCACCCCTC
>Ga0209498_1002543_pt1 | contig 10962 bp, 10 predicted proteins | sample WalLakDeSediment_FD_184131 | JGI IMG/M metagenome (GOLD analysis project Ga0209498, IMG submission 184131) | Lake sediment microbial communities from Walker lake, Nevada to study Microbial Dark Matter (Phase II) - Walker Lake 11/02/13 Deep... | ecosystem: Environmental > Aquatic > Freshwater >...
CGTTGCCGCCGGCGAGGAAGTGCGCCTCGAGCTGGTCTTGCGAAACGTCGATGCCCGCCTTGTCCGCCTTGATCAGCGGCAGGATGATCCGGTGCGGTGGCACGCGCCGCAGGCGCATGGCGACGAGACTGAGAAGGCTCACCTTGACGCCGGCCGCGACTGCCGAGACCCACAGGCCTACGGGGATCACGGTGAAGAGGATGAGGAAGAAGAGGATGACGGCGCCGGCGAGGACGAGGATGCCAATGTCCATGGGTGAACTCCTTCAGGTGTTGCTGGCGACCGCGTTGGCGGGCGCCCGGGTGTCGGTGGGTGGTTGGATGCGGACGGTCACGCGGTTTCCCTCGACCCGCACGACGCGAACTTGGGTTCCGGCATCGATGAAGTCGCCAAGCGTGACGACGTCGATGCGTTCGTCGCCGAAGCGCGCCAGGCCGGACGGCCGCAGGTCGGTGAGCGCCGTACCCACGGCGCCCTCGAGGTCGGCCCGTTCGCCGGCACGACCCGGCGTCACGGTGGGATCGTCGGTCGATCGACCGATGCGGGTCGCGAGCCGCAGTCGGCCCGCGATCCGGGAGTACGGCAAGAACCACAGCAACCCGGCGAGCATGACGCCGGCCAGGACGGTGCTGGTGCCGAGCACGGTCAGCCAGCTCTCCTGGAACACGCGGAAGATGGCGTACGCCAAGACGCCGATCCCGAGGATGCCCGCCACGCCGAACCCAGGGATGACGATCGCCTCGACCGCCAGCAGGACCACGCCGATCAGCAGCAGCGCCAGGTCGAAGGGACCGGCGGGCGTCGCCACGACGGCGGTGAGCCCCAACAGCGCCAGGGCCAGAAGGCCGATGGACCCGGGGATGCCGAAGCCGGGGCTGAAGAACTCCAGCAGCAGGCCGCCGATGCCGAGCACCAACAGCACGGCGACGATGATCGGGTTCGCCAGCCAGGTGCCCACGCGCTCGGTCAGGTTCGGCTCGAGCCGTTCGATGCGTGCGCCGGCGTAGCCGAAGCGCTCGAGCGCCTCTTGCAGCGTGCGCGCCTCGAAGTCCGCGATCCCGAACTGCACCGCCTGGGCGCCGGTCAGCGTCACCAGCTCCTCGCCGCTCGCGATGCCCGGCACTTCGACCCGGGCGTCCACCATGCCCTCGGCGATGCGCGGGTCGCGCCCACGCGCCTCCGCGACGGCGCGGAACTCACCGCGCAGGGCCGAACTGAACTTCTCCTCGACCGGTGCGATGCCCACGGGCGTGACCACGATCGGGGTGGCGGCGCCGATGGCGGAGCCCGGCAGCATCGCGACCTGCTCGGCCGACATCGCGATGAGCGAGCCTGCGGAGAACGCGTTGCGCACGACGGCCATCGTCGGCACCTGGGCGCGGTTGAGGATGTCCTCGACGATGCGCTGCATCGCGGTGACGGAACCGCCTGGGGTGTCGATGTAGAACACCAGCGCGAGCGGCCGCTCGCGGTTCGCCCGGTCGACGCGGGCGCGCACGAACTGCGCGGTGGCGGCCGTGATCTCCGTATCGATGGGAACGAGCCACACGGCGTCCGTCGCCTGGGCCCGGGCGCGGGGCAACAGCATGCCGAGGACACCACTCGCCAGCAGCAGCGCGATCACGCCCCAGCGAAGCGCGGGGGAGACTCTGAGCCAAGCGTGGGCGACGGTGTTCACGCCCAGAGGCTACCACGGCGGCAGGGTCGCTTCCGGGGCCCCCGCCACGAAGGTGGCGGGGCCACGCCACGAAGGCGGCGGGTCCGGCGCGCCGCTGGTGACGGGGCGGACCGCCGGGTTGGCAGCCGCGGGCGGTCGTGGTAGCATCCTGGCCGCGGTCGGAGCGGGGGCGTATAGCTCAGTCGGTAGAGCGGCGGTCTCCAAAACCGTAGGTCGAGGGTTCGAGTCCTTCTGCGCCCGCCACCGATCGCCTGCGGCCCCCGCCAAGGGGGCCGCGCTTCGTTGAATCTGCGGCGGCGTCGCGTGCGTTGGCCGCGCCGCGCCGGGCGCATGCTATACCAACCCTAGTGCAGCGCTAGGGATTCACGGAGGTTCACGTGCCGCAGACCCACCACGCATCACAGCCAGATGCGGTTACGCCGTCCGACCCGATCGACCGCATCACCTTCTCGCGTGCCGGGGCCGTGAAGGCGGCCACCCTGCTGGCCGACCAGCCCGCGAACGCGGCGATCCGCGTGTTCGTCAAATCGGGTGGCTGCTCGGGCTACAGCTACGGCATGTCGATCGACGAGCAACGCCTCGACGGGGATCGCGTCTTCGCCGATGGCGGCGCACGGGTGGTCGTCGATCCGCGCAGCTGGCCCCTCTTGTGCGGCAGCGAGATCGATTACGTCGAGAACATGATGGGGGGCGGCTTCCACCTCACCAACCCGAACGCAACGAGCGCGTGCGGCTGTGGCAGCAGCTTCCGCACGGACGGTCGCACGGCGCCCGACGGGGAAGGCAGCGGCGGCTGCGGCTGAGGCGGCTCCCAACGTGACGCAAGCGGCCCGCTCCGAGCATCCGGAGCGGGCCGCTTGCGTGGGGGTCGAACCCGGCGCTCAGCCTTCGGCGAAGCCGTAGCGCAGGATGGGCTTGCGCGCCGCCGTCGTCTCGTCCAGGCGCCGGACGGGCGTGTGGCGCGGCGCACCGGCCAGGTACTCCGGGTCGGCGGCGGCACGTTCCAGGACCTCCGCGAGGACGGCCGCGTAGGCGTCGAGCGTCTCGAGCGACTCGGTCTCGGTCGGCTCGACCATCATCGCTTCCTTGACGATCAGGGGGAAATAGACCGTCATGGGGTGAACCCCGTAGTCGAGCAGCGCCTTGGCGATGTCGAGCGTACGCAGACCGGCCGGCGGTTGGGCGACGAACTCGTGCATGTTGACGCGGTCGAAGGCAACCGTGAAGCCGGCCTCCTTCATCTTCATGCGCAGGTAGTTGGCGTTGAGAACCGCCATGCTGCTCACCCGCCGCAGGCCTTCGGCACCCAGGGTACGGATGTACGCGTACGCCCGCACCAGGTTGCCCACGTTGCCGTAGAAGCTCCGCATGCGACCGATGGAGGTCGCCCGCTCGCCCTCCACGACGTAGCGCTCGCCCTCGCGCTGCACCAGCGGCACGGGGAGGTACGGCGCGAGGTGCGCCTTGACGCCCACCGGGCCGGTGCCGGGTCCGCCGCCGCCGTGCGGCGTGGTGAACGTCTTGTGGAGGTTGAGGTGCACCACGTCGAACCCCATGTCGCCCGGGCGCGCACGGCCGACGACCGCGTTGAGGTTGGCGCCGTCGTAGTACAGCTGGGCGCCCACCGCGTGGGCGGCCTCGGACATCTGCAGGATGCGCGTCTCGAAGATGCCCAGCGTGTTGGGGTTGGTCAGCATGACCGCCGCAGTGTTGGGCCCGAGGGCGGCTTGGAATGCGTCGAAGTCGACCTCGCCGTCCGGGCCGGTCGGGACCTCCACCACGTCGTAGCCGGCCATCGAGGCGGTCGCGGGGTTGGTCCCGTGCGCGCCGTCGGGGCAGATGACGACCCGACGCTGCGCCCCCTCTCCGTTGGCCTCGTGGTACGCGCGGATCATGAGGATGCCGGTCAGTTCACCGTGGGCCCCGGCCGCGGGCTGGAGGCTGATCGCGTCCATGCCAGTGATCGTCGCCAGGTCGCGCTGCAGGCCGTGCAGCAGCTCGAGGATCCCCTGCGCGTGGTCGGGGTCCTGGTAGGGGTGCAGGTCGAGGAAGCGTTCGGCAGCGTCTTCGTGGAGCTTGGGGTTGTACTTCATCGTGCAGCTGCCGAGTGGGTAGAAGTTGCCGTCGATCGAGAACTGGCGGTGCGCGAGCTGCGTGTAGTGACGCACGAGATCGAGTTCGGCGACCTCCGGTAGGCGCAGCGCGGACGTGCGGACGGCATCGTCGCCCAGGATCGAGGCCATGGTGGCGCCCTCGGTCACGGGGGGGCGGGCGGCTCGGCGCCCGGGCGCGCCGCGTTCGAACACCAGCGGGAAGTCGCTCACGCGCCCACCTCCACAGGAACGACACCGAGCTCGCCGATGTCGTACAGCGCGTCGAGCAGCGCGGCGATGTCGGCGTCGGTCGTCAACTCGGTGGCCGCCAGGACGACGCCGTTGCCGTAGCCGTACTCCGCCGGCAGCGGAACGCCGGCGCGCAATCCGCGCTCGGCGAGGCGACGGCGCACCGTCGCGCCGTCGGCACGCGTCCGCAGCACGAACTCGGCGAAGAAGCGCGGGTTGCGGGCGACGTCGGCACCGGCATCTCGCAGCGCGGCCGCCAGCTGGTGCGCGCGACGAACCGTGCCCTCGGCCATCTCGCGCAGGCCCGCCGGCCCTAGGGCCGCCATGTTGACCGTCGCCAGCAGCGCCGCGAGCTGATGGTTGGAGCAGATGTTCGACTTGGCCTTGCTGCGGCGAATGTGCTGCTCACGAGCCTGCAGCGTGAGGACGAACGCGCGGCGGCCGTCGACGTCGTACGCCTGTCCGACCAGGCGTCCCGGCAACTGCCGCAGGAGTGCATCGGTCACGACCATGAAGCCGAAGGCGGGACCGCCGAACTGCATCGGGACCCCGAGCACCTGGCCATCGCCGACGGCCACGTCGGCGCCGTAGCTGCCCGGCTCGCGCAGCACCGCCAGCGCGAGGGGATCGACGACGGCGATCAGCAGTGCGCCTGCGGCATGGGCGGCCGCGGCCATCGCCGGCATCGCCTCGAGGTAACCCAGGTGGTTCGGGTCCTGGACGATCAAGGCGGCCACGTGGTCGCCGACGAGCGGCGCTGGGGTCGTGAGCAGCGCATCGAGGTCCACGACCTCGATGTCGATGTCGAGGGGCCAGAGGTAGGTCTGCAGCACCTCGCGGGTCTCTGGATGCACACCGCGCGACACCATCACGGTCTCGCGTCGCGTCTGACGGACGGCCAGTAGGGCGGCCTCCGCGACCGACGAGGCGCCGTCGTACATCGAGGCGTTGGCGATCGGCAGCCCCGTGAGCTCCGACATCATCGTCTGGAACTCGAAGGTGGCCTGCAGAACGCCCTGCGCGACCTCGGCCTGGTACGGCGTGTAGGCGGTGACGAACTCCCCCTGCAGCGCCAGGCGCGGCGTGACCGCCGGGATGAAGTGGCGGCGCACCCCGCCACCGAGGAACGTCGGGACCGCCTTCTGGTCGCGGGCGGCTAGGGCGTCGAGGTGGGCCAGGAGCGTCACCTCGTCCATCGGATCCAGAAGGTCCAGGGGCGGATCGAGGATCTCGCTGGGGACGTCGGCGAAGAGGTCGTCGACGTCGTCGACCCCGATCACCGCCAGCGCCCGGCGCACGTCCGCGTCGGTGTGCGGAACGTAGGGCACGCTCAACCCTCCTCGGCCACCGCGGCGTAACCGGCGGCGTCGAGCATGCCGCCCCAGGCCCCGGCATCGGCCACGCGCAGGCGGAACAGCCAGCCGCCACCGTAGGCATCCGTGTTGATCGCCTCGGGGGCGTCGAGCAAGGCCGCGTTGACCTCGACGACCTCGCCCGCGAGCGGGGCGTAGATGTCGGACGCCGTCTTGACCGACTCCACGACCGCTGCGGCCTCGCCGGCCGCGAGCGACCGTCCGACATCGGGCAACTCGACGAACACCACGTCGCCGAGCTGGTCTTGGGCGAAGTCGGTGATGCCGATGGTCACGATGCCGTCGGCAGGCTCGGTGGCCCACTCGTGGGATGCGGTGAAGCGGAGGTGGTCGGGCGTGTTCATGATGGCTCTCCTCGATGTTCAAGCGTACAGGGACTCACGGGCGGTAGAAGGGGGGCGGGGTGACGGTCGCGGGCACCGGCTGTCCGCGAATCTCGACGGAGAGCCGGACGCCGTCGGTCGCGTGCTCCGCGTCGACCCATGCCATGGCGATGCTCATGCGGGTCAGCGGCGACACCGTGCCGGAGGTCACCCGTCCGAGCACACGGCCCTCTGCGTCCAAGACGCGATAACCGTCACGGGCGATGCCGCGACCTTCGAGGACCAGCCCGACCAAGCGACGGCGGCACTCTCCGCGCCGCATGACATCGAGGCCGAACACGGGCTTGTCCTTGACGACCCACGCGAACGGCGTGCAGAGCGGATTGCTGCCCGCGTCGAGCTCGTGGCCGTAGAGCGGGAAGCCAGCCTCGAGGCGGAGGGTGTCACGGGCGCCCAGGCCACACGGCGTCACACCCGCTTCGAGCAGCAGCCGCCAGACCGCGGCGGCGTCGACCGGGCGGCAGAAGACCTCGAAACCGTCCTCGCCGGTGTAGCCAGTGCGCGCCAGGCGCACCGGCATGCCGGACAGCGTCGTATCGATCAGCCGGTTCTTCCTGACCTCCGTCAGATCGGCCGCCACCAAGCGGTCCACCTTGGTCGCAGCGGTCGGTCCCTGAATGGCCAGCAAGGCCCAACCGTCAGACTCGTCGCGGACGGCCGCTTCGAAGGGCCCAGGCGGCGACGCCTCCACGAGGGCCTGCAGGTGCGCAAGCACGGCGCCGACGTTGGCTGCGTTCGCAACGACCAGGAAGCTCTCGTCGACGTCGCGGTAGACGTAGAGGTCGTCGATCAGGCCGCCGCGATCGTTGGGCAACATGCTGTACTGCCCCTGCGCAGGTCGCAACCTGGCGGGGTCGTTCAGGGTTGCCCACGACAGGAACGCCGTCGCGTCGGGCCCGAGGACGCGCAACTGCCCCATGTGGCTGACGTCGAACATCCCCGCGTCCTGGCGCACGGCGAGGTGCTCCTGCGGGATGCCCGTCGGGTACTGGATCGGCATGTGCCAGCCAGCGAACTCGACCATGCGCGCGTTCAGCGCGACGTGCTCGTCGTGCAGCGGTGTCTTTCGCATGCCACCAGGCTACCGCACGGGCGCCGGCTCCACCGGGCGCGTCGGACGACCTGGGCCGCGTTCAGGCGCGTTGAGCCAACTTCTCCAGCACGAGCTTCGACACCGCCTTGAGCGGCTCGATGACGCCGACGTGCTGCTGCGCGACCGACTCGAAGACGGGCGCCACGCACTCCGGGTCCAGCACGGCGCGGACCATGTCGACCGGGAGGGCGTCGGGGAGGTCGCGTTTGTTGATCTGGATCACGTAGGGCAACTCGCCCAGCGACAGGCCGTGCTCGGCGAGGTTCTCGCGCAGGTTGCGGAGCGACTCGGCATTCGCGCGCAACCGGTTCGGCGCGGAGTCCGCCACGAAGACCACGCCGTCGACACCGCGGAGTATGAGTCGCCGGCTGGCGTTGTAGAAGACCTGTCCGGGCACGGTGTAGAGGTGGAAGCGGGTCTTGAAGCCGTTGACTTTGCCCAAGTCGAGCGGGAGGAAGTCGAAGAAGAGCGTGCGCTCGTCCTCGGTCTGCAACGAGACCATCTCGCCCTTCGACTCCGTCGGGACGTGCGCGTGGATCTGCTTGAGGTTCGTCGTCTTGCCGGACAGCCCGGGCCCGTAGTAGACGAGCTTGAAGTTGATCTCACGGGCAGCGAAGTTGATCGTGCTCATGGCGTCGTCCCATCCCTGAACAGCTCGTCGAGCAGCGCGCCCGCGTCCGCGCTGAAGCTGCCGCCGAGGTCGGCCGCCGGGGCCGCCTCGCGGGTTTCGTCGAGCACCGCCCGGATGCGCTCCAGGGCACGCTTGGTGAAGAGCTTGACCTTGCCGAGCGGCGCCGAGGCGTCGAACACGGTGACGAGCAGGGCCCGCTCGCCGACCGCTTCGATGTAGGTTCCGACCCCGTCCGTCTGTTGCACCGTCTCCCGGAAGCTCGCCTCACCGAAGAGCTGGGCGATCGCCTCGTTGGCCGAGTGGTTCGAGGCGATCAGGGTCGCCAGCGAGTCCAGCGATGGCGGCTTGGGCGCCCACGGCGCGCGCCGATGGAGGATCACGAAGCCCTGGCGGTCGATCAGCAAGGCGTACCGCGCCCGGCTCTCCACCAGCAAGTCGACCAGCATGGCCTCGACGCGTTCCGCGGCCTCTCCGTAAAGGTCGAGCGTCGGCTCGAGCATGCGGGCATCCTATCGCCCACCGATCGCAGCGCGCGTGAAGGTCCCCCCACTGCCCGGAGTGGCGATCGCTGGCGCTCTCCGCGTGGTAGACCGTGGTCGTGGAGATCCTGATCCGCCCGACCCCGGCCCACGTCGCCCGGCTCGTGGCGCGCATCGTGTTGGACCGGGCCCGCGCCAAACCGGATCTGGTCCTGGGATGCGCCACCGGCCGCACCATGGAGGCGGTGTACGACGAGATCGTCGCCGGCAACAATGCGGGCCAAGCCGATCTCGGCCAGGTCCGCACCTTCAACCTCGACGAGTATGTCGGGCTGTCCCCGGACGACCCGGGCTCCTACCACCACTACATGCGCGAGCGACTGTTCGATCGCGTCGGGTTGTCGCTCGAGCGAACCCGCCTCCCCAACGGCGTGGCCCCCGACCTGGCGGCAGAGGCACGCGCGTACGAGCGAGCGATCGCCGACGCCGGCGGCATCGACCTTCAACTCCTCGGGCTGGGCGCGACCGGGCACATCGGCTTCAACGAGCCGCTGTCCGCCTTGATGTCGCGCACGCGCGAGAAGGCGCTGACGCCGACGACGCGGGCGCAGAATGCCGAGATGTTCGGTGGAGATCCCGCGTCCGTCCCGGCGCGGGCCCTGACCATGGGCGTGGGGACGATCCTGGAGGCGCGCGAGGTGCTGCTCGTGGCAACCGGCGGCGCCAAGGCGGCGATCCTGGCGCAAGCAACGGAGGGACCGATCACGGCGCGCATCAGTGCCACCGCCCTGCAGCTGCACCCGAACTGCAAGGTGATCGTCGACGAGGCGGCCGCGAGCGACCTGGTCGGTAGCGCGTACTACCGCTTCAGTTTCGACAACGAGCCGGAGTGGGCGCCATACCGGGCCAATCCGAGTCTGTGAGACCCGGTCGGCGCCTGCCGCTCCCCACCCGCTTGCCCATCACGTGCCGGGGGTAGTATGTTCGGACGCGCGCGGCGGCCGCCCGCCGCGCCGAGGCGATGTAGCTCAGCTGGTTAGAGCGCACGACTCATAATCGTGAGGTCGACGGTTCGAGCCCGTCCATCGCTACCACGCGGACGCGCCCCGGTTCACCGCCGGGGCGCGGCTTCGTCGCGGAGGCCGAGGTTGCTTGACTCCCTTGCAGGGAAGCGCCAGAATCGTGGTGACAGCAGAATCTCATGAACCGCTGTCGTTCTGGGGAGGCTTTGAAGCCTGCTCCCAGACTGGGCGCTTCGAGCAGGTGGAGCCAGTAGCGCAACCGGCCCTGATTCGGGAAGGGATGTCCCATGTTCCGGATTCTTGGCGCCCTGTCCGTGCTCGTCCTCGTCATCGGTCTCGCGATCGCCCAACCCAACGAGAAGTCTGAGACGACCGGAAACCCAGGTTTCGGCAACCAGTTGTGCATTGGCGTAGCCGAGTGGAAGAACCCAGGCAAGGCAATCCAGTGGGTGCGTCACGAGTTCGGAGCGAACCCCAAGCAGTTCGTCGACCACGTCAACCATCATTACGCCGGCATCTACCCATACTTCAAGAACCTCGGCGAGTTCCTCGACTTCTTCTGTGGTCCATCAGCGTCGGCAAGCTACTGATCCCAATCGTGGCGCCGAACCGAGGTGCGGCGCCACGCATCGCTCGCGGATCCGCCCCCACCGGTCACGGTGGGGGCTCTCGAATCCAGCGTTGGCCGCATGGTGCCGGGAGCGGGATTCGAACCCGCACGCCCCAGGGGGCAGGAGATTTTAAGTCTCGTGCGTCTACCGTTCCGCCATCCCGGCCGGGCGCGACCTACCTAGGATACCCAGGCCAACGCCGCTTCCGTCTCCGCGGCCGTCCGGGCGGCGTCCCACCCCAGCTCCTCCGCCAAGATGGCGCTCACCCGCGGCGCCGCCGCTCTCGCCGCCGCCTCGTCCAGCATCGCCAACCGCGTGCGCCGGGCCAGCACGTCGACGGTGGCGGCCGCGAACTCGGCACGGGCGGCATGGCGAACCTCGGCCTCCAAGTACGGGTGACCGGGCGCGAGGCGCGGGGCGTCACCGCCGCCGGCGATCTCGGCCACCGTGCCGGCGCGGTCGCCGTACGCCAGGTGCAGGTGGCGCGCGACGTCGACGGGGAAGCCGCGCTCCTGCAGTTCACCGGCGCCCGTCGGTTGCAGGCGTTCGGCACCGGCCAGCCGCAGGTCCTCGGTGCGCGACGCCCCGGCATCGAGGCCGGCGACCACCAGCGCGGCGTCGACCGCGTCGGCCGCCATCCGCCGGTAGGTGGTCCACTTGCCGCCGGCGATCGTCACCAGCCCGGAGTCGGCGACGTGCACCACGTGATCGCGCGACAACCGCGCCGTGTCGGACGCCTTCGGGTCCGACACCAGCGGCCGCAGGCCAGACCAGGCGGCGAGGACGTCGTCGCGCTCGACCGGCAGCGAGAAGTATTGGCGCACGTGGCGCAGGATGTACGCGATCTCCTCCTCGGTGGCGCGCGGGTGGCGCTCGATGGCGGCGGGCTGATCGGTGGTGCCGACCAGCGTCGCGCCCTGCCACGGCAGCAGGAAGAGCACGCGGCCGTCCTCGGTCTGGGGGATGAGCAGGCCGGTCCCGGGCGGGGCGAAGCGCGCGTTCAGGACGATGTGCACGCCGGAGCTGGCGTCGAGCATCGGCGCGGCCGCGGGGTCGTCGAGGCGCCGGAGTTCGTCGACGAACGGGCCGGTGGCGTTGACCACGGCGCGCGCGGCGACCACGACCTCCTCGCCGGTGGCCGTGTCGCGCACGGTGGCGCCGCGAATGCGGGAGGCTTCGTGGTGCAGGGCGACGACCTCGGCGTGGGTGGCGACGACAGCGCCGTGCTCGGCGGCGGAGAGGGCGATGGCGACGTTCATGCGGGCGTCGTCGAACTGCCCGTCGTGGTACACGACGCCGCCGCGCAGGCCGTCCTCGCGCAGCATCGGGAAGCGCTGCAGCGCCTCCTTG
>Ga0209498_1002544_pt1 | contig 10960 bp, 12 predicted proteins | sample WalLakDeSediment_FD_184131 | JGI IMG/M metagenome (GOLD analysis project Ga0209498, IMG submission 184131) | Lake sediment microbial communities from Walker lake, Nevada to study Microbial Dark Matter (Phase II) - Walker Lake 11/02/13 Deep... | ecosystem: Environmental > Aquatic > Freshwater >...
TGCATCTTTCATTGAACAAGAGCTCCATGGTGCGATGATAAACCTCTTTTACGGCTGTACCGGAAGGACAATCCAGATCGATTATTGTTTTGCCGCTGTTGATGGCCCTTACCGCTTCAGGATCAAAAGGAATTTTACCGCTAAATGGCAAATTCTTTTCAGCGCAGTAGGTTTCAATTAAGGCAGTATTCTCCAGATTCGTGTCATACTTATTGATACAAACCGTAATTTGCATGTTGAAGATTTCCGCCGTCTGAATAATCCGCTCCATGTCGCTGATTCCTGAAACCGATGGCTCAGTTACGATCAATACCAGGTCCGCTCCATTAAGCGAAGCAATTACCGGACAGCCGATGCCCGGTGAACCGTCGATAACTGCCAGTTCAGCCTCACCCACCGCTTCGCACAGCTGTTTTTTAACTTCAGTTACCAGAAGGCCCGTGGTCCCGCTGCCCATGCGCAGCTGTGCAGTGGAAAAAAAACTGTCTTCTTCACGGTACAACATCAGTTCACCAGCAACTGCCGACTGTAAAGTTATGGCTTCTTCCGGACAGATCACCTCGCATACCCCGCAACCCTCGCAGGCAAAAAGATCAACCTGGTAATGGTCATTTAGAGAAATTGCATTGAAACGGCAATTCTGCCGGCACAGATCGCACCGCGTACAGCGCTTATGATCTATTTCCGCTTTCGGCAACCCAAAGTAATCTTTCCGCTCCGGCTCGCTCCACCGCTTCATAATAAGATGCAGGTTCGGCGCGTCAACATCACAATCCGCATAAGCCCTGGCCCCTGCCAAACGGATAAAAGCGCCGGCAACTGTAGTTTTGCCCGTTCCGCCTTTTCCACTAAGGATTAACAACTGCTTCATGTTGCGCCTCCTTCAACACACTGGCCAACAGTGTAGAAAATAATGCGCTATAGCGTTTTCTTTCCCGGGCAGCCACTAATGCTTTCGAATTAATAACTCCCAGTTCATGATCAAATGCCAGGTGCCCCAGTATGGTAATAACCTTTTCCAGGCAAAATTTCTCTGAAGGGTTCTCTTCGCCTTCGAGGCATTTATTTAAAACCACACCAAAGGGTTTATCAAAAAGACTCACCAGCTCGTATACTAAGTTCAGATTATGAACGCCAAAAAGGGTCGGCTCTGCCACTAAAACACAGTAATCAGCATCCCTGATCGTTTCCATCACGATACAGGCGCTGCCCGGTGGACAATCGATCAGGCAAAGTCCCGGGCGCTCCTTTTTACTTAAGTTCAGCAACCTCTTAATGATCGGAATGCCCGAGGCTTCACCGGTATTGAGAATTCCTGAATAGACCTTTACACTGCCGGAAAATCCTTCTTCAATGCGGCCAACGATGCGATCTTCTTCCCGCAGGGCAGCTTCCGGACAAAGAAGAGTGCAGCCGCCACAGGAGTGACAGATCTGCTCAAAGACAGCTAAACGGTCAGCGATATAGGCCAGAGCATTGAAACGGCAGAAATCAACACAGATGCGGCAGCCAGTGCATAGTTCATCGTCAACTGCCGGTATTTTAACTGCCACAGTTTCAGTTTTAATACTCTTTGGTTTGAAAAAGAGGTGACCGTTTGGTTCTTCCACATCGCAGTCAATGTATACAGCATCACCGGCGATCGCTGCCAGATTTACCGCCAGCAATGTTTTTCCCGTCCCTCCCTTGCCGCTGAGTATGGCAATGTTCATGTTTTACCGGCCTTTCCGACTGTGAAAACCAGGATGGATATCATTCAGGGAAGACAGTTTACCGATCACTAAAGCGTTAATATTGTCTATAGCCGACTGGGGCTCAGTTTTGTAAAGATCAATGCCGGCGGCCTTAATTACTCCCGCTGCATTTTCACCGCAACGAGGGGTAAGCAGGACATCCACATGATGATCAACAATTGTCTGAGCAGCCTTGATCCCTGCTCCCCCAGGACTATCAGCGGCGCTGTTATCCAAAAAACTGTGTTCTTTGGTATCAGTATCATAAATCATAAAATATGGGGCTCTTCCGAAGGACATGCAAACAGATGTTTCCATATTCTTATCATCAACTGGTACTGCTACTTTCATTTATATTCTTTCCTCTCTTCGTTATGTTTGGCATAGTAGTCATCAATTGCTTTGTGTAAGGCCTTAACTCCCAGAATAGAACAGTGCACCTTACTCTCAGGCAAGCCGTCAAGAGCTCTTACAACATCCTCTTCCGTTATTTCGAAAGCTTCTTCAAGGGTTTTACCTTTGGCCAGCACCGAAGTCATGCTTGAGGTAGCAATGGCGCCACAACATCCAAAAACCAGGTAGCTAACCTCTTCCAACCGGTTATCCTTGACTCTCACATAAAAGGTGAGCGAGTCGCCGCAAGCCGGATCGCCAATAGTACCGTAGGCATCACAATCAGGCATGATATAGGCATTTCGAGGGTTAGTAAAATGTTCGATTACCTTTTCGGTGTAAAATATGATCAGTCACCTCGATTTGTATCGCTATCTTTGCCGCCGCCGAAACGATGCCGGCGACATCCTCCACCATAACATTCGCTGCCGGCACCGTCACATAAGCGGTATTCGCCGCCTTCTATAAAAAGCACTTTACCGTTGATCAGCGATTCAGCCAGCTTCTTCCTGGCATTATTGTAGATGCCCTGTACAGTGGTCCGGGCAACATTCATCTGGCAGGCACACTCTTCCTGAGTAAAACCTTGAAGGTCAATCAGCCGGATCGTCTCGTATTCATCTACGGTCATCGTCACAAAATGATCTTCGTTGACCTTTAGATCGAGCGGCCCAAAGCGATTGCTATCCGGCAGGGAGCAGACTTTTCTCCACTTGAGCGGTCGCGGCATATTCCAGTACCCCTTTTACAGCAACGATAGCCTGCCACGTGTCAGGCCATCGCTACTGCTCTCTAAAGATTATCAAGCTGTTTGTCGATTGAATCCAGGCGGTTCTTTAAAAACTCTTTCTGTTCTTCCAGAAATTCCTTATCCGTTCTGGTGGCATCAAGGCTGGGATTGTAGTTCAAACCGTAGCCCCGACCAAATCCGCGGCCTAATCCCCGACGGCAACCGAAGCCCACGCCAAAACCTGCTCCATACCTGAGTCCCGGTGCTCCTGCGCAAACTCCCATTCCTCGTCCTGTCATCGCTCCGTTACCTATCGGACCTGTTCCATCACGTCCCGGCATCAGTAAACACCTCCTGTTTAGTTGTTAATGACATATGTCGCTTTCAGCTCCTATTATACTCGCTTTCTGACATATGTCAATTACTTTTGTTCATTTATTTTGCATCTCCACATATATTTTGAAAATTTATGATTCACTTATTATAATTTTTGAAATATAATACGGACAAGCTCTAATAATACTCCTTTAAATATTTCATCTTGAGGCGGAAATTCTTAGTATGGTAAACAAAACAAATATTGATGACACAGTATCATTAGTCATTCCTGTCCGAAATGAGGCTATGTTTATTGAGAATTGCATTCAGTCTGTCCTGAAACAGGATTATCCTCTGGATAAAATTGAGGCGCTGCTGATTGATGGCCTTTCAGACGATCAAACACAAGCGATAATCAAGAGCTATAATCAAGAATACCCTTCTACCATAAAATATTTTGAAAACCCCATGAAAACCGTGCCCTATGCCATGAATATCGGCATAAAAAATGCTAACGGCCATTATATTATTCGTCTGGACGGACACGCACAATACCCTGATAATTACATCTCACGATGCATTGCAACTCTAAAAAATACTGGCGCCGATAATGTGGGCGGCCTGCTTGAAACCAGGGGATCCGGCACTATTGGCAGAGCCTATGCCAAGGTTCTCTCTTCAATATTTGGGGTGGGAAATGCGAGTTTCCGGATTAACGCTTCTTCCGGATATGTTGACACAGTGCCTTTTGGGGCATTTGAGCGGAAAACTTTTGACAAGTATGGCCTTTATGATGAAAGACTAAAACGAAGACAGGATTATGAGTTAAACTACCGGATCAGAAAAAATGGCGGCAGAATCTTTTTAGATTCAAATCTAAAGTTAGTTTATCATTGCAGAAGCACTATTTCAGGTATTTTTGAACAAAGCTATCAAAAAGGCAAATGGAACATCATTACCGCTAAATTGTGCCTGGGTACCATGTCTTTAAGACACTTGATCCCCTTTATTTTTGTACTATCACTGATCTTACTTCCAATATTATCTTATTTTATGCCTTTATTTATGTGGCTATTAATTGCTCAGCTGACCCTTTACCTGCTGCTCAATATTACATTCACCCTTAAACTGGCGGAGGGATTCAAAGAAGCAATCATTATTTTTTTACTTTACCCGCTTAATCACCTGGCTTATGGCATTGGCTCCATTGCAGGTTTAAAGCATAACCCGAAAAAGGCAACAATCGAGGATATCGAAAGCTATCCCTCTTAGAGGGGAACCTGGTGACCGGCATGAAAGTAATGATGGTTGATCCCTGGGGCATTTATAATATGTACCTTTATACTAACGGTCTCTGTGAGAGTATCGCCGGATTGGTTGATCTTACATTATGGACAAATTGCTATTACCCGCAGGAAAAGAAGCTTAGCTACCCGGTTAAGAGAGTCTTTTTTAAAAGGTCAGAAAAAATGAAACCGGGTTTTTTAAGGAATATCATACGTATAGTTGAGTACTACATCGCCTATTTTGTCCTCTTCAGGGAATTAAGAACGAATAGCTATGACCTGGTGCACATCCAGTGGCTGCTGCATTATAAAACAGATATCATCTTTTTAGGAATCATTAAGAAACTTGGCCCTAAAATAATCTATACTGCGCACAATGTTCTGCCTCACCGAAGCGGAAAAAAACAGTACGCTGATCTTTTCAAAATATACAACAAGGTTGATAGAATACTGGTGCACGGCGAACAAACAAAGCGGGAATTTTCCGGCCTTTATAAGGATTTCAAGAGCAAAGTAAGTATTCAGCGGCACGGATCATTTAGCGGTCAGAGTTTAAAATCTGACAGAAGTTTGATAAACGAAGACATCCTTGCCAGGATGGATGTTTCGAATAAGCTTTTTATATTCTTTGGGAATATTTTTTACAACAAGGGCGTAGACCGCTTAGCAAAAATCTGGTTGGAAAACTTTAAGGATCTTCAACAATATCTTTTGATCATAGCAGGCAAAAAGGATCGCAACTATAAGGAACTGAATGAAATTGAGGCTGAGATCAAAGCTTGCAGCAATATTTTATATATCGATCACTTTATTGAAGACAATCTGCTAAATTATCTCGTAGAGCAATCTCAACTCGTTTTGTTACCCTACCGCTCTGCCAGTATGAGCGGGGTGGTCTTTACTGCGGCAGAATTTAAAAAACCTGTCCTCGTAACAAAAACAGGAGCAATTGAAGAATACCTGGAAGATGAAATAAATAGTTTTCTGGTCGACAACAGCGATCAAGATTACGCAGAAAAACTAACATACATAATCGAAAATATCAGTAGCCGGCAGTTGGCCCAGATGGGTATTAATCTCCGGAATCATTTCAGGCAGCATTATTCGTGGGAATTTGTTGGCAGGGAATTGGTGGCTAATGACTACCAGGCCGTGATGGCCGGGACTGAATCGTAATAATAAAGGAGGGCTTCCTGCGATCAGGGTTTTATACATAACTCTTGAAACGCCAACCGTTCAATCAGGGGGGGGATTGGTGGTCAGGCAATCGATCTTATCCCTGGCCGACTTGGCAGAAATAGATTACCTGGGCCCCGAATTTCACGATCGGTTATTAGAACAAACATTCAGGAAGATCTATCCACTTGAATATGAGTCAAGTTACAGCGGGTTGGTAAAAACTTTGTTCAGTGGCGTGACAACCGGCTACTACAGAAGCTGGTTGGCCATGTCAGCCAAACTTAAATGGAATGATTATGATCTTGTTTACCTGGAATATTCAAGATACGGGTTTATCGCCCGGGAAGCGAAGAAATATCAGAAGAAGCTGTTTGTCAGAGTTCATAATGTAGAAAGAGATTATTTTTTTAATCGTGTAACGGAGAAGAAAAGCTTGCCTAACAGCCTTCGTTCACTGATCAAGCGCAATTTAATCACCAGGCAGGAAAGACTCTGCCTGCATAGCGCCGATTGCTTGATCTGCCTCACGGCCAGCGACAAGGCAAGATTAAGCGAACTATATCCTGAAAACTTAGATAAGAAAGAGTTTATGGTTATCCCGGTTGCACTCGACGCACCCTGCCCGCAGGCGACACCCTCAATTAATCAGATTGATGAAGTTGAGAAAAACCCCTATCTTTTAATTACGGGATCTCTGTGGTTCGGGCCAAATGCCGATGGAGCAGCCTGGTTTATTAAAAATGTCTGGCATAAATTAGTGGATGATGAACACTACATCAGCAGAGTTTACAAACTGGTCATAGCCGGGTCTAAACCTGGAAAGGAGATTCTGTCGCTGGCATCCTGCCACAAAAGTATCGAGCTTGTTGATTCTCCGCCGGATATGAAGCCGTACTTTGAAAGAGCTTTAATCTACCTGGCGCCGATTTTTTCCGGGGCGGGCATTAAAGTTAAGGTAGCCGAAGCGCTATCTTACGGCTTACCGGTAATCGGAACCAGCCACGCGCTTACCGGGTACAGGATAACAGATCTGGAAAACGGTTACCGCGCTGATGATGCTAGCGCATTTATAAATGCACTGGAACACTACACAAGGCTTACAGTTGAGGATAAACAAATTATGAGGGGTAAATCCCGCCAGTTATTTAAAGATGATCACAGTATGGAAATCAGTAAAAAGCATTTCCGCCGGTTAATCTTAAAGACTGGCTCAGCTAAGCCAGATTTAAGTTAATCTCCCCACCTTGGCCATGGCCCTGAAGATCTTGTTTTCTGCAATCAGGCTGTCGTAGGTGCCTGATGCAACAATTTCACCTTTATCCATTAAATAAACCTGATCGCAATTCTTGATGGTCGTCAGGCGATGAGCAATCACGATAAGCGTTTTTGACCTGACCGTGCTAAGAATTGAGGCAAGCACCGCATCTTCCGTAACCCCATCAAGGGCGCTGGTAGCCTCATCAAAAACTAGCACTTCCGGATCATGGTAAAACGCGCGGGCAATGCCGAGCCGCTGTCGCTGCCCGCCGGAAAGCCGGACCCCATGTTCTCCGATAATGGTATCGTAACCAGCGGGCAATTCATTCTCGATGAATTTGTCAATATTGGCCAACCGGGCAGCCTGCTCTACTTTTTCAGGGTCAATTAATTGATCCGCTATGCCGAAAGCAATGTTGCGGGTTACCGTATCGTCGGTAAGATAAATATGTTGAGATACATAGCCGATCTTTCGCTGCCAGCTACGCACGTTCTCGCCGGAAAGCGGCTGCTGATCGATCAGCATAGTGCCCTGTTGGGGCAGCATTAACCCAATAATTATATCAACCAGCGTGGTTTTACCAGCACCGGTTGAGCCAACCAGGGCTACTGAACTGTTCTTCTTGATAACCAGGTTGATCTCTTTTACAACGGGTTGCTCCGTATTATAATAAGTGAACGAAATGTTGCTCAAAACAATCTCATTAGTAAAAACTATGCCGTTAGGCGCTTGTTTAAATTGACCAGCCGGTTGAAGACCTTCCTGGCCCGGAGTCATAAAATCAGCATAAATACGATCGAATAAGGAACGGCTAAACTGCATCTGGGTAAAACAAGAAAATATTTCCTGCATGGCGAACATCAGCTTATATCCGGCAAAAGCAAATACGCTTGCAAGAGGAATAACCTGGGTCGCTTCACCACGCTGAATTAATAGGACTAAAACAAATATAATTACCCCCCCGAAGGCAATGGCTTCAAGGGCAAAACGCGGCAGCTGGCTAACGACAGCATTCCAGGAATTATGCCGGGCGAACTGATAGGAATGATGAGTGTATAGATCCAGAAAATAATCTTCGCGGTTCAGGACCTTTATATCCTTGATCCCGCCAAACGCTTCAAGCACCGCTTTAAAGCGGTACAAGTTGGCTGCCAGGCTTTTTTCTCCGCGGTGCTTAAGGTTTCGGTTAACCCGCCAGTAGATCAAAGCATAGGTGCCACCGATAACCAGTATAGTAAGAATTGACGCAAGGGCGTTAATCCACAGAAGCATCGTTAGTATAAATATCGCTGCCAGACCCCTGCTGATAATATTCATCAGCGGTATCATGAAACTTCCTGTTAACTGGGAAACATCTGAAAGCACATTTTTGCTTAATTCAGAGCTGTTTTTATTTAAGAAATAGGGGTAGGGCATGGAAAGGTATTTCTCCAGTAAACGCCGTGAAAGACGGTGGTTGTTCATCCAGACAAAACGAAAGTTGAGCCAGGTGGTAAAAGCCGAGATCAAATTGGAAAAAACAATTATAAAAAACATGGTTATCCCGGCAAATATGATAAAGCTGTTTGCGCTGCTGAAATTAAAGGTCTGATAGATCCAATATAACCAGCGGTTTTCAAAAATAAGACTGGGCTGCATAATCAGGGTGATAAAGGGAAAGACTGAAGCAATGCCGAGGGTTTGTGTAAAAGCGGTAACGATCATAGCCAGAAGCAAAGCCGCCAGCTGAAACTTCTCCCTAATGGTCAGGATTTTAAACAGTTTGTTGATCAAACTGAACATTTGTGTAACCTCTCTTGTTGAAATACTCTACATTTGATCATAGCACATCGCACATTAATAACAACTTTCTCTTTTCCCTCTTCTCATTTACCGGTTCTGCGGGATCGATCAGCTCACTTTATCATAGCAAATAAAAAAGGTTTTAGCGGCACAGTGTAGAATTAATGATGCTGTATTTCTTTCGTGCAGCGGAATAGTTGCCTTAAAAGGAGAAAAGAATAGATGGACAAAGAACTGCTTTCGATTTTGGTCTGCCCCTTATGCAAGGTTTCGATGGAACAGCGAGGCGATGAAGGATTTTTATGTTTGGAATGCAGGCGCCTCTATCCTGTAAAAGATGATATACCGATAATGTTTATTGATGAAGCAAAAATACTGCCAGAGGAATAATAATGAAAAAACCACAAGAAATTGAAGTAGTGACTGCCGAACATAAAGTTGATCTTCACTGGAACGACGATCATGTTTTTCCATCTGAAATCAACCCTGATCTGGAGTATCTCTGCGAAAAGATGATCGGCGAGACATTAGATGCTGCCTATAAGCCTGACGGATTCTTCCTGGATGTCGGCTGTGGCCGTGCTGTAGATGCCATTCAGCTTTTAGAGCGGGGCATGAAAGGTGTTGGGGTTGAAGTTTCCGACGTGATGATTGAAGAAGCCAACAAAGCGCTGTCTGAAAAAAATCTTACGATGGGGCTGGTCCGCGCTTTCGGTGAAAACCTGCCCTTTGCCAACGATACATTCGATGTAGTTTTTTGTAAAGGAGCAATTGATCATTTCTATAACCCCCAGTTGGCAATCCGTGAAATGTCCAGGGTAACCAAGCCTGACGGCTGGGTGGTACTCAGTGTGGCAAATTTTGAAAGCGCAGGCTTTCGTCTGGGACGTTTAATCACCGCAATGCGTATAAGAAAACCGGAAGGTGTAATGCCCTGGGATACGCCTGTAGATCATACGATCCGGGTCGATTATAAAGTGCTCAAAGCCCTGGTTAGGCCTTCCCTGCAGCAGGAAAAAATCTGGGGCACATCTCTTCTCTTCGGTGTGCCAAGGTATGGAGGTATATTGAAGCGGCTGCCAAAACCGGTGACCAGAATAATCCTCAGGAGCCTGAACTTGATCGCCCGCCATATTCCTTCTACTGCCGACGTTTTAATGCTGCGCGGGCATCCGCGGCGCTCACTGCCGGACCTTCCTCTTTGAGGGCATAGAAAACCAGACTTTTTCCAAAAAGAGGATCGAACAATCTCTCCATGAACTTAAAGGGCCGGATTGAATTATTTTCAACCCAGCAGAGAAAGCGGTTGTAAACACGTGGTAGCAATGCGCGCTCCCGGTCGAGCCCGAAAAGACATTTTAAGAACCAGTAAGGCGAGTGCAGACTGTGACGGCGGTTGCTGTTGAAGATTTTTAGTCTGAAGGCTTCCAGTAAATCGCGCACCTGATAAGCCCGGAAAATCCGGATATGCCCCCCTGGATGACTGTAATTTTTATCCAGCCTCCAATAAAATACTTCGGTTATCCAGGTGGGGACCGAGATGCCCATGGTGCCGCCTGGCTTAAGAACGCGCACCAGTTCAGACATCGCTTCAAAATAATCATCCACATGTTCAAGGACTTCCGAACAGATAACCCGGTCAAAGGTAGCATCAGAAAATGGAAGGGCCTGGACATTGCCCATAATAACACAGAAGGTCCCCCTGGTTTCACCTATGGTATCCATGTATTTCATAAAGCCGTAGTTTTCTGTCAGCGCTTCCAAATCGAGATCGATTGAAACAACCCGGTGGTTACCTTTGATCAGGTTCCAGCTATGCCTGCCGATGCCGCAACCCGCATCAAGTATTAATTCACCCTCTTTTATGCCCAACTGCGTGAAGTCGACTGTATTCATTAATAACCTCCAGGAAGTATTCAGTGTGTTCTTTGGCTGCTTTCTGCCAGGTAAATAAATGTTGGACTCTTTCCCGCCCCTTATTGCCCATTCTCTCTCTTAAATCAGGATTAGATAAAAGGGTGCGGATAGCTTCAGCCAAAGCCTCCGGATCCATCGGCGGAACCACTAACCCTGATTCCCCATCGGCTACCACCTCGGGCAAAGCACCCCCGCTGGTAGCTATCACCGGTGTTGCACAGGCTGAAGCTTCTGCGGCGGGTAGGCCGAATCCTTCATAAACCGAGGGTACAACTAGAACGCTTGCTTTATTATACTGTTCTACCAGATCTTCAGTAGATAAACGGCCGGTAAAAGTTACTCTCGCTTGAAGCCCCATCTCCTC
>Ga0209498_1002546_pt1 | contig 10959 bp, 9 predicted proteins | sample WalLakDeSediment_FD_184131 | JGI IMG/M metagenome (GOLD analysis project Ga0209498, IMG submission 184131) | Lake sediment microbial communities from Walker lake, Nevada to study Microbial Dark Matter (Phase II) - Walker Lake 11/02/13 Deep... | ecosystem: Environmental > Aquatic > Freshwater >...
AGCCTGAACTATTCTCTTTTCAATATTTGTGGCAAAATTCTCCTGGCCATAAACCATGAAACTTGAAATTAGAACAAGAAATGGCAATAATACGGCTTGCTTTTTCATAAGGTTACATATTAATTTTACTTATACAATTTTAAGGATTAATATTGAAATACACAAGTATTAAATAATGATTTTCAGTAGATAAGCAACAAAATTATTTTGCCCGAATGATTTTTGGGTATGACATGGCCAAAACCTGGTATGTCTTTCACGAAAGTTTATTGAACCAACAGCTGTAAAAGAATTCTGCTATAAATAAATAACGTCTTACCTGTTTTCCTTTTTTTTTAAACAGAAAAACCAGTATCAGCAATGGTCACGTACAAATTAACACCCTGTATGGAAGGATATTAACGGATTCCTGCAGAAGTTTTATATTCAAGGCATCAGCCTTCTGCTTTTGTTCTTCGGCAGTGAGTTTAATATTCTTCTTGAAGAACAATTTAACGTCGATCGTTCGCATAAAACCTTTTGCCGGATCAGGATCGATGATTTTCCCTTTAATAACTTCAACGCGCAATAAGTTCTGACCAAACTCTTCGATGCACAGGGCTTTAATATCTTCGGGGGTTACTACCCGGCCTCTCGATAACAGAGACCTGCGAAGCTTATACATTTTCTGCTCACCGGTTATTTTTTGCCGGCCACCCTGCGTATTACTTACAAAGGCAATGCTGTTATTGGCAATTTCACTACCCCGATATAGGCTAAGTGGTGAATCAGCACGAATATTATTGGCCTGCTCACCGTTAGTGATCCAGAATCTAACCTTTGCTCTGTCGTTTTCAGCATTGCACCTCAGCAGAAGGTAAGAACCTGCTTCCTGGCCCTGGCTAACGCCATCAATGCGATTTTGCAACCTGTTGATAATCTGATCAAGCTGTTTTAACTCCGATGCAATCATATCGGCACCCAAAACAGAAAAACCGGAACGTTCATCCCTGATTAAATCAATGAGATTTTGAATCATCTCAACGGCATTTCTTGAATCAAACCGGGCAATTCCTCCTTGCCTAACCAAGTAACCTTCTTCTGATGCATCGTCTCCATTGTTGCCCAAGCCCTTGAATAATTTACCCTGGCTGTCAACAACCCTGTCGATGTCGAAAAACAAATCTTGGGTTAACAAAGGAATTACATTCACGCCTTTTGTTAACGAATGAGAAAATTCTTTCAGGTCTCTGTTTATTACTGGGAAGCAATTTAAAGAAACTGTAATATCATTCAGTAAATTCTGGGGTAAAGGCTGCGACAATTTTATTTCAAGCCATAGTATTTCAGGAGGAATGCCTTTTAAAACATTTTCAGGAAAGAAATCCATCAAAGGCTTTACTTCTGATTTATCACGTAAATCTTTTAACAGATAGTTATTTTTCAGAACGGTAAAAAAGCGCTGACGAAATAATTCATTCACAAAATTACATGCATTATATGAAGCGTCAATCTCCTTTCTGATGATATGCTGAATGGAATTATTTATATCTTCTTGCTTAGGATCAACACCCTGCGTAAATTCAATGCTGTTACCATTTATTTCCCATTTTGAAGATACAAGAGCCTGAATTAACTTCTCTTCTAAAACCTTGTTTGAAGTACTGAATAAAAATGAAAGGCCATCAAGTTGATCAAGCAGGCTATCAACCTGAAGACCAATTACAAACCTTGATAAGTCAAGATCAGGCCCGATTTCGAATTCGGCAATGAGTTCCTTTGATTTTTCTCCCAATTCATACAACTTGTTACTTGAGAATAAATATCGGGGTTCGATTTTGAAAAGGTTTGCATCTGTGGTTGGAGTGAAACTCAGCTCCTTTGTTTCATAAACAGTCTCATTTCCAATGGTTTTAGAGACTTTCAATTTATATACAAATTGGTAATATGTTGAAATTTCAACTCGCGCCTGCAGAGGCTTAGCCCTTAAAATAGCATAAGCGGGCGAGTGCGAAAAATTTTGCTGGCTTAATACAAGCTCAAAAAGTTTTTCAACCAAACGTGAATCGGCTTTTTTTATTTCAGTTGTAAGCCCATGAAGCTCTTCTGCAATGGCAGAAAACATCATGGCCACAAGAGGGTCAAAAGAATTCAGATCTTGGGTGTCCTGATACCCCCATAAGGCTGAAGCGGTTTTTATCAACCTGCTTAATATGGCTTCTTTGTTATCCTTTAACATTATGCTGATTTTTTTTCAAGGCAAAATACCAATGAATTAACTGTAAGACAAAGGGCCAATAAAAAAAACTTCCTTATGGGTAAATAACTCATTGGTCTTTTCTATTGAACCGTTTACGGTTAATGCCACACGTGTTTTTATGCGCTTATTTTTTATCTTAGACCCTACTTCAAATTGTTCAATCTGCAAATCAACTGTAACATTCGTAAGTCGTTTTTCATTTCTTTTGATAGTGCTTTGCAACGACTTTTTTAAATCTTCCTTGAATGAATGCGGATTATAAACAGTTTCGAAATCATGTAACCATATTTCACAACCAAACAAAGAGTCGAATCTTGCCTCACCGTATGAAGTGGTTAAAATTAAATGTATCATTTTTCGAATCGATTGGGTAATATCAATTCGTTTCAATTCAGCTTTTTTAGTAAGCCCACCAAAGTTTACCGGTATGTTTAAATATTCCGCAAACATGAAGCAAAAACCTTTTAGCAAAATTAATCAAGCAGAAAACTTCTTTTCGATCCTTGTTGTGACTGTTCTTTTACGAATATGTTGGTCTCCTTTTTCTTGCCAATATATGCAAGCGATTCTAACTTCTCGAATAGGGAATTAATTATCTGGACAAATTCTGAAAACTCGCTGACACTACCAAGTATTTCGTTGTGGTTATATTCAAAATTTATGCATTGCACAAGCAAGCGTTCAAATTCTCCTTGTTTTAACTCTGACCAATTGGTAAAGTAGTTCAGCATTTCTTCTTTCTGAGCTGCGCTATTGCAATCAATTGTGTTCCGAATAATCCTGGCAAAACTTGCAATATTTTCAAAAAGATAAACTGGAGCCAAATAAGGGAGCTGCCACCTGATTTTCAGGTTGTTTGTGTTTGTAAATGAAATTAAGTTTTCGGCCAACCGAAGTACCGATTCAGATAGGGTTGAGTCATGACCCTTTTCTCTTATTTTTCTGATAATGCTAACAAGATTAACTTCAAGGTGATTAAAAAACTTCTCGACCAATAACCTGAAATCAATGAGCTTCTGGTGACTGTTAAGACACGTACAGGCAGGAATATAATCTTCTAATACATCTATTGCACCGGGCTTGAATGAAGTTTTTCCAATAACTAAAGAATAAGGATAAGCGCTTCCGGGTGAAATGCCGGCTTCTGGAATAAGGTGCACCTTATAGCTTGGCTCAGTATAAGGATAGCGAGGTGGCTCTTCATCAGGATTGGGATTTCCGAATGGTTTCCGATTAAACAAGTCAACTGTTAAGAGCACATAATAGTCAGTTGAATCGCCCTTCTTGGTGGCTGCTATTTCATCATCTATGGCCAACGAAAAGGATTGAGAACGCTGGTCTTCAAGCACTTCAATACGGGCTCCGGCAGGAGTAACAGCCCTTAGTTGAAGTACGCTTACATCAAGCCTGTTTTGATTGCCTATCTGAAACAAAACCTTAAATGAACCTGCTGAATCAGCACTTAAAGGTAAAATTCCGTAGTTATTACTGTTTAAAAAACAAGCTGCGACATCTTTGAGTTTATCTTCAAAAGCATTTTCTTGCTGGATAAAATGCTCCTTCCTGATTTTCATCCCGTTAACCCAGTTAACATTAGGATACTGAATTGGCACTGGCATATCTTTTCTTTGTAAAAAATTAAACAATATGTTAAATGACAGAATTCAATCCGAGGTAGGATTTTTCTGTTTCGTTTTCATTAGCTAAAATAAAACAAGCATCTTCCTCTTTAAAAACGAATTGGGTTTTCAAATCAACTTCAACCGGCATAAAGAAACCGTAAAAAGTGTTCAGAAACTTATCCATAGAGCCATCCAAGATAAGCTCAATGGATTTTGGGTTTTCAATAGGCCCAATCTTAACATGAATGAATTTTACAGGGCCATTTATCACATCTCCCACCACCGAATCAAAACCAAGGGTTAAACTACCGACCACACCCACGCGCTCCCGGTCGTCTGTTTTAAGGTCGAAAAATTCAGGCCATGATGAACTGATACCAACTTTTTCTTCAATTACAAATTCAAGGCATTGGGCAGTAAGAGTTGCATTACCCGCAATTAAATGGGCCTGGGGGATCAATCTGATCATTTTGGCAACATAGGCTGGATGGAGATCCGCTTCAATTTCAAAAAAATCAGGTATTAAACCCAAAAGCTTATGGGCGTTTATAAGCTCAAATAATCGATTCTCCTCGGCGGACAAAAGCAAACCCTGGCGAAAAATCTCGTTTTCAATAGGTTGAAAAAACAAACGGCCTTCTTTCTCCTGGGCTTTTACCCGCATCGACTCTTTGGCCATGTCAGAACCAGTTGAACAATCATTTCCGGCAAGGTCGTGAAAAATAGCTTCAGGCATGCAATCGTAAATGCCATCACGATTGAGTTTTATGTTTAATAATTCAGGCCCAGAGTAAAGGCTGAGAATCTCAGCCTTTGAAATATCTCTCGACCATGCCCTCTTCAATTGCCCTTCGTATGAAGCTAAAATTTTCGAAAAATCAACCCTGCCCTCAAAGAGTGAAAGGAAAGCTTCAGCTTTAAAGTCAACAGAAAGCCGGTTTATGTATTCTGATATTTCGCGAAGCTCAACCAAACCAGGTATGCGTTAAGTTTAATTTTTTCCTTCAAAAAGGTTTTTCTAAACCGCCAAAAGTTTCAATAATTACTCAAAGTTAATTTTTTACAAATTCTTTTTGAAAAAAAATCCTTACATTTTAACCTTCAGAGCAACTACAAAACTGGCAAATAAATCCTGTTTTTAAAATTACTACAAAATTTCAATTAATTGTTTGAAATATACAAAAAATATAATATCTTTAAAGGCATCAAGAAAAGCGCTCACCGATGGAAAGTGGTTTTTCAACTAAGTTTTCTGCCGAACTCAAAAGGGCCATTGAGATTGCACAATCGCTCGCCCGCGAACATTCACACGAAAAGGTTTCACCTGCGCACCTTCTCAAAGCATTGTTTCATAAAGATGTTGGTCTAAGAGATTTTTTTCTTTCTCTCGACAAAGACATATTTTACCTTGAAGAATGGGCTGAGGTTAGAATAGAAACAAACCCCAAGTCAGCTCGACCGGGCGACAACATTACCGGCGACAGTAATTTTCAGGCAGTTATCAGGGAGGCTGATAACTTTAGGGTCAAACTTTCAAAGGATGAAATAGACCCTATTTGTGTTTTAGCCGCTATCAGTACTCCCGGGGTTGGTTTTACATACGAACAACTGAAATCATTTACCCTTACCCAGCAAGAGATACTTGATGCTTTTGTTTCGAATACCGAACTGGAAAACATTGTTGGAACAAGCATTACCGAGCCAAGCAAAGAAAAAAAGATTGGAACCAACGCCTTGCTAAAATATTGCATCGACAAGAATGAGCAAGCCCTCCAGAAAAAACTCGATCCTGTAATTGGGCGCGACAAAGAATTACGTGCGATTATTGAAATACTTGGAAGACGCTCAAAGAGCAATGTTTTGATACTGGGAGATGCCGGAGTTGGCAAAACGGCATTAATAAACGGCTTCACCCAACTTATTGCAGAGGGGATAGTGCCGGGTAAGCTTAAAAATGCACGCATTTTTGAGCTCGATTATGGATCTTTGATTGCCGGAGCATCCTACAAAGGAGAAGTTGAAGACAGACTCAAAAGTATCATTAAGGAAGTTCAGCAATTTGAGAAAGCCATTCTTTTTGTTGACGAGATTCACATGCTTCTTGATTCGCAGGGAGGTGCATCGGGTGCAGCTAATTTACTCAAGCCCGAAATGTCGAGAGGTAACATCACTATAATTGGTACAACTTCCATTGAAAATTACACGAAATTTATTGAAACCGACGAAGCTTTTGACAGGCAATTTGATCTAATTAAGCTTGAAGAGCCCGACGAAACCGGAGCATTTCGAATGCTTAAAAAGATTGTCCCAGCTTTTGAAGAACATCACAAGCTTAAGGCAGACGAAAATGTTTTGCGTGAAGCCATTCGCCTCTCTAAGCGATATTTAAAAGAGCGTTCCCTCCCCGACTCCGCTATTGATCTTATTGACCATGCCATGTCGGGGGTTAGGTTAATGGCCGATATTTCGAGCGTACAGATTGAAGAGCTTTCTAAACAACTCGAAATTTTAAAACCAACAGACGAAGGAAATGATGATCAATTTTCGAACTTAGCGTGGTTTTTATCTGATCTTAGAAATCAGGTGTCACCCATTTTGTTTTCAAAACTAAATGAAGAAGAAGTTAATACAGAATTTGTTTCAGCCACCGAGATCTTTAACCATTGCTCACTGGCATTGGAAAAGCTGGCTGAAAATGCAAAGAGCGAAGTTGATGCCATTGACAAATCAGACATAGGCGCAATTGTATCGGCCCGCACGGGTATTCCTTTAGGTAAGGTTCAAAGCCAGGAGCGCGACCGCTTGATGAATATCGAATCTTACCTTAAAAAACGTGTGGTAGGTCAAGACCATGCCTTAAAGTCAATTGCCGAAGCCATTCGCGAATCGCGAAGCGGGCTGAATAAACCAGGACAGCCTATTGGCTCGTTCTTTTTCCTTGGGCCTACAGGAACGGGGAAAACCGAACTTGCCAAATCCTTGTCAGAGTTCCTTTTCCAGGACGAAAGCTTCCTGACCAGGTTCGACATGTCTGAATTTAAGGAGGAACACTCCGCAGCCTTGCTTTATGGCGCCCCTCCCGGTTACGTTGGATACGAAGAAGGCGGCCTTCTTGTCAATAAAATCAGGCAAAAACCATATTCGGTGGTTCTTTTTGATGAAATTGAAAAGGCACATACCTCAGTATTTGATATTTTCCTTCAAATACTTGACGAAGGAAAACTGCACGACAGGCTAGGTAAAGAAGGCGATTTTTCAAATGCCATAATTTTATTCACATCGAATATCGGAAGTCAGTTTATTGTTGAATCATTCGAAAAGAATGAAATACCTCCTTCCGATAAGCTTATGGAGATCATGAGTAACTATTTCAGGCCTGAATTCCTGGGGCGGTTAACTGAAATTGTTCCTTTTGCTCCAATAAGCAAGGAAAATGTGGTCAAAATTTTCGACATTCACTTAAAAGGACTGCTTAAATCATTATCTGATAAAGGTATCAGCTTTGTAATTGAACAAGAAGCCAAAGAAAAACTTGCGATTCAGGGCTTTACCCCAAAATATGGAGCCAGGCCCATTGTTGGCATCATACGCTCGCAATTACGCAGGCCTATGGCCAGAATGATTATTGCAGGAGAAATACAAAGAGGATCAAGTGTACGGGTAAGCCTTAACGAAAAGAAAGAAATAGAGTGGATTGTTGAATAAACAAGCCTAAGAACAGTTGCACCCTTTTGTTATTTGTAACCCATGTCCTGACCAAGGCATTTGACCGTTTAAAACGAACTCTTGAATACCCTCAATAAGTAAATATTTACTCACATAATCGAATTTGTTATGGAAAAACCTGAATTTGGAATTGGTGGCACTGAAGTGAAAGGTGATGCCAGTGAAGCTGTAGCCGACATCCCACAAAATCGCACCCTGATGATTGAAAAGCTTACTGCAAATGCACCATTTAAGCCAGAAATCATTGAAGGCCTGACATCAGTCGATGACGTTTTTAATCACTTCAAACCCAGCGTTGATGTAGATTTTGAAGACACAGAAGGCAAGTCGAAAGAAGAAAAGTTGCTTTTTAACAATCTTGCCGATTTTGGCATTAAGGGGATTGTGGCTCAAAGCAATGTTCTTCAAGATTTAACCCAACAGAGGGATCAGTATTTTGAAATTGTCAGACAGCTAAAAAGCAACAAGTTGTTGCGTAAAGCACTTGAAAACCCCGAAAGCCGTCAGGCAATCATGAACGCCTTGTATGCAATGGTCAAGGAAATTGAACTTACTTAGTTATCAACCATTTAAAATGGAACAACATGGCTTTACAAGAAAAATCAAAAAATATTGAGCAATACAAGGAAAAGGTTTCTGAAAGCATTACCAAGGTTGAGAAACCTGATGAATTGCTTGTTGCCAGCATAAATCAACTTGCCAAGGTTGGTGGCTTCGATTTACTGGAAGCCTCTTTTGCGGGCGTGCAAAATCTGAACCCTGAGAGGAAAGCCCGAAAGAAGATTTTCCTTTCGGAAGAAACACGCAAAGCCGAAAGAGATGCCATCAAGAAAAGCCTTGAGCTTTGGGCCGCCGTTTTAAGCTCATCAGAGAGCATTTCTGACATGATCGAAAATTGCGAGGCAAGCGCCGAAGCTGCCGAAGCCACGCTGAAGAAAAACCTGAAAGAAGCGCTTGATGCCACCCGTGAGCTTGAAAAATCCTACCGCTCAGTTGCTTTATTCTTCAAAAATACCGGTAGCAGCAAGATCAAGAACTTAAGCTTCATGAATGCCGAGTTGGATCAATTGAAAGACCTGGATGACACCCGGTTTATCGATTCAGTTCGCGAGGAGCTTGTACAGAAATTCGACCGGCTCGACTTGCGTCAAAACTACAGCTTGCTGGTACTGCCGGGTTATCTTGGCTCGAACAAGGTGGTGGAAAAATGGGCAAAAATAGCACACGAAAACAAGGTTATGCTTGTAACCGATTTTGAGCACCTTGACAACCCCGATGATGTAATGGAAATGTTTGAGGTTAGTAACCTGACAGGTGGTGATGCCTACCGGTCGAATGTAATGATGACCTGCAACTGGCTGGTGGGTCGCGACAAGGTGGCCGATGTTGGCGAGGAAGAACCCTTGTACGTTCCTCCTGCAGGCGCATTGGCAGGAAACATCTACCAAACGCTCATGTCGCAGGTGGCTGCAGGCAAAAAGCATGGCAGCCTGAGCGAAATTGATGGAGTAAGGTTCGACCTGAAAAAAAGCGAAATTGCCAATATGGAAAAGTTGGGGTTGATACCAATGGTAAATGAGTACGGAAAGGTAATGGCATTTTCGGCCAAAACACTTTTCAACGGAGATAATCTCGGATTGCAGACCTATTCGGTTGTAAGAGTTTTTGACTATGTTACAAAAGTTATGATGGATTTCCTAAACCGAAGGGCCTTTGAAAACTTCAACGTAAAAACCAGAAAAGACCTTTTAGGCCAAATTACTGGTTTTCTTGATCAAGTTTCCGGACCCGGAAAATTAATCGAAAAGTTCTCTGTAAAACGTTTTGAACAGGATCCCGTTCAAAAAGACCGCATTTACCTGGATATTCACATGACACCCTATTTCCCTGCAAAAAATTTCATGATTAAAATGGATGGTCAAAAGGGAGATGACGGAAATGAATGGAATACAGATTACGCACAGAATTAATTGTTTAATTTAAAACTCAGGAAAAATGTCATTTAAAGCAATCTTCAAATTAGACGGTAAGGAATACCGGGTATTATCATGCAGTTACAGCCTTAATCAGCAGGTTGATATTACTGGTAGGCCATCGTCAGTGGTACGGGGAGGTATCGTTAATCTGGTTACCGAATCGACCGACAATACCAGTTTGTTTGAATGGATGTGCGACAGCTATTTGAAAAAAGACGCCACCATTACATTCAACAAGCGTGATGAGAATGCAAAACTCAAGGAGCTTGTAATATCCGAAGCTTACATGATCAGTTACGAAGAATCGTTTGATGATTCGGGCGGCGGAGCCATGATTCAAAGCTTTTCCCTATCGGCCCGAAACATTAAAATGGGCGACGGAGAGCACGAAAATGAATGGGCAATATAGGAGCCGAAAACCATTGCCCATATTTTTCCTGTCTGGCCTTCCCGAATGAGTTTTTTGGGGAGATAGTGATTTTTTTGCTAAATTTTTTTAACCGAAATTAATTTGGAGGCTATACCATGTCAGTAGATGCAAGGCTTCATATTAAAGAGCATGAAAAGGAGGAAAAAGGGATTAAGGTCCTTTCCAGCAATTTTAGCTTTTCCCAGGATACTGACGAACTCGGTCGCACTGCATCTATTGTCCGGGCTGGTCTCATTCATTTGACCATTCCGGGCATTTATGATCCCGAGATTCTGCAATGGATGCTGGGCAGAGACACCAAAAGAAATGGTGAAATAAAATTTACGCACTTGGGAGCAACGCAGGAACAGCGCCGATCGTTGAAATTCGAAGATGGAATGCTTGTAAATTACCAGGAATCATTTACCGAGGATTCCGAAGTTATTATACAGATCAGTATCTCCTGCCGAAAAATCATTTGTGGCGATGAAAGTAACATGCTTGAAACTTCGTGGGGGCCCGATGATGACAAATCTTAACCCTAACTAAAACAGACTGGAAATGACGTATTTATCACAAATCATAATTTCCCTGAATGGGAAACCTCTTAAAGGTTTTCAACGTGTTTCAATCAACCATAATCTTTATGGTATCGATAGTTTCGAGATCACTTGCCGGTATGATAATTTGGAGAAACTCGATGAATTCCTTATTGAGAACTCAAAAGATTTTCTCGGATCATCCATCATGATCCAAACGAAAATCAAAACCAAGGATGATGAAAAAGATGGCATCAGTTTCCAGGGATTCGTGACCGAAATCCAGAGCAACCGGAGCGGCACATCGGATGATGATTACGTGATAATATCAGGTGGAAGCAAAGAAATTTTACTGAACAGAAAACCGCACAACAGGGCATTTGTTGACAAGAAACTTAAAGACATTGTAGAAGAGGTTCTGAAGGATTACCCGTTAAATACTAAGATC
>Ga0209498_1002547_pt1 | contig 10958 bp, 10 predicted proteins | sample WalLakDeSediment_FD_184131 | JGI IMG/M metagenome (GOLD analysis project Ga0209498, IMG submission 184131) | Lake sediment microbial communities from Walker lake, Nevada to study Microbial Dark Matter (Phase II) - Walker Lake 11/02/13 Deep... | ecosystem: Environmental > Aquatic > Freshwater >...
CATTCCCTCTCCTTGAAAAGCCGCAAACGGTAGGTCGGGTTAGCCCAAAGGGCGTAACCCGACGGGTCTCGCACCCCCCAGGGCCGCAAAGCAGCGTTGTCCCCGGCACGTCGGGTTACGCTGCGCTAACCCGACCTACAGCACTGGACCGTGACTTTCACGCTCACGAAGTCCGGCCCGGAGCCCCAAATTCAACCCATCTCATCCCAGGGCATCGTGCAATGCCACGTATTCGCGCGTGACCTTGTGCCTGGGATCCAGGTGAATCACCGGCCGCGAATGCTGATGCGATTCCCGGATCTTCACCGACGCCGACAGGTACGGCGTCAGCACCGGCAGCCCTTCGGCCGTGAGTTCCTCGACGATCCTGCGCGGCAACGAGGCCCGCGCCTGGAACTGGTTGACGATGATCCCCTCGACGGCGAGTGCGCGATTGTGATCGAGTTTGATTTCCTGCACGTTCTCGAGCAGCGCGTACAGGGCACGGCGGGAGAAATCATCGCAATCAAACGGGATCAGACACCCATCTGCCGCGATCAGGGCCGATCTTGTGTAGAAGTTCAGCGCAGGCGGCGTATCGATCCAGATCCTTTCGTAGTCGTCGCCCAGTCGCTCCAGGGCCTCCCGAAGCTTGTAGATCTTGTAGCGCGACTCCAGCTTACCCTGCAGATCCTCCAGCTCCGGATGCGACGGCATCAGGTCCAGCCCGGGGAACGGAGTCGGGATCACGAACTCGGCGCTGTCGCGTGGGTTCAGCTTGAAATTCAGCACCTGGTCGAAAAAATCGGCCAGTGTGGGCGTAGCCCCGGTGTGCGACCGCCCCAGCAGGTACTGGCTCGAATTACCCTGCGGGTCGAGATCCACCACCAGGCTTTTGCGTCCCTGATGGGCACCAATGGCTGCTAGATTACAGGCAATCGTGGATTTTCCTACCCCACCCTTCTGGTTGAACACCACCCTGCGCATGCCTGGACCCTCTGTGCCTTTCTCCGCGGATTGTGCCAAAAAACGTCGACTGCCGTGGGCAGCACGTTGCGAAAACACCTCCCGACGACTAATAGATTCTCAAAGGCCATCGGCAGCGTATCTTTGGCCATCACCTGCCATGGTGGTGGCCCGCCAAATGTGCCAGAGTTCTTGTACTCTGGTGCGACATGGCTGGCAATCCAGATTGAATTTCCGTTCCCTGCTTTTTTGATGAAGACGGGTGGTGCACATGGGTGAACAGGCCTTTTCCCTGCAAATGACCGAACTGGCGCGGTTTGTGGAACAGACCGACTCCCTTGAGCAGGGCCTGGATACGCTGGCCCGACTGGTCGCACACGCGATGGGCTGCAGTCACTGCTCCATCATGCTGGTCAAGCAACTGGAGGGTGACGGGAGACCCATGCTTCGGGTCGAGGCCCACCATGGCTACCTGCCGGAAGAGGCCTTGAGCAGGCCGATCTCCCTGGATTCCGGCATCGCCGGACATGTCGCCACGACAGGGCAACCCTTGTTCATAGAGAATCTCCACGAATCCAGATTCGGCGCTTTTGCACAACGCGCACCGAAAGAGTTCGATGACATCATTTCCGTGCCTATCCTGCTTGAGGACTCGGTAGTGGGCGTGATCAACATCGACTCACCGGAAACGCGGCCACGGCTCGATACCGATGACCTCAAGATGGCCACAGTGCTCGCTCTGACCGTCGCCCAGTCCATCCGCATTCACCGCTTGCAGGGACTGCTCAAGACCTGCTTCATGCAATCCATTCTCGCGCGGGCTGGATCAGACAGGAAAAAGCCGACGACGGATCATGTCGACGGCGATCCCGATCGCCTGATCCGCGTAATCGCACAGACCCTGTTCCGGGAGATGAAACAGGTCGGTTTCGCCCGCGATCACATTCTCGGACTCGCCACCGAACTCATCGCCAGAGTCAGCGACAATCTGACCCGCGACCGGAAAGACGCGAAACCCTGACCACCGCGGCTACCCGGTCGCACCGCCCTCCCGCCACGAGGACACCGGGCAGGATTCAAGGTCCGCAACAGGCGCGCGGAAAAGACACGGTTGAGAGCCCGTGCTGCAACACCCTACGGATCCATCGCCATCGGGCTGCGGAACGCCTCCCCGCCGGGCCCGAGCAGGAAAACCATTACGCGCAGACCGTGGATCATGAGCGCAGGCAGTCAGCTTGCTACCATCTGCCGCACGCGCAAATTGCCGCCTGGATAGAGTCATGATGACACTGGATGAAATGGTCGAGACCTTCGAGTTACTGGGTGACTGGGACCAGCGCTACCAATACCTCGTGGAACTCGGCCAGAAGTTGCCGCCGCTACCCGAAGCGGCGCGGATCGAGGACAACAAAGTGAAGGGCTGCATGAGCCAGGTCTGGATCCAGGCCTACCGCGACCCCGAGGCGCCGAATCTCATCCGCTATCACGGCGACTGCGACACGACGATCATCAAGGGCGTACTGACCCTGCTGATCCAGCTGGTGGATAGGCGCCGCGTGGAAGAGGTCGAACAGCTCGACGTGGACGAGTTCTTCGAGCGCCTGGAACTCCACGAGCACCTGTCGCCGAACCGGCACGTGGGTGTCTACGCCATCGTGGAACTGATGAAGCAGCAGGCGCGCGCACTGGACGCGCCTGCGTGAACCCGCCAGGACCGGAATCCACCCGGCCCTGCGCGATCCGGTCTACGCTTGGGGGAACCCTGTACCGGGCTCGACCGGATGACTGACCGCAATCCCCCAACCGACTCCACGATCCGCCTCACCCAGCCCGCGTGGCTGGCCGACTGGCTGCGCCGACCCGTCCCCGTGACCGACGAATCCAGGATCGAGGAAGTGCTCGCGCTGGCCCGCGAGCACGTCGAACGCGGCAGCGGCGGCCCCTTTGCGGCCGCGGTCTACGATCTACGCACCGGCGAGCGCCTCAGCGCCGCGCTCAACACCACCATCGACAGTCACTGCGCGGCGGCGCACGCGGAGCTGCAGGCCCTGTCGCTGGCGCAGCAGCGGATCGGCAGCCACACCCTCGAGGCCGCACCCAGTGTGCTGGTCAGTTCCAGCGCCCCCTGCACCATGTGCCTGGGCGCCATCGCCTGGAGCGGGGTGCGCAGGCTGGTCTTCGCAACCAGCCGCAAGGACGTCGAGGCGATCGGCTTCGACGAGGGTCCGGCCACGCCGCGCTGGCGCCAGGAGTTGTACCGTCGTGGCATCGGCGTCCGGGGTCCGCTGCACCGCAGGAAGGGCCAGGCCGTCCTGCAGCTGTACCTGGAGCGCGGCGGCCCGATCTACAACGGCCCCGCTCCGGTGACCGCCGACTGTTAGCCTGAAAGTTCTGTAGGTCGGGTTAGCGGAGCGTAACCCGACGTGCCGGGGTGCCGGGGACGACGCTGTTTTGCGGCCATGGGTCGGTGCGCTAGCCGTCGGGTTACGCCCATTGGGCTAACCCGACCTACAGTTTGCGGCTTTTCCTCGTCAGTGCCGCGCGTCCGAGGGCATGAGAGTTAGAATAGAAGCCTCCAAACGGGTACCCGGAGCGCAGCCATGGCCGTGATTCGCGAGCAGGATCTCATCCAGTCGATCGCGGACGCCTTCCAGTACATCAGCTACTACCACCCGCCGGACTACATCCGCGCCCTGGGCGAAGCCTGGGCGCGCGAGGAAGGCCCGGCGGCGCGCGACGCGATCGCCCAGATCCTGACCAACTCCCGCATGTGTGCCGAGGGACATCGCCCGATCTGCCAGGACACCGGCATCGCGGTGGTCTTCCTGAAGGTCGGCATGAACCTGCGCTGGGACGCGACCCTGAGCGTCCAGGAGATGGTCGACGAGGGCGTCCGCCGCGCCTACCTGCACCCCGACAACAAGCTGCGGGCCTCGGTGCTGCTGGACCCGGCGGGGGCGCGCCGCAACAGCCGGGACAACACCCCCGCAGTGGTGCACTACGAGCTCGTCCCTGGCGACGGCCTGGAGGTCATCTGCGCGGCGAAGGGCGGAGGCTCCGAGAACAAGGCGCGGATGGCGATGCTGAACCCGTCGGATTCCATCGTCGACTGGGTCCTGCGTACCGTCCCCACGCTGGGCGCCGGCTGGTGCCCGCCCGGCATCCTCGGCATCGGCATTGGGGGCACCCCGGAAAAGGCGGTTCTGATGGCCAAGGAGGCGTTGATGGCCCCGGTGGACATCCACGAACTGAAGGCCCGCGCCGGGCGGGGCGACCGCCTGTCCCGCACCGATGAACTGCGGCTGGAGCTGATGGACAAGGTCAACGCGCTGGGCATCGGCGCCCAGGGCCTCGGCGGCCTCACCACCGTTCTCGACGTGAAGATCCTGGACTACCCGACCCACGCCGCCAGCCTGCCCGTCGCCCTGATCCCGAACTGCGCGGCCACCCGCCACGTGCATTTCCACCTCGACGGCAGCGGGCCTGCCCGGCTGGATCCGCCGCGGCTGGAGGACTGGCCCGAGGTCACCTGGCAGGCCGATACCGAGGTGGCGACCCGAGTGGATCTGGACGCCCTCACGAAGGAGCAGGTCGCCGCCTGGACACCCGGCCAGGTGCTGTTGCTGAACGGGCGGATGCTCACCGGCCGCGATGCCGCGCACAAGCGCATCCAGGACATGCTCGCGAAGGGCGAGGCGCTACCGGTCGATTTCACCAACCGCGTGATCTACTACGTCGGCCCGGTGGACCCGGTGCGCGACGAGGCCGTCGGCCCGGCCGGCCCCACCACGGCCACGCGCATGGACAAGTTCACCCGCATGATGCTGGAACAGACGGGCCTCATCGCGATGGTGGGCAAGGGCGAGCGCGGTCCCACCGCGATCGAGGCCATCCGCGACAATCGCTCCGCCTATCTGATGGCGGTCGGCGGCGCCGCCTACCTGGTGGCGAAGGCGATCCGCACGGCGCGCGTGGTCGCCTTCGAGGACCTGGGCATGGAGGCCATCTATGAGTTCGAGGTCCGCGACATGCCCGTCACCGTCGCCGTCGACGCAAAGGGCACCAGCGTGCACGAAACCGGCCCCCGCGAGTGGCGCGCCCGCATTGGCCGCATCCCGGTGGCCACCGCCTGACCCGAGCCATCCGCCTCCTGAGACCGCGAGGCGGTCCCGGGCTGCGCCAACGCCGTCGAGTTGCGGTTCAACAACTCTCATGCCCTCGGAGCGCACCACCCCTTACAATGAAAAAGCGAAAACCGTAGGTCGGGTTAGCCCGAAGGGCGTAACCCGACGGGTCTCGCACCCACCCGTGGCCGCAAAGCAGCGTCGTCCCCGGCACCCCGGCACGTCGGGTTACGCTACGCTAACCCGACCTACAAAACGGGGCCGTGACCTTCACGCTAACTACGCCGCGAACGTCCCCGCAGCCGCGGATGGCCGGACAGCAGCACGTCCACCCCCGTCCGCACCTCCGCCCTCACCTCCCCCGAAATCGCGCGGTCGACCCGCTGCGTGAATAGCCTCTCGAAGTACCCTTCCTCCTCGTCGAGGTCCCAGTCGACCGCGCGGAGCAGCGCCTCCGCTTCCGGCGGCATCGCCTCCGGCAGTTCACGTCCGGACAGCAGCCCCCACACGCCCGTCCAGCAGCGGGCCAGCGCCAGCGGATGATAGCCGCCGCCCCCGAGCACCAGCAGGCGCGGCGTCCCGTCCGCATGCCTCGGGGCGTCCGTGAGGATGCGCTCCACCACCTCCAGGAAGAGCTGAGTGGAGATGCGGAACTTGCCCAATGGGTCCGGGCCCAGGATGTCGGTGCCCGCCTGCAGCACGACGGCCGCGGGCCGGAAGGCCTCCATGACCGCCGGCCACAGGCGCCCGAACACGTGCCGGTATTCGTCGTCGTTCATGTCCCGGGGCAACGGCATGTTCACCGCGTTGGCCAGGGGACCGGCGTCCCCGATGCCACCACCCTCGAAGGGGTAGGCATACGCGGTATCCATGTGCAGCGAAAGGGTCAACACGTCGGGATCCTGGCGAAACGCGGCCTCGACGCCGTCGCCGTGGTGGGCGTCGATGTCCACGTACAGCACCCGCAAACCCTCTTGCCGCAGCCGCAGAATTCCCAGCACGGGATCGTTCAGGTAACAGAATCCCCGCGCCGCATCGGCCCGCGCATGATGCATGCCGCCCGCCGGGTTGAAGGCGATCAGGCCCTCCAGCACCAGCTCGGCACCCTGGATGCTGCCGTAGGTAGCAGTCGCGGGCGTGGTGAAGAAACCAGGGAAGAACGGGTTCTCGAAGTTACCGATGTTGTGTCGCTGCCTGTAGCGATGCGGAACCTTGCCATCCGTCTCGCACTGTTGCAGCGCACCGATGTATTCGCGAGTGTGGAACCGTTCGAGTTCCCCCGGCGTCGCCGGTCGGGAGATCCGGAACTCCGGCTCCGACAGGGCCCCGTAGGCCTGAATGAGGTCCAGGGTCAGCGAGACACGCGGAATGCCCAGCGGATGGTTGTCGCCATAGGAATGCCGCCGGTAGCCCTCGGCGCCGATCAGCACCGCCCTGCGGGTCGGGGCAATCAGGGACCAGTCGACATCTGCATTCAAACCAGAGGCTCCCGCCGCGGGAAATCCGCGTTGACTCGCTGCCTTGCAAGGCGTCATTTTCCCACGGGAAAGTCGCTGGCGTGAGAGCCCCTCGCCGCGTCGGGGTCCCGGGACACCTGCGGCACGCCGGTGTCGTCGCGGTACGGGCCGCTGTCGATGGCCTACGGGCCAATGTGCACAGAACGAATCCAGCGGCCCGTCATCGGGGGGCCCGCGCCACCATTGGCGCGGCCCCCCGACTTCTTTGCCTTTGCCCTGCGTTTATGCCATAAAGGGGAATCTGCTCGTTCCTCCCCGGGCCCCCTCGAAATCCATGCACTGAAGGCGGCCCGCGCTCGCGCGGGCCGCCTTTTGTTCGACCGATACAGGAGCCGGACCGGCCATGACCGAGAAGCGACCCGTGCTGACCCTTTCCTCCCTGGACCTGCACCGACTGGAGCAGCTGCTGGAAACGCAGCCGCCGGAAGCGCAGGCGTCACACGCACAGTTGATGGAGGAGCTAGATCGGGCCAATGTCGTGGATCCCGTCGCAATACCGCCCACCGTCGTCACCATGAATTCCACGGTGCGCTTTCGCACCGAACCCGACGGCAAGGAATTCGAACGCACGCTGGTCTACCCCACCGGGGTCGATGGCAGTGCGGAGAAGGTCTCGATACTCGCACCCATCGGCAGCGCAATGCTGGGCCTCTCGGTCGGCGACAGCATCGAATGGCCGGCGCCCCGCGGCGGGACCATGACCGTGCGCATCATCGAGATCCTTTATCAACCCGAGGCCTCGGGCGAATACCACCGCTAGTACTCTGTCGGACTTGGGCTGCCAGCGGGAGAAAAGCGAAGCACAGATGCAATGTTATATTATTGCCTATCGGGGCCAACGATGCTAAATAGATGGTCACACCCCATCTGTGAGCATCGAGATGATCGCGTCCTCGCTCTCCACCGCCTCGCCCAGCTCTCCACAGCCCGTCCCCAGGCCCCATACCTGGTCCTGTGACACCCCGGGCGGAATGGTTGGCATTTTCGAACCCGGGGTCCAACTGGCTTTTTGCCGCAGGCAGCCCGATGCGCGCATCGCGGCCTATCTCGAAGCGGCGATATCCGCGATGCATGCGGGCAGGTCACTAATCGTGCAGGCCGGCGGCGCGGTCCAGCTCGACCTGCCGGACCGCCCTGGCAGGGACGCGCTGGTCAGGGACATCGAGTGGATCACGGGGCTGTATACCGATCTACTCGGCTGCCCCGCCGCCGCCATGCGCATCGAGGTACTCAACAAGCCGATGTGCCCGCGCTTTCACGTCGACCGGACGGGCATCCGCCTGACCTGTACCTGGCGTGGTCCCGGTACCGAGTTCCTGGACGATGCCTGGGCCAACCGCGAACGGCTCGGTGCCGGCAGTGGCGGACGCCCCGACGAGGAATCCGGACTGCTGCGCGCCGGTGCGGCGGTGGCCCGCGTGCCCACGTTCGCCATCGCACTGCTGAAGGGATCGCTGTGGCAGGGCAATGACGGCCGCGGCCTGATCCATCGCTCGCCAACCATCCCGGCGGCAGACGCACCGCGCGTGATGATGTCGCTGGATGCCGTCTGGGAGCGTTGACCCTGCAGCGTCCGCCGTCGCCCTGAGCGCGGGGACCGCTGGCTGGACCCGATTGCCCGATCCGTTTCCGGCCTGGGAACGGCACCCGTCGAAACGGCCTGAACCTTGCGCGCGGCCGCTGGCCGCAAAGCGCGCCCGTGAACCGGGCAGCGTCCTCAACAGGGCACGGGGGGGTTTGTCTCGCCGCCCGAACCGGAATCCGGGGGAGTGACGGTCAGCCATCCTGGCGCAGCAGCCACTCGGGTTCGACCTGCACCGTGACCTCTCCCGCCGTGAACCAGATGATGCCGTCCTGGATACGCACTGGAGGCTCATGTTCCGTGCAGCGAGCGCGGCCAGGGCCTCGCCGGTTTCCGCGGGCAGACGCAGCACGGCGAGATTCCGCTGACCCGACAGGGCCTCGCCGTGCTGGCGCCACCAGACGTCCGCGGTGCGGCCATAGGCCAGGACCGACACCTGTTTGGACTGCCCGCAGGCCTTGCGGATGTCGCGCGGGTCGGGCGTCCCCACGTCGATCCAGCGCTCGATCAGGCCGGTTGGGTCCTGCTCGAAGAGATCCGCCTCGTCCTCCGTGGACAGGCCCCGGCCAAAACGCAGCCCGTCGCCGGCATACATGGCAAAGGCCAGCAGGCGCACCATCAGGCGCTGGTCGGTCTCCGAAGGGTGCCGGGCCAGGGTCAGCGGATACGTGCCGTAGTGCTGGCGATCCATGTCCGAGACATGCAATTCCGCCTTGAAGATCGTGGCCTTCAGGGCCATGGGAAAGGGTCAGGCTGGACGCGCGGGTACATGACGGCTCCTATGGAATCTGGCGCAAGGAATGCGATGGTCCCGGCATCCTACCAAAGCCGTACCTCCGGCCGTTGGCTCGCCATGGCCCGGCGGCACAACCGGCCCCTGGCGATCGACTTGGATCCCCGGGACCTCCGGGTTCCCCCTTCGCCTCGGCCCCTGTACGCTGAACCCCTGTCCCCAAGAAGCCTTTCCTGGAGGTATGGACCATGCGCAGCCTGTTCACGATCCTGATGCTTTCCATGGCCAGTGTCAGCGCCCAGGGCGGCATGTCCCCCCAGCAGGGGGCCTCCATCGCCCTGCCGGAACCGAAACGCACCGGCGAGGTATCCATCGAAGCGACGCTGGACCAGCGGCGCTCTGTGCGGAGCTACGATTCGGCGGCGTTATCGCTTGAGGAGATCGCGCAACTGGCCTGGGCCGCGCAGGGCGTGACGGAGCCGCAGGACGGGCTGCGCACGGCCCCATCGGCCGGCGCGACATTTCCGCTGGAGATCGATCTGCTGGTTGCCGGAAGCGACGATCTGGAGGACGGGGTGTACCGGTACCGGCCGCGCGAGCACAGCCTCGTGCAGCGCATCGCGGGCGACCGCCGCCGCGACCTCCACGCTGCCGGACTCGGACAGGCAGCCATCCTGGAGGCGCCGGTGGTCATGGTGATGTCCGGCGTGGTGTCCCGGACCGCGCGGCGCTACGGCCCCCGGGCCGAGCGCTACGTGCACATGGAAGCGGGCCACGCCGCGCAGAACGTCTACCTCCAGGCGAACGCCATGCACATCGGCACCGTCGTCATCGGTGCCTTCCGCGACGAAGCGGTGGCCTCTGCGCTGCGGCTCAACCAGGGCGAGCAGCCGCTGTACCTCATGCCGCTCGGCAAGCTGCGCTGATGCCGACCAACGCCATTCGAAACCACATCGCCCACAACGGGAACGATTCATGACGGAACCGACCATACAACGCGGAAACCTCTGGTTCTGGCTGATCCTGAGCCTGGCTTCGGCACTGTCGATCATCGGCCTCGGCCTCGGGCTCGAGCCTCGCGGCGCCGCGGTCCTGCGCGCCCCGCTGCATTCTCCGGCGGCCGGCGCCTTCGGCTTCGGCCTGCTGCTCGTCTGGGCCGCCTTTGCCTACGCACTGTCGGCGGGTCGCGCCGCCGGAAGCCGCGATCTCGCGCTGGCCGCGCTCAACCTGGGCCTGCCCCTGCTGCTGATGCTGCTCTGGCTCCGGGAGTCGAATGCGCTCGCATTGCTGGTCGCGGCGGGCTGGAGCGCGAGCCTGGTGCTGATGGGCATCCGGCTGTTCCAGCGGGAAGCCATCGCCGGACTGATGGTCTTGCCGATCTTCGGGGCCAGCCTGACCGGAATGATGCTGTCGCTCACCCTGTGGCTGATGCCCGCCGCGTAGCAGCCTGTCGGACTCGATCAGACGAGGTCCCTTGGAATGGTCACGTCCCAGTTGCGCGAGTAGACGCGGCGCTCGCCCTCGAAGGCGTCCAGTTCCGCGTGCAGCAGGAAATGCTCGGGCGTGGACCGCAACACCGTTCGGGTCACGGTATGCACCTCCCAGTCGCCGCGCCGGAAGCCACGCTCCCAGAGGGTTTCGCCGCGGGTGGAATTGAAGTCGTCCCCGCGGTAGCTGTACCACTCCAGGGCCTTGCGCTGCATCTCCAGATCGATCTTCCGCAACAGAACGGTGCCGCTGTCATTCACGACCTCGAGGGTGGAACGGTCTTCGGCCAGGTCGCGGATCACCCGCCAGTTGTGCGCCTGCGGCGTCTGCTGGCGGATGGGCGTCGAGGCCGGGCCGACTTCGGGCTGCTGGAAGCCGATCCGGGCGTCTTCGTCGTCCCGACGCGGGCGCACGGGCAGCAGAAGGCGACTCTGGCCAGTGATGATGCGCAGGCAGACGGGCTCGGGCGACGGCCAGGCGAGCGGCCAATACGACGTGGAGAGTGACAGGCGGATCCGGTGACCGGCGGGAAAGGATTGCGCGACATCATTGCACTTGACCCGCACGCG
>Ga0209498_1002548_pt1 | contig 10957 bp, 12 predicted proteins | sample WalLakDeSediment_FD_184131 | JGI IMG/M metagenome (GOLD analysis project Ga0209498, IMG submission 184131) | Lake sediment microbial communities from Walker lake, Nevada to study Microbial Dark Matter (Phase II) - Walker Lake 11/02/13 Deep... | ecosystem: Environmental > Aquatic > Freshwater >...
AACTTCTCTAGCTGGTAGCCGGCATCGTGACGGGCGTCCTCGGGAAACTCCCGCACGCATTTGAGCGAGTCGCCAAGGAATCGAAGTAACCTCATTAAGGGACCATTATATCTGTATTGATATAAATTGTAAGCACCCAGAAGACCCGATCACTCGGCTGCCGAACAATCCTCGGGCTCGGCTTCGATCTCCCGAACCCCCCGATCAGCTTCCTGCAACCGCTTGCGGAGATCTTCGATGGCGGCCACGGTCATGCCCTCCGCGGGTGAGGCGGGCGGTCCACCCCGGCGCACGCCGCGAACACCATCGACGGCGGAGCGTCTACGGTTCGAGACCGGCCTGCTTGAGTCGGGCGAGGAGCTGTTCGACCTGCCGCTCGGCGGCGATGCGCGCTTGGCGCTCCTGCTCCTTGGCTCGGCGCTCCTGCTCCTTGGCTCGGCGCTCCTGCTCCTTGGCTTGGCGCTCCTGCTCCTTGGCTTGGCGCTCCTGCTCCACCCGCCGTTCCGCCGCCTCCCGAGCCTGTTCCTCGACCTGAGCGTCCCGGAATTCCTGGCCCTGGTAGTACGCCCGCACCTTGCGGCCTTCGGTCCATTCCTCCGGCTCCAGGACTTCGATCTCCAGACCGGGAATCGCCCGGCTGCGGTAGCGACGGTCGGCGGGCAGGGCGACCATTTGATACGCTCCGGTCGATGCATCGTATTGATGCCAGACCACCGAGCGGGCGTCGTCCGGTTCCGGGAACAGCAGGACGAACTCCGGCACCCCGTGAAAGGCGTTGTAGTCGCGCATCCGCACCGTGTCCTTGTGCATTTTCGCCGGTTTGGAAGTGGTCACCACTTCCAGCACCCAGAGCAAGTCCTTGGCGGTGAGGGCCTCGATGCGGGGGTTGGCCGTCAGGGCGAAGTCGGGATAGAGAACGCGTTGCGCGTCCTGCTCGGGAATCCAGTACCAGATGGGGTAGTCGCCGACTCCGCGCAGGCCCGCCACCGCGGCGACCCGGTCCAGCAGCCCGCCCAGGAAGTAGATGCTCTTGCGGTGGGCGTGGGACTGGGCCATGGCGAATTCTTCATCGTAATAGGAGATGCCGTCCATCGATTCCGGACTGTGGGGGATCGGGAGCAGACGCGCCAGCAACGCCTCCCGGTCCGGGTTCAAGCGGGGTTCGATCTGTGGAATCGCGAGTGAAGCCATGGGTAACTCCCTTGCGCGTTGGGGACGAAGCGGGCGGAGGTGGGTGAACGCTGGCTATAAATTAACGCAGTCCTCCTTCGTCAACAAGGGGCGTAATCCCTGGCAGGCAGCCGGAGGGTGTTTCCTCGTCCGACGGAACCTCTGGATGGTATTCAAACCGGTGGCTTGGGTTGAAGAGGCATCGCAACCGGCGCTCTGAAGTGTTGTGCTGGTCGGTTGTGGATGCTTCCATCAGTTCCAGAACAAACCCAACGGCAATCCGCTTCCCCAAAAAACCGTCGCCAGCGCCGCGATTGCCACCAGTCCCCAGTCCCGCGTCCGGAATCGGTATTCCATCAGCGGAGTCCGATGCGGACCGCCGAAGCCCCGGATCTCCAGCGCCTCGGCCAGATCGTCGGCGAAACGCATCACGCTGGCCAGCAGCGGTGTCACCAGGGCAGGGCTGTTGCGGAGCAGGTAGAACCCGTCCAGGCGGATGCCGCGGCTTTCCTGGGCCTCGCGCACCTCGCGGGCCAGGTCCGCCATGGCCGGCGTGAAGCGCAGCGTCCCCTCCAGCAGAAACGCCAGCCGGGGCGACAAGCCGCTGGCCAGCAGCGCATCGCCCAGTTCCTCCGGCGGTGTGGTGGCGAAGAGCAGCACGCTGGCGGTGACCAGGGCCAGCAGCCGCAGCACCGCCCCGGCGGCGGCTTCAGGGCCGCCCGCGAGCCCGACGACGATCGCGAACAGCAGAAAAGTCGGCCACAGCAGGCGCATGACCCGCCACCACGCCGTCCCGTGGCGCCCGAGCACAATCCCCAACAACGCCGCCCCGGCCAGCGGGATCAGTTCCAACAGCGGGAGCGTCGCCAGGATCAGGCCGCAGCCGAGCAGGTAGACCACCAGCTTGGCGCGGGGATCGAAGCGTCCGGCGCGCGCCGGCAGCGGCGCCAGTGATTCCTCCGTTTCCGGCGCGGCCATCAGGCGGCGACCGCCCACGCGGGCCATCCGGCCTGATGCGGATGTTCGTACCGCGCCAGGACGGCAGCGGGATCGACATCGGCGGCGATCCGGCCCTCGGCCAAAATCGCCCAGCGGCGGCAGAACGAGTAGGCCCAAAAGGGGTCGTGGGTCGCCACGGTGATCGCCACGCCCTCGGCGGCGCATTCCGCGAGCAGGGCGCTCAGGGCGGCGCGAGCGCCAGTGTCCTGGCCGGCGGTCGGCTCGTCCAACAGCAGCGCCCGCGGCCGGGAGGCCAGCACCGCCGCGATCGCCACCCGCCGCTGTTCGCCGGCGCTGAGGGTCTGGGGAGGGCGGTCCAGCAGCGGGTCGAGACCGAACCGTTCGCTCAGGCGCGCGCACCAGGCGGGATCGTGGCGATTCAGGGCGCGGGGTCCGGCGGCCAGCTCGGCGCGCACCGAGGACGCGAACAGCATCCGCGCCGGTTGTTGCATGACCAGCCCGACCTCGCGGGCCAGTTCCGCCACCGGTCGCCGCCCGACCGTCCGTCCCAACACCCGCACCACGCCGCGCTGGCAGCGCAACAGACCGTTGCCGTGCCGGAGCAGGGTAGTTTTACCGGCTCCGTTGGCGCCCAGCAGGGCCACGATCTCGCCGGCCGCGCTGGTCAGGCTGGCCCCGCGCAACACCGATCGACCGGCGCGTTCGCACCAGACCCCGTCCCACTCCAGCACCGGTTCCCCGGGAAGCGCCGATGGAGCAGGCGGGGGAGGAGGCATGATTCCAGGAGCTTCCAGACCCCAGGCGGCGACCGGGCCGGATAAGATCTGGCGCGGCGAACCATCCGCCGCCAGTCGGCCCTGATGTAACACCAGCATCCGGCTGGCCATATCCGCGACCTCGCGCAAACGGTGTTCGGCGACGATCAGGGTGACGCCAGCGGCGCGCAGGCGGCGTAATAACTCGCGGAGTCGGCCCGCGCCGGCCGCGTCGAGAAAGGCGAAGGGCTCGTCCAGCACCAGCAGGCGCGGCTCCATGGCCAGGATTCCGGCCAGCGCCACCCGCTGCTGTTCGCCGCAGGACAGGGTATGCGGCGCGCGGTCCAGCAAATGGGCGATGTCCAGCCAATCCGCCGTTTCGCGCACCCGCCGGGCGATGGTGGGTCGATCCAGCCCCTGACCGGCCGGACCGAAGGCGAGATCGCGAACCACCGTGGTCGCCAGGCATTGGGCGTCGGGACGCTGCAACAGCAGACCGACCGCGCGGCTCATCCGGCGCGGCGGGGTCAGGCGTGGATCGGCGCCGGCGACGGTGAGGACGCCGCTGACCTCGCCGCCGTGCAGGTGGGGAATCAGGCCGTTCAACAGCCGGCACAGGGTGGACTTGCCGGAACCGCTGGCCCCGGCCAGCAGCACGAACGCGCCGGCGTCGATCCGGAAATCCAGCTCGCGCAGCGTCGGGGCGCCGGCGGCCGGATAGCGATAGCTCAAACCCTGGCAGTCGATCAGCGCCTCGCTCATCGTCGATCGCGATCCGGGCCGCGTCAGCGCAGGTAACCGAGCTGGCGCAGCACCCGCAGTCCGATGACGCCCAGCACCGCGCCGACGAACGACGACAGCAGGAACGGCAGGATCAGGACGGTCAGGGCGATTTCCCGGCCCATCAGGTAAGGGGCGACCAGCAGCGCGCCGACCGTCGCGCCGATCAGGCCGGTGCCGAGCACTTCGCCGAGCGCGGTGAAATAGACGTTGCGGGTATAACGAAACGCCAATCCGGCCAGCACCACGCCGAACACGCTGCCGGGAAAGGCCAGGGGCGTACCCAGACCCAGGGCGTTGCGCACCAGCGAGGTGACGACCGCGACTCCCAGCCCCCACCAGGGGCCGACCAGCGCCCCGGCGATGACGTTGACGAAATGCTGGGTGGGCGATGCCTTGGCGATGCCGATCGGAATGCTCAGCGGCGACAGCGCGACCGCCAGCGCCGCCAGGGCCACGCTGTAGGCGACCAATCGGGTCGACGCCGAGGGTCCGGCGCCGGGAGCTTGAGAGGTCATTCCAGCCAGATCCTTGAGTGGGGGCCGAGGGCAGGGATTTGCCTGAGGGAGTAGAGATTCAATCGTTATACCATTGCTCGATGGATTTTATGATTCAGAGTCGCAGTTGTAGGGCGGGTTGGGGCGCCAGCCCGTAACCCGCCGATTTGGCAGCGATTTCGGCGGGTTACGCTTCGCTAACCGGCCCTACATGGGAGATTAAAATCTACCGGGAATGGGTATTACGTCTTGGAAGACTCGCCCGGCCGCGCCGCGCGGGCCAGGCGATCGAGCACGCCGTTGACGAAGCGGTGGCCCTGCTCGGCGCCGAACAGCTTGGCCAGTTCCACCGCCTCGTTAATGACGATCCGGTAGGCGAGTTCGGGACAGTGCAGCAGTTCGTAGCTCCCAATTCGGAGAATGGCGTGCTCCACCGGGTCGACTTGCGCCAGCGGCCGATCCAGGAACGGTTCCAGCGCGGCGTCGAGTTCCGCCGCGCGCGCGGGAACCTGATGCACCAGCTCCTGGAAGAAGTCCGGGTCGGCCTTGGGCAAATCCTCGTCCGCCAGGAATTGCGCCGCGATCTGGCTCGGGTCCTGGCCGGTCATCTGCCATTGATACAACGCCTGGGCGGCGCAGCGCCGCGCCCACGCGCGCTTGCCCGGCTGATTTTTTTTGCGAACGGCGCCGGCCACGCTCAACCTTCCAGCCGCCGCAGCAGGCTGACCATTTCCAGCACCGACAGGGCCGCCTCGGCGCCCTTGTTGCCGGCCTTGGTTCCGGCCCGTTCCACCGCCTGGTCGATGGTGTCCACGGTCAGAACGCCGAAGCCGACCGGAAGGTTGTATTCCAACGAAACGCTCGCCAGTCCCTTGACGCATTCGCTGGCGACATACTCGAAGTGCGGAGTGCCGCCGCGAATCACCGCGCCGAGGGCGATGATGCCATCGTAGCGTTCGCTGACGGCCAGCCGTTGCGCGGCCAGCGGCAATTCGAACGAACCGGGCGTCCAGACCAGGTCGATTTGCGAGTCGGGAACGCCGTGACGGTGCAGGGCGTCCAGCGCGCCGTTGACGAGATTCTGTACGATGAAACTGTTATAGCGGGCCGCTACCAGGGCGAATCGGGCGTCCTGGAGCGGAGTAAAGTCGCCTTCAATCGTATTGATCGGTTGCATGGGAGATTTCCGTGACGGTGAGTGAAGAGTGGAGTTCAGGAGACGTATTCCACGACTTCCAGATTGAAGCCGGACAAGCCGGTGATGCGTTTGGGCGCGCTCAGAACCCGCATCTTCCGCACGCCGATGTCGAGCAGAATCTGCGCGCCGATGCCGTAGGTGCGCAGTTCGGCGCCAGGGTCGGCGGTCTGCGGGGGTTCGGTCGCGCCGAACTGATAACCGCGCATCCGCCGGATGAGCGCCGCTGGATCCTCGGGCCGATACAGGAAGACCAACACGCCGGCCGGTTCCCGCGCCACCCGTTGCAGCGCATCGCGCAGCGGCCAGCCGCTGTCGGGGAGCTGCAGGGTCAGCAGGTCGCCGAGCAGATGCTTGACGTGGACGCGCACCAGCACCGGTTGTTCGGGGTGAATCTCGCCCTTGACCAGGGCGAAATGGACCTGCCGGCTGACCACATCCTGATAGGTCAACACCCGGAAGGGTCCGAATTCCGTGTTCATGGTGGCGTCCGCGACCCGTTCGACGGTTTTTTCATTCTGCATCCGGTAGCGGATCAGGGCGGCGATGGTGCCGATTTTCAGGCCGTGTTGTTCGGCGAAGCGTTCCAGTTCGGGACGCCGCGCCATGCCGCCGTCCTCGTTGAGTATTTCGACGATGACCGCCGCCGGCTCCAAACCGGCCAGGCGGGTCAGGTCGCAGCCGGCCTCGGTGTGTCCGGCGCGGGTCAGGACGCCGCCCGGCTGGGCCATCAGCGGGAAGATATGGCCGGGTTGCACCAGATCCTCGGGTCGAGCGTCGGGGCGCACGGCGGTGCGGATGGTGTGGGCGCGGTCGTAGGCGGAAATGCCGGTGGTGACGCCCTGGGCGGCTTCGATGGAGACGGTGAAGTTGGTGGAATACGGGGTGGCGTTGTCCTGCACCATCAGCGGCAGGCGCAACTGCTGGCAGCGTTCGCGGGTCAGGGTCAGGCAGACCAGGCCACGCCCGTAGCGAGCCATGAAGTTGATATCCTCGGGACGCGTCAGCGATGCGGCCATCAGCAGGTCGCCTTCGTTTTCCCGGTCCTCGTCGTCCATGATGATGACCATCCGACCCTGCCGGAGATCGGGGAGGATTTCGTCGATGGTGTTGAGCGCCATGATCTATTTCCAGAATCCGTGTTCGCGCAGCATATCCTCGGTCAGACCGCCGCTGCCTGGCCGCGCGGCGCGGTCGCCCAGCAGCAGCCGCTCCAGATATCGGGCGATCAAATCGACTTCCAGATTGACCCGCCGGCCTGCGTGAAAATCCGCCAGCGTGGTTTCGGCCAGGGTCTGGGGAATGATATTCAGTTCGAAAGCCGCGCCATCGACCCGGTTCACGGTCAGGCTGACCCCGTCCACGCAGATGGAGCCTTTTTCGGCGATGTACCGCGCCAGCGGGTCTGGAGCCTGGATGCGCAGCCGCCAGGAGCGACCGTCCGGACGCCATTCGGTGACGACGCCGATGCCGTCCACGTGGCCGCTGACCAGATGGCCGCCGAGTCGGGTCGTGGGGGTCAGGGCCTTTTCCAGATTGACCTTCATCCCGGGCGTCGCCGCGTCGAGGATGGTGCGTTCCAGGGTCTCGCGCGAGGCGTCGGCCCAAAAACCATCGCCGGGGAGTTCGACGGCGGTCAGACAGACGCCGCTGACGGCGATGCTGTCGCCGAGTCGCACGTCCTCCAGGTCCAGCTTGCCGGTGGCGACGCGCAGGCGGACGTCGCCGCCGCGCGGCTGGAGAGTGGTGATGGCGCCGATGGCGGTGATGATGCCGGTGAACATGGTGTGCGATTCGGTGGTGGGGCTGGAGTTTGAGGGCGGGCGGGGCGATCGGGGAGGCGTGAGGAGTCCGGGATTTTAATCCTTACGGCTGATGGCGAACGGCGCGGAGGCCTGACACACCGGCATCACTTCGATCCGGTTGATGTTGACATGGGCCGGGCGGGTCGCGGCCCAGTGGACGAGATCGGCGATGTCGTCCGGTCGCAGAGGCTGGACGTTCTGGTAGACCCGCGCGGCCTGATCCGCGTCGCCTTTGAAGCGGACCAGCGAAAATTCACTCTCCGACAATCCCGGCTCGATGTTGGTGACTCGGACCTGGGCGCCGAGCAGGTCGGCGCGTAAATTGAGCGAGAATTGTTTGACGAAAGCCTTGGTGGCGCCGTACACATTGCCGCCAGGATAAGGATAAGTGCCAGCGACCGAGCCGATGTTGATGACATGGCCGCGGTCGCGCTCGACCATGCCGGGCAGAATGGCCCGGGTGCAATAGATCAGCCCCTTGATGTTGGTGTCGATCATCCGCTCCCAGTCGTCCATGGGGCAGCGGTGCGCGGGTTCCAAACCGAGCGCCAGCCCGGCGTTGTTGACCAGCAGGTCCACGGCGGCGAACTCGGCGGGCAGGGCGGCGACGGCGGCGTTGACGGCGGTCTCGTCGCGCACGTCGAGCGGAAAGGCATGCACGGGTACGTTCGCGACCAGTTCGGCGCGCAGGGCGTCCAGCCGGTCCTGGCGCCGTCCGCATAGAATGAGCCGCCAGCCGTAGGCGGCGAAGCGGCGGGCGCAGGCGGCGCCGAATCCGGAGGTGGCGCCGGTGATGAAGGCGATTGATGACATGGCGGCTCTCGTAAAATCCAAAGTCTATTGTGTGCCGTTGTTGCGTTTTTCTGAAACAGCGTAGGGCGGGTTAGCGTAGCGTAACCCGCCATCCCCGCGATTCCCTTGACGGCGGGTTACGGCTGGCGCCTAACCCGCCCTACATCACCTCTCCCGCCCGCGGTGGATAGGGAGCGAATGAGAGGATTCAGGACGCCTGGGCTGTAGTATCCGCCAGCACCGTGCAGATGACCCGTCGATCCCGGCGCGGGCCGTCGAATTCGCAGAAGAACAGATTTTGCCAGCGGGACAGGCCCAGCGCCCCATCAATGATAGGCACGGTCTCCGAAGGTCCCACCAGACCGGCTTTCAAGTGCGAGTCGCCGTTGCCGTCCTGCTGATCGTGCAGCCACACCCCGCGCGGAATCAACTTGCTCAGGAGGTTGATGACATCGGTTTGCACGCTCTCGTCCCAGTTTTCCTGGATCATGATCGCCGCCGTCGCGCCCTGGGCGTAAACCGCCACCAGACCGTGGCGCACGCCGCTCTGCTTGACCACGGCGGCGACTTGCGCGGTGATGTCGATCAGTTCGTCACGGCGTTGGCTGGATAAGTGAATGATTTCACGCATCGGCGCTCTTCCTCATTCCGGATTTTCAATCTCGCCCTTGAGCAGTACCCCGTCCACCCCGACGATCCGCAGCCGGACGCCGGCCGGACAATCCTGGTCCACCACGACTTTCCAGGTGCTGTCATCCACGCGGATCTTGCCGTGGCCGTTGACCACGGGAGCGTCCAGGGTAAACACTCGGCCGACGTATTGATGACCACGGCGGTTGAGCAAGGGGTCGGCGGAGCGAGTTGGATGCCGGCGCAGCCGCAACCGCCACCCCACGATCGATCCCACCGACAGCAGCGCGAACCACAGGATTTGGTAAGTCCAGGCCAGATCCGACATCACGGTCAGGGTCAGCCCCACCAGCAGCGCCGCCACGCCCATCCACAGGAAGAAATAACCGGGGACAATGGCTTCGGCGGCCATCAGCGCCACGCCCAACAGCCACCAATTCCAGTAGACCGGTTCCAGCAGCCAGGCGTTCACGGTTGGGTTCCGGTCTTCGTCAACGCTTGGCGCGTCAGTTCGGCCACCCCAGCCAGGGTTCCGACCAATCCCGAGGTCTCCAGCGGCATCAGCAGCACCTTCTGATTCGGGGCCGCCGCCAACTGGGTGATGGCCTCCACGTATTTCTGCGCCACGAAATAGTTGATCGCCTGCACGTTGCCCTTGCTGATCGCCTCCGACACCATCAAGGTGGCGCGGGCCTCGGCCTGAGCCAGGCGCTCCCGGGCTTCGGCGTCGCGGAAGGCCGCTTCCTTGCGCCCTTCCGCTTCCAGAATCGCCGCCTGCTTCTCGCCTTCGGCCTTCAGGATTTCCGCCTGCCGCTCGCCTTCGGCGGTCAGGATCGACGCCCGCTTGTCGCGTTCCGCCTTCATCTGCCGGGCCATGGAATCCACCAGATCCTTGGGTGGAGCGATGTCCTTGATCTCGATGCGGGTGACCTTGACGCCCCACGGCGTGGTCGCCTCATCCACCACGCCCAGCAGCCGGGCGTTGATCTCGTCGCGCTTGGACAGCAACTCGTCGAGGTCCATCGAGCCCATCACGGTGCGGATGTTGGTCATGGTCAGATTCAGAGTGGCGAACTCCAGATTATTGACTTCGTAGGCGGCCTTGGCGGCGTCCAGCACCTGATAAAACACCACGCCGTCCACCCGCACCATGGCGTTGTCCTTGGTGATGATTTCCTGCGAGGGTACGTCCAGCACCGTCTCCATCATGTTGATCTTGTGACCGATGCGGTCGATGATCGGCACGATGAAGTTCAAGCCCGGGGTTAGGGTCTCGGTATAGCGGCCGAAGCGCTCGACCGTGTACTCCATGCCCTGCGCCACCGACTTGACGCCCAGGAACACCAGGATGATGGCGAAAATCGCCACCGCGACGACGAACGCGGAAAAACCTTCCAGCATGATCGACTCCTTAAAAGAATAGCCTTTAGCCTTTAATCTCAGCCCCCGAGCGCCCATCCAACGTGACATACAACGGCTGGTCACTCTCGCCCCAGGCGACGATTTGCCAGTATGCCGCCCCATCCTCATCCGGGTACAGCGAAGCGGAGTCGGGCCAGGGTTTTTGCCCGTCGGGATGCGCGGCCAACGACGACCAGGCCGCCGGCAATATCTGATCCAGGTCGCGCAGCCACGGTCCGAGCCGCAAGGGAGCCAGAGGATTGTCCTCGGTCAGTTCTTCCCATTCGGCATCGTCGACCGCCTGCTCGAATTCCCGGTCCATCGCGGTTACCGCCAGCCGGGCGGCCTCCCGATCCAGCACGATGTCGAAGCCGCGAATCCGGCGAATCCGCCGCGAACGATAATCTTCGCAGGCGCGGAAAGTGTAGCGAAATTCGCGAGGCCGCGGCACGTCCGCATCGTCGAGGTCCAGGTTTACCACCACCGCTTCCAGGACGGCCTGGGGGTCGGTTTGTCGAGCCAACGGCCGAACCTGCTCGTACCCGGCGCGGACGGTGTCGACGACGATCCCCGGCGGCAGGGGCTGATGGGCGACCAGGATCTGCGGGGCGCCGCCGGTGAAAGCTTCGACGTCGAGATCGTGTTCGGCCAACAGCCGGCGGGCGCGCCGGTCGGCGGCGCGGAGATGCAGGCTGGCCAGCGGCCAGGCCTGACGCCAGATGCCGATCAGAGCGCCCCAAGGACTCAGGCGGAGCGAGCGACCGTCCGCGTCGGGTCGCAACCACCCCTGCGCGATCAGGGCCTGAATTTCCCGAGCATAGCCATCAGCCAGCAAACCGATGGGGTCGTGGGCGGCGCGCTCGAATCTGGACCGGTCGATCGATCGGGCCAGGGCCGTCACCAAGTCGCGGTGCAAGATGAACAACGCGCGTGGATCCCAGACATCCTTGAGTTGTAGACGGGCCTGAAACA
>Ga0209498_1002549_pt1 | contig 10957 bp, 9 predicted proteins | sample WalLakDeSediment_FD_184131 | JGI IMG/M metagenome (GOLD analysis project Ga0209498, IMG submission 184131) | Lake sediment microbial communities from Walker lake, Nevada to study Microbial Dark Matter (Phase II) - Walker Lake 11/02/13 Deep... | ecosystem: Environmental > Aquatic > Freshwater >...
GGCCGCGCGGGATAAGGGGATCGAAGATATCCTTGTTATCGAAAGGGACTACGAACTGGGCGGTATTCTGCAGCAGTGTATTCACAACGGTTTCGGCCTTCACCAGTTTAAAGAAGAGCTGACCGGACCGGAGTACGCCGAACGCTTTATCGATCAGCTTAAAGCAAAGGGGATCTGCTGCAAACTCGACACGATGGTCCTCTCTGTCGGAAATAACCGGCAGATCACCTATGTCAACACCAGGGACGGCCTCACCACGATCAAGGCAACAGCAATTGTATTGGCCATGGGCTGCCGGGAAAGGACCCGGGGGGCAATCAATATCCCGGGAACAAGGCCGGCAGGGATTTTTTCAGCCGGCACAGCCCAGCGCATCGTCAATATTGAAGGCTACATGGTCGGCCGCCGGGTCATAGTTTTCGGTTCGGGCGATATCGGCCTGATCATGGCCCGCCGCATGGTTTTAGAAGGCGCTGAAGTGGTGGCTGTTATCGAACGCAAACCTTATTCCGAGGGCCTGATCAGAAACTATGTCCAGTGTGTCGAAGATTACGGTATCCCGATGCTCCTGCAGCATACCATCGTCGATATCAAGGGCAGGGATCGGGTTGAGGGTGTAACCATCGCCCGAACTGATTTGAATAAGGAACCGATCGCGGGAACTCACTATGACTTGATTTGTGACACAATTCTTTTCTCGCGGGGGCTGATCCCTGAAAACGAACTATCTAAAGAGGCCGGTGTTCTCATCGATCAAAATACAGGCGGCCCGGTAGTTAATGAAGCAATGGAAACCAGTGTCGAGGGAATCTTTGCCTGCGGCAATGTCGTCCATGTCCATGATCTGGTTGACTGGGTCACCGATGAAAGCATAAAGGCGGGAAAAGGGGCCGCCGCCTATATTAAGAGTCAGGATCAAAAACCGGCAGGGTTTACTTTTGAAACCAGGCCCTTAGACTGCATCAGTTACATTGTTCCTCACCAGGTCAGAACATCCCTGATCGGCGATACCCTCGAGCTTTACATGCGGGTTAAAGGCAATCACAAAAATGTGGCGCTGGTGGTCAAGGCCGGGGAACAGGTAGTTAAATCAGTTAAGAAGAAGGTTCTCAGTCCCGGCGAAATGGCGGTTATAAAAATAAAAAAAGGTGAATTGCCTGCTGAAAAGTTTAGCCGGCTCTCCGTGGAAGTCGCAAAGGGGGATGAGTAGCAATGGCTGAAAAAGAAGTGATCTGTATCCTCTGCCCTCTCGGCTGCAAATTGCAGGTAACAGAAAAACCGGATCAGCCGGGAGAAATCAGGGTGCGCGGACTGCAGTGCAAAAAGGGCAAGGATTACGCTTACGAGGAATATACCAACCCGACACGGACGCTGACTTCAACGGTGGTCATTCATAACGCCGCCCTGCCGCGCCTGCCGGTCAGGACTAATAAACCGTTTCCAAAAGAACTGATCTTCTCCGCTATGAATGAAATCGCCGGAGTAGAGTTAACCGGCCCGGTACAGATGGGCACAGTGATCATCAAAAATCTGCTCGGCACCACTATAGACGTAATCGCCAGCCGCAGCCTGAATTGACATAACGCCGGCCCTCCACACGCTATTTTTATGATCATCTGTCCTGGCACGCTTAGTATGCCACCCTGCCTGATAGATTGGACTGCTTCCCGCTATTTATAAGAAAAACTATCTTCTTTTATGGCCTTTTTCTGAAGAAGAAAATGGCCGATCAGGGCACCGAGTATGGTGATCAGGACCCAACCAAAACCGGCCTCGGCGCCGGGGAAGATATTGCGGAACACGATCAGGACAGAACCAATCCCAAAGATCTCAGCATAGCCGCAAAGCCCTTCAAAAAGCCCCCAGGCAAATGCGGCAACAGCTGCTCCGGCCCGGGCTCCCTTCAGGGAAGGAGCGATAGCGATGAATAGCACAATAACGATTGAAGGCGGATAGATCATATCGAGAATCGGCGCAGTAAGCCTGATAATTTCAGAAAGACCGACCAGGCTGACCAGCCCGCTTAAAAACAGGGTCACTGCGGTGCAGGCAACATAGGGCAGCTTTCCTGCAGAAGCTTCTTCAAAATAGGCCGCGGTGCCGCCGGCCAGGCCTACTGCAGACGTTAAAGCGGCAAAGAGCAGGGCCACATTAAAAATTACCCCGCCAACCGGCCCCCAGAGCTCGAGAATAATAGTAGCGTAAAGCCGGGCATAGGAAACATCCGTAAATAACTCGCCGGTAGAAGCACCTACCAGCATCTGCGTAAAATGGCTTGTTCCCAGCAGGAGAAACCCAATCCCCGCCGTCAATACCAGGCAACGATTCAATTGCCTGTCTTTTAAACCATACCCGCCGCTTAAACCTGCTATAACCAGGGTGGCAAACATCAGCGCTGCCGGCAAATCCATCGTCTGGTAACCGTTGAGAAACCCGTAAGTAAAGGGGTGCTCCGGATAAAATTGCGGCACCTGCTGAGCCAGAGGTGAAACCAGGCTTCTGATCACTACTGCTGCAATTGTAACCAGTAAGACCGGCAGCAGGTATTTCGCTATTTTATCAATAACCTGGCTCCGGCGATAAAGGAACCAGAAGGCAATAGCATAATATACTACGGTAAAGATAAGCATGGCCGTTAAGGGAGAGTAATCGAGGCCAAGGATCTGACAGATAGCGTCCCAGGAGGCAGCGCTCATCCGGGGGATCGCAAAGAGCGGCCCCAACACCAGCACAGTTAACCCTCCGAATATTTGGGCAAATATTTTATTTACAGAGGAAGTGGCAATCTTAAAAAGGGTGCCTTCTCTGGCTACGGCCAGATAGGCGAGCCAGGGAAAGATAATCGCAGAAATCAAAATGCCCAGGTATGCGATAAGCACGGAGCTGCCGCTCTGCTGACCCCAGGTTACAGGCCAAAGCATGCAGGATCCGCCAAAATGCATGGCAAATACCGAGCCACCAATAGCTGCTATGATAATCGGGCTTAAGCGGTTGGGCATGATCAGGTTAATCCCTTCAGTGATAGCGCAGCCATCAAGCAGATGAAGCACGAGAACCCTCCCCGTGCTTCATGCCCTCAAGTTAATTTTTGGTGTCGGGAGGGGGACTTGAACCCCCACGGTGTATACCACACGCCCCTCAAACGTGCGCGTCTGCCTATTCCGCCACCCCGACATGACTGAGCTTTACCACTACGATTATAAGGTTTTCTCCAGTTGCCGTCAAGAAGCACAACGGCAAAACAAAAAGGCCGGGCAATTTTTTTATATTGTATAATTAAACAATTTTAAATATAATATAAGGTAAATTACAAACAGAATGCTTTGCCCAAAAGGAGGGTCCAAATCTATAGTGGAAAACAAAGAGCTATACCTGTCCAAGCCCTGGCTTAAATATTACCCTAAAGGAGTTCCACCAACAGCAGAGATACCGAATAAATCATTGGTGGACCTTTTTGATGAATCTGCCGATAAATATTCCAACAGGCCGGCAGTTATTTTTTATGGCAACAAAATCACTTACAAGCAGCTGCAGGATGAGGTAAACCGCTTTGCCACAGCCCTGGCACAGCTCGGTGTAAAAAAAGGCGACAAGGTCGCCCTTTACCTGCTTAACAGTCCCCAGTACATAATTGCCTACTTCTCCATCCTAAAAGTTGGCGGTACGGTAACCCCGATCAGCCCCGTCTATACCAGCAGTGAAGTAAAGCACCAGCTTACCGACAGCGGCGCCCGTACTCTTGTCTGCCAGGATATACTCTATGACAACATTGCCAAAACCGGGGTCAAGCTGGACAGGATCTTCCTGACCGGGATCAGTGACTACCTGCCCACCATCCGCCGGATGATCGGTAAAAGTGTGCTGCGCAAAGCTTTTAGCGAGCTGGAAGTACCGACACCAAAGATCGACGAACATGAAGGATTCTACCGGATGAAAGATCTGATTAATAAAACAGAACCACGGCCGCCAAAAGTCGAGATTGATCCGGCCGTTGACCTGGCCGTTCTCCCCTTCACGGGCGGCACTACAGCTCAACCTAAAGGAGCCATGCTCACTCACCGAAACCTGGTTGCCATCACGACCCAGATCCAGGCGGTCTGGCCGATTCTCGAAGAAGGCAAAGAGATTTATCCCGCTTTTCTGCCCTTCTACCACATTTACGCCCAGGTAGCTTTGATGCTTACCTCCTTATTTATGAGCGGAACGATGATTCTTTTTACCACCCCGGACGTCGACGACATTCTTTACTCTGTCGAGAAATATCAGGCTACTGCCTTTTTAGGTGTTCCGACTTTCTTCGAATACCTCAAGGAATACGAAAAAACCGACCGGGTCAACTGGAAGCGGCTGAAAATGATTATCTGCGGCGCCGACACCCTTCATCAGACCACCCTCGAGGATTGGACCAGGCGCACCGGCAGCGAAATTACCGAAGGATATGGGATGACCGAGACCAGCGGGGTCAGCCATGTCAACCCCTTTGGCCGCAGAAAACCCGGCTCATTTGGCCTGCCCCTGCCGAACATTACCGCGGCCATAATCAACCCCGAAACAAATGAATTTTTACCTCTCGGTGAAACCGGAGAGATGATCCTGCACGGTCCGAACATGATGCAGGGTTACTGGAACCGCGATGAGGACAACAAGAAGATCTTCCTCGATGTTGACAGCATGCGCTTTATGAGAACCGGAGACCTGGTATCCATGGACGAAGAAGGCTACTTCACTTTTTACGAGCGGTCCAAGGATTTGATCAAGTTCAAGGGCTATTCTGTATTCGCCCGGGAAATTGAAGAGATCCTCACTAAACATCAACAGATCAAGGCCTGCGGAGTAATCGGTGTGCCCGATCCGAAAGTCGGGCAGTACATCAAGGCCAATATTGTTCTAAACCCGGAAGCGCGGGGCAAAATCTCCGAAGAAGATATCATCAGCTACTGCAAGGAAAACCTGGCCCACTACAAAGTGCCAAAAATTGTCGAGTTCCGCGGGGAACTGCCCAAAACCGATGTCGGTAAAATATCGCGCCGGGAACTGAGGGAAGAGCTGGATGAGGAGGTTTAAAATTGAGCACACCATTTTTTGAAGTGGAAAATGTGTCTAAAAGCTTCGGCGGACTGACCGCAATCGATAATGTCAGTTTTCAGGTGGCCCGGGATGAAATGGTCGGTTTGATCGGCCCGAACGGTGCCGGTAAAACTACCCTGGTCCGCCTGATTATGGGTATCCTCAAGCCGGACAGCGGTTCAATCAGGTTCAGGGGTAAGGAACTTACCCGCTTGCGCACCTGGAGTATTGTCGAAGAGGGTATAGCCGGTACATTTCAAACTACCAGACCCTTCCGCCGTCTGCCAATTATCGCCAACGTTATGGTTCCCTGTCTCGGTCCGCGTACATCCCGCCGCGGTGAATGGGTCAAAAGAGTTGAAGCCAGGGCTATGGATGCTCTTGAATTTGCCGGTATTTCCGATTTAGCGATGGAACCGGCCTCGCGCCTTTCACAGGGCGACCTGAAGCGCCTGGAAGTTGCACGCGCTATCGCCACCGAACCGGAACTGCTTATCCTTGACGAGCCGTTCGGTGGACTTACCCCCACCGAAACAGAACTGATGGCCAAATCAATGCGCCGACTGCATAAGGGCGGCCGCTTCGGACGTCTGCACAGCGAAGGCGCTGCCATGATCATCATCGAACATAAATTACACGAGCTGATGAAGATTGTCGACCGGGTTATCGTCATGCACTTCGGCAAGGTGATCGCCATCGGCAGCCCTGAAGAAATCATCAAGAACGAAACAGTTATTGAAGCCTATATCGGCAAGGAGGTAGTCTAAGTGCTGCTCGAAGTAAAAAACCTGACTGTCGCTTATGATACAGCCATGATTCTTAACGATGTCAGCATCTCTGTAGACAACGGAGAGCTGGTTAGCCTGGTTGGCCCAAACGGAGCCGGCAAGTCTACCTTCATCCGCACGATTACCGGACTTGTCCGCTGGGAAAGAGAAACTCTTAAAGGCACCCGCTATGGTGACATCACAATCGAAGGCACGGTAACCTTTGACGGTGAAAGCATCGAGAAACTGCCTGCCCACGAAATCGTGAAAAGAGGTCTGATTCACTGCCCGGAACGGCGGCGCCCATTTACCGAAATGTCGGTGCTGGAAAACCTGATGGCCGGCGCCTACCTGATCAAAGATCATAAAACCTTACATGAAAACCTTGAGATGGTATATCACATCTTCCCGGTGCTTAAAGATCGCAGCAAACAGATTTCCGGGACTTTATCCGGAGGGGAACAACAAATGCTGGCTATCGGCCGCTCGCTGATGGTTAAACCACATTTACTATGCATCGATGAACCCTCTACCGGACTTGCCCCGCAGATAAAACAGCTGGTTTTTGACAAGATCAGGGAGATCCAGGCTTCCGGGATGACCATTCTGCTGGTTGAACAGGATGTCAGTATGACATTTGCCATGGCCGACCGCAATTATATCCTCTCGCACGGCAAAATTGTCACCCAGGGAACCAGTGCGGAACTCTTGAAGGATGAAACTGTCCGCCAGTCGTACCTGGGACTTTAAAAATGCAGCAGTCAGCCCTCAGGAGTCCGCAGCAAGAACAAAAGCCGAAGCCCTTAATTGAATAAAACTAAATGCCGGGGTATTAAAGCCCCGGCATTTTAACTAAAGATAGGAATCTGCCAGATATTCCAGATGGTGTCACCGCATATTTGAATAACAAATCCGGCATTCTTTCCTGGTAAAAGCGTTGCGCACTTTACAGCGAGGGCATTCGCGTTCCAGTTTATCGCGAACAAAGGTTGTTATTCCTTCAGGCATAAAACGCAGTACTATAAGAACGATCAAAGCAAATATGAGCATGCGGTATTCTGCTGCCGCTCGCAGAATTTCAAGGGTTGGATAAAGAATAAAAACGCCGGCAACTGCTCCGTAGATGGTTACGATGCCGCCGAAAATTGTCCAGATAATCGCCTGGAAAGACATCAGCACTGCCAGCATTGAAGGCCCGGCAATACGTAAAAAATGAGTATAGAGTCCACCGGCAATACCGGCAAAAAAGCCGCTCAGGCAGAAAGCAATCAGCTTATACTTAATGGTATTGATCCCGGAAGCACGAACGGCAATTTCATCTTCACGGATGGCATGAAAAATAATACCCATTTTTGAATCAGTGATCTTCCACATAATAAAACAAAGGACAAGCATCAGGATAACGGCAATATAATATTCATTCAGCCGGGCCGAGGCCAGGCGGGTAATTCCGGATATGCCGAGCTCTCCGCCAAAAAACTTTGGAAATACAAAAATTATCCCCATCAGCATGATCGGAAAAGCCAGGGTAGCCAAACCGAGGTAGGGACCCTTGAGACGAAGGCAGGGAATACCGACCAACAGGCCGACAAGAACAGCTGCCAGGGCACCGATGGGAATCGTTATTAGGGGTGACCATCCCAGGCGAAGGTTCAATAAAGCGGTAGTATAGGCAGCGACGCCGAAAAAGAGGGCATGCCCAAAACTGACCTGCCCGACATAACCGGAAAGCAGATCCCAGCTTGCTGCAAAAATAGAAAAGATGGCAGCTATGGCCAGGATACGTAATATGTACATATCCTTAGTTAAAAGGGGCAGCAACAACAGCATAAGAACAAATGAAATCGCAATTACCCGTGTGGGCAAAACGAGTACTTCATTACGAAGATAGCGCAAAGCAATTTTTATGACAGCCATTAGTTTATCGCTCCCCTTCCAGGTAGACTCCAAAAAGGCCTTCGGGGCGGATGATCAATATCACCAGCATGATTGCCAGGGCAATAGCTACTTTCAAGAAAGCGCCCCCCGGCATCACAAAAACCACAGTAACTTCGATAAAAGCCAAAATCAGTGCCCCGAAAAAGCTGCCCTTGATACTGCCGAGACCGCCTAAAATTACAATCGCGAGGACCAAAACCAGGGGACTCAGCCACATATGCGGTTCAAGGGTGTAAAGAGGCGCCACCATGACCCCGGCAACAGCAGCCAGACCGACGGATATAGCCATTGTGGCCGCAGCTATCCGGGCTACATTCATGCCCATCAGGTTAGCCACTTCGCGGTCCTGTGCTGAAGCCCGAATGGCTATCCCCAGGCGGGTTTTCATCAGCACCAGCCAAACGACGACCAGGGAGAAGCTGACAACACCGAGCGTTAATAAATATTGATAAGATATCCGGATGCCCATCGGGCTGATATAGCCGGAAACAATACTGGAAACCCCACGGTAATGGCCGCCAAAAACTATCAGGACTGCTTCCTGAAAAACAAGGGCTATGGCTACAGTAATGATAAGGACGGCCGTCTCATGCTCCCTGATCGGTTCCATGAAAAGGTAGTAAACGATAACACCGATCACGACGACTACAATGATTGACAGTGGAATTGAAAAGAATGGACTCAAAGCAAGGTTTGTACCAAAGAATAAAACGGCGTATGACGCCAGCATGAAAAAAGCGGTATGGGCCAGGTTGATAATTCTGGCTGCCCCGAAAATCAGGGAAAAACCGATGGCCAGCATGGCATAAACAGCGCCATTCATCAAACCATAAACCAGGATATCACTTAGCATAGCATATTCCTCTCATCGGTTTTTGGATATCTGTTTTAATTTGAGGAGCCCCCGAAAAGGGGCTCCCCGTTTCTGCTTTATAATGCTAATTTGTTACTGCGATCATTCGCTTCTCCACTGCTCAAGCACATGAGGCGGAATCTGGTAGGGAACCATACCTTCATAGCCGACAACCAGGTCCGGTGCATTCTGCGGATCAGGCTTCCATTCAAGCGGCCACGCTCCTAAAAGCTCTCCTTCCTGCCATTGAATGCCTACGGCAGTGAGATAACCGGGACCCCAGGTCACGTCATGAAATTCATCAAAAACAAACCTTCCGGCAGCGCCGATGTAATCTGTTTTTTCCAGTTCGACAATGACAGCATCGGTGTCCATAGTGCCGGCCCTCTCAATTGCTTCTTTAAGCATATAGACAGCTGTGTAAGTATCGGCATTGTAATTGGGAAGCTGCCCGTATTTCTCGAGAAACTTCGTCATGAATGGAATAGTCTGATCGGTAATGGCAGCATTAATGGCGAAAGTATTCAGGGTAAAATCGTAATCCCCGAAACCGTCCGTCGCCGGATAGTAACCGGATTTCTGGGCTTCTACGTTAATGCCGACCGGGCAGGCCGGGATCTCAAGCTCACCCCACTGCTTGCCAAAGGGGATGCCGACCGGGCCGGACATAATCGTGTAAATAATGTGAGCCCCCGAAGCTTCAATACCGCGAAGCTCGGTAGTGACGTCCGCTGCGGTAGCAGAAGGCCTAAATGTTCCAACAAATTCCAAGCCAAGGGTTGGGAATATCTGTGGAGCAATTTGAACCAGAGCTTCGTTCCATTCCAGCGCCTCGGCCAGTATGGCAATCTTTGGTTGCATGATGCCAAGTTCCTGGCGAACAGCCATAGCTACTTCGTTCACCATCAGGATGGTTACCGTGACCAGGTCGGTTGATTTGATCGGGGTCACCCGGAAGAGATACTTCCAGGTGTCATAATCGACATCAACACGGCCATGAAGGAGCTCGTTAGTGGCAGCTCCGCAGATCATAAAGATCTTCTGGTAATCTCTGGCCACGAGGTCTGTATATGGTGTTACCGCCTCGGTGCGGAACCCGCCAATCAGAAAATCGGGATCTTCAGAAACAATAACATTTTCAACCGCCGAAACGGCACCCAGTGGGTCCATGATTTCGTCAGTTTCCACCTGGATCAGGCGAACTGCATATTGTTCTTCACCAACAGCTACCCCTCCGGCCTCATTGATCTCTTCAGCGGCCATCTGGGCGCCCCACCACATCATCTCACCCTGGATATTGGTCATGGGGCCGGTGACGGCAATCTTAATCTCTCCATCAAATTCATCTTCAGGCGGGGTTACAACATCATCCGTTTCGGGAGCGCAACCCATCACGCTGAAAATCACTACCAAAACTACGAGAAGCATGGAAAATAAAAAAAGCTTTTTCTTCAAGTAACTTACCTCCTCTTAACGTTTGGTATTTACTCTACCCTATCCAATCTGAAATACCTTTTTCTCTGCAGGCATCCCCCCCTATTCTTTAACGGATAGAGTATTCGCTGTTGCCAGAATTATATCACAACAGATAAAGCGTGACTACATTCAAATCCTTCGTTAAAATTTTTAATTGAGCGGAATAATACCCCGGAAAAATAAATTCATTCGGTTGTAAAAGGTTTTTTCCGGCAGAGAGAGAAATGAGAACCAGTATAACTCTATATCGATTGTTAGAAATCAGCAAAAAAACGGCAGAACTGTAAGGTATAATGACCGGCCATATCAGAGATAACCAATTAATACCAACTAACCCGAGGTGATTGTTAATGTCAGCAAATCCTGCCCTGGAGAGGGCGCGAAAATACCTGGAAAAGTTCGGGATGGATCTGCATCCTCAGGAACATCAGAAAACAACTAAAACATCGATTGAAGCGGCCCAGGCGCTCAATGTTGCTGTCGGACAGATTGCCAAATCTATATTGTTCCGTTCCGGTGAGAGTTTTGGACTTTTTGTCGCGGCCGGCGACATAAAAATTTCCGACAAAAAGGTCAAGGCCCTTCTCGGAGGAGGCAGAGTCAGGATCGCAAAACCCGAAGAGGTGGAAGAGAAAACCGGCTACCGGGTTGGCGGAGTCTGCCCTTTCGATATTGATCAAAGCATTCCGATCTTTCTCGATCGCTCCATGCAGCGTTTTGACAGGGTATACAGCGCAGCAGGGTCCGCTTATTCTTATCTGCCGATTACTTTAGAACAGCTGCGCATAGTAACCGGGGGGATAATAGTTGATATGGAAAAGAACTGAAGATCCGGTTCAGCCCGGGCTATTGATCA
>Ga0209498_1002550_pt1 | contig 10955 bp, 7 predicted proteins | sample WalLakDeSediment_FD_184131 | JGI IMG/M metagenome (GOLD analysis project Ga0209498, IMG submission 184131) | Lake sediment microbial communities from Walker lake, Nevada to study Microbial Dark Matter (Phase II) - Walker Lake 11/02/13 Deep... | ecosystem: Environmental > Aquatic > Freshwater >...
CATGTATGGCGGCGGTATCCGCTTCAACTGGCTGGGCAAGGACAGCCTCTTTCGCTTCTGGCCGCTGAGCTGGCTGCTGCGCCGGCTGCGTGGCCTGCCGGTTAACCGGCGCTCGCGCACCAATCTGGTGCAGCAGGTGGTTAATCTCTTTGCCGAGCGGGACAATCTGATTGTGGCCATTGCCCCTGAAGGGACGCGCAGTCGGGCGACCGGCTGGCGTACCGGCTTCTACTACATGGCCCTGGGGGCGCAGGTGCCCATTGCCTTTGGCTACATTGATTACCGGACAAAGACGCTAGGTATCGGTGGTTGGCTGCTCCCCAGCGGCGACCTTGAGGCTGATTTCGCCCAGATTAAGGCTTTTTATGATGAGAAGCAGGGACGCTGGCCCGCCTTGCAAGGGGAAGTGGTGCTCAAGCGATCAACGCCCCTCCACGAGCCAGGCGCCCCTGATTCGACTGATCTGGAACAGACATAAGGGTGCAGCCAGTCCGCACCCTTACGCTGCGTCTTCTTACGCTTTCCCCAGCACGGCCGCTAACAAAGCCATGCGGATAAACATACCGTTCTGCACCTGGCGGAAATAGGCAGCGCGTGGGTCGTGGTCCACGGCGTAATGGATTTCGCCGACACGGGGTAGGGGATGCAGCACAATCATCTTTTCTTTGGCCCGCTCCAGCAGTTCGGGTGTAATTTCGTAATGGCTTTTCACCTCTTCGTACTGGGCCAGATCGTTGAACCGCTCTTTCTGGACACGAGTTACGTAGAGGACATCGGCATTTTCGATGACGTCAGCCACATCATGGGTCTCGCGCACGTTGAGACCGGCGTCAATCACGTCGTTCATGATGGTTAGCGGCAGGCGCAAAATTTCGGGAGAGACAAAGCGCAGGCTGACGTCATATTGGGTCAACAGCTTGGTGAGGGAGTGGACGGTGCGGCCGAAGCGCAAGTCGCCGACCATAGCCACTTTCAAGCCATTCAGCCGGCCTAATTCCTCGCGGATGGTGAACAGGTCCAACAGCGCCTGGGTGGGATGCTCACCGGCGCCGTCGCCGGCGTTCAAGATGGGTACGCTGGCGTAATCGGCGGCGACTTTGGCCGAGCCGATTTCCGGGTGGCGCAGCACGATGGCGTCAGCGTATTGCTCCAGGGTGCGCACCGTGTCGGCCAATGTTTCCCCTTTACTCACGGAGCTAAACTGAACGCCCTGGGTAATAGGAATGACGCTGCCTCCCAACCGCTCCATAGCGGCAATAAAGGAGGAGCTGGTGCGGGTGCTGGGTTCGTAGAAGAGGCAGGCCAGCACAAAGCCTTTGAGCAGGTCGCTGGCGCCGCTCTTGGCCACCATCTCCCGCATTTCCACCGCGCGGCTGAAAATATAATCAATGAGATCGGGGTCAAATTGGTTGACCGATAGGATGTCCTGGCCGGTCAGCCCATTGCTTATGCCAGGGTGGGGCGGTTCATGCTTCGACTTCATTTCGTCCAGGCTAAACAGAGGCGGTAATTGGGTCATGGTTTTCTCCTTAAAAAGTTGTGGGTCTTTCGGATCTCGTGGGGTATCGCTAAATGTAGGGGCGGGTCTTGTACCCGCCCAGTCGAGGGCGACCACAAGGGTCGCCCCTACATCTGGTATCAACCCCATGAAATCCTGAAGAGCCAAAGTTGTTTAATTTGCTACGCAATTAGCCGGGCAGCGCCCGACCAATCGACTACTCGACTATTCGACTACTTGACCACTCGACTACTCGACTACTCGACCAGGCGACCATAGCCCGGATGGGCCAGGACGGTGCCCTGTTCGCAAACGATTTCACCACGCAGGACGACCTTGTTTATCCGGCCATGCAGCTGACGGCCGTCAAAAGGCGTCCAGCCGCACTTCGTATAGAGATTCTTGTTCTCAATGGTGACCCGCGCCTCCGGCTCCAGTTCGACCCAGGTGTCGGGCTGGACAGGCAGCTTGAAGATGCGGCGGGGGTTGGTGGCCATCAATTCGATCAGGCGCTCCATCGTGAGACGGCCGTCCTGCACGGCCGTGACCATCAGCGGCAGCGAGGTTTCCAGCCCCACAATGCCCGGCGGCGGCGTGGCCGACCGCTTCTCCGTTAGGGTATGGGGGGCATGGTCGGTGGCAATGCAGTCTATGGTGTCATTAATGTGGGCCCACAGGGCGGCCACGTCGTCCACTTCGGCCAGGTGGGGTCGCATGTCGGCCAGCGGTCCCAGCCGCTCATAATCAGCGCGGGTCAGGTAGAGGTGATGGGGGGCCACTTCGCAGGTGATGGGCAGCCCGCGCCCTTTGGCGTCAGCAATCAGCTCGATTTCCTGGCGGCAGCTGATGTGGCAGAGGTGGAGCGGCCGGTCATAAGCGGCCGCCAGGCCGATGCCGACGGCCACGCTTTGCCCCTCGGCATGCATGGCAATCATCTTGCCCCGCGGCCAGCTTTGGAAGCAGGCGCGCAAGGTGGTCAAATCTTCCACCCGCAGAGGGCCAAAGGTGTCATTGAGGTATATTTTTAGCCCCACAGTGCCCGCTGCCAGCTGGGGCAGCCGGTCAATGGCCTCTGGGCTGGCGCCGGCGTAGAGACCGACGTCGCAGCGAATGGTGGCCGCGGCCGTCTGCCGTGTCTCGGCAATGACGGCCGGATCAATCAAGGGTGGGCTGGTGTTGGGCATAGCCAAAATTGTGGTGAAACCGCCGGCCAGGGCTGCGGCCGTGCCGGTGGCAAAATCTTCTTTGTGTTCACCGCCGGGTACGCGCAAATGGGTATGCACGTCAACCAGACCGGGTAAGATAATGGTGGTCATCGGTTTTCCTTTGCGAGTAGCTAGAGATAGAGCGAGAGATAGAGCTAGAGGGTGGGTTTGGTAGCCGTTGGGGCTGGTTAACAGGCACAAAAAAACCTGATCGATCAGGATCAGGTTTAACAAATGGCCAAAGCACCGGATAGCTTCCGGATAATTGTTTTGAATTTGGTTGACGGCCGGTGCAGTCGTAGACCACACAATCCTCCTTTACTCAACTGTGTCTAATCAGTCACCGGGAGGGTATGGTATCACAGACTATGGCTGTCGGCAATGAAACTTCGCAGGTTGAGTTTGTCGAAACCGGCTTCGACTGGCTCAGCCGCTGGCGCTGCACCCTGAGCTTGTCGAAGGGGAGGCGGGGCGCTTACTGCCAGTCGCGAGCGTCTTGAATGGCGACATGACCGGCCGTCAGGCTGTCATCACCCACAATCTCCACCTGATCCGGCCGTACCCGGCAGGTGGCCTGCACGGCCGCAGTCAGTTGAGCCGCGGCTGTCTCGCTCTCACTGGCCTCAGCTATCAGTATGCGCAGCAGCAGCTGATCCCGGTTCTCCGTCCGGGTGACAATGGCTTGGGCGGCCATTACCCCGGTTACCTGCCCCACGGCGAAGCGAAGCTGGTTGGGATGGACAAACATGCCCCGCACCTTGACCGCCTCACCGCAGCGGCCGACCAGGATAATAGCCCGCTCTTCCTGGCGGCTCTGGCCCGGCTTGGGATCCAGATTCAGGGCCAGGTCGCCGGTGCCAAGGCGGATCAGCGGGTAGGTGCGGCTGAAATTAGTCACCACCACTTCACCCGCCTCGCCAGCGCCAACCGTCTGACCGCTGTCCGGATCGACAATTTGCACCATAGGCTCCGGCAAAAGCTGCATAGCCAGTCCGCCGCTGACGTTCAGCGCCAGAAAGCCGAGTTCGGCGGTGGCGTAGCCGTTACCGATAGTCAGACCGTACTGTTCGGTCAATGTCTGGCGCAGGGAAGGGGGCAGGGGTTCGGCCGTGACCAGGGCCCGGCACAGCTGGAAATGATCTTTGAAGGCCAGCCCATTTTCCTCCGCTTTCTGAATGAGGCTCATCAAGAAGCTCGGCGTACCCACGTAGCCGGTGACGCCCAAATCGGCCATCATTTTGAGCTGGAGATCGCTGTTGCCGATACCGCCCGGCACCACGGTGCAGCCCAGGTTTACCAGCGCCTGATCCAGCAGCAGCCCCGCCGGCACCAGATGATAGGAGAGGGTGTTGAGAACGACGTCGCCGGGTTGGAAGCCGGTCTGCTCCAGGCAAAGCTGGGCCATGTGCGCCAGGGAAGGATCATCGCCGCTGTCCGGTTCATAGAGCGGCCCTGGCGAGAAAAAGATGTGGCGCAGCTCGCTCAACGGTACGGCCAGCAGGCCGCCAAAGGGAGGATTGGCCTGCTGCATGGCAATCACCTCATCTTTGGACATGACGGGGACGCGGGCTAAATCGGCCGCTGTCTGAATCTCACCCGGTTTAACCCCGGCCCGATCAAAATGATCCCGTACGGCCGGGGCATGGGCATAGGCCCATTGCACTGTTTCCTGAAGTCGTTCGTTAATCATAGACCACATCCCGTCGCAGATAGCAGTTGGCAACTGCCAACCACCAATCACCAATTACCACTGTCACTATCAAGCCTGTCATGGTTCGGCACGCTCTCCACAGGTTGCGAGCAACCAACGGGAGCGAAGCAATCCCCGCGCTGCCTCATGGGTGATGGCTTCGGGCTTCGCCCTCGCCATGACAAAGTAAGCAGTTGCCTATCAATCACATCTTACCCCAACCACCGTTTACGCCGCTTATAATGCTTCACGTCCCGGTAGCTTTTGCGCTCGCCCAGCTGGGTCAGGCCGAGATAGAATTCCTTAATGTCGGCATTTTCGGCTAACTGAGCGGCTGGCCCATCGAGCACAATCCGTCCCGTTTCCATCACGTAGGCATATTCGGCGGCGCGCAGAGCCACGTTGGCGTTTTGCTCCACCAGCAGAATGGAGACGTTAGATTCCTGGTTAATCCGGCGGATAATCTCAAAGATTTCGCGCACCAGCAGCGGCGCCAGCCCTAGCGACGGCTCGTCTAGCAGCATCAGCCGGGGCCGGGCCATCAGCGCCCGGCCAATGGCCACCATCTGCTGCTCGCCGCCGGAGAGATAGCCGGCGGTGCGGTGGCGCAGCTTCACCAGCTGGGGGAAGTAATGGTAGACTTCCTCCAACAGCCCGGCCATTGCCTGGCGCGGCCGGATCAGAGCGCCCGTTTTTAGATTCTCTTCCGTTGTTAGATGGGGAAATAACCGCCGGCCTTCCAACACCTGGATGATACCCAGCCGGGTGATCTCCTCCGGCGCCAGTTTGTCCAGCCGTTGGCCGTCATACTCGATGCTGCCCCGCGTTACGGCGCCATTGTCCCGGACGAGCAGGCCGGAGATAGCCTTCAGGGTAGTGCTTTTGCCGGCGCCGTTGGCCCCCAGCAAGGTGACAATACTGCCCGGTTCAACTTTCAGCGAAATGGAGCGCAGGACGAGAATGACATCGCTGTAGATGACTTCCGCATTGTTGACGGTTAAAGTTGTCATGGGTGGTTGATCCGCAGATTACGCAGATTACGCAGATTTTCCTTAATCTGTGAAATCTGCGTAATCTGCGGTTTAACTATTAACGGGACGGCCGTAAGTCGGGCATTTCCGTCCAATCTTGCAATACCACAAAAGAGCCGGGGCCGCCGCGAATCTGGCGAATTTGGGAGACTTGCGGGGCGCGAACGCCGTCGGAGAAGTCGGCCCGCATCACGCCACCCAACACTTCTACCTCGCCCAGGGCGATGAGAGCGTCGTAAACGGCGTCGCCAGTTAGGTTGTCGAAGCCTACGGTGTCAATTGCCAGTTCAATAGCTTGCACGGCCAGGTCCACGCCGCCGAAGGTCAGCAGGTAGCCCACGGCCCGCTCTTGCGGCTGCCGGTTGTTGGCGGCAAACACTTGTCCCGCATATTGGATACCAGGATTGTCCACGTCGCTCCACCAGAGGTAGGGGAAGGGGGCGATGAAGCCCTCAGCCAGGGTGGGGTCGGAGAGGAAGGCGTAGGTCGCCAAATCCATAGCCCAGTTGTTACCGGCTACCAGGAATTCGTTGCGCAGCCCCAACGCGCCGAGGCCGTTGAGGATGGAGGCGGGGCCGAAGGCCAGGGAGTTGGTGTAGATGACGTTGGCTCCGTTGGCCTGGGCGTTGAGGATGGCGGTGGTGGTGTCGGCCGTGGGGGCGACGTCAATGATTTCGTCGGCCACAATTTCAATGCCCAACGATTCGGCGTAGGCCATTGTTTCGGCGGTCATAGCGCCCCGGCCGTAAGCCGTCGGCCAGCTAATATAGGCCAATTTAATGTCGTCGCCAGCGCCGGCCGGTTTCACGTCGGCCCAATTTTCCGCCAACCAATCCATGAACAGGCCAAATTGGTCAGGGTAAATGGGGGCGTAACCGAAGGTGTAACCCGAATCCGGCCCATAGAAGGCGACGGCGCTCAGCCCGGCAGCCAGGTTGGGGATTTTGTCTTCAGCAAAGCGGCTGGCTAACGCTTCCGCTTCGCCGGAACCGTAGGTGAACATAGCCAGGATGTTGCTGTTTTCGCTGGTAAAGCTGTTGTAAGCGGACACAGCTTCGTCAATGCTGCCGCCGGTGTCAATGAAGCGAATATCTACTGTCGCGCCGCGAATGCCGCCCCGCTCATTGACGGCGGCGACGGCGTCGTTAAAGCCGTTGACCAGCGGCGCGGTAATGCCCGCCAGCGGGCCGGACAGGTCGCCGAAGTGGTAGAAGTGAATGGTCTCCCCTTCTAAATTATCGGTGCGTTTCTCTTCCATCGGCTCTTCTGTGGCGACAGGGGCCGGTTCTTCCATGGGGACGTCGGTGGCGGCCGGGGCGGGTTCTGCCATAGGGACGTCGGTGGCCGCTGCCGGCGGTTGGGTGGCGGCGGGAACCGGGGTTGGCTCTACGGCCGGGCTGCCGCAAGCAACCAAAGCCATCGCTAATATCAAAATCAAAGTGTATAACAGCGCATTTCGTTTCATTTCGTCATCTCCTCCAGATTACAAATTAGTTGGACTGAATGTAGGGTTGCTGATCGAGTTGTTTTTCCTAAACGCCTCCTTTTGAGTGAAGAAGTGAGAAGTGAGAAGTCACTTCTCACTTCTCACTTCTCACGCCTCAGTGGGAAAACGGCCGTAATCGCCACGCCGCCTTGATCAACTGCCAGCGGTGGGCTAAACCACGCGGTTCAAAAATGAGAAATAGCATTAAGGCCACGCCGAAAATGAGCGGCCGGAGGGCGGCCGTCGCCCCTGTTGCCGTTTGCGGCAGCAGCGAAATGACAATGGGCGTCATTACTGTCGCCAACTCATGCAGCAGAATGATCAGCGTCGCGCCTAAAATCGGCCCCAGGCTGGTGCCTAGCCCGCCGACGACCAACATACCGAGCATCAAAATCGAGTCCACCAGCGTCACCGTTTCCGAATTGATGTGGCGCAGGTTGTGAGCCAGCAGCGCCCCGGCCAGCCCGGCGTAGACTGAGGCCAGGAAAAAGGCGCGTAATTTGTAGCTGAACAGATTGATGCCCAACAGTTCGGCCGCCAGGTCGTTGTCCCGAATGGCGACCAACGCCCGCCCTAAGCGACTGCGGGAGGTATTGTGGGCGATGATGGTGGTGAAAATGAGGACGATCAGCGTAATGTAAATGAACTGCCCTGGCGTGGCAAAGCGGTAAACGCATTGCCCCATCTCTGGGTTAAAGGTCGTCCCCAGGAAACATTGCTCGGCGATGACGGGCAGTTTAATCATCGGCACGGGCACATTCAACCCCTGCGCCCCATTCAAAACATCCCGATAAGCGTTGCGCGTGAACCAGGGAATAATAAATTGGGCGCTCAAGGTCGCCATGACCAGGTAGAAGCCTTTGACCCGCAGCGACGGCAGGCCAAACAGGAGGCCGATCAGCCCCGCGCCCAGAGCGGCCACGGGCAGGGCGAAGAAGAAGTTCCAGCCCGCCTGCCCTACCAGCAGGGCGGAAATATAGCCGCCGACGGTCATAAAGGCGGCCTGCCCCAGGGAAATTTGCCCGGTGTAGCCGGTGAGCATATTTAACCCCTGCACGGCAATGATAAAGATGCAAATCCGGTTGACCAGGGAAACGGTGGAGGCGCTGGCATAATAGGGCAGGGTAAAGAGGGCGATCAGCCCCAGAATGAGCAGGCCATACTGCCACCGCTGGCGCAAGACGGACATATCTTGTTGGTAACTGCGGTCAAAATCGCCGGCCGGTCTCAGCATGGCTAAATCCTCTCAATCCGTTTACGGCCGAACAAGCCGTCCGGCCGGATCATCAGCACAATCAGCAAAATGACATAGGGTATAATTTCGGCCGAATTGCGGATTAGCTGCGCTGTTTCCGGCCCCAGGATAAATTGGTTGTTGGGTAGGGCGACCAGCCCTTGCGCCAGCCCGACAATGAGGCCGCCGATAACCGCGCCGGGAATGGATTCCAGGCCGCCGAGCAGCACGGCCGGAAAAGCGGCCAACACCACAAGGGGTAGACTCAAATCCAGGCCGCTGGCGGTGGCGATCAAAATGCCGCTGGCGGTGGCGATAATCCCGGCGATGGCCCAGGAGATGCCGAACACCTGCCGGGTGCGAATGCCGACCGCCTGGGCCGTTTCGTGGTCGTCGGCCGTGGCCCGCATGGCCAGGCCAATGCGGGTATATTGGAAGAAGAACCAGAGCAGCCCCACGCCGACCATAGCCACGACAAAGGACCAGACCAGATTCTGGCGTAAAATAACGACGATGGGGTTGTCGTTGTAGGTGAGGAAGGGGAGGGTGATCCGGTAGGGGTTGGTCACTTCAAAGATGGTGGGGAAGTTGCGCTGGGTGGTGCCGAAAAGAAGGATGGCCAGCCCTTGCAGGGCTTGACTGAGGGCCAGGGTCATCAAAATAATGGAGAGCAGCGGTTGGCCGGTCATGGGGCGCAGGGCCAGCCGCTCGATGAGCAGCCCCAAAAGCATGGAGAAGAGGAGCGCGCCGATAATGGCCGCCCACAGGGGCAGCCCCGCGCCGCTGTCAGAGGCCAGCCACCAGGTGACCATCGCCCCTAGCAGCAGCATCTGCCCGTGGGCGAAGTTGAACACTTCGGATGATTTGAAGATCAACACCAACCCTAACGCGGTCAGGGCGATTGGCCCGCCGTTCAGCAGTCCGGTGATGGCAAATTGGGGAAGTAGCTGCCAATTCATACGCTTATCCTTGTAAGGTAACTCATACTGGGTATGAGTTACCTTACATCCAATATCTTCACGGCCGTCTCAATCACACCTTCACGGCCGTCCTGATAGGTCACCGCCGCCCGCACTTGAATGGCGTTACGGCCGTCGTACATCGCCTCAATAATTTCACCGTAACGTTCGTAGAGGAAGCCCCGGCGCAGCTTGCGCGAGCGGGTCATTTCCGCTTCGTCGGCGTCGAACTCCTTGTGCATCAGCACAAAGCGGCGGATGCGGGCCGCCGGGGGCAGACTGGCGTTCACCTGAATCACCGCCTGCTGAATCTGCTCGCCCACTTCCCGCTTTTGCGACAAATCCACAAAGGTGGTGTAGCCGATCCGGGTTTTCTCCGCCCAGGCGCCCACGTTTTCAAAATCAATAATTACCAGGGCGGTCACAAATTCCCGATCCTGGCCGCCAATCGCCATCACGTCCCGAATGAAGGGGCTGAATTTCAGCCGCCCTTCGATGAACTGGGGCGAAAATTTTTCGCCGTTAGCCAGGGAGAGCATATCTTTGACCCGATCCAGGTAGATCAGGTGGCCGTCTTCGTCAATGTAACCGGCGTCGCCGGTGCGGAACCAGGGGCCTGTCTCGTCTACCGGCCGGGCTTCGGCCGTCGCTTCCGGGTTCTTGTAATAGCCTTGAAAAACAGTCGGGCCGCCCAACCAGATTTCGCCGTCCTCGGCGATGCGGATTTTTACCTCTGGCGCGGCTTCGCCCACGCTGGCGAATTTAATCGCCCCGTCTCGGTGAATGGTGGCCCCGCCGGTCACTTCCGTGGAGCCGTAAATCTGCTTCAAGTTTATGCCCAGGGCGTGGAAGAAGCGCATGGCGTCCGGACTGAGCGCGGCGCCGGCGGTATAGGCGGCCCGCACCCGCGACAGCCCCAACTGGTTGCGCAGCGGCCCAAAAACGAGCAGATTGCCCAGCTGATAGGCCAGTTTGAGTCCCAGGTTGATCCCTTCGCCTGTCATACGCCGGTCAGCGTACCGGTAGCCAACGGGCAAGAACCATTCGTACAGCTTCCGGTTGAGCCAGGTTGCCTCGTTCATGCGCATCTGCACCGTGCCTACCACCGCATCCCACAGGCGGGAGTTGTAGAGAATGCCTTCGGGGGCGATTTCGCGCACGTTTTCACGCACCGTCTCCGGCTCTTCCGGGAAATTCATGATAATGCCGGTGTAGACGTGGGGGGCAATGCCCAGGGCATGTTCGCCAATCCAGCCCAACGGCAGGAAGCTAACGTGATTGTCGCTGTCGTAACGGGGATCCACCTCGTTATAGACGCGAGCGGAGGCCATCAGATTGGCGTGGCTGAGCATCGCGCCTTTGGGCAGGCCGGTGGTGCCAGAGGTGTAGCAGATGACCACCGGATCGTCCCCCTGGCCCAGGGCGATTTCCTCGGGAAAGCGGTTGGGCTGTTGGGCGGCCAATTCCCGCCCCCGGGCCTGGACTTCGGCGAAGGAGATGAGCCAGGGCTCGTTGTAATTCCAGAGACCTCGTTCGTCCCAGTAGATCACTTGCTTGACGTTGGGGATTTCGGCGCGGATGGAGAGGAGCTTGTCGCACTGCTCCTGGTCCTTAGCCAGGACGAAGCTGGCGTCGCTGTGGCTGACGATGTAGCTGATTTCGTTGAGCGCGGCGTCGGTGAAAATACCTACCTGGACACCGCCGATGGCTAGCAGGCCGATATAGGCCCACAGATACTGCCGGTCATTGTCGCCGATGGTGCAGATTTTGTCGCCCCGCTCCAGCCCCAAGGCTAACAGACCCAGGGCAAACTGCTCGACCTGTTCATAGGAGTCCTGCCAGCTGTACTCCT
>Ga0209498_1002552_pt1 | contig 10952 bp, 9 predicted proteins | sample WalLakDeSediment_FD_184131 | JGI IMG/M metagenome (GOLD analysis project Ga0209498, IMG submission 184131) | Lake sediment microbial communities from Walker lake, Nevada to study Microbial Dark Matter (Phase II) - Walker Lake 11/02/13 Deep... | ecosystem: Environmental > Aquatic > Freshwater >...
TCCAGTTGGTTTCCAGGTCTCCGAAGTCAAAGTCGCCATAATAACGCGGAACAACCACATTGAAGTTGCCTGCCCCGGCGCCCGTCAGAGGACGATCGGCGATCATCGTGGCGGTGACCTGCCACATCAGCAGTCGGGGGTTTTCCGTATCGGTAAAGATGGAGTTGATCTGCTTCACATAGGTGTTGTCATCAGGAGCAAGGATGTAAAAAGTACCAAACCCTGTCGCACCAACAATAAATGCGCCCAGCAAGATATTTTTCAGGCGGGGATTGATCTCAAAATGCCTGTAAAAAACCAACAAGACAATAAAACCGGTCATGACCCCCAGGGCTGTGCCCAGATACACCGAACGGGTCTGCAGAAGGAAAACCATCAGCAAGGTAGCTGCCAGGTTAAAAGCCGCAAGCAACCTCCAATACTTTCTGAAATAGACCACCCCGTAAACCAGAAACGGGATCAGCAGCATTACGAAACTTGAATACAAATTCACATGCGACATGAGCATATTGATCTGGTAGATCTGCATGCGGGGGTGAAAGCCGAATCCCAGTTTGCTGAAATACTGATAATACCCGATGATCAGCGACACCGTGGCCGCAAGGGTAAACATCCGGGCGAGCCTGACCGGCCAGTCGGGGGTGTTCAGCATGATCAAACTGACATATACGAGCAACAGGAGAGAAGAAAATGTTTTTACCAGGTCGTAAAAAGCGGCAGAGATATTGGTGGCAAAGAACAATGAAAGAATACCTGTGAGCAGATAGAGGGCCAGCAAAGGGATGGCCAGTCGCCTGAGCACAGACAGATCGAGTTGCGTAAATACACTCTTTGCCGAGAAAAAAAGGGTGATCAGAAACAAAGCCCCCGTCCATGCCAACAGCCTCGGCATCATGGTCTGATCCATGGTCTTCGTTGAATGGATGAGCGACAGTATGATGATACAAAATCCCACCACCACCGAAAAAACACGGGGCCAGTATTGCGGTGCTTCTTTCTTTCTTTGTTTTACCTTCCTTGCCATTTCTATTTCATAGGTTTATTCCAGGATAAGGGTTGGCTGCGGCATATAGCGGAGCACACCCGTTGTTTCAATCTATCCGATAAAGATACTATTGTTTCATAAGTATACGGCAGGAAATTTTTCATGCTTGCAGCATTTCGGGGTGTTTTTCCGTATAAAGGATTGTACACACTGCGGCATCACTCCCGGGAAAAGCCATGAAAGCCGCCGGCCGGTCCTTGTCAAACCTGGGCCATGTGAATTTCAGGGAAAAAAATAATGCACGAACCATGAACACTTTGTATATTGCATAGAAAATAGTTCTCACGGGTTTAATGTTTTAATCTGTTTGTTTGGCAAATCGGCAATATACGGAAGGTGAACTGATCAGGGGGTGCAAAAAGGGGAAGCGGCACTCCCAGGAAATGCTGTACAGGCATTTTTTCGGATTCGGCATGTCGGTATGCCTTCGATATGCCTACAGCCGCGAAGAGGCACTGGAGATACTGAATGATGGTTTTATGAAAGTGTTTGACAACATAAAAGTCTTTGATGACGGGCGGCCGTTCAAGAGCTGGTTCAGGAAGATACTTGTCAACACGGCACTCGACCATTACAGGGCCAACCGCACCTACAGGATCAACGTGTCGCTGGAAGACCTGAAGGACGAAACAGGTGATCTTTCAGAAGATGTTTCAAGCCTTGAAGCCGGCATCGAAATAAACAGTGAGCTGATCCTTCGGTTGTTCGGCCGATTGCCGGAAACCTACAGGCTGACCTTTAACATGTATGAGATAGAAGGATACAGCCACGATGAGATTGCTGCGATGCTGGGCATATCGCCCGGTACGTCGCGATCAAACCTGAGCCGCGCAAAAAAAATGTTGCGCCTTTTATACGCCCAAAGTCAAAACAAGACCCGCCATGAAGCCGTTTGACGAGGAATTTGCAGACAAGGTGCGAGCGGTTTTCGACCGTCACGATGCGCCTTTTGACCCGTCGGCCTGGGATGCCATGCATGAAAGACTGAAGCAGGGGCGCAGGGGCAGGGTCATTGCAATGTTGTATGTAGCTTCAAGGGTCGCTGCGTCATTGCTGATCATATCGGTCTTGACATGGATTTCATACACCTACTTTTTCACCCTTACCCCTTCCGTTTCTGACAGCGGCATTGCCGAAGAGGTCATTGCCGGATCAGACATCCGGCAGCGGCATGAAAGCGCTGCCGCAACAGATGCCCTCTCCCATTTATCCGCACCGGAAGACAGCGCCCTGCCTGCTGCAACATTGAGGCAGGTGATTACTGACAGGGAAACAGGGGAAGTGCTTGATGACAATGTATCGGTACAGGTACTTATTGACAGGGAAACAGGGCTGGTGATTACTGACAGGGGAACAGGGGAAGTGCTTGATGACAATGTATCGGGACAGGTACTTATTGACAGGGAAACAGGGCTGGTGATTACTGACAGGGGAACAGGGGAAGTGATTACTGACAAGGAAACGGGAGAAATACTCCCTCACAGGGAAACGGTGGAAGTACTCCCTCACAGGGAAACGGTGGAAGTGCTCACTCACAGGGAAACGGGAGAAATACTCCCTCACAGGGAAACGGGAGAAGTACTCACTCACAGGGAAACAGTGGAAGTGCTTACTGACAGGGAATCGGGGCAGGAGCTTCCCCTGGCAGCAGAAGCTGTTTCGGAAGGCACCCCAACGAAAGATACGCTGCACGATGCTGATATACAGCAGGGATTGCTGTCACACGGGGAGCAGCGGACACTGCCTGATCCCAGACTGGCCGGCGATGGGCCGGCAGATATTTCTTTGCCATCCCACGAAAAACAAAGAGAAAAGCCCCTGAGCTGGGGGTTGGCTGCCGGCTCCATGATGACCTATGCCGAGCAGCAACTGGCCGGCGGGCTGGGGTTTTCTGCAGGCGTCACTTCGGCCTACAGGGTGACAAACAGGGTAAGCATCGCTTCGGGACTGCTGTTGGCTTATCAGCAGTTCGAGGTGGAGTCGACGCCCCTGGTCACGATGTCAGCAGGGAAGGAATACGCGCGTACCGACATGGCTTCGGTAAGAACTACCGCCGACCACTCTTACGAGATGCTTGCCCTGGACATCCCCTTGAACCTTCAGATTCGGCTGCCGGGGGCCGGTTCCGGGCGGTGGTATGTGTCGACCGGCCTGTCATCGCTGTTGTACCTTCAGCAACAATTGTCGGGGGTGGAAACATCCTATGTGGAGACCAACTACCTGGACCCGGCACGTAACACCCTCGTATACAACAGCTTCACCTCAAGTGTCGCCGTGAGTTCCAACTCCGCACCATTCTCACACTTCGACTTCGCAAGGCTGCTGAACCTCTCGGCAGGCTATGCCATCAGACAGGAAAAGACCACCACCATCATAGAACCCTTCGTAAAACTGCCGCTGGGCAGCATCAGCAGCCGTAAGCTGAAAATGGGAATGGGCGGCGTCAGCCTGAGATTTACCTTCGGGCATTAAGCATATCCCCATCATAATTTTTTCTCTTCTTTCGGAGTATGCTGTTTCTTTTTTACTTTTGAAGAAAGAACATCCATATTAGATTTATCATGGGAAAAAAGGTACTGATAGAGAAGCAATCAGGCGAAATGGAACCCTTTTCATCTGAGAAGCTCCGTCATTCGCTGCAACGGTCGGGGGCATCTGGCATGCTGGTCGACGAAGTGGAAGAAGCATTGAAAGACAAACTGTACGAAGGCATCACCACTGCCGAGATCTATAAGAAGGCCTTTCAGCTGCTCAGGAAACTGAAGCGGTCGACCGCCGCACGGTACAGCCTTAAAAAAGCGATCATGGAGCTGGGACCCTCCGGTTATCCGTTTGAACATTTTATTGGTGCATTGCTGGAAAAGATGGGGTATGAGGTGAAGGTCGGACAGGTGGTGCAGGGACATTGCATACGGCATGAAGTCGACGTGGTGGCAAAAAACGCCCATGAACAGTTTATGGTCGAATGCAAGTTTTACAACAGCCAGGGGAAGTACTGCAACGTGCAGGTACCCCTGTATATCGACTCACGTTTCAGGGACATCGAGAAGAACTGGAGGCTGGCCAGTGAAAACAACAGCCTGAGCTTCAGAGGATGGGTGATCACCAATACCCGTTTCACCACCGACGCCATGGACTATGGCAGATGCGTCGGCCTGCACCTCGTCAGCTGGGACTTTCCGCGTCATCATAGCCTGAAGGACATGATAGAGAAGGCAGGACTCTTCCCTGTTACGGTACTCACCTCGCTGAATAAAAAACAGAAAAAGATATTGCTCGACGAAGGCATCGTATTGTGCCGGCAGCTTTATGAAAAGAAGGGACTGCTGCAAACCATCGGCCTGACAAAAACAAAAGTGAACAAAACGATAAAGGAAATCGAAGAGGTGGTCTTCCCTGCCTAATAAGAAAATCTTAACCCCACACTTTCTCCGCCACGCATACTACGCTTAACCCAATACGGTTCATCACAAGCTTGTCGGCCAGTTTGAACAATGGCACCAGTTTGTTGAACGACCGCATGTGTGCAGCAGGAATGATCTTTTTACCCAGTATCCTTCCCACAAAAAACCAACCGAAGATGCCGGCAAAGTTGAAATACCTGCTTGTCAGCATCTTCGCGCCGGGCACTTTCATCACCTCCAGCAAAGAACGCCGGGTGTACCTCCTGTAGTGCAGCAGCTCTTTGTCGAAATTGTTGAACAGAAACTGATAGGCCGGCACCAGGATGATCAGATGGCCACCGCCCTTCAGCAGCTTCATCATGTTGATCACAGCCTGGCGGTCATCACTCAGGTGCTCTATGACATTCAACGCAAAAACACAATCGAATTTCCCTGCCAGCTCACCATGCTTAAGGTCAAAATCAACATCAATGATGTCCAGGTCAATCACCTGAGTGCCTTTTGTTTCGGGCGATCGCCGCAGGAAATCCCGGTACTGTTCCCTGATGTCGCTTAGCACGATATGGTGACCGTGGGCAATGAACTCACGCGAAATATTGCCTATGCCGCTGCCTATTTCCAGCACAGCACCCTTGCAAAAAGGGGCAATGGCATCATACATCCACTTGTTGAAAGAGCCGGATTGTGAAATGGCAATCAGGGTTTCTTCCCCCTCGAGGTCGATCTCTTTAAATTCCATGTCGTGTAGTGTGTTGCTAATCAATCCATTTCCCCTGCCGCCACCCGGTCTTCAAGACCGCATGCCCGTGGCAGGCAAAAAACAGGCCGGTAAAGTTATTGCTTTTGAAGGTCATTTTGAACTCCGTTCGAAAATCTTTTATATTTTTACCTTTTTGCCTGTACCACTTGACCGGCTTTTAATTTTTTGACTGTTTGACTGTTTGACTTTTAATTTTAAACCCATGAAAACCCTTTTAAAAGCAACTGTTTTGATTATCTTAGCTGTACTTATCCATTGCGTGGTATATTCAGCCGATGCGCCCGGGCGGGTGGAGCCGCCGTTTTGGTGGGCCGGCATGCACCATGGCGAACTGCAGGTCATGGTATACGCCAAAGATATCGGGTTGACCCGGGTGGAGACCGACCATCCCGGGGTTTTGATCAGGGAGGTTGTTTCTGTGGAGAGCCCCAATTACCTGTTTGTTTACCTGGACCTTTCCGGTGTGCAGCCGGGTGTGATTCCCTTGTTTTTCAGGCAGGGGCGCCGGATACAATATCGCTACGACTTTGAGTTGAAAGAGCGCGAGCCGGGTTCCCGTTACCGCAAGGGGTTCAACACCTCTGACGCCATCTACCTGCTGATGCCTGACCGTTTTGCCAACGGGGATCCTTCCAACGACAATATATCCGGCATGCTGGAGCGGGCCGACAGAAGCAACCCCAACGGGCGCCACGGCGGCGACATACAGGGCATCATCAACAACCTGGATCATATTGCCGGCATGGGCTTTACCTCCTTATGGATCAACCCTTTGCTGGAGAACGACCAGCCACGCTATTCCTATCACGGTTACGCCACGACCGACTTCTACAACATCGACGCACGTTTTGGCAGCAACGACGACTACCGCAGCCTGGTCACACTGGCCGGGGAAAAAGGCCTGGGCATCATCAAAGACATGATCTTCAACCATTGCGGGCACCACCACTGGTGGATGAACGACCTGCCATCGCGCGACTGGCTGAACCGCTGGGAAGAGTTCACCAGAACCACCTACCGAATGACCACCATCATCGATCCTTATGCCGCACAGGCTGACTATGACATTATGCTGAACGGCTGGTTCGACACCAATATGCCCGACCTGAACCAGCAAAACCGCCTGCTGGCCACCTACCTGATACAGAACAGCGTATGGTGGATCGAGTTCGCCGGCCTGCATGGTATCAGGATGGACACCCAGCCCTATGCCGACAGGTTCTTCATGGCCGAATGGGGCCGTTATGTAATGGACGAGTACCCCGACTTCATGATTGTAGGAGAATCATGGACCGGCATACCGGCCATCTCCAGCTATTTCCAGGGCGGCAAGCAGAACCACGACGGTTATGACTCCCACATCCCCAGCGTGTTTGACTTTTCCCTCTACGACGCCATCGGAATGGCCTTCCGCGAACAACACGGCTGGGACAGCGGCATGATGCGGCTCTACAACTCCCTCGCGCAGGATTTCCTGTATGCCGACCCCTACCGGCTGGTGGTGTTCGGCGACAACCACGATACAGACCGCCTGTTTACCCGGGTCGGTCAAAATGTTGACAAGTTGAAAATGGCCCTGACATTTATTTTTACCACCCGTGGGATCGCACAGATGTATACCGGCACTGAGCTTGTCAAGCATGCCTGGGAGCATGACGGCCACGGGCCCATGCGGTCGAACTTCCCCGGCGGATGGGCCGGCGACAGGGTCAACGCATTCACCCGCGAAGGCAGAACAGCAGAGCAAAACGAGGTGGTCGACCATATCACCAGCCTGCTGAGTTACCGCAGGGAAAACCCGGTGCTCCACGAAGGCAGGCTCAAGCAATTCGTGCCCAATAACAACGTATACGTCTATGCCCGGTACGATGCGAACAAAACTGTACTGGTGATCATGAACAACAACGACACGGAGCATGAGCTGGATATGTCGCGCTTCCATGAAGTGACAGAAGGATACACCCGCGCAAGGGATGTTCTGCAAGGGTCTCTGTTCGACGATCTCGGCACATGGTCCATTCCGGCAAACCGTTCCATGGTGCTCGAATTGTATTAAAGGATGCTAAAAACATCCCCCGTGTTCTTAAAAATCCGATATTTGCAAATCCTTGTCCTTTCAGAACATGGCATGCATGTTTTTTTGAAAGGCATACATTAAGGGCCATGGGGGAAACAGGCCTGAGATAATTTGCGGAGCATGAAGAAAGCCTTGGGCATTGTTATTCTTTTGGTTGTTTTGGCCGTTGTTTTGTTCATTGCCTTTACAGCGAAGATTCCTTATTATATCAGAGGCCAGGGGGTGGTCATGCCGTTGCAGGAGTGGAGCCTGCTTCGTGGCTCGGGCAGCAGCCTGGTGCATATCTTTGAAAACCACCTGGAAGGCGTCGTAACAGAGTACGGTGTTTCAGAGGTGCAAAGAGGCGACGTGGTCAGGTACCACTTCAACGATGCGTTGTTGAAAAACGGATATGTGCAAAAGGGCGACACCCTTGCCCTGCTGTATACCAGCGACATTCACCTTAAAATCATTGAACTGCAAGGGGAGCTTTCCTATCAGCAGTCGCTGCTGTCGGTATTCATGGCCGGCGAAAAGCCGGAAGAGATCAGGGTGGCAGAAAACCGGATTGAGCTAGCCCGGCAGGAGCTGGAAACCCAGCAGGCAGTCACAAACAGAATCATACGTCTGTATGAAGAAGGCGTGGTGTCACAACTGGAATACGAACTGTCGGCAAACGACCTTAAAGTAAAGGAATATGCCCTGGAAATCGCAGAGTCGCTATACAATACGCTGAGCAGCGGCAGAAAAACAGAAGACCTCGACGCAATCAGATCCAGGATCACAGCCCTGAACAACCATATCGAACAGATAAAAACACATATCGACGCCTTTCACCTTATTGCACCCATGAGCGGGAGTGTCATCAGGGAAAGGAATCCGGTGGTCGAAAATACGACAGAAGTAATCCTCAGGATAGCAGATTTTTCATCCTACGTGATCATAATGCCTGTAGACTATTCCGAAGAGCTATACCTGATACCCGGTCAACACGCCAGCATACGCATTCCGACTGGCAATGGAATATACCCGGGCGAGCTGGTAACCATTGATAAAACCATACGCCTGATCAACAACAAGCCAAAAGTCTTTGTAACCATCCTGTTAACCGACGGTCCCGAAGCCAACCTTTACCGGAATATGATGGTTCAGGCCAGCATCGACTCCGGAGAAACAAGTGTGTGGTCTTACCTGGGCAGGGTGTTCAAGTCAGTATATCAAAATTAATCAGGGGCAATATGCTTGTGCAATAAACCGTTAGCCATTCCTTACCTTATGCTACGCTATGAGAAAAAATATCTGGTTCCCTATTACCTGCTCGACGAGCTGAGAGCCAGGTTCATAATATTTGTCAGGCCAGATATTTACACCGAGGAAGACATGTATGGCAAACACCAGTATACTGTAAGGAGTATCTATTTTGACAGCCTGGACCTTAAAAATTATCATGACAAGGTGTCTGGCATCAAGAACCGTGTGAAGCTCAGGGTCAGGGGCTATAATGACCTGGAGCCCAAAGAGCTGGTGGTGCTCGAGGTAAAAAAAAAGATGGGTGACCGCATTTTGAAACACCGTGCCATGGTGCCATACAGCCATCTTGAAGAAATTCTGACAACCGGCAATATTGAGCCTTACCTGGTGTTGCGCAAAGACCAAACCTATGAGAAGGCCGTGGATGAATCAAGCCGGTTTTTTTTTCACCTTTACAGCAAAAACCAGCAGCCTTCCTGCCTGATCACTTATGAAAGGGAAGCATTCCACGGCAAGCTCAACCCGGGTGTCAGGGTCACTTTCGATAAAAACATCCGCAGCAAGGTCAACCCGGTGCTTTCACAGCTTTACAGAAATGATAATTTCAGGCTGGTGTTCAAGAATCATTTCATCCTGGAAGTGAAATACTTCGAAGACGATATGCCTGCATGGATCAAAACCATCATACATGAATTCAGGTTAAGGACAGAGGCTTTGTCAAAGTATGTGCTCGGCTACGATGCCAACAGAAAATTTGTTCATTAACGATACGTCACACGAAAAAATCTGCCACGCAGGCAACATAACAATATGATCAACGACTTTTCAGATATCTTCACCCTTTCGGTTACCCTGCGCGACGTTGTTGGCAACCTGATCCTGGCCCTGCTGTGCGGCTCGGTTATTTCACTGGTTTACCGCTATACTTACAAAGGATTGAATTACTCCGCTTCATTTGCTGTTTCCATGATCATGCTGACCATGATCACTTCCATTGTCATCATGGTGATCGGCAACAACCTGGCCCGTGCCTTCGGCATGGTCGGCGCAATGTCCATCATCAGGTTTCGTACGGCCGTGAAAGACGCCGCCGACATCATGTTCATCTTTTTTTCCCTGACCATCGGATTGGCCTGCGGGGTAAAGATGTATGCCGTGGCGATTTTTGGCACCCTGTTTGTCAGTCTGATCTATGTCATTCTTCACCTCTCCGGGTTTGGCCTGGTGAAAAGGCAGGAATACCTGTTACAGATCATGCTTTCCAGCCCCGATGCCGACCACATCATGCTGGATTCAGCCATCAAAAAACACGCTTCCCGCTTTAAGCTGGTCAACACCAAACTGCTGGGAGAGCCCGGCTTTGAATCCCTCGAACTGTCCTATCATATTTATCTTAGCGACCGTAACAGGGGCAGTCTGCTCGTGTCTGCCATAAAAAAGCTGCCCGCCGTGCTGCATGTGAACCTTTTCTTCGATGAAAACTGATCCCGTTTCCCGTCTTACAGGCCAATCAGCAGAAAACGGTCTGTTGTCAAATCATCGGATTGTACAGCAATGAAATATTTTCCCGGTGGCAAAAACCCCATGCCAAGCTGTAATTGCTTCCCGGGGGTAAAGTATACCGGATTGCGGTACACGATATTGCCCGCAACACCTGATATGGTGACCTGTACCTGCACATCACGCTGCCCATGATAGGTAAGAAATACCGGGCCATCGAGCACGGGATTGGGATGCACGCTGAAACGGGCCATGCTTTCGCCTGCATCTGGCAGCAAAGAACCCGAAGTGCCGGTTACAAGCGTGCTGCAGAGCTCAGGAAGGAAGGTGGTCTCATCAAGACCGAAATAATCAATCAGCTGCGACCTGACCACACAAGGCCTTTTGCCGGCAAAATGTTTCATCCGCCCAATAATGTTGCGCCATACACCTACACTTTCCGGATAGTTCCACCGGCCAATTTGCCATGAAACCATGTGCTCAATGTTCAACGCAAGGGAGTCGATGATGCCAATTACCCGTTCCGTTTCAAAGGTATGGGTCAGGTGCCACGAATAGCGTTCTACGAACAACTCCCTGAAGGTATTGTTTTTCAGCAGGCTCCGAAATAAAAAGGTAGACCAGTCGGGGTTGGGCCACTCCGTTCCCCCTTCAAGGGTGCTGTGTTCAATAGAATTTAAATCCGTATTGATCATGGCTTCATCATTGTCATAGAAGATCCACCGCCACTTTCCCCCGGCTGTGCGCGGCCGCCAGAAATCTATATTGTTGCCCGGATAATCATACACGGCCAGGTATTGCTTGGCAATGTGGTAGTCAATAAAATTGGGTATTTCCATCATCTGCGCCAGCATTTCATAATTTTCCGGAAGGCTGATGTCGTGGCGTTCAATATGCCTGAGCATATTTTGATAATGGATGTTGTTTCCTTCCTTG
>Ga0209498_1002553_pt1 | contig 10950 bp, 10 predicted proteins | sample WalLakDeSediment_FD_184131 | JGI IMG/M metagenome (GOLD analysis project Ga0209498, IMG submission 184131) | Lake sediment microbial communities from Walker lake, Nevada to study Microbial Dark Matter (Phase II) - Walker Lake 11/02/13 Deep... | ecosystem: Environmental > Aquatic > Freshwater >...
CGGACGTGGTTCTCCCCGCTGCCACCACTTTCGAGTTCAATGACATCGGCCATTATGGCCTCGGTCACGGATATCTTCTGGCCCGTCCCAAGGTGGTGGATCCGCCGGGGGAATGCCGGCCGGACCTCAAGATTCTCAATGCTCTGGGCAAAGCCCTCACCTCGCCCGAGCACTGGCACGAGAACTATGAGAGCCTCCTGGAAGAGGTTCTTGGACCAAGCGGCCTCACCTTTACCGAGTTTGCTGCAAAAGGATATCTTAAAGGCCGGGAAGTCTATGAGAAGTATCGCTCTCAAGGATTCAAGACGGCTACGGGCAAGGTCGAGCTCTCTCTGAGCCAGGCTGGAAAATTCGGCCTTCCCTCTCTGCCGGACTTTCAAGGTTTGCCGGAAGAGACGGATCCCGAGTATCCCCTTGTTCTGACCAGTTGCAAGAGCCGCTATTACCTCCATTCGTCCTATCGGTGGGTGCAAAGGCTCAGAAAGCATCGGCCCCATCCGAAAACCGAGATCCATCCCGAGACGGCTCAGGCTCATGGTATTCAGGAGGGAGACGAAGTAATGATAGAAACCCGGTGCGGTGCGATCACCCAGGTTGCCCATTTGACGGACAGGCTCCACCCAGGAGTGGTGCTCAGCGCTTACGGGTGGTGGTTTCCCGAAGCAGGAGAAGCATGCTTGTTCGACTGGCGGAAATCCAATTTCAACATGCTCACCTCCGTTGAAAAGCTTGGAAAAGCCTTCGGCACCCCGAACCTGAAAGGGATCGGGTGCAGGATCAGAAGGAAAGCCTAGGTTGTCTCAAGAGTTCTGTCATGGCCGTTTTCGAGGACCTGGTCAACTCCTACTGGAAAACCAAGAGGCAATGATGTCGAGTACGAAAAGCCTTGAATTTCCCGGATTCCCGTCTACACGGGAATGACTGATGTTCCGTTCGTGGTGAACTATGGGACCCCGAACCTCTGAACCTCTGAACCTCTGAACCCCTGAACCTTTGAACCTTTGAACCTCTGAACCTCTGAACCTCTGAACCCCTGAACCCCTGAACCTTTACATTGTTTCTTCCTTCTTTGCCGGCCTGGTGAAAATAATCCTGTACTGATCCTCAACGCCGTTAAAGCAGGCACGGCATTCCCCCTGGTCTTCCATTTCAGGGCCGGCGCAGGCGCCGGGTTCCCGAGCCTTGGGTAAAGGCTCGAGATGGACCTCGAACCCCGATTCTCTGTACAGTTCCACCGCCTCGCTCAGCCTGGGTTCGGAGGCCGCGAACTGCTTGACCCACCCCTGCTTTTCCAATGCATCGATCCTGAACTTGCCTTTACCGCTCATCCCGCGCCGCATCCTTGACAAGCCCGATGATTTTCCCTGAAAGATGCTGCATGAACCGGTACTTTCCGCGGAATTTGTCTTTCCCGGTGGGAAGGAGATAGACCAAAGTCCACTGCAGGCCCCCGCTCGCCCTTGCAGGCTTCCCGCCCTGACTCTCCGGATCAGGAAAACCCCTGCCGGGATCGTGACAGAAGTCGGCGACTGACCGACTGAGGCTCGTGTCGGCGAGCACCGTTTCTCTCCTCCTCCGGAACTCATCCCTGTCAGACTTTGAAAGATCAGGAGACAGGAACGTAAATTCCGGCAGGCCTGATCCTTGGCTTTCCAGGGCAAACTCCTCCCAGGTTTCTTTAAGGAATTGAAGCACCTGCGGCGAAAGGGTGACAAGAGGGCCTCGACCAGGCACATTTTCTCCATGCAGGGAAACCCACGCATCAAGAATCTGCGCCAACCTCTCTTCCGTGAAAAAGCTCTCCCTTTCCATCCCCGGAACATCGCTGAGCAAGCCCGGGAGATCCTCCTCTTCGATCGCCCCTTTTAAAGGGGAGTCGAGCCCGCCTGCGGCCTTGAACAAAGCCTGCGCGCCCTCCTGCGCTTCCTCCAGTTCCTCCGCAAGATGGAGTGTGAGATGCCATTGCAACGCTTTGGCTTTTTCTTCATCCCCGTCGGATTTTCCCATATCCCGAATCATTCCGCGGATCTCATAAACACGAGGATCCTGAAACCTGTCCTCGCCATAAGCCAAAAAAGCCGGAAATCCCTTGCCCTTATTGAGCCTGATCCACTGCCTGTACTCGGCCAGCAGGCTTTTGAAGTCTTCCCCCGGCTTCAGACGTTCGGGGGGATTGAGAACCTGCACTATTTCCGGCAAATCTTCGGCCAGGGAAGGCCGTTTTTCCATAAACCACGGCTGAAAGAGGAGCACCCTCTCAAACAGGGAGAGCACCTTCTTCAGGTTCACTTCGGAAACGCAGGCGTGCGGAAAAATGGCGGCTTGAAGGTTTTGTGGCATGATCATCCAAACGACGGGCTTCGTCTTTTCCTTTCACTGGGTTGTTTGTTTATATCACAAAGGCATGCTCCAATCAATGGAGACGGTCTCGTAAAAAGTCCCAGTCCGTCATTGCGAGGCGCAAAGCGCCGTGGCAATCTCTTGGCTATTCGGGCACTTCTGAGCCCGCCCTGGCGCGACATAGCGGGGAGGATCACGACCACTGGAGCATTACAGGATTTCGCCTTGGAATCCCAATTGTCATTGGCAGGTCTGGGCCAGGGATTGCCGCAGTGAGTTTACCCTGCCTGTCCCGCCGAAGTTCCAACGAAGGTGGAAGCGAAGCCGAAGGGCTCGCAATGACAAATCGGCGGTTTTCGGACTTTTTACGAACCTGTCAAAATTCTAATTTTCAAAATGCAAAACAACCCCGGGCCGAGGCCGATTTTCTTTCGTTTTGGTCATTTGTATTTGCTTATTTGAATTCTTGCCCGCCTCAGGCGGGTGAATTTCGGATTTGGTTTTGGCATGGTGCTGTGCTCTGCGCTCTAAGCTCTATGCTCTACGCTCTACGCTCTTTGCTTTTGTTGGAGGTGGATGAATGAGACTGCTATTGACCAATGATGACGGCATCTATGCGCCCGGGCTCCAGGCGCTCTACCAGGAGCTGATCACGGATTTCGAGATCGACATCGTGGCCCCGGACACGGAGATGAGTGCGGTTGGGCACGCCATCTCGCTTTCTTCGCCCCTCAGGGTGCAAACCGTTTACAAGAACGGCTCTTTCTTTGGATACGGTGTCAAGGGGACGCCTGCGGACTGCGTGAAAATCGCCGTGCAGGAACTTCTCAAGGAGCCGCCGGGCATGATCCTTTCAGGGATCAACCTCGGCGCCAATGTAGGCGTCAACGTGCTTTACTCCGGCACGGTCTCGGCCGCCACCGAGGGCGCCTTCCTGGGCATCAAGTCGGCGGCGATATCGCTGAATACCCGGTTCAACCCGGATTTCCGGTTTGCCGCCCGGTTCAGCCGCGAGATCATCCGCTTTATAAAAGATCACGGCTTAAGGGAAAGGACGGCTCTCAATGTCAATGTGCCGGCTGTTCCTTTTGCCGAGATTCGAGGGGTTGCCGTCACCCGCCAAGGCATGAGCCGGTTCAGAGAAAGGTTTGAGCGCCGGGTGGACCCCAGGGGCAATGTCTACTACTGGCTCACGGGAGAGACGCCCGTTGAAGATCGCGTCCCGGACGCCGACGCCGTGGCGCTGAAAGAGAACAAGATCACCATCACGCCCATCAGCTACGACCTGACCTGCGCCGAAGAGCTCGATCGGTTGCGGGCTTGCCCTTTGCCCCAATTAAAGGGCCTCTCGATCCGGGAGGAATGAACTCGGTATTCGGATTTCAAAGGATCTCTCTCACTCGCCGGATCGGCAGAACCCAGCCTGGTCCTCCGACCAGAGGCGGGGGTGCAATGGCAAGATAAGGATCGGATCCGGTTACCGGATGAGATGGAGAAACCTCTGCCAGTTCGGCCATGACCAGTAAATAATGAAAGCTTTTCCCTTGACCGAGGCCGCAGGCACGAATCCCCAGAAGCGGCTGTCGTAGCTGTGATCCCGGTTGTCGCCCATGACGAAATAGTGGTCCTCAGGAACCGTGACAGGACCGAAGCTGTAGGATCTCTCGATCCGGTTGTCTCTGCCGGAAGGGGCGAAAAAACCAAATCGGTCCTCAAAGGGCTTGCCGTTGATGAAGAGCTTTGTCCCCTGGATCCTGATCGTGTCACCGGGAAGGCCGATGATGCGCTTGATGAAATCCTTGCTCTTGTCCTCAGGGTAGATGAAAACAACGACGTCCTCTCGGTCCGGCTCACGGATCGGGATCAAGATGGTTCGGGCAAAGGGGAGCTTGACGCCGTAGATGAATTTATTGACGAGAATGTGGTCACCCACCAGAAGGGTCGGCTCCATGGACCCGGAAGGAATCTTGAAAGCCTGAACCACAAAAGTCCTTATAAATAGGGCAAGGAGGACGGCGATCGCCGCAGCCTCTGCATACTCCCTGAAGGTGCTCTTTTTCTTGATCGTTCCTGTATCTTTGACTTTTTCCAATCAGAAATCTCCATTTCCCGAAGTCAACCTGGAAATGACCCCCTGGTAAAATCTAGAAGTCGTCAAATTTGATGCGTTCGTAAAAAGTCGGAAAACGCCTTTTTCTGTCATTCCCGCCCCCGCCTACGCGGGGATAAACTCCGGCGGGAATCTAGTCTTTTCAAGCACTTCTGGACTCCCGCCTGTCCACCCTCCGTAGCAGAGCTACTGCGGAGGACGGGCGCGGGAGTGACGGGTCGGGGGCTTTTTACGAGATTGTCAAATTTGAAAAAGGAAATGTAATCCCCTTGAGCGGGTTTTGTAAAGGGTTTTCTTCGCATACAAGGTCTGGTATCAATTTCCTTTATTATACCCTATATGCATAAAAATTATATCAAATTTAGTTAATTTATAAGAATTGTCTTGACAAACATGGGCATTTAAATATGATATTAGGCCAGCATGAGAGTGGATAACCAACCCGTAGGTCTGGAGGAGAAATTGCCGCAAAATATTGTTAGAGAGATTCGAGAGGAGCTCTTGATGAGCAAAGCGGAGTTGGCTAGAAAAGCCGGCGTCTCGCCTCTGACAATTGATCGCATTGAAAGAGGCAAAAATTGCCGCATGGAAACGAGAAGAAAAATCATACTCGCCCTCGGCTATAATCTTTCTGACAAAGACAAGATTTTCCCTGAGGATTGATAAGGGTCGACTATGGCAACTTCCAAAAAGAACCAGCTCATCGGCCTGGATATCGGGTCGCACTCCGTCAAACTCGCCGAAATTGAGGATACGAAAAAGGGTAAAGTTCTCAGGAATTTCGGAATCATCGGGTTGCCCCAGGACGCGATTGTGGAAGGTGCGATCAAGGAGATGGAAATCGTCTCTTCAGCGATCAAAACCCTCTGCAAACAGCTCAAAGTGAAAAACAAGAACGTGGTGACCTCCATTTCAGGCTATTCCGTTATCGTGAAGAAGATCAGCGTGCAGAAAAGAGGGGAAGCGGAACTGGAGGCCACGATCCAGGATGAAGCGGAACAGTACATTCCTTTTGATATCAATGACGTGAATCTCGACTACGAAATCTTGTCCCCCGGCGCCGGCAAAGAGGGAGAAGGAACTGCCAAGGAGGACAAAGGCTTCATGGATGTCATGCTCGTGGCGGCCAAGAAAGATATCGTTGAGGATTATGTGAGCCTTCTCCACCTGACCGGCCTGAACCCCGCCATCCTTGATGTGGATGCTTTTGCCGTCCAGAATTCCTTTGAATTGGGCGCCAAAGAGGTGTCCGGATGTTATGCCATCGTGAATATCGGCGCCGAAGAGCTTGGCATCAACGCTATCAAGAACGGCGTATCCATTTTTACGAGAGATTCCTCTTACGGCGGGTACCAGATCAATGAAGCGATCATGTCCAAGTTCGGTGTGTCCTATGAAGAAGCTGAAAAAATCAAGCTGGGAGGGACCAAGACCGAAAGCAAGGAGAAAGGCATCCTGGAGGATATCTTCACCTCCGTGGTGACCGGATGGGTGAATGAGATCAAGAGGGCTCTGGACTTTTTGACCACCACCTATCCCGACGAAAGCATTGAGAAGATTTATGTCAGCGGAGGTTCCTGCCGGGTCCCGGGCCTTAAAAAGTACCTTGAGATCGAAACGGAAATCCCGGTGGAAGAGATGAACCCCTTCGTCAATCTTCAGATCAATGACAAGGTTTTTGATCCCAAATATTTGAGCTATATGGCTCCCCAGGCCGCTGTTGCCGTGGGCCTGGCATTGAGGAGTATCGGGGACAAATGATACGAATCAATTTATTGCCCTTCAGGGCGGCAAGGAAGCAGGAGAACATACGAAGGCAGATCAGCATCTATGTTCTCAGTGTGGCCTTTCTGTTCATCGTGATCGCGTACTTTTTTCTCCAGCTCAACAGCACGCTGAACGGTCTCAAAGAAGAAGAGCAAAAGCTTCAGGCCGAGCTCAAGACCTATGAGGAGACGATTAAGCGAATCGCGGATCTGGAAAAGAAAATCAAGGAGATCAGGGCCAAGCTGGACGTGATCAAAGAGCTTGAGAGGAACAAGACCGGCCCTGTCCGCCTCCTGGACGAAATCGCCATGGCGGTTCCAAGGGATAAGCTATGGCTTACATCTCTCAAGGAGTCCGCCGGCATTCTGACGGTGACGGGCACGGCCATGGACAATGAAACCGTCGCCCTTTTCATGATCAACCTGGAACAATCGGAACATGTTTCCACCGTGGACTTGCAGAGCACCCGCCTGAGAAACTTGCCTCAGTACCGTTTGAATGTGTCCGATTTTGTTTTGGAGTGCAAGACATACGCGTTTAAGGAAAAAAAGGCAGAACCGCCGCCTGCAAGAGGGAAGAAATAAAAGGACGGGAAGGGCATGGACAAAGGGTCTTTCATAGAAAAAGTTGAAAAGATCAAGATGCCTTACAGGGTTGCGATCCTGGCAGGCACCCTCATCTTTTTTGCCGGGCTTTTTATTTGGTTCATCTACCTGCCGAAGAGCGAGCAGATTGACAAGTTTCGTCAGGAATATAAAAGGCTTGAGGCAAGGTTGAACCAGGCCAAGGTCAGGGCGAGGGCCTTAACCAAGTTCGAAGAGGAATACGCCGAAGTGGAGATGCAGTTCGCAGAGGCGCTCAACCTTCTTCCAAACACCAAGGAGATCCCTGCGCTCTTGAAGATTGTCACCCAGTTGGGAACCGACTCTCAACTGGAATTTGTCCTTTTCAGCCCCCAGAGGGAAAAGCCCAAAGATTTTTACATGGAAATACCTGTTTCGATCCAGGTGAGCGGCTCTTATCACAACGTGGCGGTTTTCTTTGACAAAGTGGGCCGCATGGACAGAATTATCAATATCCTTAATGTGGATATGAAGCCGGAAAAGGAAAGGTCGACAACCCTGACGACCAGGTGTGATGCCGTAACCTATCGATTTAGAGGTGAAACAGATGCCCCTCAACAAGCCAAGAAATAGTTGTCTCCTTCTCCTGGTCCTGGCTCTTCTGTTTGCCGTCTTTGGGGCCGAAGCCTCATCGCAGGAGGGGGTTTACAAGTCGACCCTCCCCCCCAAGCCTAAAGCGGTCGGGTCCCAAGCGGTCTCAAAATCGCCTGCGAAAAGCGGGGAGAAGATTTTCGCTTATGATCCTGCCGGGAAACCGGATCCCTTCAAATCCTTTATTCTGGAACAGGAGGAGATGGCGGAAAAGGTCAAGAGGAAACCCAGGACCTATCTGGAGACCCTGGATTTGTCCCAGTTGGAGCTCATCGCCATCATCACCGGTCCCCGGGGAAATTATGCCATGGTTCGCGACTCCAAGGGTGTGGGACATGTTATCATCAAGGGGACGACCGTCGGGACCAACGGCGGCGTGGTGGATCGAATCAGCGACAGAGAAGTGATCATCCGGGAAGAATACCGGGATTTCCGGGGGGCAACACAATTCAAAGATGTCGCCAAGAAACTGCCCTCCCTCATGTGAGCATGCCTGTGCGGATTTTGCAATAGCGTGCCGGGGAGCGCAATGTTTTGGAAGTTGTAGGACCAGCGGAGATGATGTTGGAAAGGTGGATTCATGGAAGATGAGAACCTGAAAAACAGAGGCTGTTCCGAAAAACCCATTATTCCGACATTCCACGATTCCAATCGGGGCGAAGCCCCTAGTTATTTTCAAGGAGAGAATCCATGGGGAACAAGCCGAGCCTGCTGAAAAAGGGATGGACCTTTCTTGCATATGGGGCGGTGGCAAGTTTGATTTTGACCGGGTGCGCCACGCTCCCGGAGAACCAGGCCGCCAGGGAAAAGGCCCGGGTCCCTGTTATTCAGTCTGTGGAGGTGCGTCCCGCCGCCGATCGGGTGGTGGTGGAATTCATCAGCTCAGAGCCGGCGCCTTTCACAGCCTTTAAGCTTCTGGACCCCCTGAGGATCGTCCTGGATGTGCGAGGAGAACTGGCCGAGTCGCTGCCAAGAGCGAAGGATGTGTACGTGGCGGGAGTAACGGATATCCGCCTGGAAGAGGGCAAAACTCAGTCCATGTCCAGCCGTGCGGTCATCGGCGCCAACCGGCCCGTGAACTTTGACGTGAAGAGTTCCGACAATGTCATTACCGTGACCGTCACTCCGGAGAAAGATGCTCTCCCGCTTTCGCAGCCCGTGCAGAAAGCCCCTGACCCTGTGGCTGCAGAGAGAAAAGGACCTGCCGGCCCGCATGATCCAAGGATCTTTTTTAAAGATCGGCCGGGCGACCTGACCCAGATCCTGGGACTTGATTTTACGCTGCTGGATCAAGGCAAATCCAGGCTCATTGTCACGACGGATAAGAAAGCCCGCTACGATCTCAACCAGAAAGGCCCGAAGAACCTGATCCTCAACATCTCGCAAGCCACCATTCCGCCGCTCATCATGCGGCACATGGATTCCAGGTACTTTGAAGGCGCCGTGGAACTGGTCAAGACGTCTCTCTCGCCCGGAGACCAGGGGGTTTGCATTGCCATCTCTCTGAGGGAAATGGTGCCTTTTCACGTGAAACAGTCGGAGACGGAACTCACCATTGATTTCGGCTCCACTTCGGTTATGCCGCCGGAAAAGAGGATCGTTCCTCTGAAACAAGCCCAGGCGGTCCCGGCCGATGCGCCTGCACCGCGGTTTTTACCGGTCGCCTCACCCCGGGCGGTGGCGCCGATGCAAATGGCGGTGCAGCCCCAGGCGCCCATGGTTACCGGCACGGTCCCTCCCCCGCCTCTCTTCCCCGGCACGGTAAGGCAGTACACGGGCGCAGCCATGACCATGGATTTTGTAAACGCCGACGTGACCAATATTCTCCGGCTGATTGCGGAAGTGAGCAATTTGAACATTGTCTGGGGCACGGAAGTCCGTGGCACGGTCTCGATGCGCTTGAAAGAAGTGCCCTGGGATCAGGCCCTGGACCTTGTGCTGGACAACAACAACCTGGGCATGAGGAGGCAGGGCAACGTTATCTGGGTTTCCACCAAGGCCCAGATGGCCCAGATTGAAGCGGAGGAAAGAAGACGAATTCAGGAGTACGAGGCCAGGCTTGAGGCGGAACGAAAAAAGATCATCGAGGAAAAAGAAAAAGAAAAAGAGCTGGAACCTCTGGTTACCGAATACATCCCCGTGGATTTCGCCAAGGCGAGCGAAATTTTGCCTCTTTTAACTTTAACCGAAATCGGTAAAGCTCGGGGGGGCAAGTTGACTGTGGATGCCAGAACCAACATGATCATCATGACGGACATCGGTTCGAACGTCAAGGATGCCAGGGATACGGTGAAGATTTTCGACACGCCCGTCAAGCAGGTCATGATCGAGGCCCGGATCGTGGATGCCACGGACGATTTTACGAGGGATCTGGGCTTGAAGTGGGATAATCTCCAGATTCAAAAGCGGAACGAAGGAGGCGTCTTCAGTACTTTTTCGGCGCCACCGACCGCCAGCGATCCCACTGGCTTCTCTCCGGACGGCCGAATGACAAGCCCGGGTTTCAGTTCAAACGCCCCTTCCGCATGGGCGCAGAACCTGGGGCTCGTCTTCTCCAATCTTAGCGCCTCCGGTCTTACGGCAACCCTTCTGGACGCAAAGCTGGCTCTGTCCGAGGCGGAGGGAAAAACCAAGATCATATCCGCTCCCAAGGTCATTGCCATGAACGGCCAGGCCGCCACCATCAGCCGGGGTGATTCCATTATTCTTCCGGCCACGGAGAACGTGGCATCCGAGACCCTCGATGCCACCTTGTCTTTGGAAGTGACCCCGACGGTGAGCTATAACAACTATGTTTCCCTGGACGTGAAGGTCACCGATGACAATGCCCCGAGCAATGTCAGGATCCTCAAGAAATCCGTGTCTACGAAACTGATGATCCGGAGCGGGGACACGGTGGTCATCGGCGGCATTTACACGGAAAACGAGTCCATGAACGAAGACGGTATCCCGGGGCTGAGGCGGATTCCTTTGCTGGGGTGGCTCTTCAAGGCCCGGAGCACGAGCATGCAAAAGACGGAGCTCCTGATCTTCTTAACGCCGACCGTTATTCCGAGTCTCGCGGTACGCTAGTTTCCCTCTACGATTCATCCTCGAGAGGACTTACCCCTCTCCCCCGAACCGGGGGAGAGGGGTTTTTTTCAGGACTGCACAACGGTTCTGTAACTCCCCTCCCCGGGTGGGCATAGGCGCTAACTTGAGGGAAATCCATCCCGTTCGTGCTGAGGTATCGAAGCGCGAACGCATCGGGCATGAGGCTTGGTTGTTCGCCCTTCGATACCTCAGCACGAACGGCGAAATTGCTCATGCAACATGCGATTACGCGTTATTAACCGTCTCGAAATAGTATTGACGGTTCCTTCTGCCGGACGGGCCGTTTCCCTGTAGGAGCGACCTCCCGGTCGCGATGGTGTCCCTGTAGGAGCGACCTCCCGGTCGCGATGGTGTCGCAAGCAGGAGCTTGCTCCTACAAGAGACGGGGGATGGCAAAAGTGGGCCAAGGGTTGTCAAGACTATTAT
>Ga0209498_1002555_pt1 | contig 10949 bp, 10 predicted proteins | sample WalLakDeSediment_FD_184131 | JGI IMG/M metagenome (GOLD analysis project Ga0209498, IMG submission 184131) | Lake sediment microbial communities from Walker lake, Nevada to study Microbial Dark Matter (Phase II) - Walker Lake 11/02/13 Deep... | ecosystem: Environmental > Aquatic > Freshwater >...
CGGTTCGGAAGATCGAGTACCCGGCGTTCGCTCACACCGAGTCGCCGTGCGGCGGCATCGGCCTCGGCGAGGCGGGTCTCCCGCGTTCCCGCGGGTGTGGGTTCCCCGTCGGTGAGGTCGACGATGGCTACGCTCAGGCCCGAGGCGACCATACCCGCCACCGTCGCGCCCATGCCGATCTCCACGTCGTCCGGGTGGGCGCCCACGCATACAACGTCGGTCATCGCGACTGTGCCTCCTCGGAATCGAGCGCCCGTCTCCACACCCGCATGTAGTAGCCGAAGCGATGCTCGGGGTCGTCGAGCGCTCCACCGAACGACCGGTTGTGATCGCAGTAGATGCGCTCTACCGCGAGCTCCGTCACCAGTAGCCCCGACCGGTACGCCTTCGCCCACATCTCCATGGGCATCGCGTATCCCGGCTCGGAGAGCTCCATGCCTTCGAGCGCCGACATCCGGTATGCCTTGAAACCGCAGAAGGCATCGGTGAAGCTCCAACCGGTCACTCGGTTGATCTCCTCGGTCACCCGACGGTTCACCTCACGACGCTGACCGGGAGCGACGATACCCACTTCACCGCTGTCCGGCAGATAGCGGCTCCCGGAAACGATGTCCCATCCCTCGTCGAGGGTCGCGAGAAAACCGGGGATGTGTGCGGGCTCGTGCTGTCCGTCGCAGTCCATCGTGAGCACGCGGTCGCATCCGCGGGCCCTCGCCAAAGAGAAGCCCTCGGCAAGCGCCCTGCCGTAGCCCATGTTGTACGGGTGGGTGATGACCGATACGTCGTGACGGGAAGCGAGAGCCGCCACGGTGCTGTCGGTCGAGCCGTCATCGACCACAAGCACGTCACCATGGAAGTAGCGGCGGACGGCATCGAGCACCGCGCCGACGGTCTTCTCTTCGTTGTAGACGGGAAGCAGTACCGCGTCGGACATCGAGTGCTGACCTATCTCGCCGGAGGGGTCCCGGGTTCTGGCGTCTCGCGTACCTCGAATGAGGTCACGACCCGGACCTGAGGGCCGAGCATACCACCGACCGAGCAGTACTTCTCCTCGGACAGCTGGATGGAGCGGCGAATGGCCTCCTCGGATACCCCGAAGCCGGTGACGACGTAGTGAAGCCGGATCTCGGTGTAGATCTTCGGGTACTCGTCGGTGCGCTGTTCACCTTCAACGACGATCTCGATGCCCCGGACGTCCTGTCGCTTCTTCTCGAGGATCGAGATGACGTCCATCGCTGTGCACCCGGCGATACCGTAGAGGATGAGTTCGATAGGGCGTGCTCCGGTGCCCTCCCCGCGATACTCCGGACGGGCATCCATCACGATGCCGTGCCCGGCCTCGTCCCATCCAACGAGTTGCCGGTTTTCCGTCCAGCGAACGTGAACAGTGTCCATATACCGCGCCTCTCAGCTAGTCAGCGTGTCGCGGTGTATGTACCCCTCCCGGAGCGGGTCGTCAGATTCTGCGGCCGACCATCTGCGCCAGCTCGCGCGGGCTCTGAGCCTTGCTGATCGCTTCCTCGAAGGTGATCTTGCCGGCCTGAAGGAGCGTCTTGAGGCTCTGATCGAGAGTCTGCATGCCGAGCGAGGCTCCACCCTGGATGATCGTCGGCATCTGGTGCGTCTTTCCTTCGCGGATGAGGTTCGAGATCGCGGGCACGCCCAGCATGACCTCCATCGCCATGACACGGCTCCTGCCGTCGGTCGACCGCAGGAGGACCTGCGAGAGAACGCCCTCGAGGGTCCCCGACAACTGCATGCGGACCTGCTGCTGCTGGTGCGGCGGAAAGACGTCGATGATGCGGTCGACCGTGGCAGGGCCACCAGTGGTATGGAGGGTCGCAAGGACGAGGTGTCCGGTCTCGGCAGCGGTGATGGCCGCGGCGATCGTTTCGAGGTCCCGCATCTCACCGACGAGGATGACGTCGGGGTCCTGACGCAGGACGCGCTTGAGGGCGGCAGCGAACGAATGGGTGTCCTCGCCCACCTCGCGCTGGTTGACGTAGGCCTGCTTGTTGCGGTGCATGAACTCGATCGGGTCCTCGAGCGTGACGATGTGCAGCGGGCGGGTCTCGTTGATGTGATCGATCATCGCCGCGAGCGTGGTCGACTTACCCGAACCGGTGGGCCCGGTCACGAGGACCAGTCCGCGGGGCCGGTCGGCGAGGAAGCGGCACACCTTCGGAAGCCCCAGATCCTCCAACGTCGGAACGTCGATCGGGATCACGCGGAAGACCGCGCCCATCGAGTTGCGCTGCTGGAACACGTTCGCGCGGAAGCGAGACACCCCGGGGATGCTGTACGCGAAGTCGAGCTCCATCTCGGTCTCGAAGCGCCGACGCTGCTCCTCGGAGAGCAGGCTAAGGATCATCTCCATCGTGTCACGGGGCTGCAGTACTTTGGCGCTCTCGAGGGGGACGATCTCTCCCCGCAGCCGAAGACCGGGAGGGCTGCCGACCGTGAGGTGGAGGTCGCTGCCTCCCCGCTCGATCAGAACGCGGAGCAGGTCATCTATGTGCGGGTTGTCGGAGGTTTCGGGCTCCGCCTTCTTCGTCGCGACCTCGGGCACGTATACGTCCGCATCAGGTGCGTCTGGGGCCTCGGCCTGCCGCAGATATGCAGAGTCGCCGTTCCCCCCGAGCGACGGCGCGTCCGCCAGGTTCGGTCGCGATGCAACGCCCATCGGGCTCACGGCCTCGCCGGCGCTCGCCGCCGCCCCAACGCCCACCGGCACCGCGACCGGCTGCTGCGGCGGCGTGGCCGCCTCGTGTGCGAGGGAGATGATCTTCGAACAGATCGCATCCACCGGCCCCTGTGCTGGCAGATGTGCTGCTGCACCGGCTTGACGCGCCCGCAGCGCAGAAGCCTCGGTGGGGTCCAGCGCGACGATGACGACCGGCACGCCTGACATCTCCGGCTGCTCTTTGAGTTGCTCGGTCAGCGAGTACCCGTCGATGCCTACCAGATCGGCATCGACAACGATGACATCGGGCTGCTGCGTGGAGATGATTCCGAGCGCGCGAGGACCCGAGATCGCACTCACGACCTCCATGCCCGCTCCGCTCGCTGCAAGCGACGCCCGCAGCTGCTCGACGAGTGCCGTATCGTCGTGGACTATCAGCACCTTCTTGGATGCCATGACCCGGGACCTCCTTTTTGGAGCCGCAGTACGCGCCCGCGGCCTCCTGTACCGTTGCTTCTTCGAGTATCGGCATGATGTCGCCGATGCTTCAGTCCCGGGCTCGCACCCGCGATGACCCGGGTGCGATACCATGTCCACGTCATCTGCCGAGAGGAACCGCCCGTGCGCGTCAAGATCGACTCACTCGCCCATGGAGGTGACGCAGTCGCACGCCTTGACGACGGCCGTGTCGCGTTCGTCCGGGGCGGGTGCCCGGGAGACGTCGCGGAGATCGAGGTCACAACGGACCGCGGACGGCACGTCGAGGCGCGCGTCGCGTCCCTGCTCGAACCCTCGGCAGATCGCGTCGAGCCGCCCTGCCCCTTCTTCGGGGTGTGCGGTGGCTGCCAGTGGCAGCACGTCTCCGTAGCCGCTCAGCGCAGCGCGAAAGCACGCATGGTGGCAGACACGCTCGCCCGCATAGGCGGACTCTCGGGCGATGTCGCTCCTACCGTGGCCTCACCCGAGCCCTACGGATATCGCAACAAGGTCGAATTCGTGGCCGAGGAGTCGACCGGGGGCCTGCGTCTGGGCCTTCACAAGCTTGGCGACCCCGCGATCGTCCCCGTAGACCGCTGCCTTCTGCTCCCCCCGGCCGCCCAGGACACGCCCCGGTCGCTCGAGGGCGCTCTCCGGTACCTCTCGGGGCGACACGGCAGCCTGGGGCTGCGCCGGGTCGCACTGCGGGTATCCCGGGCGACGGGCGATATCGAGGTCGCGCTGTGGACTGATCCCGGACCCTTCCCCCGGCAGATGGCCGCCAAGGCGATCTCGGATGCCGTGGGCGCGAAAGGAGTCGTCCGAGTACTCGTGAAGGGGCTGGAGAAGGAGCGGCGCGTCACCGGGGTGGAGGTGCTCGCCGGCCGTGGCAACTGGAGTGAGCGACTCGCCGGTGAGCGCATCGCCGTGTCTGCGCCCTCCTTCTTCCAGGTGAACACCGGCGCGGCCGAGTCGCTCGTGGCGTCCGTGCTCGAACGACTCTCTCCGAAGGAGAACGACCGCGTGCTCGACCTCTACTCGGGGGTCGGCACCTTCACGCTGCCACTCGCCGCCCGCGCTTCAGAGGTGGTCGCGGTCGAGGCGTCACGACATGCGCTTGCCGACCTGCGCCGCAACCTCGACCGCGCCGGCATGTACGCCGACGTCGTGGGCGGCGACGTGTCTCGCGAGCTTCCCTCATTGGGTACGTTCGATCTCGCCGTCGTCGACCCCCCGCGCACCGGTCTGCATCCCGACGCCCTCGATGCCCTCGCGACGACGGCGGCACGCCGCATCGTTTACGTCTCATGCGACCCGGCAACGCTCGCACGTGATGCAGCGCGACTGAACGCAGCCGGATACGGACTCGCGAGCGTGGAGCCGCACGACCTCTTTCCGCAGACCTATCATATCGAGAGCGTTGCGCTGTTCGAGCGCTCGTCCGGCTAGACGAGCCGACCGACTTCGGGGAAATCGACGATGTACTCATCGTGAGGCGCGTCGGCGTGCTCGTCGGTAAGGTCGCCGCCTGCGTCGTGCATCGCCTCATGATCGCCATCGCCCCACATGGCGCTTTCGGTCACGTCATACACGATCCCTTTGAATGCGACGTACGCCGGCTGCCCATCCCTGCCGTTGTGCTTCGCGAGCTCCTCGAGGGTGAAATCCTTCATCGGTGCCTCCGTCGGTCGGGTTCCGTTGCCTGGTATATCTCCCCCGACACGGCGACGAAACCACGCTGGGACGACAGTGGCCGCAGGCGAGTGGTCTACGCGCGGCTCATCTCAAAGCGGAGCCGTTCTATGTCGACGAGTATCGAGCGGCCCTTCACCTCGACGATCCCTTCACGGGCGAGTGCGGAAATCACCCGGCTCGCCGTCTCCCGTGAGGTACCGGAGAGCGTCGCGATGTCGTAGTGGGTGAATCCGCGGATGAGCGGTGTGCCGCTCGAGTCGTACCGAGCGGTCGCGATGTTGAGCAGCACTCTCATGACCCGGTGTGCCGCGTCGTGGAAGGTGAGATCCTCCAGCCGGGCTATCGTCTCGCGCAACCGCTGCGAAAGGGCTCCGATGAGAGAGACGGCCAACGCGGGTTGAAGGCGTATGGTGCCGGCGAGATCGCGCGCGTCGAGCACCAGGACCTCGACATCTGTCACGGCCACGACATCCGCCGTGTGCTGCTGGCCGTCGACCAGACTCGTCTCTCCGAAGTGCTCAGGTGCGTCGAGATGCCCGAGAACGAGTTCCTTGCCGTCCGGAGACGCGATGGTGAGTTTCGCTCTACCGGAGGAGAGCAGATAGAGCCCGTTGGCGGACTCACCCCGCGTAACGATGAACGCGCCCTTCGGGTACCGCCGCACGCGCAGCATCGCGGCAACGGACTCGATGTCCGCGACCGGAAGCGCGGCGAACACGGGGAAGCGACGAAGCTTCCCCGCGGGGCTCTCGGTGGTTGCGGTGTTCCTCATGGAGGAAGTATCGGCGTTCCCGCAGGCCACCTTGAGCGCGGCGCCTCGCCCGCTACGACTCGCCCAGTGCCGGCTCCGCACAGCCACGACGGATGCACTCGATCATGAGCGGAGTGATGTGCGGTATCAGCTCCGGCAGGTAGGTGGGCATGAGTGATTCCATGGTCTTCGGGAGAAGATCGGGAACCAGTTCCTCCATGTCATCGGGCATAGGTCCGATGTACTCCTGCACCGCGGTGACCATGTCGGGCATGACCTTCTTCATGATGCCGTCCACGAGGAGCGGGAAGAGCACCGGCATCATCTTCTCCATGAGCTTCGGTCCGCCGGGGACCTTGCCCATGCCGAGCATCATCGGCTTCATGCCGGGGGGCATAGCGTCCATCATCTGCGGGAAGATGCGCTCCATGAGCGCGGCCATGTTCTCGGGCTCCATGAGGATGATGAACTTCTCGAAGTAGCTCCAGTAGTACATCGAGCGCTCGGTCGTCTCGGGGATGTCGTATCCCGCGGCCTGGGCAACGACGCGCGACAGGTCGTCGATCTTCAGTCCGAGGTCGTTCTTGATGTTGCTGTCCCTGAGCTGAACCTGGCAGCAGGGGCAGAGCGCGACGACGGTGTCCGCCTCGACGTCGACCGCTTCCTGCAGGCGCTGCTTGCCGAGCACGGGCGCGACCGGCATCTCGCCGACGAGCGTGAGCACCGAGCCGCAGCAGTAACCTTCCTCGCGGTTGTGCTCCATCTCGACGTAGTCGACGCCGGGAATCGCTTTGAGCATCTCGCGGGGCGGCTCGTAGAGCCCCTGGGCCCGACCCGCGTGGCATGAGTCGTGGAAGGTGATACGGCCTTCGATGGGATTCGTCAGCTCAAGGGTGCCGTCGGCCAACGCCCCGGCGACCAGCTCGGAGTAGTGCTTGACCTCGAACTCGTAGACCTCACCGCGCTCGGCGGCAAGTCCCGCGTAGATCTCCTTCCACACGAGAGCACACGCCGGGCACGAAGTAACGATCGTCTTGGCTCCCCGCTTCCGCGCCTCGGTTGTGTTGTGCTCGTAGATATCCTCGAAGACGTCCCACTTACCCGCGACCTTCATCGGGATGCCGCAGCAAGCCTCATCCGTCCCCATGTACGAGATATCGTAGCCCGCGTCGGTGAGCAGACGAACGCTCGCCTCGGCTACGTCGGTCTCGACGTAGCTTGCGGTGCATCCCGCGAAGTACATGAGCTCGCCGGTCTCTTTGAGCTTGGGCTTGACGTCGTCGGGCACCCAGTTCGCGCGGTTCTCCCGCTTGCCGGCCCAGATGTCGTTCTCGCCGCGGAGCGAGGCGGCCATCATCTCGAAGGGCGGGAAGGTGCCGAGCTTCTGCTTGTGTACCAGCTCGCCCCGGAGCTGCATCCAGTTGTGTTCGATGGGAAGCTGCAGCTGGCAGCGGGTGTTGCAGACCTCGCACGTCGTGCACACGAGAAAGGTGTCGACGGCAGTGCGGTCGAACTTCTCGCGACCTTCCATCACCTCACGCAGGTAGGCATACTTCCCGCGGGGCGAGTGCGACTCCCATCCGCGCCCCGTGTACTGTTCGCACGTCGGGACGCAATACCCGCAGCGAGCACAGGCGTACGCCATGAAGGCGACCTCGCCAGGTATCCCACGCACGTCTTTCAGCTCCGTGCTGCGGGCCGGTGGCTTCGCCGCGTTGGCGACAGGGCGGACCACCGGCTCCAGGGCGCCCGCGGTGCCCATCAGCAGATCGAGCACGCCCGAGCCGAGCACCTTGCCGGGATTCATGATGCCCTTTGGGTCGACCTTCGCCTTGTACGCGGCGAGTTCGCGCACCTTATCGGCCCCGAGGACGCTTGCCGCCTCGCGCCGGAAGTACAGCCCGGTCGAGTACGCCGACCCGCCATGCATCTTCGCGATCCGGATGACCGAGAGCGACAGTGCGAACGCGACGTTGAAGGAGAAGGATCGTTCGTCGTGCGGGATGAAGCCGAGCAGAACGACCTGGTCGCCCTTCGCGTGCATCCCCTCGAGGATGAAGGGCTGACGGATCTTCTCATCGATCTCGCCCAGGACCGCAGAGAGAGAATCGAGCGGAACGACCACCTCGGTCGGCACGAGCGACGGTCCGATGCGCTTGAGCCTCATGGGAGCGAAGCGTCCCTCCCATTCGTGCTCGGCGGCATCCGGTCCCAGGTCGGTACCGCCGTTGGACCGGACGGTCTCGTCGAGCCTCTCGTCGATTGCCTCACGGCGTGACTCGGGGTAGGCGATCACGGCGAGGTAGGACTCGGGAATCACGGGCTCGGAGTGCGGGTGAAGCTCCTCGTAGGGGTGCCCGTGGCGGTGCGGAAGCTGCTTCTTGAGCCGTATCGACTCGGGATTCAGGAAAGTGATGGACCACAAGGGCAACGCCTGGTCCGAAATGCCCGAAAGTGCACCTGCAAGTGATGGCGCATCCGGAAACGAGAAGAGCCTGTGGACCTCCGGCTCCAGCGCCCGGATGCGGAAGGTGAGCTCGGTGATGATCCCCGTGATGCCTTCCGCGTCGGCCACGAAGCGCTCGAGCTCCGCACCCTCGAAAGTCCGCACCGTACCATCGGGAAGCACGACACGCGCCGAGACGACGTTCTCCTTGAACGTGCCGTACTCGTACGAACCGAATCCGGCGCCGCCCTGCGCGAGCCATCCGGCAGCACCGGAGCTCGGGGTCGACGAGGGGTAGAGGCGCAGCGCGAGTCCATCCTTGCCGAGCTCGCGCTGGATCTCCTCCCACACCGCAGAGGGCTCCACGGTCGCGGTCATGCCGACGCGATCGACTCCAAGGACCCGGTGCATGCCCGACATGTCGGCGACGATCGCGGACTTCGGGGGCAGCACGCCGCCATATCCGGACGTTGCCCACCCACGCGGGACCACCTTGAGGGACTCCCGCGAAGCGAGCTGCATGAGTGCCACGACCTCTGACTCGGTCTTCGGTCGTACTACGGCGCCTGCCACACCGGCCGGGACGAGAGGCTTGACGAGCCGGGGCATGGCCCCGATGTCGAACGAGTACATCTTGCGCTCGACACGGCTGGTACGCACCCGGTCTCCGAAGATTCCCCTCAGGGATTCCTCGATACGGTCGCTGACCGGCGCCATGGCATGCTCTCCTTCATTCGAGTGTTTGTGACCTGCTTCACGATGCGACGCGCATACTCCCATGGGTATACTCTCGTCTCTCACGAGGATACCCCCATAGGTATCCTGAGTCAACCGGATCGGCGTGGTACTATGGCGCCCGTCCGCTCTCATCATCCAGAAGGAGTCACGTGCAGGGCATCCTCTTCGATCTCGACGGCACCCTCCTCGACATCGATCTCGGGTCGTTCCTCGATCGATACTTCTCGGCACTCGCACGGGCCATGGCCCCTCTGACCGACGGGGAGGAGTCTCTCCGCGATGCCATGAAGGCGGCCAACGTCGCGACGCACGCGATGATGCTCCCGCACCCGGGGCGGACGAACCAGGATGTCTTCACCGAGGAGTTCCGCGCCCTGACCGGGATCGACATAGGCGAGAACGCTGACGTCTTCTCTCGCTTCTATGCCGAGGAGTTCCCGCTGCTGGGAGAGGGCTACGGACCGGCGCCGGGCGCGCGCGAGGCCGTCGAAACCGCCCTTTCGCTGGGGCTGAAGGTGGCCGTCGCCACCAACCCCATCTTCCCGCTCGCGGCGGTCGAGCATCGCATGGGATGGGCGGCCCTGAGCGACCTGCCGGTTCACGCGATCACGACCTACGAGACCATGCACGCGTGCAAGCCGCTTCCCTCGTACTTCGTGGAAACCGCGGAGCGTATCGGTGCCGCACCTGAACGGTGTCTCATGGTCGGCGACGACCACGAGCTCGATCTGCCGGCTGCCGCGACGGGGATGAAGACGTACTATGTGGGTCCGGAGCCCGAGGTGGATGCGGACTTCACCGGTGACCTGTACGGACTCATCGAAGTGCTGCCCCGGCTCGTCAACGCGTGGTGACGGCTAGAATATCTTGCGTCGAATGAGAGCGACCCAGGCGCCGTCGAGACGCTGGTCGTAGAAGTACTCGAACTTCCCGCGCGTCTCCTTGCGCAGATCGATCTGATAGCCGATTCCCGTGGGCTCATGGTCCATGACTACCAGCAAACTGTCGGGCGCGTCGACCTCGAGCAGCTTGTCGATGATGCAGAAGAGCAGCGGCCGCCTGATGTCGGGGGTGCATCCCCTCACATCGAGCACGATCCCCTGAGACGTGCTTGACACTCTCGCCCCCTCCGCGTCCGAGCTGGACCGCATGGTTGCGGTCATCACTAACATTCTCCGCTACGACCCGCCATCCTCTTCGTTCTCGTAGAGTTCGGCGAGGTCGGCACCCGCGCAGTCCGCCGTCTCCCGGGGCGACAGCGATTCGAGATCCTTGTCGCACCGCTCTCTGAACGACTCCTCGTCCTCACCGGGAAGCGGGGTGTCAGGGGCATTGCCGAGAGAGGTACGGCGCTCGTCGTCGTCGAACGATGCATGCATCGGGAACTCCTCTCCGCGTTGGCCGGGAATCTTCCCTGTGTAGGTCATTCCCATGTTGGGCGCGATTCTCAGCACTATCGGAGCGTTAGCGTTAGAATGGTATCGACTCATGTGGAGGGTCTCACGCTTCCTGCCTGGAGGATGTGCGGCCGATGCTGACGCGATAGTCGCTGCTTCTATTCCTAGGGGGTGCCGGAACCCTTGTTTTGTGTTGCGATGTGAAACTCAAACCTCGGCGTGGACCGTGCGTCCGCGGCAGGCGATCACGCTCCCCTTCACGCCGGCCCCTCCGGCGCGCCCGTTCGACCTCGCACCCCGTGCGGGACTACTCCCTCCCCAGGGCTGAGGCAGCCCCGGCCTCGCAGGCCGGCTTCGCTGCGTCTCCATACAGGACGACACCGTCTTCTGACTTATGAGGGAAGGGGGTCTGACCTGATCGCACCGTGACCATCGCAACACCCGACGGGTGCGTTCGCCCGCGTTACGGGTCGCACGCACAGGCAATCAGATCTGTTCAAGGAGGTGTATGGCATGGCGCATGAGGACCACGACGCGATATACGACCTTCTCGCTGCGAGAGGCGTTTCGCGTCGCGATTTCCTCAAGTACTGCGGCTCGATCGCGGCGCTGCTTGGACTCTCCGAGTCCTTCGTGCCTCAGATCGCTGCAGCAGTGAACCAGGGCGCTAAACTGAAGCCCGCAGTCTGGTTGAACGGCGGAGCGTGCACCGGATGCACGGAGTCGGTAGCACAGGCCGACTACCCCGACGTCGCGAGTATC
>Ga0209498_1002556_pt1 | contig 10948 bp, 7 predicted proteins | sample WalLakDeSediment_FD_184131 | JGI IMG/M metagenome (GOLD analysis project Ga0209498, IMG submission 184131) | Lake sediment microbial communities from Walker lake, Nevada to study Microbial Dark Matter (Phase II) - Walker Lake 11/02/13 Deep... | ecosystem: Environmental > Aquatic > Freshwater >...
AAGCCCTTTTTCAACAGCAGCCGCTCTAAAAAGACTAATGCTCTCCTCAACTAAATTATTAATATCAATCAGTCGTTCTGTTTTTTGAATTCCCTCTACTTCAATTTTTGAAATATCAAGAATTGAATTTAAAGTTTCGTGGAGTCTCATAGCACTGCGGTAAATTGTACGCACCATTTCTCTATGAGTCGCATCCGTAATATCCATTTCCAGAAGCTCTGCGTTACCGAGTATTCCTATCATTGGGGTTCTAAGTTCATGACTCATATTCGCAAAGAAAAGACTTTTAATCCTATTCATTTCCTCAGCTTTGTTTTTAGCAGTAATCAAATCCTCCATAATAAGCTTCAACTGAGTAATATCCTCCTGGATAGCAACGTAATTAGTTATGTTGCCATCTTTATCCAGAATAGGAGAAATAACACTGTACTCCCAATATGTCTCACCGTTCTTACGTTTATTAAGGATTTCACCCTGCCAGTCTTTACCCGATTTAATATCTTTCCAAAGTTTCATATAAAAATCTGCTGAATGATGACCTGATTTTAAGATGCGTGGATTTTTACCCATAATTTCTTCCGGAGTATATCCGGTTAATTTTGTGAAGAAAGGATTAACATATTCAATATTACCGTTACTATCTGTTATAATAACGCTGATAGAGCTTTGCTCAATAGCCCTGTTAAGTTTTATTAGTTCCTTATTTGCGCGGTTCTGGTCAGTTATATCTCGTATAATAACCACCAGTCGATCGATTCCGGCTGGCGCAATACGTGCTTCAAAATATTTTGTTTGGTCATTAGATTGTAATGAATATTCGAACAGCTGAACTTTTTGTTCATCCAATGTTTTTTTGAATAAAGAAAGAAATTCATCGGAAAGTTCTTTTGAAAGAAAAGAGGAAATTTGTTTGTTTAGAAATTCTTCAGGAGATAGAAGAAGCTTACCGGTTTCGGGTGTGCTATGGTCAATTATAATTCCGTCACGTGTTACATTAAAGAGCATATCCGGAATTGCGAGCAGCATAGCTGATTGTTTTTCAAGAAGTTTTTTTAGTGCCTCTTTTGATCTCATACGGTTTAAGGCATTTGAAAGTATTTCACAAAGCATTTTTAATAAGATAATATCTTCATCAGCCCAGGTTCTCTCTTCTTTAACAGAATCAAAACCGATAAATCCCACTAACTTTTCATCTCTGATTATAGGAATTACAATAACTGACTTTACACCAAGTTCCTCAAGTGCTTTCTTTTCGGCAGCCATTAATTCTGGTAAATCAGCCACCCTTGGGATGTAAATAGTTTCAAGCTTATTGAGTTTTTGTATCCACAAAGGCGTTAAGTTTACAGGAACATTTTGATACTTATTTATTTGAGGTTGAATGCCCCCGGCGCACCACTCATTGGCAGCAGTTATATATAATCCGTCTTCACTTGCTTTAAAAAGATATGTTCTGTCAACCGAGGCAATTTCTCCTATTTTCTGAAGAGCATTATTAATTTCGGTTTCAATTAATTCCGGAGCAACATTTATGAAGCGGGTTGAAATTGCAGCAAGTGTATTTTCAAACTCTAATCGTTTATTTAAAGCAAATTCTGCATTTTTGCGTTCAGTAATATCACGGCCTGTACCAATCAGTTCTTTTACGTTTCCATTTTCATCCAGAACAGATTTTGCTTCCCATTGTATCCAGCGCCAACCGAAACGTGTTTTTGCTCTTTCTTCGTATGAACAGTTATAAGGTGGTTTAAATAATTTTTGTACTGCTTTTTCCACAACAGGAATATCATCTTCGTGCACTAACGGGGTATAGGATTTCCCAAGCAGTTCACTCTCTTTAACATTGAATAAATCACAGTAAGCAGAATTAACAAATAAAAACCTGCCTTTGACATCAGATTTAACTATCAGATCAGTTTGGTTCTCAACAAGAATACGATACTTCTCTTCACTTTCTTTAATTTGCCTTAAATAGTTCTGATTATTTTCCTGGTCAAGAAGTATTTTTCCGATGAGTATAGTTACTAATGGGTATATTCCTATTATCGAAGGAGTTAATGTTTTATATGCCTCAGCGATAATCTTTGATGGAAGAGCAAGTACAAGAGTTAGCATTATTGCATGAACAATTAAACCAAGCAAGTAAAGTTGACCGCTGGAAACGGTTTTTTCCGATTTTTTATTTCGATAGAAATAAAACACTAAACCGATGAGAAAGGATGAAAGTGCAACTAAAGTTCCCATCAAAACGCCAGCCCCGCCAAGATGAACTCTGAATAGAATAGAAATAACAGCGGCAATAGCTCCTGAGATCGGGCCGAAGAAAAATGCACATAAGCTTATTATAATGGATCTGCCGTCGAAAATAATTCCCTCTGTAAGCACAAAAGGATAAAGCATTCCGATTATTGCAGTTGTGCCGAAAAGCAAACCCTGAATTAACTTACCATATAGCTCTGTTCTGTTAAATCGCTGATCAACAAATCCCGATAAAACACTTAGTGCAACAAGAACAGCCAGGTTGTATATTAAATCAAGTATAATCATTCTTTACTTATAAAATATTGGTCGAAATTATCTAAAAAGTTGTTTAGTTACTAATAAATTATTATCTGCCTAACTAAGCGGAATAGCAACTAGTCAAAAACCAGGCCGGAATTGAATACTTTAAATTCTTCTTAAAACCTTACCAGGCAAAGCGTTTGTATGCTCACCGTTACTAATAACAATTTTACCGTTAACTAAAACGTAATTAATACCTTTGGGATACTGATGCGGATTAACGTAATCGGCTTTGTCAATAACATTATCACTGTTGAAGCATACAACATCGGCAAACATACCTTTTTTGATTCTTCCTCTGTCAGGTATTCCTAAAGTATCAGCAGGGAATGAAGTTATTTTTCTGATTGCTTCCGGAAGAAGGACTATTTTATCCTCACGGACATATCTTCCTAGAAATCTTGGAAAAGTGCCATATGTTCTGGGGTGGGGACTTCCTTCCGAAAGCTTTCCGTAAGTTGCACGGGCACCACCATCGGAAGCGACCATACATAACGGGTGTTTTAAGATGCGTTTGGTATTCTCTTCGCTCATTCCAAATCCGCACATTGAAACTCTTCCGTTTTCTTCAATTAATAATCGGCGTGTAAATTCGAATGCATCTTCACCGGTTTGCGAAACTATTTGTTCAATAGTTTTTCCTTCATATGGTTTGTTTTCCGTTTTGCTGACACCTGCAATAAGGACTGCATCCCAGGAACTGAGAGATTCAACTCTTGAAAGAACATGATCTTTTAATTTGGGTATTTCATTTTTGTCATTAAGTCTTTCAAGAAAACGTTCAGTCCCTCCATCGCGCGACCAAAGAGGAAAAAGGTTGGATAAACCAGTACTGAAAGCAGTGTATGGATAGCGGTCCATTGTAACCGGCAATCCGGATCTGTTAGCATTTTCAATTAGTTTAAAAGCTTTGTCTATTTTATGCCAGTTTGCTTTGCCCTGAAGTTTTAGATGAGAAATGTTGACTGGAATATCCGCACCCTTACCTATGGTTATCGCTTCCTCTATAGCTTCGAGAACCCGGTCATCTTCGTTCCGCATATGAGTTGCATAAATTCCACCGTGCTTTTTCATTACACTGCATAACTCAGTAATTTCTTCAGTTGGAGCGAAACTTCCCGGGGTGTATTCCAATCCGGTTGAAACCCCAAACACACCTTGTTCAAGAGACTCAATAATAAGATTTTTCATCTGTTCTATTTCTTCCCGTGTAGCTGGACGGTCATCCTGCCCAACAACATAACCGCGTATAGTTCCTTGTCCGACGAACGTAACAAAATTAACTGCAGTTTTATTTTCCTCAAGAAGTGTAAAGAAGTCATCAAAACTCTGCCATTGTTTTCTTTCTGTTTCATATTCATCATCGGTTGTGCGTAGTTTTCTTGGAGCAACAGAACTGCCGTCCTGTCCGGCAACTTCAGTTGTTACACCCTGACGAATTTTACTTTCTGCGTTTGGATTAATAAATAAACCTGTATCTGTATGCGAATGAATGTCAATAAATCCGGGGGTAACCTTTAATCCCTTTGCATCAATTATCTTAAGGGCAGAATCATCATTTAATATTCCGTAATTTTCTATTGCCGCTATTTTTCCGTTACTGATCCCTATATCCGCAGGAAATTCTGAACTGCCGGTACCATCAATTACAAATCCGTTTTTAATTAATATATCGAATGAAGGATTTCCGAGCCGGGCAATTACAGAAGAGGTTCCGCCAATTGTTCCTGCTGCAATGGTTAATAACGAAGTTGATTTAATAAATTTTCTGCGTGAAATTGAGTTAGACATTTCTGCTCCGCTGCTAAAGATGTAAAAAATATTATAGCTTGAGTTTAATCAAAAGTCGGTTATTATAAACTCAGAATACTTTTTTGAATAGAACTGAATTTTTGATCATTAATAAAAACTTCCTTAAATATCTCTTTTATTATTTTTTCATCTATTCTGTCAAAAGTATTTTTATCCGGAGTAATACAATATCCGGCAAGATCAACAGAGGCCGGACTTATTAAAATTTTATCCTCACCTTCAGCAAAGTAATGTAACGGCCTGTGTTTCTCTCTTAGAAATATTGCTAACTGCCATCCGTATTCTTCATCATACGAAGAGATAATATTGAGCATTGATTCAGGATCAGCAGGATTTTCTTTATTTAATATTATTAGAATTCTATCAAACCATTTCTTCAACACATCAAAATCTGTTGATTCCATAGTTATCATTTTTCTTAATCCATCATCAACAGCAGTTATTAATATATCATCATTATCTATCAATGCTCTGCCGAATTCGTTTTTTACAAGATGAAATTCGTTATCAAGAGGCATAAAAAACTTTGTGCCTGCCTGAAAGTGCAGGTGATCGGGGGCAGATGCTCCGCATTTAGGACCGTTATATACAACCGAATAATATTTGAACAGATCTTTGCTGAAATGAAGCAGATATGAAAATGTATCTTCAATTCTTTGCGGCTGATGCTTCAAAGATGAAAGTGTGAAATGTTCCGGGAAAATCGGGTAGGGGTTACAAAGAATTATAAACTCATCTTTGTAAAGAATGCCTTTTTGTTCTGATGGCAGATTATCGACACATAAAAAACATTTTCTCTCTCTTATCGATTTCTCATCAACTTTTGCGGATGTTGATGTCATTCTGCCGGGATTGAATTGAACTTTTACTTTATAGCTTCCGAAACGAAATGATTTTATCATCACATCTTTGAGCATAGTATAGTTATCCCTGTTCAGCTGCCATGTTTCATATTGCTGCATGAATAGTAGCCTGGCTGCTTCTGCATAGTCATCGGAACTAATATAATCAATTACTTCAGGTGTGTTAAGTATTCTATCTTTCATAATAATAACAATTATTATTTTATTTCCTGTTCGTAAAATTTTATTGTTTGATCCATAATTAAATTAATGTCAAATATTTTTACAGCACGTTCTCTTGATGCTATACCCATTTCTTTTCTTTTCGGTTTATCATTTATAAGCAGTTCTATTTTATCAGCAAGATCATGTGAGTTTTTATTTTGAAACAAAAGAGAAGTCCCGCCTTCAACAGCTATATCAAGCACACCATCAGCATTAGCGCAAACAGAAGGTATGCCCATTGATAAAGCTTCAGCTAAAGCAATTCCAAATGCCTCTGCGTGTGAAGGAAAGATAAATATATCCATTGCTGCCAGAACATCAGGAGTATCGCTCCGGAATCCTGTAAAAATGATATTGCTCAGTTTTTTGTCTGCAGCCATTTGTTTTATTTTATTGGCATATTCATCCTCACCGCGACTGGCTTCACCTACAATGAAAAATTTAAGATGCTCATATTTTGCGGAAAGTATCTCAGCTGCTTCAATAAACTCCTCATGCCCCTTACCCGGTGTAAAACGTGCAATCATACCAAGCACAAGGTTGCTGTCTGTTAAGTTATATTCATTCCTCAGCTTGTTTCTGTCTGTATTAGCAGGATCAAATCTTTTTGTATCAACTGCATTATAAAGAAGCTCAATTTTATTCTTACTTAAGGGAGTTGTTTCAATGAGATTATTTTTTATAATTGTACTGATTGCAAAGGCTTTTGTAACCCGGTTATATAATAATTTATGCAGCAGGTCTTTTTTTACAATAAAAGAACCCACTTGTTTAGTAAGGAATAGGGGAATATCAATTTTGCATATCTTTAATGCAGGTACAAGGAGCCAAAGGTCCTTTGATGCCTGTGTATGAATTAAAGAGTAACTGCCGCGTTTCAGAATATTTGAAATTCTTATTGTGGTGAAAGGATGGAAGTATCCGGCCGCTTTAACAGAATGTATTATTATTCCCATGTTATTTGCTTCGATGTGCATTCTGGATTCTTCAATGCATAGAAGTTCAACACTGATATTTCTTTCGAGTAGCTTTTTGATGAAAGTAAGAGTTATCATTTCCATCCCGCCCCAGCTCTTAGATAAACAAGAATAAAAAACTTTCATTGATTATGTAACTCTCAGATTTTGGGATAGATACCAGCGTATTGTCGCAGTACGGTTTAAGGTTTTATAAAAAAAGAAATTCATAGAACTCTAATAATTAGTAAATCTTTTTTAATTGTGCGTCTTTAAAGTAGTGAATTGCAATTTCGTCAAATTGATAACCCTTTTCAGCCATTACAGCAGCACCGATCTGGCAGAGTCCTACACCGTGTCCCCATCCCGCACCATAAATTATAAACTTACCGGGTATATTATCTGCCAACTCTGATTTTTCTGAGACAATAGCAGAGCTGTAAAGATGAGTTTTTGACAGCACTCTTCTTATTTCTAATTCTTTTCCTATTATTAGGGATTTTTTTGTGCCAACAATTTTAAGCTTTACTAAACGTGATGACAAACCCCTTTCAACAGGTATTAAATCGATAATAGACCCGAAATCAATTCCGGTTTTTTCATTTAACAATTCAGAAATTTCCTGCCGGGTGTATTCAACTTTCCATCTGTAAAAATCTTTTGTTTCCCTGTCATAATCTAGAAGTATCTGGTTCAAAATTTTCTCATCATTGGTATTGCAGAATGCAGGCGGATTTCCTTTTATCCACTTAACGGCATTTTCTTCCAAAGAAAAATCTGTTTTATAATTATCAAAATCATATTTGTAATCAAAAATTGAAGTAAGAGATTTGTGTTTAACAGGTTCCCACACATTTTCAAATGATTCAGAAATTCCGCCGCAGGATTTAGAAAAACGTGCATCCAGAATTTTGTTTTCACTCAACAGAACAATGCCAGCAGTTTCTTCAACAGCTTTTTTTGCAACAGCAGTAGTTACCTTTGTAACTCCCTGGTAACGCTGACAATGATCATCAGCACAAACATCAAAAAGTTTGTGATCCTCTCTGTCGTACCATTTAATTAACTCATTTTCATTTTGAAAAGTCGATTGATATTTTACTTTTTCTTCCTTCAGAGCTCTTGATTTTTCAATTTGTGCAAGCATCCAGCTTCTTGAAACTACGGCAGTTGCTTTAAGCATTTCAAGAGAACACTTTGCGCTCATTTCAGAGGAAATTACACTTGTAAGATATTTTTCAATAGGAATAACATTTATGGCGGCTATCCTTCCGTTATCGGCAACAAGTTTTAAAGTGTGAGTGAATCTTTGTTTCTCTTTCCGTTCCCAGTGAAACTTTACACCGATTGTAACATCTCTGATAAGAAAAGATTCTGAAACCGGTTCGCCCGGTTCAAAAATAATTTCGTTAATCGCCTCTATCTTTGCATTGTCTCCAATAAGAGAAATGCTGTTATTTTCTTTTGCTTCAGCGGTGAACATTCCGCTAAAGGTTTTATTAAAACCGTAAACACTGAACTCACCATACAGTTCAATTTTTATTTTTTTATCTGTCAGTATTCCAACGGATACAAGAGGTTCTTTGTCGGGAATCATAGTAGTGAACCTTAAATAATAAAAGAAATCTTTACCGTCACAAAAATACTCATTCCTGTATTTAAAGTCTTTTTACCGGTATTGGCATAATGAATCATTCTCTTTAATTTGCATACAAATCGATACGGAATAATTATGCTGAACGAAAATATTTCAATAATAGGATTTCCCATAGATCTTGGAGCCGGCAGGAGGGGAGTTGATATGGGTCCCTCTGCTTTAAGAATTGCTAATTTGAAACAAAGGCTTGAAGCCCTTGGATATAATGTTATTGATGAAGGTGATATTAAAATCCAGATTGCGGAAAAACAGAAAATAAAAAACCCAAGGCTGAGATATCTTGATGAAATATTGAGAACATCTAAAACACTGGCTGACAAAGTATTCCGAACTTTGGATAAGGGAGACTTTCCTTTGTGCATAGGCGGCGATCATTCTATGGCTCTTGGTACTATTGCGGGTATTTCAGCTTATTGTAAAAAAAAGAAATTAACACTCGGCGTAATATGGATTGATGCCCACGCAGATATGAATACCGACGCTACAAGTCCTTCCGGAAATATTCACGGAATGCCGCTTGCCGCATCTCTTGGGCTGGGAAATTCTGCTCTTGTTGATTTCTACGATATGAAACCCAAGTTAAAACCTGAAAACAGTGTGCTGATAGGCATTCGCAGTGTTGATGCTGATGAGAAAAAAAACATTAAAGAACTTAAAATTCCTGTTTACACGATGAGTGATGTTGATAAACTCGGTATTCACAGAATTATTAACAGAGTGTTAAAACAATTCAAAGAAAAAGTTGATCATATTCACGTCAGTTTTGATGTTGATAGTGTTGACCCTGCTGTTGCACCCGGCGTTGGAACACCTGTACCCGGCGGACTAAGCTACAGGGAAGCTCACTTATTAATGGAATCAATTGCTGAATGCGGCTGCATGTCATCTCTCGAGGTTACAGAGGTTAATCCGATTCTTGATCAGTATAATAAAAGTGCTGAATTTGCCGCCGAACTTATTGCATCAAGTATGGGACAAAGAATTTTGTGATTATCTCCAGAAAAATCCTTATCCTTATCATAATCTTTACCTGGGTTTCAGTTCTGCTAACCCTGTTTGGTATTGTGAATATGAACTATGCAGAAATCATATCATATGTTTTTCTGCTTCTGGGTATTTCGCTTTTCTATCCCTCATATAACAAAACTGATAAAATAGGCATATTCTTCGGATCAGCAATATTTTTAGGCGGAATAGTGTTCTTTATTACCAATAATTTTGAAATTATAGATGACTATGATATACTGATTCCTTCGCTGGTGATAATAATATCTGTTTCATTTTTAATGATATATCTGTCTGATACAAAAGATAAAAAATTCATCTGGCTTGCTTTAGTAATGGGTGTGGTTGGTCTGTTTACAATTTTTGATAGGGGGAATCCGTCTTTAAAATCATTCGCGGTATCTTTAGTAAGCTTGCTGGGCAAAGCCTGGGCTATAGTTATAATAATGATAATTACAATCATTATTATTATGAATGAAAAGAAGAGCAAGCGGGATAATAAAAACCTGTGATCAGTTTAAGTTATATTATCCTTAATAGTCAAAGTCGCTTCACCGATATTTCTTCTTAAATCATTTAATTCTTTTTTAAGAGAATCTATTTCAGACGACAACTTCAGGTAAACAAAAGCTATTGCTGCAAGTAATAAAATGTAAATAATAATATCAACAACAAGTCCCGTAATACTTTTCTTAGCAGGTTTTTCTGTTTCTATAAACTTTTCTTTCTGAAGCGGAATTTCTTCAGGCGGTTTTCTTTTAACCTTTTCTACTTCAGCAGGAATTTCATCTAACGGCTTTCTTTTAAATTTTTCTTCCTGCATCTTCCTATATCTTGACTGTATGGGTGCATCGATTTCCGGAGGTGCAACTTTTTCTTCCTCCGGCGTTGTTCCGGTACCCAAATTCTCAACTAAATCTTTACCGGCATCTTCAAATGTACTTTCCGCAGGCTGATCTATCTTAATATCTGATAGATCATCAGTTAAGCTGATAGTTTCTTCCAGCTTAGGAGATAATTCTTCTTCAAATGTTTCCGGTTCAGGTAAAGAAAGATCGGTATCAATATATTCCTCCGATGGAGATTTTATTTCGAAACCTGTATCGATAATTGGCGGCTCATTGGTTAAGGCACCACGAGCATCCAGTGGTATTTCATCATCGAAAGAATCAACAGCATCTGCCGGAGGTATTTCTTCAAAAACCTCATTTGCCAGCTCATTTTCAGAAAATTTATCCGGAATAATTTCATCTCCCAGAACATTAGTTTCAGGATAAAGGATATCTTCAATAGGGTTTACAATGCTGTCCTCAAGAGTTTTCCTTGCCTTTTGCTCGGCTATTGCGTCATAAATTCTTTTTGCAACCTTATCTTTAACTTTAGCATCAGGAACATTCAACTCAAGAATAATGGGTAGTAATGAAGTTAAGTTCTGGTATTCACCAAATTCTTTCCAGGGAAATTCTCCGCCAAGGTTGAGGTACTCAAAAAGTTCTTTGTTATCGTTTTTATCCAGAGCGCCTAAAGCTTTTGCCTGGATCATTTCAGCGGCTGTATCTTTATCCATCATAATGAAGTACCCCTTAAAAGGTTTCGCAGGTTAGTTGAAGCAATTCTTATTTTAGATTTAACAGTTGCTGCCGGAATATTTAAGCGTTCAGCTATTTCTTTTTCAGTTAAACCCTCATAAAAAGCGAGGTTAATAACATAACGCTGAGCATCCGTAAGTGCTTGAAATGCTTTGTCCATATTTCCCCGTATTTCAAGTGCAGTATTAAGATCTAAAGGATCTATCTCTTTAGACAGCGAAGGAATTATCACGTCATCTTCATAATCATCATTATATTCAATAGTATGCTGGCCATACATTCTTTTCTTTTTGTCCACAG
>Ga0209498_1002557_pt1 | contig 10948 bp, 11 predicted proteins | sample WalLakDeSediment_FD_184131 | JGI IMG/M metagenome (GOLD analysis project Ga0209498, IMG submission 184131) | Lake sediment microbial communities from Walker lake, Nevada to study Microbial Dark Matter (Phase II) - Walker Lake 11/02/13 Deep... | ecosystem: Environmental > Aquatic > Freshwater >...
CAGGCCGCCCTGCTGGCGCCAGCCGGCCAGCTCTTCCAGCTGCAGCAGGAGGGTGAGAACCTGGGCGTCAAAGGTGACCGGGCCGGTCGTGGCGCGCAGATTGCCCTGGAAGCCCTGGTAGCGGATATGGGTGGTCATGAAACCATCAGCCTGCTGGAACGGCTCTCCCGGGTTGTCGGTTACGGTAAAGAAAGGGGCCATTTCAACCTGGCGCAGCTGTTCAAGCGAACGGCGGGCCGTAGAAAGCTCTTCGTTAAGCGGCCGGTCGCCGCTGCCGTAGCCGGGAAAATGTTTGACGATGGTGGCTACCCGGCCGTTGCTGCCCCGATGGACGCCTTCAATATAGGCCTGACCCATGACGCCGACCCAATAGGGGTCGCCGCCAAAGGAGCGTGTCCCCAAGCCGTTTTGGCGGAAAAAAGTGGGATTCTCCAACACATCCAGTGACGGACCGAGGAGCATGTTAACGCCCAGGGCGTTCAGTTCCTGCCCCACAATTTCGCCGACCAGCCGGGCATACTGCGGCTGCCAGGTGGCGCCAATGGCCATCTGGTTGGGGATGGGGGTCAGACCGTTGAGGATTTGGCTGTAGGGGTAGCCATCCCCCTCGTGGCTCATGGCGATGAGCAAAGGCAGCGGCGTGCCGGCCGGCGGCGGCGTGGGCGTCGGCACACCTTCATTCTCTAGCCAGGGGCGAGGCTGCTGCAGCGCCAGCATTTGCAGCTCATTGATTAGTTGGGTAACCTGCGCCGGGGCATCCTCAGTTTGACTGATGTTGTTGCTGCTGGCCTGAATGGCCACGCTGCCCACCTTGTAGCTCTGGATCAATTCGGCGATGGCGCTATCTGGCGGAATGCTGTCCCCGGTAAAAGTAACCATGAAAAGCTGACCAATCCGTTCTTCGACGGTCAGACTGTCGAGCAGAGCCTGGGCGGCTTCATGATGGCTGCTGGCCTGGGTGGTGGGCCCGGCCGTGGTCGATGACAGCAGCAGCCAGAAAGCGATGAGCAGCAGCCCGATTCGCCGGCCGGTCATCATGAAAGTCTGCCTAATAATGGGGTTACAACGTTTGTTCGCCATCTGTGCCTAGAGTATACTGACTGCTCTGCCGGGCGACAACCGCGCTCAGGAGCAGTTGATGCTGAGTGCAGGCGTGTGCCTCAGGCTATGCCGGGGAGAGTGGCTGGCAAGGTTCGAGGAATAGTGATGCGATTAACGAAACGAGATGTCATAGCGATTGTACTGGTGATCTGGATGGCCCTGGCTGCTTTTGTGGCCGGGTATATGTTCCATGATTATCGGCAAAGTTTTGCCGCCGCGCCGGTGGCGGCCGTAGATGAGGACCAGTTTGTCGTCTTCTGGGAAGCCTTGGGCTGGGTGGAGCAAAGCTTCATTGGCGACGTGCCTGATGATCGTGCGATTACCTACGGTGCCATTCGCGGGGCGTTGGCTACGCTGAATGATCCCTACACCTACTTTGTAGAGCCGGTTGCTCGCGAGCAGGAGCGGGAGACATTGCGCGGTAACTTCGGCGGCATTGGCGCTAACATTCGCCGTGAAGAAGACGGCCGCCTGACCTTAACGCCCATTCCGGGCAATCCCGCGGAGGCGGCCGGCATTCGTGACGGGGATACTTTGCTGGCCGTTGATGGTCTGGATGTCAGCGATCCTGATGCGTTTACCGTCGAGGAGATTGTCCAGCTGATCCGGGGTGAAAAAGGGACGGCCGTCGTCCTGACCGTCCGCCACGCCGGCAGCGACGCGCCCGTGGACATTGCCATTGTCCGGGCTGATATTTTGATTCCCTCGGTTACTGCCCGCATATTGCCCGAAGATCCCGCCATTGGCTATATCCAGTTAACCCGCTTTAGCGGCGAGAGCGGCGGCGAAGTTAGCGCGGCAATTGCCCGGCTGCAGGCTGAGGGGGCGACCCGGCTAATCCTTGATTTGCGTCACAATGGTGGTGGTTTGCTGGACGGCGCCATTGCCGTGAGCGACCACTTCATCGAAGGGGGCGTGTTGCTTTATCAGCAGAGCCGGGGCCAGGCCGAGCGGCAGTTTGAGGCCAATGGCGCCGCCGTCGCCGGTGATATGCCCCTGGTGATTCTGGTTGACGGGGGCACAGCCAGCGCTGCTGAAATCGTCGCCGGGGCGCTCCGGGATCGGGAGCGGGCGGTGCTGATTGGGGCGCCGACCTTTGGCAAAGGCTCGGTGCAGCTGGTCTACGATTTGAGTGACGGTTCATCGGTACATGTCACCGCCGCTCGCTGGTTTACCCCTGCTCGTCACCAGATTGATCAGCAAGGATTGGCCCCTGATATTCTGGTGGAGACCACGGCCGCGGCCGCCGCGGACGGCCGTGACGAGTTTCTGGCGCGGGCCGTGGCTTTCCTGCAAAATGGTGAATAGGTTAGAATTGATACGGTTTGGCCGGTGTAAGCTGCCGGTAGTAGCTTCGCGAGGTATGTGATGAAAGAGCGCAAGACAATTTGGCTGGGATTACTGGGTTGCCTGGGTCTGTTCCTGACCCTGGCCTGCTTGGGCGGCGCCCTGTTTGCCGCTTACAGCTTTGGTCGGGAATCAGTCACGGTCAGCGAACAGACCGATACTGCGCCGCCCCCGGCGCTTCTTCTGCTGGAGTCGCCTGAACCGCCAGCGCCGCTGCCTTTCTTGACCCCACTGGCGCCGCCGGTCTCGGCTGATGCTGGCTCTGGCGAAGCTGATGAGCCAGCGGAAGCAGATGTCGTCCAGCAAAGTCCCACCGTTGCGCCACCACCTCCGCTGCCGACGGCCGTACCTTTTGATCCCAGCCAGCTCAACACCGACCTGTTAGAGGAAGTGCTGGCTATTGTCGGCCAGCAATATGATGGCGATCTACCCGCCGCCGATCTGCTCATCTATGCCGCCATTGAGGGCGCGCTGGCTACCCTGGACGATGAATTTACCCGCTTTGTGCCGCCAGATATAGCTAACCGTATCCGCGAGGGACTGTCCGGCTCTTTTGAGGGCATTGGCGCTTTTGTGCGCATGTCGGAAGATGGCCAGGTCCAGATCGCCCGGCCAATGTCTGGCCAACCGGCTATTCTGGCTGGTGTGCGGGCCGGCGACATTATTCTGGCCGTTAACGGCCAAACGTTGGCAGGCATGACGTTGGAAGAGGCGGTGAGTCTGGTTCGCGGGCCGCGCGGTACGGCCGTGACCCTGACCCTGCTGCGGGAAGGGGTTGAGGAGCCGTTTGACATTACCATTGTCCGCGCCCAGATAGAGATTCCGCTGGTGGAAGCCGAAATGCTGCCGGATGACATTGCCTACATTCGCCTGAGCAGCTTCAGCCGCAATGCCCGCAGCCAGATGGAAGCCAGCCTGACCGAGCTCCTGGCCCAGAACCCGCGGGCGCTCATTCTCGATCTACGTGACAATCCCGGCGGCTTTCTGGATCAGTCAGTGGCCGTGGCCGATCTTTTCTTACCCGAGGGCATTGTCCTGCTGGAGCGCAACCGGCGCGGCCTGGATGAGGTTTTCCGCTCTAGTGATGGCGACATTGCCGAACGGATTCCGCTGGTTGTCCTGGTTAATGCCGGCAGCGCCAGCGCCTCGGAAATCGTGGCCGGGGCCATTCAAGACAATGGCCGGGGCATCGTCCTTGGCGAGCTGACCTTTGGCAAGGGCTCGGTGCAGCAAAGCCACACCCTGTCTGATGGTTCCGAGCTACGGGTTACCATTGCCCGCTGGTACACGCCCAACGACCAGTCGATTGACGGTCAGGGCATTACGCCAGACATCGAAGTTGGCCCTTCGCCCCAGGAGTTCGGCGGATTGGACGATGTCCAGCTGCAGCGAGCCATCGACTATATTCTGAGTGGCGAATAGTCGCTCGAGCTCGCGCCACGCAGCTCTGACCAACCGACTAAGTGACCAATCGACTAATCGACTAACCGACTAAACAACCAATGGACAAAAACATCAAAGTCGTGGCCAGTAACCGGCGCGCGGCCCACAATTTCGAACTGCTGGACAAGTTTGAAGCCGGTATTGTGCTCACCGGCACGGAGATTAAATCTATCCGCGCCAACCGGGTCAATCTGCAGCGCGGCTACGTGCAGAACCGGGATGGCGAGCTGTGGCTGCTGGAAGCGCACATCTCCCCCTACGAGTTTGGCGCGCGCGAGAACCATGAGCCGACCCGGCCGCGCAAGCTTCTGCTCCACCGGCGGGAGATAAACCGGATCATCAGCCGGTTAGAGGAAAAAGGTTTGACGCTGGTGCCCACCCGCCTTTACCTGAAAGATGGCCGGGCCAAGCTGGAAATTGCCCTGGCGCGGGGTAAGAAGCTGCACGACAAGCGGGCGGCTCTGGCTAAAAAGGATTCTGAGCGCCAGGTTGAACGCGCTTTGCGCGAGAAGTACCGCTATTAGGGGATAGGCATGTCACTGTTTGCGGATAAGCGGATTACGTTGGGGGTTACCGGTTCCATTGCTGTGTACAAAGCGGTGGATCTGGCCTCCAAGTTGACCCAGGTGGGGGCGCTGGTTGATGTGGTGATGACGGCCGCGGCCCAGCAATTTGTCACCCCCATCACTTTTCGCTCGGTCACCGGCCGTCCCATACACACTGATCTGTGGGACATGGCTGAGCATATTGCCCATGTCCAGCTGGGTGAACAGGCCGACTTGTTGGTGATTGCACCGGCCTCGGCCCATACCCTGGCCAAATTAGCCCAGGGACTGGCTGACAACCTGCTTACCGTTACGGCGTTGGCGGCCCGCTGCCCCCTGCTGATTGCGCCGGCTATGGACGGCGGCATGTATGAGCACCCGGCGACCCAGGCCAATATCAAACTGCTGGGCGAACGTGGAGCGCTTTTCATCGGTCCGGCCGAAGGGCGTATGGCTTCGGGGCTGGTTGGCCGGGGGCGGATGGTGGAACCGACTGACTTAATGGGGCATATCCGTCTGGCTCTGGGCCGGACCGGGCCGCTGGCCGGACGACATATTGTGGTCACCGCCGGACCAACGCAGGAGCCAGTTGACCCTGTTCGCTATCTGACCAATCGCTCCAGCGGCAAGCAGGGTCTGGCGCTGGCCCAGGCCGCCCTCGATGCCGGGGCGCAGGTCACCTTGATCAGCGGGCCGGTGGCCGAACCATTACCGGTGGGGGCTGCTTATCAGCCGGTGCGCACGGCCGAAGAAATGTGCGTCGCAGTGCTGGCCGCGGCCAAGAGCGCTGATGCCTTGTTGATGGCGGCGGCCGTGGCCGATTTCCGGCCGGCCCAGTTTGTGGATCAGAAAATCAAGAAGACAGCGGGCGAAGGGCCACCGACGATTCACCTGGCGGCGAATCCTGACATTCTGCTGGCGGTCAAGGAGCAGCGGGAGCAGACCGGCTGGCCGCGCCTGGTCCTGGGCTTTGCCGCCGAGACCGACGCCGTGCTGTCTCACGGGCAGGACAAGCTGCGGCGTAAGGGGCTGGACCTTATTGCCATCAACGATGTGTCGCAGCCTGATGCCGGCTTTGAGGTGGACACAAATCGAATTACGTTATTGGATCGCCATGGGGAGAAATGGGAACGGCCGTTGGCCAGCAAGACGGCCGTGGCTGAATTTATTGTCAGTCGAGTAGCCGCTGCCTTGACCGGAGAAAACTAACGCTATGGATAGATTATTCGTCATGCTCGCGGCGCTGGTGATGTTCTTGGGGGTGGGGGCCGGCGCCTTTGGCGCCCATGGCCTGAGCGCCCATTTTGCTAAATTTCCCCAACTGGAAGCGACCTACGCTACGGCCGTGCGCTACCATCTCATTCACGGTCTGGCCCTGTTTGGGGTGGGGCTGGCGGCCGTCCGCTGGCCTGGCCCCTGGCTGCAGTGGTCGGGCTATCTTCTGCTCGCTGGCATAATCATCTTTTCCGGCAGTCTATACCTGCTAAGCCTCACCGGCGCCCGCTGGCTCGGCGCGATAACGCCTTTAGGTGGCGTTGCTTTTTTGGCTGGCTGGCTCTGCCTGTTTGTGGCTGTCTGGCGGGGAGCGTAGGGACAGACGACGAAGGACGAAGGACGAAGGATGAAGGACGGAGGACGAATCGCGAATGTTGGTCCCTTGTCGTTCATCATTGGTCTGAGACAGCTTATGATTCCTGAAATTTCGGCAACCGAATTGGCCGCTAAGCGGGCCGCAGGCGAATCCTTCATTCTGCTGGATGTGCGTGAGCCGGTGGAACTGGCCTATGCCAGCCTGGGCGAGGATGTCTGGCACCTGCCCCTTAGCCAGCTGGCCTATCTGCAGTTGACCGCTTTGCCACCGGAAGCACAAGATCAGGCGGCCGAGATTGTCGTCATCTGCCACCACGGGGTGCGCAGCGCCCAGGTGACGGCCTGGCTGCGGCAGCAGGGCTGGCAAAATGTCTGGAATTTGCGGGGTGGTATTGATGCCTATGCCCGCGAGGTCGATCCGGCCGTAGGCTTTTATTAGAGAGCAGGAACGAATGACAGAAAACAAGGATTCTCGCCTGATTTTGGTAACAGGAGCCACCGGCTACATTGGCGGACGGCTGGTTCCGCATCTGTTGGCCCGTGGCTACCGGGTTCGCTGTCTCGTTCGTGATCCGGGGCGACTGCAGGGACGGCCGTGGTGTCACGAGGTGGAGATTGTTGCTGGTGATGTTCTGGCGCCGGAAACGCTGGCACCTGCCATGCAGGACGTCGCAACTGCCTATTACCTGGTGCACAGTATGGCCGGTGGGGTTGATTTCCACCAGCGGGATATGACCGCGGCCCGCAATGTTAGCCTGGCTGCTAAGGCCGCCGGTGTGGAGCGACTGGTCTATTTGGGTGGTCTGGCTCATGAATCAGAAGCGCTGTCTGAGCATCTGCGCTCGCGGCAGCAAACGGGCGAAGCTCTGCGCAGCGCCGGCGTACCCGTCACCGAATTCCGGGCTGGTGTCATTGTTGGATCGGGCAGTCTCTCCTTTGAGCTCTTGCGCTATCTGACTGAACGAGTACCGGTGATGATCTGCCCTCGCTGGGTCTATACGCGCACCCAGCCGATTGCCATCCGTGATGTTCTCGATTATCTGTTAGCTTCCTTGACCGTGCCGGAAAGCAGTGGGCGGATCATTGAGATAGGTGGCGCTGATGTCGTCACCTATGGCCAGATGATGCAAATCTATGCTGAAGTGCGTGGTCTGCGACGCTGGATGGTGCCAGTACCTGTCCTAACGCCACGTCTTTCATCTTACTGGGTTGACCTGGTTACCCCTATTCCGGCGTCGATTGCCCGACCGCTGATTGAGGGCTTGCGGAATGAGAATGTGGTTAGCGACCCGATCGCGGCCGAGATTTTCCCCCAAATACAGCCCATAGGTTACCGCACGGCCGTAGAGCGGGCTCTGGCAGCGTTGCAGGCGAGCAACATCAGCACTACCTGGCGTGACGCTTTGAGTACCAGTCAGAGTGAGGCGCCGGTAGTTCTTACAACACAGGAAGGGATGATTGTGGAGCGTCGGCAGCGGCTCGTCGCTGCCGAACCGGCTGCGGTCTTTCGAGCTTTCACTGGATTGGGTGGCCAGCGTGGCTGGTTGTACATGAACTGGGCATGGGAGATACGTGGTTTTATGGATCGGCTCGTGGGCGGCGTGGGCCTGCGGCGCGGCCGGCGTGATCCGGATGAGCTGCGCCCTGGCGACGCGCTCGATTTCTGGCGGGTGGAAGCCATTGAGCCCGACCATTTACTGCGCCTGCGCGCCGAGATGAAGGTGCCGGGCAAGGCCTGGCTCCAGTTCAAAGTGACCGACCAGGACGGGCAGTCTAATCTCTCCCAAACGGCCTTTTTTGCCCCCAAGGGTCTGTCTGGCTGGCTCTATTGGTACGCGCTCTATCCCCTCCATAGCCTGATTTTCAGCGGCCTCATCGACCAGCTTGCCCGCCGGGCGACAGCTTTGCCGGAAAGCGACAAGGGAACGGCCTGAGTTCTACCGCATGCCAGACTGGAGCAGTCTCAAAGATTGCTCCAGTCTTAACGCTTCTACCGTACGCCAGACTGGAGCAGTCTCGAAGACTGCTCCAGTCTTAACGCGATCTATTTACGGTGCGGTGCTGCACCGCTCACCTAACAGCCAGCAGCTCATATCCTGTTCCAGCCAGGCCAGCCCATCCACCCAAACACCGCCCACCAGCAAATCCCAATGCAGATGGTTGCCGGTTGACAGCCCGGTTGTCCCCACGGCCCCGACCATCTGCCCCGCTGCTACCTGCTGCCCGACCTCAGTCGCAATGTCCGACATATGATAATAGCCGGTGTAAATGCCCCAGCCATGATCCAAAATAACGGCCCCACCACGCACGTAGAGGAACTCAGCCACAACTACCGTTCCTTTGGCGGCGGCGTAAACGGGCGTACCGCCGTAAGCGGCGTAATCCACGCCTTCGTGGTAAGTGCGGTAAGGGCCGCCGTTGTAGGAGCGGCGGGCGCCATAAGGCGCGCTCAGGCTTACATAGCTGCGGATGGGCTCCTGAAAAGGTGCGTCCCACTGCGGGGTAGGGGTGACGATCGACCATAGCTCGAACAGCCGGGCCCGTTCCTGGTTGATTGACTCCTGGTCAATGGCCGCCGCCGAGCCGGTCAGCGTGATCTGCTGGAAAATCCAGTCACCGCCGGTCATCGTCCACGGCTGTGCCCATAACGGCGCGTCGGCCACTTGCACCGCCAACTCATGTTCCCCCGGCGGGTAAAAAGCCCCGGTGCCAATCAGCCCTATAACGGCCGTGCCGCTCTCCATCACCGTAAACGACCGCTCGTTCAGTTGGGCCTGTATAATCAAAGCTTGCGCAGATAACTCCGGATCCAAATCTGCGTAATCTTTGATCATAGTTTCATCAATACCCCCCCTAAAAGCCAGCGCTTCCCCCGGCCGTGCCGGAACCTGGGACAATTCAAACGACCGGAAGCCGGGCGGTAATTCGCGCAAGGGCGCATCTCCCGGCACAATGAGCGGCCGGTAGAGCAGCGGCTTGTAGGGCGAGGCCAGCCCATTTTGCGCCGCTAAGCCCCAGGGGGAGAGGTTGTGGGTAACGGCCGTCGTCACCAACCCGCCCCGATTTAGGCGGACGAGATTGCCGGTGGGTATTGGCTGCGTTTCGGTTGTGGGAATGCGAATGGTCTGCCCAACGGCCGGTTGCCGCTGTTGGTTCATGTGGGGGTTGGCCGCTTGCAAGGCGGACGAATCAACGCCGTGACGGAGGGCGACGGCCGTCCAGCTATCCCCCACTTCGACCCGATGCAGGGCGAAATCTTCCTGCGCCTGAAGCAGCGCGGGGCGGAGGAGCAGGATAATGAGTAGGAGGAGGAGGTAACGGCCGTTCATACGCCTGATTATACCGTTGTTTTGGTCTAGCGACGTTTCAATTTGGCGCGGCCGTTGTCCACTCTGCTATAATGGTTGTAGTGGCGCGGGCGCGATTTTGGCGCTCACCCTTGTTCTGATTTTGGGAGAAATGAAATGGAACTGACTATGACCGAAGGACAAACTAAAAAATTGCTTAAAGAAGTCATGCTGGAACTGATACAAGAGCGGCAAGACATCTTTTTGGATATTATGGTTGAGGCTCTTGAGGAAGCCGGTCTTGCGGCGGCTATCCGGGAGGGGCGGGTGCATGAATATGTAGACGAAGCCGATATCAGGGCTATCTTAAACAATTAGTGATGAAGTTGTTATTTGAAGCCAGCTTTGCCCGCGATCTACGGGGCATACGCGATAGGCAGCTGCGCCAGCGTATACAGCGGGTAATTGACGAGGTCAAAGAGGCCGATGGGGTGGGCGCTGTGCGGGGGATACGCCAGTTGCAGGGATACCAGACTTTCTATCGGATTCGCGTGGGCGATTACCGTATCGGTCTGGAAATTGTAGGTGATGAGGCCGTCTTTATCAGGGCGCTGCACCGAAAAGATATTTACCGCCATTTTCCCTAACCTGGATAAGCCAGAACCCAAAAAGCCGTCTAAGATTACGCAGATTGAAATAGATTAAATGGAAGAATCGTAACGATACAACCCCCTCCCCCGAAGGGAGAGGGTTAGGGAGGGGACTGTATCGTTACCTCTTGTTCTGGCAAAGTTGGGGCCACGAGAAGACCGGCATTGCCCGTTTTGCCTACAACATCTGCGTGCAACTTTTGCTTTTGGGTCGGTTTTTGCCGTTCTTGACACTCGTGGCACGCTGCGCTATACTCATCATAACGCGCTGCGTTATAAACCCCTGGGCCTCAGCGCGTCAGACTGAGTGGGATCAAATAATACGCGAACGGCCGTCCCGGCCGGCGCCTAAGGAGGCGGTGAATGAGCCAGACAGTAGATAATGGGAATGGAGAAAATAGAGAGCGACCATTGCCGCAGGCGATCTTGTGGATTGGTCTCGGCGTGGCGGCCTGGACGGCCGATACGGCCGCCAGGCTGGTGGATGGCCTGGTTCACGCTGATTTTGCCTACAACACGGAGCGACTGATCCGGCGGGGGGAACGGTTGGGACGTGTGGGTAGCTGGCGTGAATTGCCCTGGCCGCTGACCCGCCTGCCGGCGAGTGATGTAGAGCCGGTGCCGCCGGTACCGGAACCGCCCGCGACAAATGTTGAACCTGATTTACTAACGGCCGTGGAGCGCCGCTTGGCCAGCCGCACGTTACCCACGCGCACCGAAATTGACCAATTAAACCACCAAATTGCCCGGCTAACGGCCCAAATTGACCAGTTGACTGAGGGTTCATAGACAACGTGGCCGCCCAGATTTATCTTGGTCTCGGCACGAATTTAGCTAACCGGGCGCTTAACTTACGCCGCGCCGTGCAAGGGGTGGCCTCGTTTGTGGCCATCCAGACTGTCTCGGCCGTCTACCAAACCCCCCCTTGGGATGACACTGACCAGCCCCATTACTTCAACCTCTGCCTGTCCGGCACCACTACGTT
>Ga0209498_1002558_pt1 | contig 10945 bp, 9 predicted proteins | sample WalLakDeSediment_FD_184131 | JGI IMG/M metagenome (GOLD analysis project Ga0209498, IMG submission 184131) | Lake sediment microbial communities from Walker lake, Nevada to study Microbial Dark Matter (Phase II) - Walker Lake 11/02/13 Deep... | ecosystem: Environmental > Aquatic > Freshwater >...
CTCGCCCACCATGCGCGTAAGCGTCGCGGTTTGCTTGGCCGCGGTGTCCATCAGTTCGGTAAGTGTGGTCCGCGCCTTCACCGGCGAAGACTGCACTGCACCGCCGAACTCCGAGGTGAAGCCCGTTGCGCGACCGATGGTCTGGACTTCAACACGGAGGTTGGAGGCGGTCAGATCAGTACGTCCGTTGCGGTCCTGGGTTGCCGTGCCGACCAGTTTTCCGACCACGCGTTGCTGGCTGCGATCCGCCGGATTGATGACACCCAGATCGATGTCGTAACGGCAGGCGCCTTCCTGGAGAACCCGCCCGAGGTGGCGCGAGAACACGTAGGGCAGGCAATGAATCTTCCCGCGGTAGAAGGTGTTGCCCACGGACACATCCAGGTTGAACACGTCCGCTACACCTGATTTCGGCGAATCATTCTCACGGTTACGGGGCAGACGCGAATCCCAATCGATCACCAGCGAACCGGCAATGTATCCGGATTCATTCAGCTTATCCTCCGCCAAGACCGCCGGAACGGATACCAAAAGCCCCGCCCCAACCGCCAAGGCCACAACATTCCTCTTCAACGTGTTGGTTTGCATCGTTAACGATCTCCGGATAACTGATATTCCGCGGCTGTCGTGCGCAGAGGAACGCTTCCCGAACAGGCGAAGAAAAGAGGGTCAAACCAATAACCACAACCGGGGACAGCACGCCGCTGCTGTGCATGCCCAGGAGCCACTCCATTCATAAGCGTTGCTCCCCTGCACTCGTGGGCAGGCGCCCGGTCGGGCAGGAATCTTTCCATTACGGCGCCGAGCATACGCCACGACCGCCTGTACGAACCAAGGGGCTGCGGTGGGGAACGAGACCTCCAGCCACCAGCGACCTGCATTCGCGACAGAGCATAAAAGTGCCCCGTTTGGGCTTCTGGGCCAACGAACCCAGCAGCATGAGTTGGATCGGCGTGTGCCCCGACGGTTCGGCAGCGTTCCGCGGCGTCTTCCCTGGGGTCGCTGTCACCCCGCCTGCTCGAGCGCGATCGTCTGCTCCGGCGTCAATCCCACCTCTCTTCCGTTTTTCAAAAATCCATGAAGGTCTGAATGAGCCTTTCCTGGTCCGGGTGCAAAGCGACGAACATCTGGTAGTACCCGTTGATGACCACAGCCATCACGCCTCCGGGCTGATGGAGCTGCTTCAGTCCGTCCAAAACGGTCGGCTCGGCCTTGGCGGGGTCGTAGTAGTAGAGTTCGATCTCCTGTCCTCCCACTTCCAGCCCGAATCCCGCGGTTGCGCCGATCATTTCGTAATACTTGACGCTGGTCTTTCCGATTTCAAAACCGGCGTTCCGGATATGATTGACCAATTCTTCGAGCTCCCGGGGGACTTTGACGCCGTCCTTGGCCAGACGTCCGAGGTCTTTAAAAACAACAGCCGGTTCCTGAATGATCACATCTGTGTCCCTTCCGTTGTTTCCGCATCCCGCGACGAAGCCGAACGCAAAAATCAGAGCAATACTCGCAAGAACGGGATTTCTCATGAAATGCTCCTTCTAATCCTTACATCTGCACCCGGCCTCATACCGCACTTCATCTCCGCCATGGCACCTAACTAGCGGCCACGAAACGGAGCTTCGGGCAGCAGCTCGAAATCGTAAACATCGATCTGGCGGTAACCCGGCGGTGGAACAAACAGACTGGCCGGTAGCCGCCCTTCCCGGATGTTGGTCAATTCACCATAGCCGTCCTCGTCTTCGTAGCGAATGATCGCCTGGAGACGGGGGTCGTACCATACGGTCGTTGTGCCCCACTCGGCGGAATCACAGGTCCATTTTTCCGTTCTGCGTCCGTCCAGGGTTTCGCTCCCGCTGCGCCTCGCGCGTTCATCAGCAGGACAGGGGCTGCCAACCCACCCGATAGGAAAATCATAGAAGTCATCGAAATCATCGAAATCATCTTCATCCAAAGCTAATTCAATGTACGCACGCTGCGATTCGAGCAGCCACCAGTCGACCATGCGCGGAAAATTCACGATGAACACAAGAGACTCATCATCATCGGTGCCTTCCACGCGAATCCCTTCAGTGGAAGCGAAATAGCGGCCTCCGTCCGCATAGCCGTTCTCGCCATAGTCGTCATCGTCGTTATAATCATCGTCATCGTCATAAGCGGCCCAGTCATATTCGGCCCAGTCTGCGGAAAAAGGCACCGGCGGGCCCTTCATTTGCGCTTGCACGGATACCGGGAGGATCAGCAGCAGGCACGCTGTGATGACCCAGAAACCACTTCCATACATGACGGTTTTCATTCGAGCCTCCCTCTACGTTGTCACGATGAGTCTTCACCGCCCCGACGAATCCTCGGGCCCATCCATCCCCCCGAAGATCGCCCGGGCGCGGCAACCACCTACTCCAGCCTCTTTCCCATTTCCTTTGTAGTCCCCTGCCCGTTGCGCTCCACTTCACGATTGGCACATTCACAACCGTGCGAAGCCGCATGGATGCACGAAGCACTGCGCCGGCTCAGCCACCCGTTGTCGCCGTGGGCCCGGGCGGTGTGCCAGGGTCCGCGGCCGCAGGTGGAACCCCTGCTTCCGGCCGCCAGCTCGACGCCTTGGCCTTGAGTTCCCCGAACTTCTTGGAAACACTGTCGAGACGCCCCTCCCACTCGGGATTGGGCACCTGCCCCTCGGTGACCTTGAAGAACACCTGCATCAACGCGGTCATCGCCACCAGCTCGATCACCGCCTGCTTCACCCCCCAGGCGAACACCAGCGCCACCACCAGCGCGAGCGGCCCGGCGGCGCCCGGATACAGGCTCACCACCAGCGCGGCCGGACCCAGCACCACGAGGAACACCAGGAAGGTCAGCCCCCAGATGAACACCGCGAGCCACACCGCGTTCTTCAGGAACGTGGTGTAGTTCTGTGCATAGAGAATCAGCGCCGTGCGGCTGCCGGCCCAGGGGTTCTCGGCACGGGTCTTCATCAGGTAGGCGAGGATCACTTCGTCGAGATAGGTCAGCGAGAGATTGACGATCGTGTTCAGGAACCTGACCAGCCCCCGCGCCCCCGCCACCGGCAGCAGCGTGGCAATGCTCAGGAACACACGGTTGAATGCGGTGAGAATCCCCTTGATCAACTGATCGACCCCGAACAGAACGCTCGAGGTGGCGAACCGCTGGCGCACCTGTTCCGTCCCGTAGGCGATCTGCCCCTTGCCACCGGGAATCGCCCTGCCCTCGCGCACTTCCACCAGCACCGCGATATGCCCGGCCTTGACCAGGTAGAGCAGGTACTCGCGAAGGGAATACATGATGCCCAGCGCAAGGCCAAAGCCGACCATGCCACCCCAGAAGCCACCGGCCGGGGCGTTGTCACCGATATACCCCATGCCGTAGCCGAGCCCGGCCCCGGTCCCGGTGATCAGCACGAACCCCAGGGTGATGCCGAAGTAGATGAGAAAGCGGAAGGGCAGGAAGGGCGCGGTCTGGCGCATCAGACCCAGTACTTCGCTGAAACTGAAATCCTTCATCACGCACCCCCGCTGCGTCCCCGCGATGGGCCACACGGATCCTCTCGGGCCGGCGGCACAGAAGACTGTGAGGTGGAACGGCGGCTTGCCCCGCAAGGCGATACCTAGGGAAACCTCGGCCACCTACCCCCAAAAACTACATGGTCTTTTGGGCTATCTAGCAGACAGTGGCCGCACTCGCCATAAGTATTTTTCGGAAGTTCCAGATCCGGGTAACGGAAAAAGTGGCTACTGCCCCCGCGGTGCAACGCACCATCGACGGTTGAAGTGCCGCGCAACGGTCATGTGCCTTTTACCGTCAATGCGATCGCGCCTTCAACTCTTCGTTTTGATCCTCAACTTGGGGAACGCTTTACGAATATCTTCTAAAGCAATCTGCGAGGAGCCTGCCTTACAGTAGCGAAGGTCGAGCCGGCTTTCTTGTTGCCCGCATGCCAGACGCGGAACCGCCGTCCGGGACTAGATGCAGATTCAGGGTGGCAGGCCATTCAACTGCCAGTCGATGGGTTTGCGATTGGCTATAGTCCGTCACAAAGCGCAAGAGGAGACGACCATGCGAACCAGTGGGTACGACCGCTTCTTGTTGAGGATCGCCGTGACCATTCTGTCGCTGGCGTGGGCGCTGGCGCCAGCCTCCGCGAGCGAGGATGCCCATCTGCGCGTCATCGGCTTCTCCGAAGACGGTCGCTATTTCGCCTTAGAGGAATACGGGACGATGGCAGGATCGGGCAGCCCCTTTAGCAGCCTCTACATTGTCGATCTGCCGGCGAACCGTTGGGTGGCAGGTACGCCGGTGCGCCGGCTGCTGCGTGAAGGCGGTTTCGAGGAAGGCACCGCCTACGCAGCGCTCGCCGCCCTGCGGGCCGAGGTGGACGCCGAGGCGGCGCCTTTGCTGACACAGCGTTCGGTGCGGATCCCCGCCTCGGTGGTCTTTGCCCGCGGCCTCGGCGACCACGCCGCACAGCCACCGCTCAATGCCATACGGATTCCTTTTGTCGATTGGCCGCTGGGCGAGCGGGCCTTCGTGCAGTTCGATCTGCTACTCGAAGAGATCCCGGCCCGCAACCAGATGCCGTATTGCGTGCAGCCGCCCAAAGGGTACCGGCTGACGCTGCGCCAGCCGGGCGCTGACCCCGTGGTCCTGCACGCGGACACTAGCGTGCCACGATCGCGTGGCTGCGCCCAAGCCTATCGGCTGAGCCAGTTCCTGGTGCCGGACGCTGCGGACTGCGCCGCGGCGATCTGCCCAGACGGGCCGCTGGGCGTGGCGCTGATCTCCGTTTTCGCCGAGGGCTTCGAGGGGCTGGGCCGTCGCTTCATCGCCGTGCCGGTCCCCTTCCTCCGCGACCCGCAGGACTGAATTCGCCGCTAAATTGCCTCATGTGCAAAAGTATCGGAGCAGCCCATTCGTTCCCCTAATCGCAAACCATAAGGACCTTGATCGGCGAATATAGGAAGGGCGAATCGCCCTTTCGCTAGGCGCATCGCGGTGGCCGGGCCTGAGCGGGTATCCGGGCCACGCACCTTACTTCCATCGCCTGCGGCACGAACAGCGCGGATTTGGTGTCATGGATAGCAAAATCCGACAACGGCACATATCCTTCGAAGACTTGTCGCGGATACTCGGTGACGACTTCCAAGCGGCTGCCTTCCCTGGACAGGGCGCGGCCGACCGAGCGGCGTACGAGTCGGGGCCTGCCCTTTGACCCCTGTGGATGACGCGGCTGCGACGCTGCGATGACGGATCCTCGAGCTGCGATGAAACCAGACAACACCTCATCCTCGACCACATCCGCCGGCCTTGACCGTGCCGGCCTGCTGCGCGTGGCCCTGCAGAATGGCATACCCGCCGCTGGCGTAATCTTCTTCGGCTGGTCGGTGTCCCTGATTCTGCTGCTGTACTGGCTGGAGAACCTGATCGGTTCCGTCCTCTGGAACCGGCTGATCCGACGGCACGAAGCGGCCACCCACCTGCGCGGGCATTACCGCAGACATCTCGGCGGGAGTTCCAACAATCGCCCAATCCAACACTTCGCCACCGAGCACTTCAACGGTGCCATCATCTTCACCCTGGCACAAGGCCTTTTCCTGTTCGTGTTCGCCGCCTTCGCCCTCGACGGCCCCGCTCTCCTGGACGATGCCCTCTGGGTGCTGGTGCTCGCCGGCGGCGTGGTTGCCGCCATGGTCATCGAGGTGCAGCCGCTGCAGCGCGGCCTCGAGCAGCGCTCCTTCGCCTGGGTGCGCGAACAGGCCCAACTCAGCATGTGGCCCGTGATGGCCATGCACGTGGGTGTGATCTTCGGCGGCATGGCCCTGGTATGGTCCGAGAGCGGCGTGCTGCTGGCCCTTGCCTTCATCGCTGTGCGCGTAGTCGTCGACTTGGCCCGCGCCCGCGGCCGCAAGAAGCCGGTCGTGGGCGTGCCCGACCTGCCGCCTCAGCTAGCCGGCATGGAGGCTAGGCTGCGCAACGAATACGGTATGCTGTCTCAGGAGGACGAGATCGCGGCCAGGCTGCGCGACGAGGAGTTCTGCCCGCCCGAGGAGCGCCCGGGTTGCTGAATCTGCGCTGCCGCGCGCCCCGGACGCATCGGGCTAGTCTCTTCGCGCAGGTTGGCTCGCGCGCTTCAGACTCTCGAACATGGCGAGGTTGAGGCGGTGGTCTCCGACGAGGCGCTGCTCCGCCGGCGGTTGAGCGCCGTCGAAATACATCGCCTGCCCCCCGTGCGCTTTCGTTCCGTGCGCCATTTCGAACACGAAGACCATGGTTTGGTCGCCGCACCAGAGGGAGTGTTGGGCGACGAGGACGAGTTCCGGGCGCGCGGGTCGCCGCCCGATCAGGATGGCATCGTCTTGCTGGGTTTGGCGCTAGAGGAGAAAGCGCGTCTGAACGTCTGGACGAGCCGAGTCGACAAACCGGTTCTGTCGACCCGGCACGGCAGGAACCTCCAACTCTTGAACGAGGGTATTGAAACCGGCCAGGCGGACAGAATTTTGTTCCTGCCGGTGGGTGCCGGTCCCCATGCCTCCATCAATCATCAAGCTCGGGTTGTTCGATTTCGAAAGTGAATCCCATGAGCCGAATGGCCGAGACCATCTCCGGCTCTGGCGAGCGCAGGCGAAGCTGGACGTAAGTCCCGCCGTGTGGAACTTCGACGTAGGCGCTGTAAAGGATGCCTTCAGACCAGGTGACCGCCAGGGGTATCCGATCGCTCCAGCCTTGGGCAGTGCCTGCGAAGACACGCGCGTCGGCTACCGGTTCGGACTCCGCGTCGATCATGTCGACCTGCAGCCCCACCCGGTCGAAGGTGGTGTGGCGGGTGGCGATATCTTCGAGTCGATAGTCCATGCCGCCCGGATCCGGGTTGAAGCGGCGCTGAAGCTCTTCACTGTATGCCAAGAACAGGAACGCATCGCCTATGGTCTCTGGGCCCATCGGGTCGACGGGAAACCCTTCGCCGCAAGCCGTGGCGAAGACCGCGGACAGGGCCAAAGTAAACACGATCTACGTGGAGGGCTCTCGTCGGTCTATAGAGCGCAGCATGGCTTTGAACCCTTCGCTGACCATCACCTTTTTGAGAAATCATACGGTTTTCCGGGTCTTCTCGTTCCTGCCACAAACAAACCTACTCTGTGGATCGGATTTTACAGACGAACCCAGCTACCCTTTTTGGGAGAAGACAATAGATCCCAGATCTAGGAATTCTAGCCCCAACGCAATATTGTCGAATTCTTATAGACGGTCTACATATACTTCTGGAGCATGCGCCTGCGCACGAACTCCAAACCCTGTGCGGGAGACGGAATTCAACTTGATCGGTGAATCCGCCCCTTCGGACAGCATTACCGGCTTCGGGTCAGACCATGGGGCGTTCGACATCCGCGAGTCCACAGAGCAGGACCCCCGTTCCTACCGACAGCCAGTAGGCATGTCCCGCTGCACACAACAATAGGAACATCCAGGGAGATAATCATGGCTCTTAGCGAAAAACTCTCCATCGTTCTATTCTGCGGATTGCTGGCTGTCGGAATCAGTGGGTGTGGTGGTGGTAATGGGGATCCGCCCAAATCGCCTACTGATCCCGTTTCGCCTACTGATCCCGGTGCTTCGATATCCCAGGTGAGCGGCGTTCTCTACGCCCCAAATGGCTCTACGCCAATCCCGTATGCAACAGTTTTCATCCCCGAGACGACCGCCACGGCCTCAATCGGGGTAATCCAGCCAGCGGCCGTGTCCCTTGGCGAAAAAATTTGCAGCGAGCCAAGTGAGCCTTTCTTTTCTTGGACCTGTACGGATGCAGGTGGGCAATTCACCCTTGACCTACCGTCGGGCACAGTGACAGGGGACAAGATAACGCTTAAGTCATTCAAGGATGCTTGGTCAGGCACCTTGCAGATTACGTGGCGCCCCGATCTGCTGGTCTCCAAGTCTTGGAATACCCCCCCCCGAATTGCCGTGGTCACGGGTCCATTCGACAGCATCGAGACCTTGCTGGCGAGATTTGGTCTCGGAGAGGTCACCACCAATCCTGAAGTCTGTTTCCCCGGCTTTGATGATGATGATTTTGACTTCGGCGACGAGGATTCTGACTGGTTCAACATATTTACAGCCGCTCATCAGAATCACGGACACCGAAGGACTCGCCCAGAACGCCACTCTTCATCGCAGGATATCTCTGCCCAGTTTTTTGAGGGCGATTTTGGCTACGCCTGTCTCCAGCCGGGTACGGAACGCTTCGCTCTATATGAAGGAGACATTTGGGGTTCGCTCCCGGACAGCTATCCATCCCACGAAAAGCTGTTCGAGGTCAGGGATGACGGAAGCGTACGAATCGATGATTATGACATCGTGTACGTCAATTGTGGCGCCGATACGCCACGAGCCGCCAACTGGGATTCTCATGTCCGGGAATATGTAAACAAGGGCGGACGGCTTTACGCCACCGACCTTTCAAGCCCCTTTGTGACGATTCCGTTTGCACATGTGGAGAGGGTGCAAAATTTCTCGGGAAACGAGGTGTTTGAGCTTGGCGGCTTGGTGAAGCGGCCTGCACTCGCGGACTGGTTGAAGAGAGTGGATTGTGAAGCGCTCGCCGGCGGAAGCTGTATAAATGCGAATAACGAGATAAGGCTTTTCGATTTTGCCGATGGGTGGCATCTGCTTCAAGCTACCAACTCACCGTCGGGCGACATGGTCGAGACAATTGTGGAGGCGGATGTCAGTCCGGCAGACTCGCGCATCTCGCCCAGTAAGAGGCCCGTGACACTGCGCTTCACTTATGGCCAAGGTATTGTCATTTTCACTTCCTACCATACCGTCAGCTTGTTCTCTGGTGGTGAAGGTTTCGGAGACGCAACAGGGTATCTGCCCCAGGAACGGATTCTTGAATTCTTCTTCCACAGCCCCAAGAACTGAGTCACAGAGAGTTCATTGAAATGAGGCACGGCGGCGGACTCGCACAGCAGGTTAGCTGTGCGATGCGTTGCCGCCGTCTCCTCTCCTTGGTCCAGGCATTGATCAGATGTTCAGCTCGTCCGCGCCTGCGGTCTGCTGATCCGCACCCGATGACTGCCCGCTTTGGTCGTTCGAGTCCTCGATGGTCGGTAGCAGTGGGAGGATCGAAGTAGGCCGTGCCGGCCGATTCGCCTCCGGTGACTGCCTCGCAAACAAGAGAGGCTCGACGGTTCCCTCCACCAACGCGTGAGCAAGCGGAGGATTGACGCTACCATGAAAACAAGTTCCCTTTTCAGTGCCGGGCTTCTCTGCACGATGGTGTTGTCGGCCTGCGGGGGCGGTGGCGCACCTGAACCGGATCCCACGCCCACGCCATCCCCAACGCTGAGTGCCCCTGGCACTCACAATGGTGGGGACAGCTTGCCGGGCGAGGTGAGCGCCTACGAGCGCGTGCCGGTGGCCGAGGTGACGCTGTCGGTGACACCGACCGACCCCTACGCCGGCGCAGAGGTGACCGTGCGCTTCGAGGGCGCACCAGGTGACCGGCGCGACTGGATCACTGTGGCCCCGACAGGCGCCCGGGACGACACCCGCTTGGCGTGGGCCCATACGGAGACCCGTGCCGGCGAGGTGCGCCTGCGCGTTCCAGACGAACCCTCCGAACTCGAAGCCCGCTTCCACCTCGACCGGCCCGAGGGCGGCACCCGGGTGATCGGCCGCAGCCCGTCGTTCGTCTCGCTTTCCCCCGCTGCCTCCGTCGATGCGCCCACCGAGGTCGGCGTGGGCGCTGCCTTCGCGGTGCCTTGGGAGGGTCCCGACCACGGGAACGACTACCTCGCCATCGTCTCGATGGGCGCGCCCGAGGGCACCCACATCTCGTGGACATACACCAACCGCGGTAATCCCGCCCACCTGACCGCGCCTGACGAGCCGGGCGAATACGAGGTGCGGTACGCGACCGGCCAGGAGAACCGCACCCTCGCCCACGCCCCCATCACGGTGGTGGACGCGAGCGCTCGGGTCATCGCGCCCGCCGAGCTCGGCGTTGGGGCTGCCTTCGAAGTGGACTGGCAGGGGCCGAACAACTCCAGCGACTTCGTCACCATCGTGCTGGCCGGGGCGCCGGAAGGCCGTTACCTCTCATGGGTGTACACCAGGAACGGCAGCCCGGTCCGCCTCACCGCACCCAGCGAGCCCGGCGACTACGCGGTGCGCTACGTACTCGGCCAAGGCGGCCGCACGCTGGCCAGCGCGCCGGTCCGGGTGGTCGAGGCAGCCGCCAGCGTGGTGTCGCCATCCGAGGTGGCCGCCGGCTCGGCCTTCGAGGTGGATTGGGAGGGGCCGAACAACCTTAACGACTACGTCACCATCGTGTTGGCCAGGGCGCCGGAAGGCCGTTATCTCTCATGGGCGTTCACCAGGAACGGCAGCCCCGTCCGCCTCACCGCACCCAGCGAACCCGGCGACTACGAGGCACGCTACGTACTCGGCCAAGGCGGCCGCACGCTGGCCAGCGTGCCGATCACGGTGCGCTGAGTCGGGGGCGGCTCTGACCCACCCCTTAGCCCTCGGCTTCGCGACCCCTTCGTGAGCAAGTTGGTAAACGCCAGGCTGCGCTCGGCCGGGCTCATGGTCACGTATTCCATCGAGAGTTTGGTGTCGCGACCAAGCGGTTCCAAGGCTCTCGAACATCTGGTCATCCGCGATGGCTCGGGCATGCGGCGTGTCGTCCAGGAGGTCGGCTGAGCCCACCACAGCAAGCCTGAGAGAAAGCTGTAAAGCCCGCCTGTTCCGACCACTGAAGGGCGGAAGGAACGCCCCCTTTTGGCTCGACTGCAGACCCTCAAGCATCCAGAGCAGGTGGCGGCTCTGGGTCGCATCCTGCCAAGGGGGGTCGTTGGGGCGACCAGCGATGACTTTCGAGGGCGCCGGACTCTCATCGTATGCATGCGGGCGTGTGGGAAAGATCAATCGG
>Ga0209498_1002559_pt1 | contig 10942 bp, 15 predicted proteins | sample WalLakDeSediment_FD_184131 | JGI IMG/M metagenome (GOLD analysis project Ga0209498, IMG submission 184131) | Lake sediment microbial communities from Walker lake, Nevada to study Microbial Dark Matter (Phase II) - Walker Lake 11/02/13 Deep... | ecosystem: Environmental > Aquatic > Freshwater >...
AGAGCTTGTAGGATTTACACCTATTGAAGTCGCGTTATGACCTCCGGGATCAAACCCACGACCTATCAGGTTCAAGTGAAGGTGTTCGAGGCGGCCGGCTGCAGATACGTACGGACCCAAGGCGATCATCTTATTTATCGTTTTCCCGGGGCAAAGAGGCCCGTGGTGATCCTCGGCCGGCTTCGTGCTTCGCAGCGCCGAGGAGGAGGGGGGACGAGAGGTGAACGAAAATTGACGACTGAAGACTCTGAGCGGGGCAAGGGTTGCAAAAAGTGAATTGACGGTAAATCTGTAAACTGTTAAGGTAATCGACCAGAGGCATAAGAAAGCATTCGAACATGGATAAATAAATGTTGTACTCGCAGACCCAGGATCTGTTTCAATGGCTATACACCAAGATCACTTAGACAGGATCATTCAGGGATTTATTGCCCGGCTGGAGCAAGAGATTCCGGTTCAGGAGGTTATCCTGTTCGGTTCTTATGCGCACGGAAAAGCGCGCGGGCATAGGAGGGGCAAATTGGGGACGTCCGTAAGAAAGTAAATAACTTCAGTAAAATAAAATCGCTGGTGCGATTTTATACAATGCGGCTTCACCGCTCGAATGAGAGATTTAACGGGCCAAGCTGTCAGTATCGTGAATTTACCGGATAAATAGTAATCGTTCAAATCGTTAGAACCAAAGAGGTTTTGTCCGCCGATGAATAGGATTAATGGGATTAAAGAGAAGAGAAAGAAATCCTAGAACTCTTTGTAATGGGTAAACCGGCATGGACCGAAAGTTCTGCGGATATTGGCATCGCAAAAAACGATTGAATAGTGGAAGAAAGTCGGTAAAGTATAGGCATGATCCCAATGCGGGAGGAAATATCGATGATTTTGGAGTACTGTGAAAAGGCTATCGAGAGAGCAGAATACAAGAAACTGGAGGATGGCACGTGGTTTGCGGAAATTCCGGGGTTTCAGGGGGTTTGGGCCAATAGCAACACGGTTGAAGAATGCAGGAAAGAACTAATATCAGTACTTGAAGAGTGGCTTATTTTGAAATTGAGGGATCAAAACCCCATCCCAGAGATAGATGGCCTGAGCTTGGAGATCCGGGAAATGGCAGTTGGATAGTCCTCTATGGCGGTTTCCAGAAAAAACCTGATCAAGAGGTTGAGAAGCCTTGGGTTCAAGGGGCCCTACTCAGGGGGAAAACATCAGTTTATGACGCGGGGCGATTTGAAGGTGAGGGTGCCCAACCCTCACGGCTCGGGAGAAATTAGTGAGTCTCTGTTTCGAGAGATTCTTCGCCAGGCAGGACTCAACAAGGAGGAATGGGATAACGTTTAAATTGTCGCTTTCCTCTTGGTTTCTTGCTCTTTTGCTTTGTCCTCTGCTCTTTGCCCTTTGCTGTTCTTTTGCTCCTTGCCGTTGTTTTGACTCTTTGCGCTATGCTCTTTGCTGTTTTCTAACGTTCTGCGTTTTGCTTTGCTCTATGCTCTATGCTTTTCTATGCGTGTTTGCCATTTAATATCTGGGGATCTGTGGGCCGGGGCCGAGGTCATGGCCTGGAACCTGCTAAGAGAACTGCAGAAGTTCCCCGATCTTGATCTTTCAGCCGTATTGCTGAACGAAGGCCGCCTTGCCCGGGAATTGCGCACCCGTTCCATTGAGGTGCGCGTGCTTGACGAGGTCAAACTTAACTTTCCCCGGCTTTTCATTGCCGTCCGCGCTTTTATGCGCGAAAAATCTCCCCACGTCATTCACTCTCATCGCTACAAGGAAAACATCCTGGCTTTTTTCACGCGAGGTGCTGCTCAATCTCGCGCCCGCTTGGTCGCCACCCAACACGGCATGCCCGAGATCGGGCATGGCAGTTCCGGCGCAGCCGGTTGGCTTGTCAGCAAGATGAACAGACATGTTTTGTCCCGTCGTTTCGACCGGGTGGTCGGCGTTTCCCAAGACATCCGGCAGAACTTCATCGAACAGTTGGGCTTTTCTTCAGAGAGAACCATCGTTATCCACAACGGGATCGCATTGCCCGATCCACAGCCGCAATCAGGAACCAGCAGGGCGATGGTCGTGGGGTCGGCAGGCCGCCTTTTTGCTGTCAAGGACTATCCCCTGATGATCCAAGTGGCACGGGAATTGGCTGGAAAGGGGGATATCCATTTCTACCTCGCCGGGGATGAAAAAGAAAACAGGCAAAATAAGCTATGTTCAACGCAGCCGCCTTCGCTAAAAAGCTATGGCGGGCCAAGGAGACGCAAAGACCACAGAGATTTCTTAGACAGATTTTAAAGGAGATGCGCCGGTCATGCCGGCATCATGGTTTGGATGAGAATGCCATACAAAAGAAGGTTGGTCAGCCGCTTTGGCCCCGAGTCATGTCCCATTCGGAGTAACCCAACTGGGGAAGCGTTGACAGAGGTTGGTAATATAAGGAAAAGGTAAGGGTTCACAGGTTCCGGGTTCAACGTGCAAGGTTGGGGACAAAGACAGAATGGACGACCCCAAAACCTGCCGAAGCAGGTAGTCTTCGCCAAATAGGTTCCCATGGACCCCTGGTTTTCATAGGGCAACGCAAAGAACGGGGTTGTCATAAGACAATCCGCCTCCAACGTGGAATCCGGGGGGCAGAAATGAAACCCTGAACCACGCCGGAGGCGGGTAAACCTCTCAACCTTTGAACCCGTGAACGGTTACAGGAAAAGGAAGCAGGCAGTTTATGTTGTTAAAAGTGTGAAGGCCATAGAGAGCAAGAGCGCTTTATCCGCAGATTACGCTGATTAAGGCAGATTGCAATCAGAGTCCGCCCGAGGCGGATAAACCTCAGAAGTCGTTGATGTGGTGGGCTGTTTTGAGTAAAGTCTGCTAAGGCTCCGGTATGGTTGTGCATTGTTTATGCAAGAGGGTAATATAAGAGGATGGAATTCAAAGTGACCCATTTGGGTGGGGAGAGATGCGTTACCGGGTCTTGCCGGTTGGTGCAGATTCGGGGGCGTAATATTCTCGTTGATTGCGGGACGGTGCAGGGGCGTGATATTTCGGTTCCCATCGAGAAGTGGCCGGTCAAACCCGCTGAAGTGGATTTCATTTTCTTGACCCATGCGCATATCGATCATATCGGCTTGCTGCCGACCCTGATTCAGCAGGGGTACAAAGGGGAGATCATCAGTTCCCATCCCACCATTGCATTGATTTTGCCCATGCTTAAGGATTCCATGCGGTTTGAGACGATGAAGGTTTTGGAGAGGGAAAAGATCGCCCAGGGGATAGAAGCACTGTCGTGGGGCTTTGAGTATGGAGAAACATTCGACCTGGGAAAAGACGTTGTTTTTGAACTGGGCCGTGCCGGACATATTTTGGGCTCTTGCTTCATCCGGTTTGAAGATCAAAAGGACGGCTCGGCGATTGTTTTTTCAGGGGACCTGGGAAACTTCGACACGCCGATCTTGAGAGATCCGGAGAGTGGGGGGAGAGCGGATGTGCTGTTCCTGGAATCGACTTATGGTGATCGGTTGCATGAGGGGCGAGATGAACGAATGTTGCATTTTGCAGCGATTCTCGACCACTGCCTGTCCGACGGCGGCAAGGTCTTTATCCCGGCCTTTTCATTGGGCAGGACCCAGGAACTTCTTTACGAGTTGGACCGGATATTTTCAAGCACGGAATGCCAAAACCGTTTTCCGAGGCTGGCCTCCGGCGCCCGGCCGCCTGTTTTTGTCGATTCGCCGCTGGGACTGGAGATTACAAAGATCTATTCGGGCCTGAAGGAGTTTTGGGATGACGAAGCGAAAGCTTTGATCGCCAAGGGGGATCATCCTCTGCGTTTTGAGGGGCTTTACGGGGTTGAAAAACACGCCGACCACGCGATGCTGTTGGATTTGAAGGGTGCGGCGATCATCATTGCCGGAAGCGGGATGTGCAGCGGTGGAAGGATCGTCAATCACCTGGCCACAGGCATTGAGAGGCCCGAAAACGACATCGTTTTTGTGGGGTATCAAGCGGGCGGGACCCCGGGAAGAGTCATTCAGGAGAACGCAAAAGGCAACGGGACCGTCGTCCTGAACGGCAAGGAGAGCAGAATAGAGGCATCCGTACATACTTTGAGCGGGTATTCAGCGCACGCAGATCAAAAGGGATTGCTGGACTGGGTGGAGCGAATGCCCGAGAAACCCGGTACGATCAAACTGATCCACGGGGAGCCGAAGGCGCAGAAGGCGCTGGCGGCAAAGTTGGTTGAAAGGGGCTATTCCGTTACGTGGTAGGGAGAGGGGTGCTGGGGTCGGGGACGTTGTTAGTTTTTCTAGTTTTTGGGGGGAGCAACAACCATTCGGTAGGTCGCGAGTTCATGCAACAGCGAAAACGCTGAAGTCGTTCATAAAATCGCACCGGCGATTTTATACAACGAGGCTTCACCGCTCGAATGAGAGATTTAACGGGCCAAGCTCTCGCTGCCGTGAATTTAACCGGATGAATTGAAGACGTAAAGACCAAGAACGTTTTATCCGCAGATTACGCTGATTAACGCAGATTAGAATCAGAGTGCTTATTCCGGGGAATGTGGCCATCTGTTCCGGGGCAAGGCGTGAAACCGGATGCATAAAGCTATGGAGTTGACAGGCACCTTCTGCGCAAGCTACTATGTATGCAATTGGTGCAATCGCATACTAAGAAACAGGGGGATTCGCGCTATGGCCCGAACAGTGACAACACGGTTAGAGGAAGAGTCGGTAAAGATGATCGACGAACTTGCTGCTCGGAGAGGGGTGGATCGTTCTGCACTTGTACGATCCTTTCTTCTTTACGCCTTGAAGGAAAATACGATTCACGAGGCCTTGGAAACTTATCAAGCCGGAACTCTGGCAGGCAGTGGGATGTGGGGGACGCTCTTAAGTTGTTAAGTTTCTTTCGTTCGGCCGTGGTACCTGGGGAAAGGAAGCTCATAACATCGAAGGAATGCTGGAAGGCCAAGAGCCGTCGGGGGGCGGGAAAGCTGGAAAGCTAAAAGACTAAGAATTCTAGACAGGATTCACTCGCCTCCGGCGGGTTGACAGGATAAACAGGAAATCTCTTCTGCTTTTCGGGAGTTGGGGTGGGTGAGGTAAATATGGGTGTAGGCAGGTGAGTAGAGCAAAATCATTGAGAAAATGGACAATTGATATTTGCTGCCGTATAATCTTTACAGGTTTGATAAAGGGGGGTAGGGAATGTCTGCAACAGTAGCAATTGAGATACCTCGGGAGGTGGTACATGCCACCAGGATGTCTACGGAGGAACTAAAACAGGAGTTGGCCATTCACTTGTTTCAGCAGGGCAAGTTGTCATTTGGGAAAGCAAAAGAGATGGCCGGTATGACCTTCTGGGCCTTTCAGCAACTCCTGGGAGCGAGGGGGATTTCAGTGCATTATGGGGTGGAAGACTATGAAGAGGACCTGGAGACCCTAAAAAAGCTGGGGCGCCTTTGATGGTTGTGTCTAACTCATCGGCACTGATTAACCTTGCGCGAATTGGGAAACTTGAACTTCTGCGAGACCTGTGCGGGGAAATTTGCATCCCTGAGGCGGTTTGGCAGGAAGCCGTGGTGAAAGGAGAGGGCCAGGCTGGAGCAAGTGAAATCAAGTCCGCGCCTTGGATCAAAGTTCAAGGCGTGAAGAACGCAGAACTTGTGAAGGCTTTACGACAGGAACTGGACCCAGGTGAAGCGGAGGCCATCGCCTTGGCCTTGGAAACACAGGCTGAACTTCTTCTGATGGACGAAAGATTGGGACGAGATACCGCAAGGCATCTGGGGCTGCCTTTCACAGGACTGATCGGCCTGCTCGTTGAGGCTAAGCGAAAAGGACTCATTGCAAACGTAAAAGGCGAGCTGGATGCGCTGCGCGACGTAGCGGGCTTTCGCATCGCGGATTCACTCTATTGGCGAATCCTGCGTGATGAAAAGGAAGCCTGAGGGAGCCCAGTGCGTTGCGGGTCATCCAGAGCCCCATGCATTTCAGGAATCCACCAACCTACCATTGGCATTACGCCAGAGCTACAGAGCCTCAGAAACGCAAAAACGGAATGGGGACGTTATAAGTGGTTTCGGGACGCCCGTGAAATATTGACTTAAGATTAACGGGATTGTCGCCACGAAGACACTAAGGCACGAAGAATATTAGACAGGATTAACCCGCCGTCGCCAGTTCGGAAAGCTCACGGCTATGGCGAGGCAAGCAGGGGGGAAATGGTCACTCAAAACACGCGCTGGGAGCCGAAATCTGTAAAAGCAAGCGAGCCTGCTTTTACATCCTCCGTCTCCATGCGATGCACGCTTACGCGCCCGGCCCTCTTTGACGGCTGTTTTGATCGAAGTTTTGTTGTTATCCGGAAAGGGAAAGTCGGTTATCGGTTAGGTTGAAATCCTAGCGGAGCGAGGGGTACAGAGCAAAGACGGAATGTGGTGGGTTTACCCGCCTTTGGCAGGCGGGGTAAAGGTTCAGTGAGAGGAAAGGCGGTGAGGTGAAGAAGATAGTAGAAGGGCCAAGAAAATAGGGATTATTGCAGAGTGCTAGAGCCACTCAATGGGAACAACTTTGCTCAACTTCTTAAATTCCGGATCACCGGTAACAACGGACGCTTTTTGGATTAGTGCGGTGGCGGCTGCAAAGCAGTCGGCGAAAGAAATTGGATATTGCGCCTTTAACTCAGCCGCCTTCCAGATGAGAGCCTCGTCCGGCAGAACGATGGTGATAGGCAACCGCACAAAATTCTCCATGAAATCCTTCGCGCCTTCCGTTCCTAATACGCGGATGGTTTTATAGTGCACTTCCCCGAGGTTGAGTCGATTCATATACCCTAACGCAGAGCCTTCGCGGCATGCGACCAGCAGGGATTTCACCTTCTGGTAGCCTGGCTCCTTCTGGGTCCATCTCAGGATCGCATGAGCATCAAATACGATTCGCTTCGTCAAGGTCGTTGTCATTCTTCCGTTCCCTTAACAGTTCATCGGACAAGGAAAGAGGATGGTCCTTGAAAAAACCCGTGAGAAACTCAATGGGATCATCTGGAAGCGGCCGAAGTTCGAGGTGATCGTCAACAAGCCTAAGGGATACTTTTGTGCCAGGCAGTATACCGAGCTTAGCCCTAAGATCCTTGGGGATTATGATTTGACCTTTGGCGTATGTTTTTACTATTGCCATGTAATTTATCCTTTCTGCAAGAGTGATTACATTAAAAGAAAGTATAACCAAGATCGTTGAGGTAGTCAATCTGAAAATTGCAGATGATTGCAATTCAGGCAGTTTGTGAGGATTTCTTTGCGGTGTTTCCTAATCTGCGGAATCTCTGTAATCTGTGGATAAGAGCGTGAAAACTTTTTCATGAAAAGAGTGGTTGTCATCGGCAGCGGCCTGGCCGGCAGCCTGATCTCTAATGAGCTCGCAAAGGATTGCAGCGTCACCTTGCTGGAGGCAGGCCGGCGGGAGCGCATCGCGTACCCGGAAGTGGAATTCGTGAACAAGGACTTCGGGGTGGTGAAGACGTTCTGCATCGGTGGGGGCGGAACCACCAACCTGTGGCACAACGGACTGATGGCTCTTGATCCCGAGGACGTTGATTCCGGCGAATTCAGAGACGTGTTAAACGAGGCGCGGCCTTACCTGGATGAGGCAGCAGCCCGTCTTTCTTTTAAGAACAAGAAGTATTCAGCGGAATACGATGCCGTTCGATCCGATATGATGCGGGCGGTTGAAGGGGAAATCGGGTTCGGCGACGGCGTAGATTGCCTGCTGTATCCAAAGAAATACAGGCCGCTGAGCGTAGACTCTAAGGTTGATGCTCTTTATGGTGTGTCCGAAATTGCTTTTGTCCACGCAAAGGGCTGCATCGAATCCGTAAGATATCGATCAGGTGGCAGCCGACACTCAGTCCACGTTGATGTTGCGATTATCTCAGCGGGCACATTAGGAACCCCTGCTGTTGTCGAGAAACTGCTCTCCGACGCAGGGCAATCCTTCGATCGAGTGGGAACGGGTTTGGCCGATCACCCCATGGGGTTTATGGGCAAGATAAAAGTTAAGAAATATCTGTCAGGTGTGTTTCAAGGGCTGTCGACTTTGGACAAGGGCGACTATATCTGCCGGACGGCGCTGAGGCTCAAAAGCGCGTGCGGCAAATACACGGCCGGGGTGTTTTTCAGGCCCGGCCTGACCATGCAAAACAAGCTCTCCATTTATAAATACAAGTCCATGCTGGGAGCGAGCAAGGGGATGGAGAGGATTAAGAACGCCTTTTCCCCAAAGCTGTTTCACCCGGACATCCTGGCGGAGATTTATTCGCATTTATTCAATGTCAATATACGGAGCAGGGTATATAACATTCTTTTGATTCTTGAGCAAAAGGCGGGGAGCAATAGGGTTTCATAACGGCAGCAAAATCGTTGCGGACTGGGGCATCACGGACGAAGAGATGTCTGTGTATGACGGCATGGTGAAAAGGGTGGGAGAGATGTTAGAGCCCGTTGCGGACGAACTGGTTTTGAAAATGCCTCTTACCGATGACTGGCTGTGGTCTGCGGCCCACCATTCGGGGACGATACCGATGGGGGCCCTGCCGGATGGGATTGTTGACCGGGATTTGAAGGTGAATTTTTTTGACAACGTGTTTATTTGTGACGGCTCGATCATTCAGGAACACTCCTATGCGAACACGGGCCTGACGATAGGGGCTCTGGCGCTGCGCCTGGCAGATTACATAAGAGAAATTTAGACAGGATTAACCCCGGTTGAATAGAAGCCTAAACTATTCAACTGGGCAAGCAAGATAAACAGGAGTTTGTTGTAACACATTATTTCACTATTCCATTATTCCATCATTCCATCTTCTTTTTTCACCACAGCCGCCTACGCTAAAGCTATGGCGTGCCAAGGAGCCACGGGAGGGCACAGCGCAGCGTAGGTGCAACGAAAAGAAATAGTATCCGCAGATTACGCAGATTAACGCAGATTCCCAGCCCCCTTGAATGGCTGTTTTGAGATAGGAGGCTCACTAAGCGTTTGGTTGCCGGCCTGTAGGTATTTCCCTTGACAAGAAACCGGCAGTCGGCCACGGTACCAACAGGATGGACAATGAAAAAGAATGCGTTGTGCTGATAAAAAGGAACCGAATAGAGATACTTGGAGATGAAGAAACTGGAAAAGGACCTGGAGGAAACATGCAAAATACATACACCGCAATAGTAAAGCAGGATGAAGGGTGGTGGATTGGATGGATTCAGGAGATTCCGGGCGTGAACTGCCAGGAACGAACAAAAGAAAAATTAATGGAAAGCCTCAGAATCACATTGAAAGAAGCCTTGGATTTGAATCGAAATGAGGCGTTGAAAGCTGCTGAAACAGACTTTTCTGAAGTCTCCGTCACCTTATGAAGCGCGAAGAGCTTATCCGGTACCTGTCCGAGCAGGGTTGCGAATTTTTGAGGGAAGGGGGGCGTCATTCATGGTGGTGGAACCCTAAATCGAACAAGAGGTCCTCTGTGCCAAGACACACTGAGATAGGAAACTTCCTTGCCAGGAAAATCTGCAAGGATCTCGGAATAGACAGAATCAGGTGACATCTACCCCTGATCACTGCGTCTTGCTGTCCTCACGAAAGTTGCCGGCGCATCATATTTCACATGTTTAATGCCCTTTCTTAAAGCTATATCTTGTCTTCAGCAGTATTCATTCACCATTCCAACATTCCAGAATTCCATTATTCCGGCAGTTTGAAAGAACATGAATCAGGGGCAAACCAGAGTGCTGGTCACCGGGGCCACAGGGTTTCTGGGGCAGCGGCTTGTAGGGGACGAAAAGGGGACAGGCAAATAATGCTTGTTGGAGAGGTTCAAGGTTCAGCCGGCTTCGCTTTCAGCTGCGCCGTGCCAAGGGGTTCAGGGTTAAAAGTTCAAGGGTCAACAACGGGAGGATGGAAGATGCAACAAGAAGAGAAAAGTATCTGAAGACATACCACGGGAAAAGCTTTCTGAAGCGTCGGCTCAGATCTTATCTAATGGACTCGCCTTGCTAATGTTCTCAGACACCGCACTTCGTCAGATTTAACAGGGTGAAAGAGCGTGATTGTGGAAAACGGGGAGACGCTGATCAACTGTCTGGCCTATATCGACCTTCACCCTGTTAAACGGGCAAAATGAGATTATCACTCTACATATGGGTGCGAAATAAGCGTCGAGGATTGATCGAATATGGAAACTAATTTAACAGGGTAAACCCTATCAGGGCGGGGCTGGTGAATCGGCCTGAGGATTACCGGAGGTGTTCTCTTGGGTATCACGTTCAGGCCAGGAACAAGGGAGGGTTTTTGTCGCTGGATTTCGGGCTTCGGGAGTTTGGGGTGAAGAGCGGGAAAGAGAGGCTAAAATACTTCCGGCGCTTTGTGTATGACAAGGGTGGATTGGAGGGGGTTGAGAAGGAGCGGAAGCGGGATTTCGAGGTGGGGAGTGCGGATCGCTTCCTGCTCAGGACGCGGTATTTTACGGACAGCGGGATCATCGGGTCCAAGGCGTATGTGAGCCATCAGTATCTTGCCTTCAAGGATCATTATGCAGCAAAGAGGGAGAAGGTGCCCAAGAGGGTCATAGGTCTCGAAGGGGTGTATTCGCTCAAGAGGCTTTCAGAGGCCTATGGAGGGTAACTCCAAAACTGCCTGCGACGAGGCTTCGAGCCAGGAGGCAACGTTGGTGGGATGCTGATAGGTTCTGGAGAGTAGGTGGAATTCAGTGCGGCGTTTCCTTTTCTTTCTTGTGATGGCTGCAGGCATCATGTTCTTCTTCCTGGACATGGAGCAGAGACCGGGGAGCGGAGTTCGCCAGCTTTATGGGTTCGCCCATCTGGCGTTCTTCATGTTCATGGCGATGGGGCTTTCAAGGTTGCCCGCTCTTGCCCGGCGTCGGTTCTTGGTACAGTTTCTTCTCATCA
>Ga0209498_1002560_pt1 | contig 10941 bp, 8 predicted proteins | sample WalLakDeSediment_FD_184131 | JGI IMG/M metagenome (GOLD analysis project Ga0209498, IMG submission 184131) | Lake sediment microbial communities from Walker lake, Nevada to study Microbial Dark Matter (Phase II) - Walker Lake 11/02/13 Deep... | ecosystem: Environmental > Aquatic > Freshwater >...
GTGTGGTGTGACGGCGAAACCGCCACACCACACCCCCCACCCTTCAGCAGCGCTGCCTGAGTAGTTACATTCAAACAACAAAAACACGATAACAAAGCGAGGTGACATCTGGAAGCAATATCATTAGCAAGAGAAATTGCCAACTTTCTTGAGGACAAAAAGGGGGAAGATATTCTCATCCTAGACATTAAAGAAATTGCATCATTTACAGATTATTTCGTGGTCGCTAGCGGATCCAGCCGGCGCATGCTCCAAAGCCTGGCCAATGGTTTGGTGCGCGAAGTAAAGACCCAATTTCACAAAACCACCCTACCCGAAGGAGAAGCCGATTCGGGTTGGATCGTGCTGGATTATGGTGATGTGGTCGTACATCTGTTTTCTCCCCAGGAACGCGACTATTACCGCTTGGAAGACTTGTGGTCCGAAGGCAATGTGATCCTGAGGTTGATGTAGATTTCATCCTGAAATAAGCCATAAATGACATCATAAGTTGCATTCACGCATCAGGATCGCCTTGAGAGCGGATGCAGGTTCCCCCAATATTTTGTGTTAGCCATAACAACTAAACTGCCTCAAGAATCTTGAGGCAGTCATTTATTATTATATTCTTTTTTTTCCAGGCTAACCAATCGCCAGTATAACCAACCTCATTTACGTTTCGCAGTTGAAGAAACGAACCACGGAACCGGCATAATTATGCCAAAACTTCCGCTAATACCTCCTGGCTGTGGTCAGCTGGTTTGACATTTTCAAACACGCGTTTGATGACGCCATCAGGATCAATGATGAATGTTGTGCGATGGACACCTTGATATTCTCGTCCCATATACTTCTTCAATCCCCACACGCCAAATGCCTCGCAAACTTGATGGTCTGGGTCAGACAACAAGGTAAAGGGCAATTCAAATTTCTGGATAAATCTTGAGTGAGACTTTTCATTATCCGGGCTGATGCCAATAATTTCTACACCCGCCTGTCTAAAATCTGCGTAGGTATCCCGGAATGAGCATGCTTCCTTTGTACACCCAGGGGTGTCATCCTTCGGATAAAAATAAACCACGATGGTCTGACCGCGATAATCCGCTAATTTATGGGGGTTACCCTCATTATCGGTTAGCTCAAATTCGGGGGCTTGTTGACCTATTGAAAGTACCATTGTTAACTCCTTTAATAACTTGCCATAATTATGAAAAAAATTATAAAAGTATTATCCTGTAAATGCAAACCAAACCTTATTCAACGGATCCAAAAAGCTAAACCAATCAAGTAAAGGGGGATGAACAACACGCAGGCCGTTGCAAATTGCATAATCCGCCAAAGTGGTTTCATCCCGCGCTTGACGCGCTCCATCAACCAAATTTCTACCAGCCCAATCGGCAAGGTCAAGAAAACAGGCCAGATTAGAAACCATGGGAAACCAAGCAGCGCAATCAAGGCATAAATTAAGAAAGTAAGCAAGATGAACGCATTATGATAGACCATCGCGCTTTCCCATCCCATTTGAATCACAATCGTCTGGACCTCATATTTGTAATCCTTTTTAAATTGTTTCAACAAGATCAAAAAACGGTTGGCAAGATAGCCAGGCACAAGGGCAATAACCACCATGGTTAACAAACGATGTGGACTATCGGATTGAAGGAAATAAGCCACTGCCGGTGGGATAACGATAAACAACAATACTTCAATCAATAACGCCAATGCCCTCAATTTATCAAAAACTTGGGTTAAGTAATAAATCCCGCCTAAAAGTATCAAAGCCACCAGCAGAAAAGCCAACCCCTGCCACATAATACCTGCATGCATCCATGTGATTAATATCGATGTGGCAACGGTCAAGAAGGTCGCTGTCAACATCGCAATGATAAGCCGAACTTGCCTAACTTCTCTGATTGTCATACCTTCGGGCCAATCCTGAGGTTCAATTAACCCCTGTTGCGCGCGTAAGTAATCTAAACTGAGCGCAATGAGCAACAGGAAAATAATCCCCTGGATAAACACAGACCAACTCCTCATCTCCCGCACGTACTGAACAAACCCGGCACCCAACAGGTAAGTCATCACCAGGCAGATCAGTCGGAATGGTTTCAGTGCTCTGAGCAGTACGTGAACAATCATTATTGATTCTTTATATTGGTCTCCTGCACCTGGTCAATTAAGTCAATTGCAATCAAATGTCACAATGATATCGCCAGATTCTGCCATAAATTAATGGTAGCCCAATGGTATAATGGAAGCAAGCCTCGACATCAAACTTTTGCTTATGCGGAAATTATACTGGATTGTTTCCTTAACTTTAATATTTGCCGCCCTGTTTTTTTTCCAGGTGCTGCCATCCCTTGCGGTTGATGATGGCCTGGCACTGATTGCACCAGCCGCCTGTCCAACGACAGGATGCGCTGCTGGTCAACGGCTGAACTTCCGCGTTGATTTTCAAGTTTCCCCCCAAAGTCCAAACCCAAACACCCAGGTATGTGTTTATGCACCCACTGACGGCCTATCTGGTGAGGGCGACAGCCCCTGGGCAGACACTGAATTCGGATGGATTTCAGAAGTCGGCTCGGTGACAGGTGAGCCTTATCAACAAGGCCAGGTCGATTCTCTGTGTACTGACCACGTGGAAGAAGGAGACGATTGGTTGACGGGGGCCTTTGCAAATCTAAAAACCGGGTCAAACGATCAGCTAGAATTTGCTTTGCACATCCACCCGGATACTGAGGTTGATGGGTACATCAAAGTTAAGATCTTAGAAGCTCAAACAGGAAATGCTGCCTGGCTTGAGACAGCCAGTTACAGCACCTCAATCTCGGTCACAGAGCGTATAGATACTGTCTATGTTGCTCAGACACCAGATGATTGTGCTGCCTTCAAGCCCTGTTATGTCAACTCCGCTGACGACATCATAACAGGGATCGGTACAGGGTTGCGTGACGCAGTGATGGCCGTCGATGCTGATGATGAGATCCGTATCATAAAGGACTATACCATCAAGGGCCATGGGGTTTTGGTCGATAAGCAGCTTCTAATCAGGGGTCATGAGAACGCCATGATCACATATGATGGCACCCTGTGTACGAACCCAATGCTTATTTTGACCGGTGGTGGTACCCTCGCCGAACTTACAATCAATGATGGCAACTGCTTGACCCCTTCACGCACCCTGGTTGAGGTGAATAGTGACAGCGAGGTAACAATAAGAAATAATACCCTCACCTTCGGAGAGCATGCCGTCTATATTCAAGACAATTCCGGGGATGTGATTGTTGCCTTCAACCAGATTGAGAGCAATGATGATTACGCCATACGCAGGGAAGATGGAAACAAAGCGGGTATTGTCAACATATTCGCCAACAATATCATCAATAACCGCATGGGGGTCCAGGTCCAATGTGGTGAACAAGGTGTTGCCAACCACAATTTTTGGGGTCATGGTCACCTTTCCACAATCAATGCTGTTGGTTGCACCGTATCCAACGCCAAACAATTAGGTGCCCGAATTCAACTGGCAACGGATAAGCCAGGCGTTGAGGCCCTGCGACTGACAGTGAACCCACAAATGTCTTATGCCTTCGATGGGAAAATCGGGGCCTGGCGCACTTCTGGCGAGGATTACGATATCATCATCGTCAATCATGGTCAAGGCGCATCAACCAATATTCCCTTTTTCCAAACCGGGTTAGCTCAAATTCAGCCCTGTTCCAATTATTATGATGTTTTCCTCGCAGATGACGCTGCAGCCAGTAATCTCACCCTGGCCTTTAAATATAATCTGAACAGCAGTTGTATCACCCAGATCGAATCCGCGGCGTTTTGTGGCGGAACAGACAGCCAAAATTATCCCCTCTGGTGGTATGACCCTGGTACAAATGTCACTGATGGTTGGGATCGAACAGGCCAAAATCCTCAAGGTCCAGGCGCTGGCGGCGCGACCGGGCAACAAACCACCTGTCATCTTGAATTCAAGGAGATCCGCGTCATCATCGACAACACAGGTAGACCCAACATCTCAAGCGATCTGAATTTCACACCCTTTGTGGTTGGTCTGCCCATCATTGATGGCATAACCCTGTCGGAGTTTACCGTTCGGTTCGATGGCAGCAAGGTAAACCTGAGGTTGACCACGTCCAGTGAAACCAACGTAAAGGGTTTCTATATCCTCAGGGGAGAAACTGAAAATGGCACCTACAGCCGGATCTCATCTTTAATCAATGCAATTGGCAACCCGCAAGTCGGTGGTACCTATCAATACACCGATGAGACCATCACCTTTACCGGAGTGTATTATTATAAAATTGAAGTCATCGATAAAAATGACAATTCCATCAATATCCACGGCCCGGTAAGTGTCCTGACAACCATTTCAACCCCGTCGGCAACCCCGACAAGTACAGCGACACAAGTTCCTACGGCCACGCACACACGCACACCGACACCCGTTTTTTATAACACCCCCACACCCTACTTCAGACCCAGGACCGCCACCCCATCATGGGAACCGACGCCGTTCCGAACCTTCGGCCCATCACCGATAGGCACCGTCACCACCATGCCGTACCCAATCACCGATGAGACACCACCCATTGACGATCCAGTTTTCGACCCGGGTTACCCGATCGAAACCGAAGAAACCCCACCAATCGATGCCTATCCCCCACCGGACACCCCCGAACTCACGCCGACGCCAAGCCCAGATCCAGACATGGATGACATCGACCAATCAACCCCTGTACCTGGCGGAATCGACGATGAAGAGGAATTGCCTGTTCAGGATTTCCGCTGGATTTTCATCCTCGTTGGCGTGGCGGGTGGTTTAAGCCTGATCGGTGCAGTTAGTGTCATCCTGGCAAGATCCCGATTCGCCTAACACGCCAAGCCGAATATTTCAGCAATATTTAAAATAACCCTATCACACTCTATCAAAATTTCAACTTCGAAAATTCTTGATCACACCCCTCCTGATGGATCTTAAATAAAAAGATGCGTTAATTTAACAGGTGAATATTTTGACTTTTAATTTAATTTGTGCTATTCTTTGCTGGCAGCAAACTTTTTGTGATCAGGATAGGTGTAATGCTTCGCGAACGTGTCTCGGAAAACGTATATTGGTTCCAAAGTGAAACTTACGCACAAGTGACTGCAGGGGTAATTGCCGGACCGAAGTGGGCAGTCGTGGTGGATACACTCATGCCCCAAGAGAGTTTGGCAATGCGGGAATTCATCGAAACAAAACTCAACTTGTCGGTCCGTTATGTAATTAATACCCATCACCATGCAGATCATAGTTGGGGAAATTGCTTCTTTCCTGGTGCAACCATTATTGGTCATGAATTATGTCGGCAAATGCTAAACGATCGATCGCCTTCAGCCCTGGAGGTTGCCAGACAGGATAATCCGCTTTACAAGCAATTGACCATTATCCCACCACAGATCACCTTTCGAGATGGCACAATCAACCTCAAAGTTGGTAAAAAACACCTGCAATTATTCTCCACACCCGGCCATTCGGATGATGGCATCTCTATCCTGGTCGAGGAGGACCGCATTTTATTTACTGGCGACGCGTTCATGCCGGTGCCTTTCATTGTCGAGGGAAACCTGGAACAATTTATCCAAACCACGCAAAGCGTCGTGAATTTAGGGTTGGAAAACATCATCCAGGGTCATGGTGAAATAATCTTACGGGGAGAAATTGAAGAAAAGGTTAAAGAGAATATCACCTACTTGAAGGCTATCCAGAAAGCGGTTAAAACCGCAAGACGTCGAAAAAACCCGATTGAAATTCTTGACAGCATCGGGGTTGAGGCATGTGGTAAAAGCCGTATCCTTTTAGGTGGACTCGCCAGTGAACTCCATCGTAGAAATTTACGCGCCCTATACTACCAATCCTTGGAAGAAGAGCAAGAACTATAAACTACCCCCAAATAATACTGACCAATGCCATCAAAACAACCATGCTGATCGGCTCACCCCAGAATGCCCAGGACTCACGTGATTCTTTAATTGCGGTGACGATACTGGTAAGAGCATAAGCTATTCCCACCAACAACAGCCCAAACTGAATCGGGGAAAAGGGCAAGTAGTGAAACCCGACCACTATTTCTGACACAATTAAGCTATTGACAATCGCCCAAAGGATATGCCATTTCCCCAACCTTAAGAAAAGGGAACGGGAGATAACCATTAACGCCCCCAAACCAAGCAGTGGCAAGCGAATATACAAGCGGATATCAGCAGAAAATACAGCTATGGCTAACAAAAGATAAAGCACAAATGAGAGCGAGGTGAGGCCAACCGTAGCCAGGGGGTTTCGATAATCCTCAGCGATGACAACATTATATTCTGCGATAAAAACAGCAAATAAAAGTAGGCTGCCTAAGACATACACAGCCCACCAAACTAAACCACCTGCAAAGGTGTTTAGGGTAATCCCAATCACGAGCGAAGTCAAAACAGGCACAATCCAGTGGCGGATATACGCCCAGCGGTTTGTATATCGGTCCTTCTCAGGATGTGAATGGATTAACCAATCCATTCCAGCCGCAGCCAATAATACTGTGAAAAATATCACCACGGTTGTAAAATCAAAAACAAAATCAACCAAAATACCAAACAATAAGAAGTCATAACTTTGCATTGGAAATGAGACCAATTGAGTTAATGCAAAAGCCAGCATGATGGTCGCTGTCACAATCGATAATCGCTCAATATCTGGTAAAGAGGTTCTGGTTTGCATGATTTCATTTTACCATGCAGGCGTCTTAGTGAGACGCCGTCCTCACACTGTCAATGAAGATGACAATATCATTAATTAAATGAAGCAAAATCGGACCAGTGAAGGCGTAAATTTGATCACTTAATAGCCTAATACGCACTTATGTGGTAAAATTATTATTTGTATGAACACAAGTTCTGATTTCAACCCCGAAAAACCAAGTATTATCCAGGCATTATTAGCAGGCTTTAATACCATTGCCAATAAACCAGATTTAATCCTCATCCCGATCATCCTGGATTTATTTTTATGGTTTGGACCGGCTTGGCGTGTGGATCGCGTGTTTGCACCTTTTATTCAACGCATCACAAACTTGCCTGGTATCGAATCGGTGGAAGTTAGTTCTATTTTCAGTGATTTCCAGGTGATTTTAGGGGAAATCATCACAAATCTAAACCTCGCCGTCACCCTGAGGACCTTGCCGATTGGGGTGCCAAGCCTGATGGCATCAAAACCGTCCTTCTTAAACCCCCTGGGACAACCACTGACGATCAGCCTGGAAACCAATACCCAGTTTTTGGGAGTCTGGCTGCTGTTCCTGGTGGCCGGTTTCTTCCTCGGAAGCCTTTATCTCGAAAATATTTCCAAACAAGTCATTCAACCTGTTGCTGGCACATTCAAGGCTTTGATAGAGTCGTTCTTACAGATCATCTTGATGCCAATTTTGTTATTGTTTGTATTGATGATCCTGTCCATTCCCCTCGTGATCCTGATCACACTGGTCACCCTGATCAGCCCCGCCATCAGCCAATTTATCCTGTTGATGGCTATATTTTTCATTATCTGGTCGATTTTGCCCCTAATTTTTACACCCCACGCCATTTTCCTCTACAAACAAAACCTGATGGCGGCAATGATCACCAGCATCAAAGTCGTGCGTCTCACCATGAGCAAGACAACCTGGTTTATCTTAGCCGCCATATTAATGATTGAGGGACTGAACTACCTTTGGCGGTCTCCCAATGTTGACAATTGGTTCCTGTTCATCGGCATCTTCGGGCATGCCTTCATTGTTTCAGCAGTTATTGCGGCGTCCTTCCATTATTTCCTTGATGCCACCAAGTTTTCCCAATCCATCATTAACCAGGGTTTGAAGTCCGCCTAAAAAATATTATTTTTACATGACGTCCAATTATTCATGGAGTAATCAGATTGACTAAACAACCACTATCCTATAACGCAAACGATATTCAAGTTCTTGAGGGATTAGAGGCCGTCCGGCGTCGCCCGGGTATGTACGTTGGTGGCACAGACATCAAGGCACTTCACCATCTGATCTATGAGGTGGTCGATAATTCGATCGATGAAGCGTTGGCAGGTTCCTGTGATGAAATTACGATCATCATCAATGAGGATGAAAGCGTCACTGTAATCGATAACGGCCGCGGCATCCCTGTCGATATCCACCCGGAGAGAAAAGTCTCTGCCCTTCAGGTGGTGATGACCACCCTCCATGCCGGTGGGAAATTCGGCGGGTCCAGCTACAAAGTTTCCGGCGGATTACATGGTGTGGGTGTTTCCGCAGTTAATGCGCTTTCTGAGTGGTGTGAAGTGGAAGTTGCCCGTGATGGAATGATCCATTTCCAGCGCTATGAGAAAGGTATTCCGCAAAAAACTGTCCGCGTTGTGGGCAAGGTCCCCAAGACGCAGACAGGGACCACAACGACCTTTAAATACGATCCTGATATCTTCAAAGAAGAGGTCAGCTATAAATTTGATCTGCTGGCCCAGCGCTTCCGTGAAATGGCTTTTGTCACCCGTGGTGTGACCATCAGGTTAGAGGATAAACGCGATGATAAACAGGTCACCTTCTATTTTGAAGGCGGCATCTCCTCATTTGTAAAATTCCTTAATCGCAACCGGGACACGCTGCACGACGTCGTTTATGTTGAAAAGGAAATTGATGATATTGGTGTTGAAGTCGCCATTCAATATACAGACGCTTATTCCGAATCGGTGTACGCTTTTGCTAACACGATCAATACCATCGATGGTGGCACCCATCTGACAGGCTTGCGAATGGCACTGACCCGGTCGATCAACGATTACGCACGCAAGAACAGCTTGCTCAAAGACGACGATCCAAACTTCTCGGGTGAAGACACCCGCGAAGGTCTGACAGCCATTGTCAGCATCAAACACCCGGATCCGCAATTTGAGAGCCAAACCAAAGTCAAACTGATGAACACCGAGGTTCAAACCTACGTGCAGCAAGTCGTGAATGATGGCGTATCAAGTTTCTTGGAACAGAATTCCGTTGCAGCAAGGAAAATTATCCAAAAATGTCTCACCTCTGCCCGGGCGCGGGACGCTGCCCGTAAAGCGCGTGATCTTGTGATTCGAAAATCCTCCTTGGAAAGCCTCACCCTGCCGGGTAAGCTAGCAGATTGCTCTGAGCGTGATCCACAACGCACCGAATTGTACATTGTTGAGGGTGACTCAGCCGGTGGTTCTGCGAAACAAGGCCGCGATCGCCATTTCCAGGCGATCCTGCCATTGCGCGGCAAAATTCTGAACACAGAACGCGCTCGCCTGGATAAGATCCTCAATAACCGGGAGGTTAAAGCCTTAATCTCTGCCCTTGGCACCGGGATTGGGGACACCTTCAGCTTAGATGGGTTACGGTATGGACGCATCGTGATCATGACCGATGCTGATGTGGACGGCGCACATATCCGCACCCTGCTGCTGACCTTTTTCTTCCGCTATATGCAGCCGCTTATTGAGAGCGGTCATCTTTACATCGCTCAACCCCCCTTGTATTTAATCAGTCATGGCAAGGAAAAGGATTATGTCTATACCGAAGCCGAACGTGAAGCGCTGACCAAAAAGATCACGGCCAATGGTGGTCGCTACAGCCTCCAACGTTATAAGGGTTTAGGCGAGATGAACCCAGATCAACTTTGGGACACAACCATGAACCCCGAAAACCGCACCTTACTGCGAGTTAGCATCGAAGATGCCGCCGAAGCCGACCGCACCTTTGATATGCTCATGGGCGCAAAGGTCCCCCCTCGCCGCCGATTTATCCAAACACACGCCAAGGAAGTCCGCAATTTGGATGTGTAAAAAAGGAGTAACAACGTAGGCACCCCCCTATTCTCCCGCATGCTGAGTAGTTACAAAAAGAAATAACTTAACCAAAGGAGGTTGTCCGAAACTCGAGAACAACCTCTTTTTTGCTGCTTTATACACCCTGATAAGCGATCAATCTTCAATCATCATCGTCAAAGAACTTACTGGGGCTGTTTAACGACAAAACGCATCATCCGTGCTTTGCAAACTTGTAATACAACTCATTCCAGCGCAGTTCTTTTTTAAAGTCAGAAAGGCGCGTGTGTTCTTCAATTAGCAGGAATTCAATCCCGGCTATCTCGGCAAAGTCTTCTAAATGTTCGGAGGTGACATCAAAGCTGAAGCTGGTATGATGCGCCCCACCTGCGTAGATCCAAGCCGCGGCAGCGGTTTGAAGGTCCGGACAGGGGGACCAAAAGGCACGTGCCACCGGTAATTTCGGCAACGGGGCATCCGTGGGGGTGACGTCCACCTCATTGACAATTAACCTGAACCGCGAGCCAACCTGGACAAGCGAAGCCGCAACTGCCGGCCCCTGGTTTGCGTTAAAGATCAAGCGCGCTGGGTCAGCTTTTCCGCCGATGGAGAGCGGCAGAATCTCAAGCTTGGGCTTATCAGCGGCAATTGAAGGACAGATTTCCAGCATATGTGCACCGAGAACTTTGTTACCAGAATGGCTGAAGTGGTAAGTGTAATCCTCCATAAAACTGGTGCCCTTCTTCAACCCGGCGCCCATCACTTTCATCGCCCGCACCAGGGCTGCGGTCTTCCAATCCCCTTCTGCACCAAACCCATACCCATCCGCCATCAGACGCTGCACCGCCAGCCCAGGTAATTGGGACAAACCATATAGGTTCTCAAAGGTGGTCGTGAATGCGGCAAAGTTACCTTCCTCCAGGAACTGCCGCATACCTAATTCGATCCGAGCTGCATCCCGCAGGGAAAGACGTTGAGACTCATCGGACTGCAGTTCATGCGTAAAAATGTAAAGATCCCTGTATTCAGCAATCAAACGGTCAATCTCATCATCTGCCACCTGGTTTACAGAGGTCACCAGGTCGCCGATCCCATACCCATACACACTGTAACCCAAT
>Ga0209498_1002561_pt1 | contig 10940 bp, 8 predicted proteins | sample WalLakDeSediment_FD_184131 | JGI IMG/M metagenome (GOLD analysis project Ga0209498, IMG submission 184131) | Lake sediment microbial communities from Walker lake, Nevada to study Microbial Dark Matter (Phase II) - Walker Lake 11/02/13 Deep... | ecosystem: Environmental > Aquatic > Freshwater >...
CACGCCGAGGTAGGCGAGGCTGGTCGTGGGCGACAGCAGCACCCAGAGCCCGTAGCCGAGGTACAGCACGCCGCAGAAGTACAGGAACGCGCGATTCATGAGCAGCTCCGGGCTGTTGGTTGAAGCCAGGTTGGACTATAGCCGCGTCGCCGTCCCGACGCATCCGTGGGCGCCGCAGCGGCGTGCGAGATCGCCCAGTTCGTCGCCCGCGCGGGTGCCGGGAACCAGCAGGTTCAGCTGGCGAGCAGCGCCGACAGCGCGGCGTCGACCTGGTCCTCGGACACGAGCACGCTGTCCGCGGCAGGCCCAAGCGGGATGTAGGTGTCCTCGCCGCACACGCGAGCCTTGGGCAGGTCGGCGCGGGCGCGCTCGTCGAGCAGGGTGAACACCTCTTCCGCGATGCCGCCGGTGCGCCGCCCTTCGTCCAGCACCAGCACCCGGCCAGCCGCATCGGCCTCCTGCACGATGGCGTCGCCGTTGAGGGGCTTCAGCCAGCGCAGGTCGAGTACGCGGATGCGCGCGCCGGCCGACTGCTCGAGGCGGCGCGCGGCGCGCAACGCCATGCGTACGCCATTGCCGAAGGTGATGACGAGGATGTCGGGGCGCTCCGGTCCGTACACGCGCGGTGCGCCGAACGGCACGAACTCGCCGGGCGGGGGATAGGCGCACAACCAGCCGCCATCCTTGTCATCGTGCAGGTCCTTGGTCATGTAGAGCGCGATGGGCTCGAGGAAGGCCACCACCCGGCCGTTGACCCGCGCCAGCGCCGCAGCGGTGCGCAGCATGCCGACGGCGTCGTCGCCGCGCGACGGGCAGGCAACGACCAGGCCGGGGATGTCGCGCAGCGCGGTGAACGAGTTGTCGTTGTGGAAGTGCCCACCGAAGCCCTTCTGGTAGGCGAGTCCGGCGATGCGGATGACCATCGGGTTGGCCCACTGGCCATGCGAGAAAAACTGCAGCGAACAGGCCTCGCCGCGCACCTGGTCGCAGGCATTGTGGAAGTACGCCAGGTACTGGATCTCGGGGAAGGGCAGCAGGCCCATGTAGGCGGCGCCCTGCGCCATGCCGAGGATCGTGGTCTCGTCCAGCAGCGTGTTGAATACGCGGTTGCCGCGGAAGGTCGCGGCGAGCCCGGCGGTCACGGTATAGACGCCGCCCTTCTTCGCGACGTCCTCGCCAAACAGCGTCATCTCCGGGTACTTGATCATCAGGTCGTGCAGCGCGCGGTTGATTTGCAGCGACAGGTGGCGCGGCGGGCCGGCCTCGGGCAGCCGCGCGGCGCCGCCCCAGCTCGCGAGCCGGGCCTCCGGGTCCGCCGGGCGCGCGGCCTCGGCGTGCACGGCGTCCGCATCCAGCGGCGCGAGCGGCGCGGTGACGGCCGCCGCCGTAGTGAGCCGCGGCCGCTGCGCGGCGCGCGCCGCAGCCTCGGCGACGCGGTCGCGCGCTTGCTCGTACAGCGCGAGGATCTCCGCCGGGGCGAGGCAGCCGGTCCCGGCGGCCAGCCGCGCCGCCGCCAGCAACGGATCGCGCGCCTCGTTCGCCTCGATCGCCGCCATCTCCATGTAATCGCCTTCCCAGTCCGTACCCGCATGCCCGAGCAGTCGCGGGACCTTGAGGTGCAGGAAGGTGGGGCGCCGACGCTTGCGACAGTGCTCGATGGCGCGCGCCGCGATCTCGAAGGTCTCGGGCAGCGCGGTGCCGTCGGCGGCGAAGTAGTCCAGTCCCTCGCGGCGCGAGAAATTCGATTCCACCCAGCCGGCGGGCGTGCGCACCGAGATGCCGATGCCGTTGTCTTCGCACACGAACAGCACCGGCACGGGGAGGCGCTGGTAGGCCGCCCACTGCGCGGCATTGAAGCCGGCCAGCGCGGTGGCGTGGTTGCTCGAGGCATCGCCGAAGCTGCAGATGACGATGCTGTCGGCCGGCACGGGCAGCGGCCGCCGGAGGCGGATCGCCTGTTCCAGCCCGATGGCGGTGCCGACCGCCTTGGGGAGATGGCTTGCAATGGTCGAGGTCTGCGGCAACACCCACAGGCTTCGGTCGCTGCCCCAGACCTTGTGGCGGCCCCCGGACACCGGGTCCTCGCTGCTCGCCGCCAGTGACAGGCAGGTCTCGTACACCGGATCGCAGTCTGGACTCTTGCCCAGCCGCGCCATCATGAAGCCGCCGGAGCGGTAGTGCAGAAAGGCGGGGTCGGTGGCGCGGCACAGGAATCCCACCGCGGCGTTGGCCTCGTGGCCGGCGCTGCCGATGGTGTAGAAGCCCTCGTTGCGGGCGCGCATCTCGCGCGCCTGCAGGTCGAGGTGGCGCGACAGGAGCTGGCAGCGAAAGACCTCGAGGAATTCCCCCGCGGTCAGCCGGCTGCCGGGCGCGAGCAGCTCGTGCGGTGCGGGCCGCCGCCGTTCCGCCGGCACGAGTCCCTCCAGGAGGCCCTGCACGAGCTCGATGAAATTGGCGTCGACGACCGCCGCGCGGTTGAGGCCGCGCGATGCGCGCTTCGCCAGCGCCGACTCAGAAGGCGTTGACACCCGTCAGCTCCCTGCCGACCACGAGCTCGTGGATGGTTTCCGTGCCCTCGTAGGTGATCACGCTCTCGAGGTTGAGCATGTGCCGGATCGGGGAGTACTCGGCGCTGATGCCCGCGCCGCCGAGGATGTCGCGCGCGTCGCGGGCGATGTCCAGCGCCATGCGCACGTTGTTCCACTTGGCGAGCGAGACTTGCGCCGGCTTCATTTTGCCGGCGTCTTTCAGGCGACCGAGCTGCAGCGACAGCAGCTGCGCCGTGGTGATGCGTCGCGCCATGTCGGCGAGCCGACGCTGCACCGTCTGGGTGTGCGACACGGGCCGGTTGAACAGCTCGCGGTCGTTCGAATAATCGAGCGCCTCCTTGAGGCAGGCCTGCGCCGCGCCGATCGCGCCCCAGGTGATGCCGTAGCGCGCCTGGTTGAGGCAGCCCAGCGGGCCCTTCAGGCCGACGACGCCCGGCAGCATGTTGTCCTTCGGAATGCGCACGTTGTCGAAAAACAGCGACGAGGTCACCGAGGCGCGCAGCGAGAACTTGCGATGAATCTCCGGCGCTTCGAATCCCCGGGTGCCCTTCTCGACGAGGAAGCCTCGCAGCCCCTCGTCGGTGGCGGCCCAGACCACGGCAACGTCGGCGACGCTGCCGTTGGTGATCCACATCTTTGCGCCGTTGATAATCCAGTCGTCGCCATCGCGCTTCGCGTGGGTCTTCATGTTGCCGGGATCGGATCCGCCATGCGGCTCGGTGAGGCCGAAGCAGCCGAGCGCCTCGCCGCTGGCGAGCTGCGGCAGCCAGCGCTGTTTCTGTTGCTCGGAACCGTAGGTGTAGATCGGCCACATCACGAGGCTGGATTGCACCGAGACGAAGCTGCGGATGCCCGAGTCGCCGCGTTCGAGCTCCTGGCAGATGAGCCCGTAGGACACGCCGTTCAGCCCCGCGCAGCCGTAGCCCTCGAGGGACGAACCCAACAGCCCGAGCGCGGCGATTTCGGGCACGAGCTCGGCCGGGAAGCGATGCTCCTCGAAGCACTCCCGGATGATGGGCAGCACCTTTTCATCGGTGAAACGCGCGACGGTGTCCTGCACCATCTGCTCGTCCTCGGTCAGGGCGCCGCGAACGTCGTAGAAATCGAGCGGGTCGACGGAACTCACTTTGGCATCTCCCGGCAGATCTGGCCCGGGCGCAAGGGCCCGGAAAAGTCGCCTATTCTAGCTCATGGACCTTCGTTCGCCGCCGGGCGCGCGCCGCAGCGGATCGATCTAGGGCAGCCAGGACCCCCGGTCGGATTCCGCTGTGTGCGCCACCGTACATGGCCGGATGCGAGGGTGACGTTATTATAGCGGCAGGCGCGCGCGGCCCTCCCCGGGCCCGTAGCGCGAAGAACTGCCCCATGCAGGAGAACAGCTCATGAACAGAACGATACGACGTTTCGCAATCCTCCTGGCCGCCGCGGCGCTGGCCGCCGGTTGCCAGACCATCGACCCGTATACGGGGGAGACCAAGACTGCGTCGGCGACCAAGGGCGCGGCCATCGGCGCGGGCGCCGGGGCGGTCCTCGGCATCCTGACCGGCGACGACTCCAAGGAGCGGCGCAACCGGGCGCTGATCGGCGCGGGCGTGGGCGCGCTGGCCGGCGGCGCGGTGGGGTCGTACATGGACAACCAGGAAAAGAAGCTGCGTGAGCAGCTGCAGGGCACCGGCGTCAGCGTCACCCGCGTGGGCGACGAGATCATCCTGAACATGCCGGGCAACGTCACCTTCCAGACTGACAGCTCTGACCTGAACCCCCAGTTCTTCGGCGTGCTCGACTCGGTCGCACAGGTGCTCACCGAGTTCGACAAGACCATTATCGAAGTGGCCGGCCACACCGACAGCAGGGGTTCGGCCGAGTACAACCAGTCGCTTTCCGAGCGTCGCGCCGCCACGGTGGCGACCTACATCAACAATCGCGGCATCGACCAGCGGCGCATCCTGGCCTTCGGCCGCGGCTTGACGCAGCCCATCGCCGACAACGCGACGCCCGAGGGACGGGCACAGAACCGCCGGGTCGAGCTGACCCTCTCGCCAATCACGCAATAGCGGGAGCGCCGCTGAGGCGGCGCAGAGGTATCAGGCTGCGCGGTCGATGAGGCCGCGCAGCTTTTTCATGGCCGCGGCCTCGACCTGGCGAATCCGCTCCGCCGAGACCCCGTACTCGTCGGCAAGCTCCTGCAGCGTCGCCTTTTGCTCGGACAGCCAGCGGCGCCGAAGGATGTCGCGGCTGCGCTCGTCGAGGTCGTCGAGCGCAGCGCCGAGCGCCTCGCAGTCGTTGTCGTCGGCGTCCTCGTCCGCCACCAGGTCGGCCGGATCGGCGCCGGGCGCAGGCAGGAAATACGCCGGCGCGCCGAGGCGTTCCTCGTCGTCGGCCTCGGGCGCCGGGTCGAGCGACAAGTCGCGCGCCGACAGCCGCTGCTCCATCTCGTTGACTTCGGCCGGCGTGACGCCGAGATCCTCGGCCACCGCGCGGGTCTCCTCCGCTGACAGCCAGCCGAGGCGCTGCTTGGCCTTGCGCAGGTTGAAGAACAGCTTGCGTTGCGACTTGGTGGTGGCCACCTTGACCAGCCGCCAGTTACGCAGCACGAACTCGTGGATCTCGGCGCGAATCCAGTGCACGGCGAACGACACCAGGCGCACGCCGACCGTGGGATCGAAGCGCTTCACGGCCTTCATCAGGCCGATGTTGCCTTCCTGGATCAGGTCGCCCAGCTGGAGCCCATAGCCGTTGTAGCCGCGGGCGATGTGCACCACGAATCGCAGGTGGGAGACCACCAGCTGTCGCGCCGCGTCCAGGTCGTTGTCACGGCGGAACCGCCACGCCAGCTCGCTTTCCTCGTCGGCGCTGAGGACGGGGACGGTGGCGACCGCGTTGATGTACGCGTCGAGATTGCCGACCGGCGCGGTCAGCATCAACTCGTGATTACGTGCGGCGAGCACTGCGCTCATTCGGTTCCTCCCGTGTCGGCCGGATTCTAGCACTCGATCGGTTAGAGTGCTAAACCACTGCCGGGTTCCCGTACGTTCGGAAGGAAAATTCTTTCGGATTCAGGCTGTTGTCTATATTCCGGGCTCGATGCGCCGCAAGTGTCGGGTTGCGGAGATCCACGAACCCAGCCAGCCGAGGGCAGCGCCGACCATCACCAGCACGGCGGCGCCGGTGGTCCCCGGACCCATCGGGCGGAAGCCGGACCCATAAAGCCCGGAAAGGCGCTCCACCGGCCCCGACAGCACCAGCAGGCCCAGCAGCACGACCAGCAGGGCAGTGAGACCGCCGCCGAGGCCGTACCAGAACCCGCTGTAAAGCAGCGGCCGCCGGATGAAGCCGTCGGTGCCGCCGATCAGCTTCATCACCTCGATCTCTTCGCGGCGGTTCTGGATGTCGAGGCGAATGGTGTTGCCAACAATCACCAGCACGCCGGCCGCCAGCAGCACGGCGGCGAGCATCGCGAGGCGCCGCGCGATGTCGAGCATCGCGAACAGCCGTCGTACCCAGTCGGCATCCGCCTGGACGATGTCGGCCTCGGGAAGGGCGCGCAGACGCTCCGCGAGCGCCTCCACCGCGTCCGCATCTTCGTGGCCGACGGCCGGACGAACGGCGAGCAGGTGCGGCAGCGGGTTGGTCTCCAGCGCGTCGACTGCGTCGCCCAGCCCGGAGCCCTCGCGGAACTGCGCCAGGGCCTCGGCGGCGGTGATCAGTTGTACCCCCCCGACTTCCGGCCAGTCGCCGATTTCCCGGGCAAGCACCGTCGCGCGTGCCTCGGGCTGGCCCGGCGCAAGGTAGAGCGAGAGCTCGATGCTGTCGTCCCAGTGTCCGGACAGGGTCTGCAGGTTGGCCACCAGGAGGTGCAGGCTGGCGGGCAACGCGAGCGCAATGCCAATGACCGCCATGGTCATGGCGCTCGCCACCGGCTGCGCCGCCAGCCGTCCGAGCGAGCCCACCAGGGTCTGCACGTGCAGCCGCGCCCAGCTGCGCAGGGCGTTGAAAAGCCCGAGGCCCGGCCACTTGAAGCTGCCGGCGGGCCAACGGAACGCCGGCAGGCGCAGCTGCCAGCGGCCGCGCTTGCCGGCGCGCGGCGCCCGCCGGGCGGGGTTACGCCGGGGCGCCGGGAAACGCATGGTCGCGGTCCTCCAGCAGGCGGCCGTCGCCGAGGGCGATGCGGCGGTGACCGAGTCGTTCCAGCAGCGCGAGATCGTGGCTCGCCACCAGCACGGTGACGCCGACCCGGTTGAGCCGCGCGAACAGGTACATGATGTCCAGCGACAGGTCCGGGTCAAGGTTGCCGGTGGGCTCGTCGGCGATCAGCAGCGGCGGCCGGGCCGCGATGGCGCGGGCGATGCCGACGCGCTGCTGCTCGCCCGTGGACAGCATGACCGGCGGCAGGTGTTCCTTGCCGAGCAGTCCTACCTGGTCGAGCGCCGCCCGCACCCTGCGGCCGGTCTCGCGGGTGCTCGCGCCGGCGATCACCAGCGGCAGGCCAACGTTGTCGAACACTGTCCGGTCGCGCAGCAGCTTGTGGTCCTGGAACACCATGCCGATGTGGCGGCGGAAGGCCGGCACCTGGCGGCGCGAAATGCCGGCCGTGTTGCGCCCGCCGATCAGTACCTGGCCGCGGGTGGGGCGCTCGATGCAGGAGATGAGCTTAAGGAGCGTGCTCTTGCCGGCCCCCGAATGCCCCGTCAGGAACACCATCTCGCCGGTCTCGACGCGAAAGCTCAGGTCGCGGATGGCGTCGCGGCCGCCGGGATAGCGCTTGAAGACCTGCTCGAAGCGGATCATCGCGTCACGCGGCCGGGCCCGACTTGCGCTCGGCGAGCAGGGCGTCCACGAACGGCCCCGCCTCGAAGGGCTGCAGGTCCTCGATCCCTTCGCCGATGCCGATAAAGCGGACGGGCACGCCCAGCTCCCGGGCGATGGCCAGCACGATGCCGCCCTTAGCGGTACCGTCCAGCTTGGTGATCACCACCCCGGTGATGCCGACCGCCTCGTTGAAGCGCCGGGCCTGCAGCAGCGCGTTCTGGCCGCTGCCGCCGTCGAGCACCAGCAGCACCTCGTGCGGCGCACCCGGGTCGAGGCGGCCGAGCACGCGCTTCACCTTGCGCAACTCCTCCATGAGGTTTTCCTGGGTGTGCAGGCGGCCGGCGGTGTCGGCCAGCAGCACGTCGATGCGGCGTGCCCGGGCCGCCTCGAAGGCGTCGTAGGCGACCGCCGCGGGGTCCGCGCCGGGATGTTGCGCCACCACCGGCACGGCGTTGCGCTGGCCCCAGGCCTGCAGCTGCTCGACGGCCGCCGCGCGAAAGGTGTCGCCGGCTGCGAGCATCACCGAGAACCCGTCTTCCTTGAGCTTGCGGGCGATCTTGCCGATGGTGGTGGTCTTGCCGGCGCCGTTGACGCCGACCACCAGCACCACGAAGGGCCGGACCTCTGGCGGCACGACCAGCGGCGCCTCGCAGGGGCCGAGGATGTCCAGCATCGAGTGGCGGATGGTCGCGAGCACCGCCCGGCTGTCGCCAAGCTCGTCGCGCCAGAGCTTGCGCTCGAGGCCTTCGACGATCTCCTGGGTGGCGTCCACACCGACGTCGCCCATCAGCAGCCGGGTCTCCATTTCCTCGATGAATTCCTCGCCGACCTTGCCGCCGGGCAACAGGTGTGCGAGGTCGTAGGTCAGCCAGCTCTCGCCCTGGTTCAGGCGCTCGCGCAGGCGGCGGAAGAAGCCCTTCTTCTTCGCGGTCTCCTGTGGCGCTTGGCGTTCTTCGGCGTCGTGCGCCGGTGGCTGGGGCGTCGTGCTGGGCATGGCGGTTTCCTGGGAGGCCTATCGTAACCGGCGGGGGCCATAACTGCATGAGCCGGAGCCCGCGGCGGGTCCGAAAAAAACGAGGGCGGCTTTTCAGCCGCCCTCGTCAAGTCTCACGTGACTGTCGTAGGAGCGATGGCTAGGTCCCAGGGACTTCCGTTTCGACCACGTCCGGGTTGGAGATCAGGATCACCTGGCCGTTGCCCGGTATGCCGGCGCCCGCATTGCCGCCGAGGAACACCGCCACCTGCGTCTGCATCTCGACCGTGGCCGGGACGCTGGCCGCCGGGCTGATGTAGGTCGAGTGATCACCTTCCGTGATCCGCGTGTAACCCTTGGATGCGAAGTTCACACCCGGGGTCGTGACCTGCGGGAGTCCGAGGCCGTTGAACAGCCTGAGGTTTGCGGCGGGTGTGACCGCCACGTCGGTGTTGACCAGGCTGCCGAAGATTGGCACCGGGCTGTTCCGGGCGAGATGCACGTAGCCGATCGGGTCGCCCTCGTTCCAGGTGTGCTGAATATCGCGCAGCACGTTGTTATAGACCGAGCTGAACGGCGCGATGCCCCGCGCAGCCAGGCCCTGCTGCAGGCCGATCAGGATCGAGCCGAAGGCCTGCGGAGCGCTCTCCTCGAGGAGCTTCACGATGCCGGCGCCGCCGCTGATCAGGCTGATGGTGGTGCACTCCTCGCAGATGGCCGCGACCACGCCGCCGAGGATGGCGCCGCCGGAGTGCCCGACGTAATGCACCTGCGAGGTGTCGAAGTCGGTGTTCAGCGGGTTGCCGTCGATGTCCATGTTGCCGAGGCTGCGCTTCAGCGCGAGGACGCCGACCGCGGCCTCGCGCATGTTGTCGCGGGAAGTCAGCAGGGAGCCCGGAGCAGGACTCAGGAAGTTCGTGCCGGACCCGTCGATGACGCCGTCCGGCCGGATATCCCCGGGGTTGGCGTTGTTGCGCAGGTCGAGGTCGAAGGTGCGCTCGGTGGTGCCCGGGACGCGCAGCAGCGCCAGCGGGCTCTGGGCGGGATCGGTCGCGGTGATGCCGTGCAGCGGCAGGTCGATGGCGATGACGGCAAAGCCCTGGTCCAGCCAGGGCTCGGCCACCAGCACCATGTCGGTGCGGCTGCGGGTGAAGCCGTGCTGGTAGATCACCACCGGCCAGCCGGTCGGCAGGGGCACGGGCACGCCCAGGCCCTGGGCTGCCTGAACCCAGGCCGAGTTCGCATTGGGAATGGCGATCATCATCGGGATGGTGACATCCGTCCGCTTGACCGGGACCGGGTTCCAGCGGCTGATGATGGTGCTGTTCGGGTCGCCGAGCAGGTTCGAGCCGGCCGCCGCCACCCACTTGCTGGCGAGGATATTGGCGCCGCCGGACGCCTCGGTCGGGGTCTCCTGGAAGTAGGGGATGTTGATCCCGCCCAGGTAGATGTTGCCATTGTTACGGATGGCTTCAGGAGGGAGACCCACCGCAGATTTCAGAAGGCCCGTGGTCACCGCCGTGCCGGCAGGAATGTCGCCGAAATCTGCTGGCAGGATCGCCTGGGCGACCTGCGACGGGCGATTGCTGAGGATCTCGAGCTCCGAGACCGTCCGCATGACCGTCGTGGTGTCCTGCGGCGTGAAGCTGGCTGTCAGCACCACGTTGGCGACGGAGACGGGTGCACCCGCGGCTGCCAGGCCGTCGACCACCGCGAGATGCGTGGCGATGAACACCGCAAGCAACTGGTCCGCCGGCAGTCCCGGCGGGGGCGGCAGCGGGATCAGGCCGGCCTGGTAGGCGCCGCGAATCTGGGCATAGGTCGCGTCGGGCTGCGCACGCGTGCCCGAGCTGTCCGTGATCCCGCTGGTCAGGATCATCAGGTAGCCGTTGTGCGAGCCCGGGGTGAACGTGTTGCTGCGGATCGGGTTAAGCGGCTTCCGCGGCACGAGCTGGACGGTCTGCCCGCCCGCGTCGACGTCCGGCGCGACGCTCACCGTGTAGTCCACGCCCTGCACCAGGAAGGGGTTGCCGGTGGGAGCGGGGAAGCCGAGGCCCGCGCAGGCCGCCGCGAGATCCGGCCGGATCTTGCAGACCGTGGCATCGGCGAGGCCGACCACGGCCTTGGTGGCCGGGTCCACGGCGACCTCGAGGAGGAACACCGTGTCAGGCCGCAGGCTGGCAGGGGCCACTCCCCGCGTGAAGTTCGCCTGGATGCGCGAGAAGATCGAGAAGCCGTCGAGCTGGTTCACCTCGGCAGCGGCCAGCTGCAGGGCGGTGGTGGCAGGCGGCAGGTTCAGCGTCCCGTCCGTGCTCCCGCTCCAGCCTGTGATGTCGTTCGGGTAGGGCACGATCCCCTTCAGCGGATCGAACTGCGCGCGGAAGGTTTCGCTCGCGAGCGGCAGGTCGGGCACACCGTCGCCGGTGCCCTTGGACGGCCGATCGGGATCGCTGGCATCCGACAGGCACCCGGACAGCGCCAGTGCGACGGCTGCAAGCGCCACCGAATAGAGGCTTCTCATTGTTCTGACTCCTCCCAACAAGGGGTAATCTTTTCTTGAATCGTTATGGTCGGGGACGCGGTTAACGCAGCTCGGCCATCATGACCTC
>Ga0209498_1002563_pt1 | contig 10936 bp, 8 predicted proteins | sample WalLakDeSediment_FD_184131 | JGI IMG/M metagenome (GOLD analysis project Ga0209498, IMG submission 184131) | Lake sediment microbial communities from Walker lake, Nevada to study Microbial Dark Matter (Phase II) - Walker Lake 11/02/13 Deep... | ecosystem: Environmental > Aquatic > Freshwater >...
TGGATCGGCCGTCACGCAGAGGATTGCCTGCCCGGCGTGAACGATCTCGGCGAGGCCCCGCCAGTCGGGCACTTCTCCGTCGGTCGCGGGATACGGCACGAGCACGCCGAAGCAGTCGCCGCGGGCCAGTAGGTCGCGGACATCACCAACGACGAGGTCGATCCCGAGCGGCTCGGCGCGGGTGGCGAGCACCTCGATCACCTGCGGGTGGCAGCGACGATCGACGAGAAACCGGCCGCTCGTGCTCGTCGCCACGCGGCGGGCGAGCGTCATTGCCTCGGCGGCCGCCGTCGCCTCGTCGAGCAGCGACGCGTTGGCGATCGGCATCGCCGTCAGGTCACAGATCATCGTCTGGAAGTTGACAAGCGCCTCCATCCGCCCCTGCGCGATCTCGGCCTGGTATGGCGTGTAGGCGGTATACCAGGCAGGATTCTCGAGCACGTTGCGGAGGATCACCGCAGGCGTCCGCGTGGCGTGGTAGCCCTGGCCGATGAAGCTCGTGAGGACGCGGTTTGTGGCAGCGATCCGCCGCAGCTCCTCGAGCGCTGCCGCCTCCGACACGGCCGGCGGCAGCTGCATCGTGTCATGACGACGGATTCCCGCAGGCACGATCTCGTCGATCAGCTCGGCGAGCGACCTGGCCTCGACCGCGGTGAGCATGGCTGCCTCGTCGGCCGGCGAGATGCCGATGTGACGGGTGGCGAAGTCCGCCGGTTCGGCCAGGCTGCCGGCAAACGGGCCGACTAGCAGGCCCGCCCCAGCATCGTGATCGAGTCGGCGGCGGACCGGACGGGAACTGGCCGGGGCGGGGGACATGACGGTGTCGGACATGCGTGGGCTCCTTCCTCTCATGGTGCCGGCTCGCGCCGTCACCCGGAACCCTGTTGTCCTGGAACCTGAGAGATTCGCCGCGGGCTCAAGCCCGGGGGTTGCCCCTTCGGTGGACGCGATGCCCGGCGGGCAGTCGCGTCACTCTCCAACAGAATGTGTCGTCAGTTCTTTTGCCTGAGCGTTCAGCCTTCGGCGGCCCCTCGGGAGGGCTCTCTCCTGACGTTCACAGTTTAGCCCCACCACCCGTAGCCGACAATTCAGGCCAAGCCCGGCCGTGGGAACCGCAGCGGCGGGTCAGGTTGCCCGACACGGCCTATTCGGCCTCGAGGCTGCGACGAGCCTCGGCGATTCGCTTCCGCTGGGGCTCGTCCACCGCAGGCCACTGGAGCCCCAGCCGTCGGATGGTGCCGGCGAGCACGGCCCCGACCACTGCCCGGCTCACCCACTTCCGATCAGCCGGCACCACATACCACGGCGCGTGCTCGGTGCTCGTCTCCCGGATCGCCTCTTCGTAGGCGGCCATGTAGGCGTCCCAGTGGCCCCGCTCCGATACGTCCGAGGCGGAAAACTTCCAGTGTTTCTCAGGCTCATCGATCCGGTCGAGAAACCGCTTCCGCTGCTCGTCTCGCGAGATGTTGAGGAAGAACTTCACGATCGCGGTGCCGTTCCGGGCCAGGTGCCGCTCGAAGGCGTTGATGTCGTCGAACCGCTCTTGCCAGGTCCGCTCGCTGGCCTCGACTCCCGGGATCCGCTGGGCAGCCAGCAGGTGGGGATGCACCCGGACGATCAGCACCTCCTCGTAGTAGGAGCGGTTGAAGATTCCGATCCGGCCCCGCTCGGGCAGGGCCAGCATGCATCGCCAGAGGTAGGTGTGGTCGAGTTCCTTGGCCGAGGGGTGCTTGAAGCTCGTGACCGTGACCCCCTGCGGATTGATCCCGCTCATCACGTGCTTGATCGCCCCGTCCTTCCCGGCGGCGTCCATCGCCTGAAAGATGACCAGCACGCTCCAGGTGTCGGCCGCGTAGAGCAGTTCTTGGGTGCTCGTCAGTTCCGCCCGGCTCTCCTCGAGGATTTCCTGGGCCCGCTGCTTCCGCTTCTTTTCGGCGATCTCCTCATCGCCGGCCCAGGCGGGGTCATGGTCGGCAAGCCGAAACCGTTTCCCGGGCTTGACGCGGAAGTGCCTCTCAACGGTGTCGAAATCGATCGGCATCCAATCAGTTCCTAAAGTTGGTTATTCGAAAAAGCATTCTACGATCCGTTCCACAAACGGCAGCCGGGCAAGGGCCAGAAGGATCTCCCGATGCCGCGGCTGGTGGGTCGAGCCGAGGCAGAGCGCAAAGCCCGGTCCGGCATCGACGCGGCCGCGGGGGCCGGTGGTGATCCGGACTCCGGGGTCGATCGCCTGCACCAGGCCGCGGTTCTCCAGCGTGTCGGGAATCCGAAACTCGTAGCTCACTGCCACCTTGCCGTCCGGCCCACCCGCCAGGCCGTGAATGTCGAGCGAATCAAGGTCAAACCCGATCTTCGCAAACACTGCGGGCGGAATCGCCGGCTCACCGGTGGCCAATGTGAAGACCGCCAGGATCGGCCGGTGATCGCTGGCGACGGCCTCGTCCACTACGGAGTGGGCAACCGTGTACCGCGGCAGCTCGCGTACGGCGACGTGGTCGATCTCCTGGGTGGGCGTGTCGGCCGGCCAGGTCTTCCCCGCCCCACGGGTCCCGTCTTTGGCGAGGATCCGCCAGCCCTCCTCGGTCAACATTTCGAGCGACGTGTCTCCCGGCTCACCGTTGTAGTCACCGGTGATGATCGCCGGCCGCTTCAGCTCGCCGAGCGTGTCGAGGAGCATCCGCATTTGCTTGACGCGGATCGTCTCCTGCGTCCAGTCGTTGTGGACGCAGGTGAACGACAGGGGTGCGGGGAACCCGGGCACGTCCACTTCGACCTCGAGGGCGCAGCGTGGCTCCGCCCCGCGGGGCAGCTCGTGCCGCCGGGCGGCCTTCACGGGCAGCTTCGAGAGCACGGCCAGTCCATAGCGACCGCCGCCGTAGTCCATGAACTCGCCGAAGCGATGCTCCATGCCGAGGAGTCGGCCGAGCTCCGCAGCCTGATCGACGCCGCCGCTACGGGCACACTTCTCGTCCACCTCCTGGAGCGCCACGAGATCGGGCTCGAGCCGGCGGAGCACCGCCGCAATCCGCTTGAGGTCCAGTCTCCCGTCCATTCCCATGCCGTGGCGGATATTAAACGAGACCACGCGGAGTGTGGGCCGGGGCGGCGGATCGGCAGCCTGGCTCCCGGCCAGCAGCCCGAGCCATGCCGCCGCCACCATAGGCCCCACAAGAGCCCGCCGCCAAGGCACCATAATCGAATTCCTCGGGAATTCACCGGCAACAGAACAGGGTGTTGCGAACCTCACTTTACCGCACCGCCGGCCACCACCACGAGACATCGAACCGGGCTCGCCCGGCGAGTGTCTGGGCGAGGGCGAAGACGAGCAGGGCCGCCGTCAATCCGCTCGCCAGCGCGACGAGCCACCACCGGGGGCCTGCCGTAATCCCGGCCCGCCGCGCGATCCAGGCGATCGCCGGCAGCCACTGGATCGCGTGGATCACCGCCCCGTGCGGAAACTTCGCCACGCCCGCCACCCCATACCCTTCGGGGTCGAGGCCCGCCGCGACCCGCAGGTCGCCATTGACACTCACCCAGATGCCCAGCCCGCATGAGACCGCGAGCAGCACCATCCCTGCCCGCGCGGCGAGAAGCAGATCGGGGGTCAGAGCGACACGAGAAAGCAACAGCCTCGCCGTGAGATCGACGATCACCGCCGTCACAAACAGGATGAGCACGCCCATCGCGTCGTAGAGGAATGAGTCGAGTGGTGTCGCGCGGTTAAAGTGACTGGCCACGCCCCGCCACCGCTGCAGGTCGATGAGCAGCACCTCGACAAAAAGTGCCCACGCAGTCGCCGCGGGCAGCCACCCATCACCCCGCCGGCGGGGCAGCGTCGACCAGATCCATCCGAGGGACAGGCTTGTGAGGCCGCCGGAGATCCCAAACAGGATCGGCTTCCGCCAGGTAACCGGCCCCTCCCACGGGCCGCCGACCAAAGCCCAGAAACCGCCGTGGGCCAGCCCGCTGGCCACGAGGACGAGACCGACCAACACGAGCTGCCTGGCCCGCGGGTCGCGGTGCCAGAACTCTGTAAGGATATGCGAGGCAGTCACCCCCATATCGTAGCCAGGATGGCAATGGTGCTTGGCACGGGATAGCCTTTTGACCTGCAATCCCCGGGCTTACGCCTGGGGCTTTTATGACGGGGCGAGCTTTGGTCGCACCCGTGCGAAGAGAAGCCTCTTTTGCCCGCTTCTGTCGGGCTGCGTTAGAGTCCAAAGACCTCGGAACTTCGCCCCATGAACGTCCTCCTGCTCGTCCTCGGCTCGGCGGCCCTGCTCGTCGGTGCCTACTTCACCTACGGTCGTTGGCTGGCAGAGTCCGTGTTTCGGCTCTCAGCGACGGCCGTCGTGCCGAGCATCGAATTACGAGACGACGTCGACTACGTCCCCACGCCCCCGGCGATCGTCTTCGGCCACCACTTCACGAGCATTGCCGGCACGGGGCCGATCGTGGGGCCGGCGCTGGCAATCATGTGGGGCTGGGGACCCGCGCTCGTGTGGGTGCTCGTCGGGGCGATCTTCATCGGCGCCATGCACGACTTGGCGGCGCTTGTGGTGAGCCTCCGAAACCGCGGAATGACCGTGGGCGAGGTGGCCGGGCGGCTGCTGAATCGTCGCGTGCGGCTGTTGTTTCTCGTGCTGCTCTTGTTTGCCCTCTGGGTGGTGCTCGCGATCTTCGGCTGGGTGATCGCCAGCGTGTTCGTGCAGTTTCCCGAGTCGACACTGCCGGTCTTTCTCCAGATCCCAATCGCCGTCTGGATCGGACTCAAGGTGCACCGGGCCGGGAAGAACCTGCTCTGGCCGAGCCTCGCGGCGCTCGTGGCAATGATCGCCACGGTCTGGCTGGGTGCGGGCTGCCCGGGCCTGGCCTGGAACGGCGGGGCCATCGGCGGGGCGATCCAGTCGTTCAATGCCACCGTCGCGGTCTGGCCGGTATGGGCCTGGGTGGCCGTGCTCCTCGCCTACTGCTACGTCGCCAGCGTGCTGCCGGTGTGGGTGCTGCTCCAGCCTCGCGACTACATCAATAGCCTGCAGCTCATCGCCAGCCTCGGCCTCGTGGTCGCGGGCCTGGTGGCAGCGGCGTTCTTCGGTGGCCCGGCGATGGCCGATGCCTCCCGGCAGCCGCTCGAGTTCGTGGCCCCCGTGCTCGATCTTCACCCAGAACACGCCCCGCCGATCATTCCCTTCCTGTTCGTGACAATTGCCTGCGGGGCGATCAGTGGCTTCCACTGCCTCGTCAGTTCCGGCACCTCGAGCAAGCAGCTGCGGTGTGAAACCGACGCCCATGCCGTCGGCTACGGCTCCATGCTCCTCGAGGCGTTTCTCGCGTTGTTGGTGATCGTGGCGGTGGGGGCGGGCATCGGCCTCGGCTGGCCGCAGCAACACCCCGGCCTCACCGGCACGGCCCTCTGGCAGACGATCTACGCCGACTGGACGAAGGTGACCGGCGGCAGCGCGATCGCTGCCTTTGTCGTCGGCTCGGGCAACCTGCTCGGGGCCCTCGGAGTCGACGCCACCTTCGCCCGGGCGCTCATGGGCGTGCTCGTGGCGAGCTTCGCCGGCACCACGCTCGACACCGCCACGCGGCTGCAGCGATACGTCGTCCAGGAACTCGCCGGCACCCTCCTGCCGCCGGGCATGGCCTGGACCCAGCGACAGCGGCGACCCGTCGGCCTCGCGCCGCTCCAGTGGCCGCTCTGGCTCCTGACCACGCCGCACGGGGCCACCCTGTTTGCGGTCGGCTCGGCGTTTCTGTTGGCCCTGATGCCGGCTCCCGGCAAGCCCTGGACCCCCGAGACGCTCGGCACGGGCGGGCTCATCCTGTGGCCGCTCTTCGGTGCCACCAACCAGCTCCTCGCGGGCCTGTCGCTCGTGGTGGTGAGCTTCTATCTATTACGCCGTGGCCTGCCTGTGCAGGTGGCAGCGGTGCCGATGGTGTTCATGCTTGTGATGCCGGCCTGGGCGCTGGCGATCGACCTCCAGCGGTGGTGGGCCGGCGGCAGCTGGCCGCTCGTGGCAGTGGCCGCAATCATGCTCGCTCTCGAGGCCTGGATGGTGGTCGAGGCGGTGCTCCTCTGGCCGCGGGCGCGGGGCATCCTCGAAGAGCCGCTGCCACCACTGCGAGTAGGATGACGCCTCGAACGGCGGTTTGCGGCTGGCTTCAGGATGGAAACCGTGGCGAAACGCGATGCCGGGGAAGACTGGCGACGGTTCGACGTCACCGCGATTCCCAGCAAGGATTCGACTCCTCAGCTCGACAGATTCCTGGCGGAAGTAACCGAGACGGCCGCGGGACACGCCCCGCGGAGGTTACTGGACATCGGCTGCGGCGATGGCCGATTGTCCAAACGGCTTTATGAACGGGGGTTCTCGGTCACCGGGGTCGATGTGAGTTCGGCAGCAGTTCGTGCCGCACGGGAGCTGGCCGTCACCGCCGATCCATCTGGTGAACTGCTTCGGTTTCACGAGGCCGACATGGCAGCCGATGGCCCACCCCAGATCGATGCACAGCCGTTTGACGTGGTCGTCTGTCAGCTCGTGCTTTCGATCATCGGTGATGCACGGCAACGCCGCAATCTCCTGCGTCACGCGCAGATGTGTCTCGCACCGTTCGGTCAGCTCTTCCTCTCGGCCTCGGGCGTCTCCGACGCGATCAATCCCGGCTATGCAGAGTTGTATGCCAAGGATTTTCCCGACACCCGTGAGTGGCACACATACTTCTCGCGGGACGCCGACGGCAGGGTTCTCTATGCGACCCATCATTTCACCAGCGACGAACTGACGTCACTCCTCGAGCGGCAGGGATTCAGCGGCATCACGGTGACGACAGAGCTCGAGTCGAGCAGCAGACGGCCCAACGAAGCGGCGTATTTCCTCTACGCGACCTGCCGCAACGGCGGGAGATCACCGGGCACAGACGCCTCGCAGGGAAGGGAGACAGTCCCCGCCCCGGGGACTGTCCTCTAAGAAAGATCCGGCACCAGCGGGATCACGTGATCGATCTTGGCTCGCGGTGGTCTCTTGCCATGTGGCGACCGTTACCAGCCGAGGAATCCCGTGCCGCACGTCCGCTGATACCAGAGGCGTCTGTTCTGACTCCCCCGAGGGTTCCCGCGTCCCGGTACATTAGCTTTGCCATGATCCGCCAGCGGCTCCTTATTACCGGCATGGTCCAGGGAGTCGGGTTCCGTCCCTTTGCCTGGCGGCGGGCCATGCGGCTGGGCCTGACGGGCTACGTGGAGAACACGTCCGCGGGAGTGGTGGTCGAGATCCAAGGGTCGGCCGCCGCCGTCGCGGCTTTTGCCGACGGCCTCGTGGCGGCGGCCCCGCCACTGGCCGTGATCGAGCAGGTCATGGCGAGGGATATCCCGCCGCTCACGGCCGACGGAGCCCCCGGGCTGTTTCGGATTCTCGCGAGTGCCGGCGGCGCCGCCCCGCAAACGCTCGTGCCTCCCGACATCGCCACGTGCGCCGCCTGCCTGGCCGAGCTCCGAGATCCCACCAATCGCCGCCATGGTCATGCCTTCATTACCTGCACCGACTGCGGCCCGCGGTTCACGATCATCGAAAGCCTGCCCTACGACCGCCCCGCCACAACGATGCGGTCCTTCGCGATGTGCTCGGCATGCACTCTTGAATACGCCGACCCCGCCGACCGCCGGTTCCACGCCCAGCCCATCGCCTGTCCGGCCTGCGGACCAAGCGCCTGGTTCAAAGACGCAGGTCATACGAGGGCCGCCCCGCCAACACGCGATCCGCCCATCGCCCAGTCAACCGTCACGGCAATCGCGGCGGCCCGCCGGGTCCTCGCGGCTGGGGGCATCCTGGCCGTCAAGGGCCTCGGCGGCTTCCATCTGGCCTGCGACGCCACACACGCCGCAGCCGTGGCCCTCATCCGAACGCGGAAGCACCGGCCGACAAAGCCGCTGGCTGTGATGGCGGCCGATCTCGAAGCCGCCCGCCGGATAGCGGTCATCGATGAGCAGGAGGCGCGGCTGCTGACCGGACCCCAGCGGCCGATCGTGGTGGTTCGGAAGCGGCCTGGCGGGATGCTCGCCGAAGCGGTCGCACCGGGCAGCGACTTTCTCGGAGTCATGCTCCCTTCCGCCCCGCTCCAGCACCTCCTCGCCGAGGGCCTGCCCCCGCTCGTGATGACCTCCGGTAACCTCGCCGATGAGCCGATCGCGAGCGACAATGCCGAGGCCGTCGGCAGACTCGGCGGCCTAGCCGACGGCTTCCTCCTCCACGACCGCGACATCCATGCTCCCTGCGACGACTCAGTTGTGCGGTGCGTGGCTGGCGCATCGCTGCCGATCCGGCTCGCCCGGGGCCACGCGCCCCTGCCGATCCGGCTGGCCACGCCCGGCCCGTCGATCCTCGCTGTTGGCGGGGAACTCAAGGCCGCTCTCTGCCTGGCCGTTGGCGACCGAGCGATCATGAGCCAGCACGTCGGTGACATGGGCAGTCTCGAGACACTCGCCGCGATCGAGCGGGCGGCCGAGCACCTGCTGCGACTCTTCGCTGCCACGCCCGCGGCGGTCGTGGCCGATCTTCATCCCGGCTATCTCTCGGCGGAGTGGGCGAAGCGGTTTGCCGCCGCCCGTGGCATTCCGCTTGTGCGGGTGCAACACCACGAGGCCCACGTGGCCGCGCTCATCACCGAGCACTTCGGCAGAGCGACACCGCCGCCCGCTGCCGGGGCATGCCTTGTCGCCTGCTTTGACGGCACGGGCTACGCCCCCGGCGACCGCGACACCGGGGGCGGCATGATCCGCGGCGGTGAATTCTTCGTCGTCTCGGCCGCCGGGATGCGGCATGCCGCCCACCTCGAACCCTTTCTGCTGCCCGGCGGCGATGCCGCCATCCGGCAACCGTGGCGGACCGCGGTGGCGATGCTCCATGCCGCGGGCATTCCCTGGGACCACCGGCTGGCTCCGGTCGAGGCTGCCGGCGACACCCTGCGCATCCAACTCGACCGCGGCCTGGGGTGTGTACCCACGACGAGCCCCACGACGAGCATGGGGCGGCTGTTTGACGGAGTTGCGGCTATTGTCGGCGGTCCGCCGACGGTCACGTTCGAAGCCGAGGCGGCGCTCGTGCTCGAGTCGTGGGCCACGCGGTCTGGAGCTGAAGACGACGGCCGCTATGCCTTCGCCGTCAGCTCACCGACCGCGGCGGCTCCCCTTGTGATCGACTGGCGGGGGCTGTTTGCACGGATCGTCCAGGACGTGCTGGCGGGCGAGGACCGGGGCCGGATCGCGGCGGGGTTCCATCACGCCGTCGTGCGGCTGATCGACGATGTGCGGCAGTCGCTCTCACCCGCGCCGGTCACCGTCGGCCTGACCGGCGGCGTGTTTCAAAACGCCCTGCTTGTCGAAGGTGTTCTCGCGCAGCTGCACGGGGCCGGTTGCCACGTCCTCCTCCACCATGCCGTGCCCCCCAACGACGGCGGCCTCGCGCTCGGTCAGGCCTCACTAGCCCGCGGTTGTGACCTCGTCGCCACGACCTGAAAATGGACCTCGAAAGTTTTTTTGACGGCACGGGCTAAGCACGCGGCAGTCGCTCTCACCCGCGGCGGTCAGCCACCGGTGAGCGATTGACGCCGCTGCCCCAAGAGCTCCAGCCAGGCATCGAGGCCCGCCCCCGTCTTGGCGGATGTTTCGAGGACCGGCATCCCGGGCCGCACCGCCTCGATGGCGGCGAGGGCAGCATCGCGATCGAATTCGCAGGCGCACGCGAGATCCGTCTTCGTGATCACGGCCACGTCGGCCGTGTTGAAGAGGCCGGGATACTTGAGCGGCTTGTCTTCCCCCTCGGTCACTGCCAGCAGGGCCACGCGAAGCGACTCGCCGAGGTCCCAACTCGTCGGACAGACGAGGTTGCCCACGTTCTCGATGAAGAGGTATTCAAACCCCGTGAGGTCCCAGCCCGTGAGGTGCTTGGCCACCATGTCGGCTTCGAGATGACAGAGGCCGTGGGTGTTGATCTGCCGCACCGGCACACCGCTCTCGGCGAGCCGACGGGCGTCGTTATCGGTCTCGAGATCGCCCACGACCGCGGCCACCGCCTCTCCCCGGGCCGCCAGCCGGGTGAGCGTTTCTTTGAGCAGGCTTGTCTTGCCGCTGCCCGGACTCGACACCACGTTGACCACGAGCACACCCGCCCGCTCAAACTCCCGCCGCATGCTGCGGGCGGTCTCGTCGTTGGCCTTGAGGATCCGCGTGCGGACCTCGAGGATTCGGGGCATGCTCATGCAGGAACCTCCGCAACCATGATTTCGAGCGACTCAAGATCGAGTTCATCTCCCCGGCGAATGTCGCCGCTGCGGGTGCCGCACGCGGGGCAGGCGAGCGGCACGAGGCCGGGCAGGTCTACCTCCCGCTCACAGCCCGGACACCAGATCGCGACCGGCACCTCGACGATCCGCAGGGTCGCCTCCTCGAGGAGCGTGCCGACCGCCGCCATGGCCAGGGCCGTCCGCAGGGCATGCGGCTCGACCGCGGCGAGTCGTCCGATCCGCAGCGTCACCGCGACGACCTGCCCGCCCCCCTCAGCGCGGCAGTGCACCTCGGCCAAATCGATCACCCGCATCGCTATCGAGAGTTCGTGCATCGCGTCACCACCCGTATAGTAGAGGCGGGAGAGGTGCCCGTCACCACACATGGAGCAATCCCCACTTGCCCCATACAAGCGCCCGGGCGCGAGCCCGGGGACTGCGGGAATAAACGCCACCCCGCCTGCCATGCCCCAACACACCCCGCAACACACGCACCCATGAAAATCGCACCATCTGTGTTGGTGATCGGCTGTGGCAATCCACTGCGGGGAGATGACGGCGCTGGGCCGGAGTGTGTGCGGCGGCTGATCGCCCGCGGCCTGCCCGCCGGCGTGGCAGCGGTCGATGTCGGCACCGGCGGAGTGGACGTGGT
>Ga0209498_1002564_pt1 | contig 10931 bp, 6 predicted proteins | sample WalLakDeSediment_FD_184131 | JGI IMG/M metagenome (GOLD analysis project Ga0209498, IMG submission 184131) | Lake sediment microbial communities from Walker lake, Nevada to study Microbial Dark Matter (Phase II) - Walker Lake 11/02/13 Deep... | ecosystem: Environmental > Aquatic > Freshwater >...
AACCAGTAAAAGGCGATAGCCAATAGGCATAAGTAAAACTCCTTTATGAATTCAGTGCGAGTAATGGATTATCAGGTCTGCCCGGTAATATGAAAACAGGATCTTCCAACCAGGTTTGCCTCATGACGGGCAAATTCTCCATAAAGATGGAAAATATCAAATAAAAATTATTTGCATCCGGGAATGATTATTATTAGGTCGGTCAACGTATTAAAACGGATGATTCTTTTGTCTGTGATATCAGGGAGTTGAATTGATTGATCCGCTTTTTGCTTATCAATAAAACGTTAATCGAGGGGACGAAAACGTCATGATCAGGAGGAAAAAGGATTAACAATATCCCAGTGCCGAACCAATGAATGTAAAGCGAATTACTGACCTCATCGGGCCATATTCACTTATTTCACTTTTCCCGCCCTTGCGGCCCGCCCGTCAGGACGGCATGCCGGACTGGTCTGGCGGCGCCTGTCCGGTGTCGTCCAGACGGGCAGCCGGACAGGGATGCCGTTGGCATCACTTTTTCCTTCCTCCTTTTTACTTCCTCCTTCCTACTTCTTACTTCTTACCACCATCTTCATTCATTAGGTTATCAATTCAAAATGACCAGTTTCTCAATGACTTCTTTCTTTTCGGTACCGTTTTTGAGGGTTAGTTTATAGAGATACACGCCATTAGCTATCTCATCGCCATCGCGGTCGCGGCCATCCCAGGGAATCTCATGGTAGCCCGTTCCGGAAATAAAAAAATCATCCAGTTTCTGAATTAAGCGACCGGTGATGGTATAGATTTTTATTTCCACCTGCGCGTCCGTGCCGCCGGTCTGGTATTCGAAGGTAAAACGGGTATTTTCAGAGCGAGGCCGGAAGGGATTGGGGTAATTGACCACATTCATGAGAATAAGTCCATCGCTATCGGCAATGCGGAACATAACCTGTTCTTCGGTAATATTGTTCAGATTATCAAAAGCGGTCAGCTTCAGGGTATGCTCGCCGGGTTTCAGGCGGTCCAGGGGGTAGTTGACATAGCCGTTCTGGAAACTGTTTTTATCATAAAAGAAAAAAGCCGAAATATCGCGGGGCGGTTGATTATCGACTTGCAGAGACAGGTTATGGCCGCTTTCACCGGTCATGTTAATGCCGTTTTCATCGCTGATACGGGCAATCAAGACAGGATTCTGCGCCACCAGATCACCGCTGCTGAAGTTTTCCTGACCTTTGAAGTAAATATCAATGGCCGGTCCGGTATCATCAATAATATTGGTGGAGCCAACGAAGAGCAGGGAATTGTCAAAACCGAGGGCGCTGAAACGATTATCGTCACTCCAGGCATAGAGGGTAATACGCCCGCTTTTTTTATCTTGATAGCGGATTGATTTGGGAACGATAAATCTGCCGTTGATACGACCTTCCTCTACCGTCACTTCGCCTTTAAACAGAGTCGGTCCGGGGAGAGTATAATACAATCCGCCACCGGTAGTAACCGAATCGTAGCGGGCATCATTGACAATGACCACGGCGCCACCGTTAAAACTTAGATCGGGCTGACTGTTGGTCAATATTTCGGCATGTACATTCACCTGACTGAGAGCCTTCAGGGTGTCCGGTGAAACCGAACTGAGCCGAATACTCGATTTCGGATCAGCCAGACGCATGGTCGGGTCGGCGAATAAATGATATTTCTGATCATTCACCGAAGACTGTGTTGCCAGTAATTTAGCCATACCGAGTGGAATGGAGGCAGAACCACCGGGGAATAGTTGGCTGTAAAAATCTCTGTTGAATCGAAAATTTTCACCCGAGTAAACCAAACGGGTGGCAGCTAATACACCGATCACACCGCTGTTTTTTTTCCAGATCAGTGTTTCCGTAAAACTTGGCGACGCCGGATCATCGTATTTCCCGAAGTCGCAGGTGGCGGCAATGAGAAAAGGCAGTTTACCGGGATTATTAATACGCTCCAGATCGCGGTTCATATTAAAAACCGATTCATGGGCCCATTGAGTTGGAGAACCATGTCCGACATAATTGATGATTAATACACCCTGATTGAGCAGATCGATCAGGGCATTATTGGCCTGCGGTTTGATCCGACCAAAACCGCCGGGTTGCGATGGATAGGCGGAAAGATACACTTTTTGAATCAGGAATTTGGATAAACTGCTGAGTCTTGCCAGTGATTCGGTTTGGCTTTGATGAATCCATTCACTTGCAGAACGGGTAGTTACTTCATCATCGGCAACAAAGCCGAGGTTAACCTGCCAACCGTCACGAATCGGATTGTTTTCGTATTCGATGAGCTTCTCGACCATGCGCTCGGCGTCCTGGGTACTTTCCATGGGCAGGCGTCCGATAGCTAAATTAGGCACAATGCTCCTGAAACTGGCATTGCCCCGATAGTTGAGATCTACATAATAATTATCGGTCGTCCGGCTGTCCACCTCTCCATTGTCATAGATCTGAAATGGCGGAACCCGCTGCGTGTCCGGCAAGCTGATGTTGCGGTAATCATAGTGACCGTCACCAAAAAGCAGCACATAAGAAGGCGCCGGGCCTTGCCAGTTGTTATAGGCATAACGGATGAAATTGCGCAGGGCGGTCGGGTCAGGTACAGAACTGTTAAAATTAAAATAGACGTCCTCCATGGTGACCACCATCGATTTCAGGTGACGGCGCAGCTCCGCGATTTTCCGGGCATAGGGGACAAAGGTCTGGTGGGTCACGATCAGGAAATCCGCCGAATTGTTGGTGCTGATCAGGTCCTGTTTAGTTGAATAAGAGGACAGGGTAGTCACTTCTTTGATGGCCGGTGAGCTCAAACTGGTTACGATCAGATTCTTGTGTTCCGAAAGCGCTGGCAGGTCGAAAACAAGGGCGCCGTTCTGACTGCTGACCCTCTCCCTAAGAATGACCGGTTCAACGGGATTACTGACATCAAGAACATAGAAATCATTACCCACGCCTAAATTGGTGATACGGTAACGTTGTGCCGCGGAGATGCCATTCGTGTAGAAATTTAAAAAATTATTCGTGGCTGAAAAATTGCGCGGGTAAAAGATTTCGAACCAGTCCAGATAGGCCGTGCAGGCGTCCAGGTTACCGCTGTATTGGAAACTGAGCGTGTTTTGCCCATTGATAATGGTATTAGGATCGGGTATGTTCAATTCTCTTAACCATTCCCCGGAACGGTAAAAAATGACATTATTGATCAGAATTTGGTTATTAAGGGCGATATTAAAAGTGTACCGATAGTTTAAATCGTCGCTGTATTTAATTCCCGAACCCCCTTTTAAACGAATCCGCAAAAAAGGATTTGACCCGCTTTGATTGTTGGTCGTCAGGTTGAATGTTCTGGCATAGCTGTCGGATCGCCCAAAAAAACGATAACCATACCAATCCGGGCCGGAGGCTAACAGGTTATAACGATCCTCTTCAAAATGATAGCGATCGTAGAAATAACTGATTTCACTGGCACCCGGCTGGTCAGAGAGACTGGTGGTGGTGATACGTTTGCCGTTGGCTCCTTGAAATGTCAAAAGGTAATGATTCTCTTTGGCATAAGGATGCTGATGGTATGCAAAATCTCGGGTTAACGGATCAAAAAACCATCCATTGACGCCTTTGCCATAGAATAGGATATAGTCATTGCTGTCAAACTGCCCATTTTGGTTTTGATCGACGATGAGAATCGGTATTTCGTTGGTATAATCGGGATTGTAGCGGGAGGCAGTAACATCAAAGTTGAGACTGCGTCCCCCGTTGTTAAACATCTGAATGGCACCGAGATTAACATTACTGAGTTGAATACCGGCGCTTTGCAGGGTTGATCCGGTAATCTTGTAAATACCGTCCTCGGTTACAGCTACCCGGTAATAGGGGCCTGCGGGCAATCCGCGGACTTTAGCCAGGGCCGAACGCTGGCGTGGTGTTTGCCATTGTTGGGCCTGATTAAAATTCAGAATCTTCTTCTCATAGATTTCATCCAATAAGCCGCGTTTTTCGAAAGTCCGCTTGACCCCTGCACGGGTATGATGAAAGGTCACCTGTACCCGCAGGCGTGGGTTGAAGGTCAGTATTTGTCCGGCCGGATCGTAACGGAGCGGGCAGATATGGATTTCCTGTATGTGCATGTCCCTGAATTTTGTGGGCTCACCCAGGCGAATGGATTCCTGCGGATGAACCTCATCTGCTGCAAAGCGTTCCGTATGGGTGATATAGGCCTCGCCGGACATCCCGGTGTTGTCTGTGAAAGGTGTCGGCACCGGAGCTAAACGAATAGAAGGATAGGTTTGAATCTGTTGATCGATGATCTGCACGGAAATATGGCCGCCTTCAGGAATTCCAATGATCAGGGTTCGCCAGGGCAGGTAAGGAGCACCAGGCTCGGATTGGGTCGCACCAAATGGGTAGACAGGGATGCTGTAAACCTGATTCTGGATCTCAACCGGTAAAAGCTGAAAGTCATTGACATGCCAATCAAATATAACAATTTGCGCATCGCTTTGGATCACCTGGATATCAGGAAAATTTTGTGAATCATTGCTATATAATAAAACGGCCGTAGTCAAAACAACCAGCACTATTAATCGCAGGGAATGCATCATTCCTAAAGCTCCTTTACTTCAAATGGCATGCAATTTACAGTTGACCCTGATTGATATCAAGGGAAAAGCCAATACCCGCTGAAACCACAAATTTCATCTCATGTTCCCGGATCTGTTCTATTGTTCTAACCGGACTACACATTTTATAATTCCAGGTTTGTTCTGGTATACAATTCCTGTAACCATCCCGATGGTATCATTCAAAATTGTAATCTTAATCCTAATCCCTCCTACTCTCTCTCGTACACTCCATAAATTGATTGCCAGATTTAAATTCTCTAAACCCCGGTAGTTCAACACTATGGTGATGAGGAATTCTTACTATCTTTCTTTCTCCATCATCCTTCTATATTAGAGGGTATAATACAGTTGCAGATTACTGGTTACATAAGTTGAAGTACGGGTATTGGAATCACTGAGTTTGGAGAGCGTTGCTGTCGCAGCGAAAAGCAATTTTGCGGTGGTTCTATAACGAAGGTTGATATAGGGTCCTGTGTTGCTGATTTCACGACTTAATTTTTTAATCGGAATGTGCCGCCATTCTCTCCGGGTATACATGGAATAACCGAAACACAGTTCGAAATCAAAAATATTTCGGTTTTCAATAAACAGGTTCAAAAAACTGGAATGGTAAGACTGCACGACCTGTTGAGCAAACTGCTTCTCGAAAAAACTTCCTTTATCCTCAAGCTCAATACGTGTGAAAAATCCGATATGATTTTCTCCTATGAGCCGGTATATTAAAGAGTCGGCGAAACTGTATTTGCGAAAAACAAAGCTGCGCGTTTGCGGAAAAAGTTCTTCGAAGTCATAAACTGAATAATTGGCCAGGACCTCGGTGGATAAAATGTTTCTTAGTCGATCATAATGATAATGCACCTGTGGATTAAGTTTAAATACGCGATTCCAGCTGTTATTCTGGCTCATCTGCGAATGGATGTAAATTTGATGGTACAGATAAGCATAGGCATTCCAATCCATACTGAGAAAAGGACTGAAGCGGTGCAGGTAGCGGGCATTGAAGATAAAGCGTTGCTCGTCGCGGTCATCCATGTTTTTTTCATCCGGTGTATCGTATTGCAATTTTACGTAGGCAAGGTCGAGATAAAACACATCGTCTGGATTTCTGCGCCAGCCCATTTGGAAATTGAGCGCCGTTTGTCGGGTGCGGCTGTCCGTGCTGATGCCGGTATTGTCCTGAGTTTCGTCATTCGTGCGCAGATTGATCCCATAATTAAACCGATCGGCAATATGCAGAAAGCGAAATTGATTCTCAATGAAAAAAATGTTCCGACTGGTCATGAAATCCAGACTTCGTGATTGAATCTTCGTTGTCAGATTGAGGAGACTTCTCGGGGATAAATTATAGTCCAAACGGTTATTCAATTCACGGGTGAAAATTTTTACCTTAACCAGATTATTGCGCTCCAGCCCGGAGCCCCAATATTCCTTGCTGATCTCGCCGTAGGAGAAGGTCAGGGAATCGCTGGAGTATTCATTGAAGCGGGTCTGCAGGGCAATCTTAAAGGTATGATCAAAGTTTTTTCGTTGATCATACAGATCGAAATTGGATTCCAGTTTAGCCGTACTTTGATAATCGCCGATTTTATATTGATTGATTTCTCCTTTGAATCCGGCATCCCAGCCCCAATCAATGAGGTTGCGGTTCTTGGATTGCTGATAGCCGGCGTAGGGGGTAAAGCGTATGACCGGATCATTCCGGTAGGTGCCGAACATACCCAGAATCTGATTGCCGAATTGATTGTCGGCCGAGCCTTGTTTATCGCTTTGAAACCAACTGGATGTATATAAACCATAGTCTAAATTGCCCCTACGCCTGAAGAACGTACCCTTTAAATCATGATCATCCTTCCATTTTTTACTGCCCTGGGCGGGAATGAGCAGGTTGCTTTGAAATTGTTCCCGAACGAACCAGTTCCAGCTACTTCCCGGCTGGGATGCGAGTCTAAGGCGCCCTAACCATTCCCAGGTGGTCAAGCGCTTGTAAAAATCAACCTGAAACTCATTTTGTAAAGAGTCACTAAGCGGGATATAGAGTTGAGCAAAAAGGGCAGGAGTTTGGTATAGAATAAGGGAAATTAAAAGAACTACAAAGATTCTTGAACGATCAATCAATGGTCACCTGTCAGGACGGCTATTTCTTTTGAGTCTCTATTTTTATGACTTTTTCACCCTCTTTTTTCATATTGTAATCTTCACGGGCAATTTTTTCAATGTAGGTCGGGTCAGTCTGCAGTCGCTTTTTGGTGCTGTCCAGAACCGTCCGGGTTAATTCCAGTTGGTCGATTTCACGGATGAGGGTTTCCTTTTTCTGCATTTCCCGGATCAAGCGCAAGGTTCCCCGGGGACCGCTCAGAAAGGTAATTATGAGTACAAGTATGATACCGCTTAAAATAATCAGAGAAAATATTTTTTTATCAAACCTGACTGTTCTTTTTTTACCGGCGATATTTTTCTTTATCTTAGACATATTGATATAAAAGGGCAGATTGATATAAAAGGGCAGAGCATCTCTGCTCTGCCTCATGGTAAAATTAGCGTTTATATACGGATTTACCTAAAAACAGACCGATCTCTCCCAGACTGTCCTCGATGCGCAGGAGTTGATTGTATTTGGCGATTCGATCACTTCTTGAGGCCGATCCGGTTTTAATCTGTCCGGAATTGGTGGCGACCACCAGGTCGGCGATGGTACTGTCTTCCGTTTCACCGGAGCGATGGGAAACAACGCTGGTGTACCCTGCCCGGTGTGCCATGTCGATGGTATCCAGGGTTTCGGTGACCGTTCCGATCTGGTTCAGTTTAATCAGAATGGAATTGGCTACACCTTCCTTAATCCCCTGGCTGAGTTTTTTTGTATTGGTGACAAAGATGTCGTCACCGACCAGTTGAATTTTATTACCCAGGCGTTTGGTAAGAATTTTCCAGCCTTTCCAGTCATTTTCATCCAACCCGTCTTCAATGGATATGATGGGATATTTTTTTACCCACTTCTCATAGTAATCCACCATTTCTTCAGAAGACAATTCCTTCTTCTCGGAAGCTAAAATATATAAGCCCTTTTTCTTGTCATAAAATTCACTGCTGGCCGGATCCAGGCAGATAAAAATGTCTTCACCGGCTTTATATCCCGCTTTCTCGATGGCCTCCAGAATAACCTGCAGGGCTTCTTCATTGGATTTCAGATCGGGTGCAAAACCACCTTCATCGCCAACAGCCGTATTATACTTTTTCTTGCTTAACACTTTTTTCAAATGATGGAATACTTCAGCGCCCATGCGCAAAGCCTCGCGGAATTCGGAGGCACCGGCAGGAGCGATCATGAATTCCTGAATATCGACATTGTTATCGGCATGTTTACCGCCATTGAGAATGTTCATCATGGGAACCGGCAGGGTTTTGGCATTCACTCCCCCGAGATACTGGTACAGGGGAAGGCCAAAAGAATCGGCCGCGGCTTTGGCAACGGCCATGGATACCCCCAATGTGGCATTGGCGCCCAATTTGGATTTATTAGGTGTACCGTCCAGTTCTATCATGATACGATCGATGTAGGGTTGTTCACTGGCATCCAGCCCTATCAATTCTTCGGCGATGATTTCATTAACATTCTGAACGGCTTTCAATACTCCTTTGCCAAGATAACGGCCTTTATCATCATCCCGTAATTCGACGGCTTCATGTTCACCGGTTGAAGCCCCGGATGGAACTGCGGCCATGCCAAAAGAACCATCTTCCAGAATCACTTCTACTTCGACGGTAGGATTTCCCCTTGAATCAAGAATTTCACGAGCGTAAATATCTTCAATAAAACTCATTGTACAATCCTTTCATAAGATATCTGATTATTTTTTTGTGTTGAAAATTTAAAGTGTGAAGTTACACACTGCCCCTGTAAAGTGCAAGGTAAAAAGTTATTTGAACTCAGGCCAGAATCGTTTGATAAAACCGGGATTATTTCATATATTCGCCACGTTTTACAACAATAACAATGAACTGATTTTTTAAACTTATTATGGAACGTATCTTCTTTAAATCGAAAATACACCGTGCCACGGTTACGGATGCCAATCTGAATTACGAAGGCAGCTTATCGATCGATCCCGAATTGATGGAGCGCGCCGATATTTTACCATTTGAAAAAGTTGATGTCGTCAATATCAATAATGGTGAACGATTCAGCACCTATGCCATCAAGGGAAAGAAGGGATCTGGTGAAATTTGCTTGAATGGCGGAGCGGCCCGCAAAGGCCAGATCGGTGATCTGTTAATCATTATTACTTATGCCCACCTGACGACTGAAGAGATTACCCGGCATCAGATCAAAGCCGTGCTGGTCGATAAAGCCAATAAAGTTCTTTCCGTGCACACAGAATCAATCATCTGATATTGCCCCATGAAAACTACCTTTAGCGAAGCGGGTTACCGGGAATATCGCCGCTTGAAGTCCGGTCAAATGATCAGCCCAATACAGATCTTCACTGCCATCTATCGATGGAAGAGATCATTTTTTTGTGCTGCAGCAGATCAATAGACCATTAATTATTTGCATTTAATCATACAATATTCAAAATTCCGATAGTAAATAATAAAGAGACCGGATTATGCAGGCGTTAATTTGTGGCAGTGAATGAAGAGTCTTCCAGGGCGACCAAACGAATTATAACCGGCTGACTGATTGTTACCATTTATTTCCATTTTCTTCGCTATCATGATCGATTCTTATTACAAAAAAAATGAGTTTATTATTGATTTAGTAACGGAAAGAGGAAAAAATTACCGGTAATAAACTTGATTACCGAAGGAGCAAAGATGATCGCATTTAATGAAGAACATGAAATGATTCGTAAATTGATCCGCGATTTCGCCAAAAACGAGGTGGCTCCCTTGTCCATTGAAATTGACGAACAGGAACGGTTTCCCCATGAGACCTTCCGTAAAATGGCCGAATTGAATCTGTTGGGGATGCCCTTTGATGAAAAATTTGGCGGCGCCGGATTTGATTACATCTCTTATACGATAGCTCTCGAAGAATTGGCGCGGGCCTGCGCTTCAACGGCCTTATCCTTTTCCGCGCACGTTTCCCTGGCAGCAGCGCCCATTGATGAGTTCGGCAGCGAGGCACAGAAGGAAAAATATCTGGTTCTCCTGGCCAGGGGAGAAAAGTACGGCTCCTTCGGACTAACCGAACCGACGTCGGGTAGTGATGCCTCCGGAATGAAAACCGTCGCTGAAAAAAAAGGCGATCATTATCTGATTAACGGGTCGAAAATCTATATCACCAATGCCGAGGTGGCCGATATTTTTGTCATCGCGGCCATCACCGATAAGGAAAAAGGGACCAAAGGGATCTCCAATTTCATTATTGAACGGGACATGCCCGGATTTGCGGTCGGTAAAAAGGAAAAAAAATGTGGGATGCGCGCTTCGCCAACCTGTGTCTTACATTTTAATGATTGCCTGGTACCGGCTGAAAATTTATTGGGTGAAGCGGGCCAGGGGTATGTTCAATTCCTTAAAATTTTGACCGGGGGCCGGGTAGGTATTGCCGCCCAGGCTTTGGGCATTGCCAAAGAAGCCATGAAACGCAGCATCTTCTACGCCCAGGAGAGAGAACAATTTGGGCAAAAGATCGGCGAATTCCAGGCGATTCAATTCAAGATCGCCGATATGGCTACAAAAATCAGTGCCGCAGAGCAGCTGATCTATCATGCCGCAGCTTTAAAAATGGCCGGAAAACCCTTCAGGCATGAGGCCGGGATGGCCAAACTGTTTGCCACGGAAATGGCTACTGAAATCGCCAATCAGGCCATTCAAATTCATGGCGGTAATGGTTATATTCAGGACTACGAGGTAGAACGATTCTGGCGGGATGCCAAATTACTGGAAATCGGTGAAGGTACATCAGAAATCCAACGGATCGTTATTTACCGCGAATTATTAAAAAATATGGATCGATTGTAATGGAATTCAAGAACACCTGGAATAGTTTTAGTGAAATTTTATCGCGACGTAAAGTCGGTCAAACCACACTATCCAATATATTAATCAAAGCAGCTCTGTTTCTCTCCCTGCTGATTATCATTCCATTTTTATTTTCCATGGGAGAAACACAACGTTATGTTGATTATAAGATTGGTAGTATTGCTACCAAACGGGTTGTTGCTCCATTCAATTTTTTTATTCTTAAAACAGAGCGAGAATTAATCGCCGAACGCAACGAAGCCATAAGGAAGATTCCCTTTTATTTCAATTATAATGATTCGCTTTCCAGGCTGCAAATATCCCAATTGAATAATTTTTTACCTTT
>Ga0209498_1002567_pt1 | contig 10925 bp, 8 predicted proteins | sample WalLakDeSediment_FD_184131 | JGI IMG/M metagenome (GOLD analysis project Ga0209498, IMG submission 184131) | Lake sediment microbial communities from Walker lake, Nevada to study Microbial Dark Matter (Phase II) - Walker Lake 11/02/13 Deep... | ecosystem: Environmental > Aquatic > Freshwater >...
CTGGATACGCACTTCAGAAGAAGACCTCAGGGATATGCGGGGGGCTATCCACAAAAAGGATTTTCACAAACTGGGAGAATTGAGTGAGTATAGTTGTATGAAAATGCATGCCCTGGCCATGGCCAGTAATCCCGGATTGATTTACTGGAATGGCAGCACGGTTGATGGGATTCATTTAATCCGCGAATTGAGGCAAAAGGGTCATGCCGTTTATTTTACGATTGACGCCGGTCCGCAATTGAAGGCGGTTTGTTTACCGCAAGACGCCGCAGCGGTCAGCGAAGCGTTACAAAGTTTACCCGGGGTTCAGCAAGTCATCCACAGCGCCCTCGGTGATGATGCCCATATAATTGAGGATTAAGCATGATCGCTGCTCAGGCTCCCGGAAAAATGATCTTGATCGGTGAGTATGCCGTTCTGGAAGGCGCGCCGGCGCTGGTGTGTGCCATGGACTGCCACGCCCGTGCTTCCGTTATTCCGAATGGCATAAATGAATTCAGCGTCGATGCTACCTCCATCGGAGTTAACCGCGAGCCTTTTGTGGTTAATTCCGCAGGAAAAGTACGCTTTAACCCCAATTTGGACGACCACTATCTGAAGCGTTTACATCTGTTCAGCGAGATTTTTGAAGCGCTGTGGGATTATACCACTGCCAATGACGTGCGACTGAAGCCTTGTGTTATACAATTGGATACGACAGCCTTTTATTCGGCGGAATTAAAAACAAAATTCGGATTCGGTTCGAGCGCTGCCCTGGCCGTTTCTCTGATCCGCGCCATCCTGCGTTTTGTCGAGTTGGATCGGGATCTCAGCGCTGATCAATTATTCGATATGGCCTTCCAAATCCACCACCGCGCTCAGGGCAATGTTGGCAGCGGTATTGACGTTGCGGCAAGTACCTTTGGTGGTGTGATACAATATGTATTGGAAAAGAAGGATAGGGGATTAACCGGCTATGTTCAGAAGTTAAGCCCGTGTCATGATCTACTCATCGCACCTGTTTGGTCGGGGCATTCCACCTCAACCCGGCAAATGGTGCGTGGCGTGGATCAATTGAAAACCGATCACCCCACTTTCTACGATGCGATTATGCAGCGTCTCAAGGAGGTCTCCGAACAATCCTGTCAGTTTTACAGGGATGGCGATATCAACAGTTTTCTCGATACGATCCGGGTCTATGCTAACCATCTGTCTGAATTGGGTGAACGCAGCGGGGTGTCCATCGTAACCCCGTCGCACCAGCAAATCATGGAAATCGCCGAGCGGGCCGGGGCAGTGTACAAACCCTCGGGGGCTGGTGGCGGTGATATTGGCGTGCTTTTTTCCAAATCGCCGGAAATAATGAAGTGGACAGCGGAGCTCCTGAAAGACACGCCCTATCGTCTGCTCAATCAGAAAATCAGCGATAAGGGAGTCGAATTGACTTCAGAATCGTAGGATAGAGCATAATAAGAGGTGTTTCGTTTGATGATTGCATTTTGATTTTATATTTATACCTGATTTATGCTGTAATACAGCAGAAAAATATTTTGATGTAAAGGAGTAAGTATCATGGCGAGTTCCAGAATCTCGGGATTCTACAAATATTCGATTCAGGAGCGACTACGAATATTGCATAAAAACAACATCCTTAATGACCGGGATTATACCCTGCTGCGTAACGGTAATAGTTTGCTGCGTCCCGAGGATTCCGATAAAATCATTGAAAATGTGGTCGGTGTCTTCGGTCTGCCTATGGGTTTAGGGTTAAATTTTTTAGTTAATGGTAAGGATTATATTATTCCCATGGTGGTTGAAGAACCCTCGATCATCGCTGCGGTCAGCTCGGCTGCCAAGGTGGTTCGTGAAAGCGGCGGTTTTAGCAGTGAAAGCAGGGAATCCATATTAATCGGTCAGATTCAAATCGTTGATACCGGTAATCCCGCCCGGGCCAAACAAGCCATATTCCAGAACAAGGAAGAAATCATCAATCTGGCTAATTCCATGCATCCCAAGATGGTGGCCAGGGGCGGCGGCGCACTTGATGTGGAAGTGCGTGTCATACCTATGGCCCACAATAATGATATGGTCATTACCCATCTGCTGGTGGATACCCGTGATGCCATGGGGGCTAACCTGGTAAACAGCATGTGTGAGGGTGTTGCTCCGTTGCTGGAAAAAATTACCGGTGGCCGAGTGTTTTTGAGAATTTTATCCAATCTTACCGACCGTTCCTTGGTGCGGGCCCGCTGCGTCATTCCCTGCCAATTGCTGGAAGGAAAGGGGTATTCGGGTGAGGATGTCCGGGATGGAATCATCCTGGCCTATGAATTTGCGGCTGCCGATCCCTATCGTGCGGCCACCCACAACAAGGGAATCATGAACGGCATTGACCCGGTAATTATTGCGACCGGCAACGATTGGCGGGCTGTGGAAGCCGCCGCCCATGCCTATGCTGCCCGCGGGGAAAAATATACCTCATTGACCATATGGGAGAAAAATGAAAAAGGTGATTTGGTGGGTAGTATCGAAATACCCATGCGTGTTGGTATCGTCGGTGGTCCCATCGAGAGTAATCCCACGGTACCGATTGCCTTGCGTATCCTCAATGTAAAAACCGCCCGTGAACTGGCTGAGGTGTTGGGCGCAGTAGGTCTGGCCCAGAATATGTCAGCGCTGCGCGCTCTGGCTACGGAAGGTATTCAACGCGGCCATATGAGTCTGCATGCCCGCAGTGTGGCTATCGCCGCCGGAGCAAGTCCGGAAATTTTTGAAACGGTCGTCGAAAAGCTCATCGACTCTTCCGAAATTAAAATCTGGAAAGCCAAAGAGATTATTGAAAATATCAAAGTTGCTGAAGAACCGGGACAGGCCGATATGTACCTGAAACCATCCAGCGAACAAATCCCGTCCGGTTATGGAAAGGTTATCCTTTTTGGGGAGCACACCGTTGTCTATGGTACCCATGCCGTGGCTGCCCCGATTCCCCTGGCCATGCAGGCCAGGGTCTGCGCCTGCGACCGGGAGGGCGTGCATCTGATCATCCCACGCTGGGGTGTGGAAGAACGCATTCAGAAAAATAGTGACCACAAATATTCTATTTTTAAATCGCTGGATCTGATTCTGAATGAATTGAATTTGCACGATGAAAACATGCAGATCGAGGTATTCCCCCATGTGCCGCGCGCCATGGGATTAGGAGGATCGGCCTCGCTTGCTGTGGCCATCATTCGCGCTCTGATTTCCCATTATGAAATCAGTATGGATAATGAAAAAATCAATCGATTGGCCTATGAATCGGAAAAAATCGTCCACGGTTCAGCTTCCGGAATTGACAATACCATGGCTACTTACGGACAGTTTTTATTCTTCCGGAAAGGCGAACCACCCTTTATGCAAGCCATTGAAATTGAGAAACCCATTCGTCTGGTTATCGGTCTGACCTGGGTAGAAAGCCTGACCGCCAAGATGGTCGCTAAAGTGAAAGGCGCCTGGGAAAGAAATAAACGTCTCTATAATCATATCTTCAGAGAAACGGATATTCTCGTCCGCCAGGGCGTCGAGGCAATCAAACGCTACGATCTGGAGCAGGTCGGTGAGTTGATGAATATTAACCAGGGTTTGTTGAATGCTTTGCAGGTATCCAGCCATGAGCTTGAGGAATTGGTCGATATTGCTCGTTCCAACGGTGCCCTGGGGGCCAAACTAACCGGAGGTGGCGGCGGCGGGGCGATTATTGCCCTTTGTCCGGAAAACGCCGAAAAAGTCGCCACAGCCATAAAAAATGCCGGCTATCGGGCATTCATTACCGATATAAAATAATCACTCGATCCGGCTTTAAAACATAATTATTCACCCTTGCCATTCCGGGTCATTATCTATATTTTGAATAACTCAGCGAGTCGAGGATTAATGATTCGATTTTCTATTCGGGAAAACCATAGCCTGTTTATTCAACAGATGATCAGATATTCCATTTCCGGATCATTGGCGGCCATGGTCGATATCGGGGCCTTACTTATTTTAACGGAATTCGTTGGGATTAACTATCTAATATCCGCGGCTCTCTCTTTTTGTCTGGGTATTATTACCGTTTATTACTTATCGATCCGATGGGTCTTCAGCCATAGGAGTATTTCGAAAAAACATCATGAATTTGGTATTTTTGTGCTGATTGGAGTTATCGGACTGGCACTGAATGTTTTTTTTATATGGATCCTTACGGAATTTGCAGCCATCCATTATTTAATCTCAAAGATCATCGCCAACATAATTGTATATTTTTGGAATTTTTTTAACCGAAAATATATTCTTTTCAGGTGAGTATTGAGTATTTGAATTCCAATTCTTGAGTAGTCATGAAAACCGGGCCAAGGTAAAAACAAAACATATTAGTTGATTGAAAATGATCACATGCAATTCGCAAAAGAAGAGAGAGCAATGACGAACAAAGATAAAATTGTATCCTTTGAAGATGAATTACTGATTCTGGTCGACGAGAACGATAGGGAAATCGGCTGGGAAACGAAGGATGTGTGTCATAATGGACAAGGTATCCTGCATCGCGCATTTTCCATTTTCATCTTCGATGATAGAAAGCAATTGTTGTTGCAAAAACGCAGCGCCCAAAAACGGCTCTGGCCATTATACTGGTCGAATAGTTGCTGCAGTCATCCGCGGAAGGGAGAAAGCTATCAATTTGCCACGGCCCGAAGGCTTGAAGAGGAATTGGGTTTAAAAACCCCTTTACAATACTTGTATAAATTTAAATATCAGGCCCTTTTCGGTGACCTGGGCGCTGAACATGAATTGTGTTCGGTATACATCGGTAAAACCGACCAGGCACCAAAGGTGAACAGAACCGAGATTGATGATTGGAAATTCATTTCCATTGATGCATTGAATGCACAGATGAAAGCGCAACCGGAAAATTTTACTCCCTGGTTCAAGATGGAATGGGATCATATGCTTCAACACTATAAGGTTACCATATTGTCTTTATAACAGATCAGGGCAGCTCAGGTTTTAAGTACTCTCCACGATTGAAAATTATCAAACACAATACATAGGAATAACCTATACCTGTTCATCCTCAAACCGTTCACTTTCCGATTGCCTTACTCTTTTTAGCACCGCTATGTGAGCTGATCAGCTTCTTCTGGCAAAAGGATTTTTTTTCGAAAATGTGTTTGTTTTTGCTGTTGGCAGGCACAGCAAGTTTAGTTATGGCCGTATTAACCGGACAAAATGATGCAACCGCACTCCGGAATATTGCCGAAATTCAGCAAATTCTTCAGGAACATGAGCGTATGGCTTTGCTTTCACTTTATGGGTATATCATTCTGAGTGTTCTTAAAATTGCCCTTATCTACCTAAAAATTGATTACACGCCCTGGCGTGTCCTTGTATTTACAGGTATGCTGCTGGGCAGCTTTCTCATCTACCGCACGGCGTTGTATGGCGGTATGCTGGTCTATCAATGGGGCGCCGGTGTCAGGCCGGTGATGGAATCGATCCGGGCAACGCCCAGCGAATCTGCCGGCACTGAACACCCCGATTGAACGAGGCTTCAGCTTCAATCTCTGTTTTCGACCGTTTATGCATAGAATATTGTTGTTTTCTTCATTTTACCTAGACGAGAAAACTCGGCATTTTATATCCGGAAATATTAAATAACCTTAAAAAAAGCAGAAATAAACAAACATTGTTTTATTTTGTTCTTTCATTGGATAGTTTTTATTCATATCTTTAAGAGAAATAATTTTAATTCATGTTTGTTTACCAAATGGACATACTTTTTAAGAAATCATAATCTTCAGCCCATAATCTGTTTAAAGGAGAACGAATGAATAAAAATGAAGTAACCAACCGGGTCAAAAAAGCTATTGCCAATGTATTAAAAGTCGCCGAATCAGAAATTTCTGACGATGCTAATTTCATATTTGATTTGGGAGCCGACTCCACCCAAAGCATTGAATTGGTCGCCGCCTTCGAGGAAGAGTTTGACGTTGAAATGGATGAAGCTAAAGCATTGGAAGTGCAAACCGTTTCCGATGCCGTGTCGTTTATTTCCGGTTATCTGAATTCCTAAACTGATAAAGCTCTGAATCGTTTTTCCCAAGAACAAAAATGTCTGCCTGTCATTAACCTAACTACGTCCAGGGAGTTTTAATGTCTGTAATTAATCAAAATAAATTGAACCTGTACAAAATATTTAATCCGGAATCCGTGGCGATTGTCGGTGCGACAAAAGTTCCGGGTACGGTTCCATACGATATTGTGATCAATATATTAAAATCCGATTTTCAGGGTATAGTATATCCGGTGAGCCCCAAAGAAAAAGTAATTGCCGGAATGAAAACTTATAAATACGTTTTGGATATTGAAGAGCCAGTTGACCTTGCAGTGCTGGTTTTCCCCAGTACGGTATGCCACCTGGCCCTCGAGCAATGTGGTCAAAAGGGGATAAAGTCCGCCATCATAATTTCAGCTGGTTTCAGGGAAATCGGTGGCAATGGTATTGAACGCGAAGCACAAATTAAAAAAATCGCCAGAGATTATGGCATTTCTTTCATTGGACCCAATTGCCTGGGGGTGATCAACACCGATCCTGAGGTCATGTTGAATGCCTCTTTTGCGCGAAAAATGCCGGAGGATGGTAATATCGGATTTTTATCCCAGAGCGGCGCCTTGTGTACAGCGGTCCTTGACTATGCCCAGGCAAAACATATCGGATTTTCCAAATTTGTCAGTTTTGGTAATAAAGCCGATATTAATGAAATCGATCTGTTGTATTTTTTAGCGGATGATCCAAAAACGGAGGTCATCTTACTGTATCTGGAGGAGATCAGTGATGGCCCCGGACTGATGAAAGCCGCCCAGGAAATAATCCGCAAAACCGGCAAACCGATCCTGTCAATTAAATCAGGCCGCACGGAGGCGGGGGCTTCAGCAGCAGCCTCCCACACCGGGTCTCTGGCAGGAAGTGATGAAATCTGTGAGGCCGCATTTAAACAAGCCGGAATTATCCGTTGCGGTAATATCGAAGAAATGTTCAATATCGCCATCGCCATGGCCTATCAACCGTTACCCCAGAATAATCGTGTGGCCATTATAACCAATGCCGGAGGTCCCGGAGTGTTGACTACGGATGCGGCCATCAATGATGGGTTGCGATTAGCCCGGTTTTCCGACGAGACAACGCTGGTATTAAAGAAAAGCTTGCCGGTTACGGCAAATATAAAGAATCCCGTTGATATCATCGGGGACGCCCGTGCCGATCGTTATAAAGTCGCCATTGCGCAGGCCCTGAAAGATCAGGATGTAGATGGTGTATTCGTCATACTGACCCCACAATCCATGACCGATATCGAATCGATCGCCCGCTGTGTTTGTGATGTCGCTGTCGAGCATGATAAGCCGGTTTATACCTCCTTCATGGGCGAGGCTGACGTGGCCGTGGGTATCGATATTCTGCAGAGGAACAACTTCCCGCACTATATTCTCCCGGAGTCTATGAGTAAAGCCTTTGCCAAGGCTTACCAATTCAGGAAGCACCTGGAAGAGGAAAAAAACGGACTGGTTACGTTTAAGGATGTCGACACGCCGAAGGCTCAGAAAATCCTGAATGCCGCACTCAAGAAAAAGCGGACCTATTTGACCGAAGATCAATCCCTCGCGGTTTTAGAAGCTTACCGGTTGCCTGTTCTCAAATCGGTGTTAGCCACCTCGGTTGAAGAGGCGGTGCGATTTTCCGAAGAAGTGGGCTTTCCTGTGGTCATGAAAATCATCTCCAGAGATATTGTCCATAAGTCGGATGTAGGTGGCGTTATCCTTGATATCAAATCGACTAAAGATGTCAAGGCTGCTTATGATACCATCATGAGCAACGTCAAGACAAAAATGCCCAAAGCCCGGCTGGATGGCATTTTAGTGCGCAAGATGATTCCAGACGGGGTGGAGGTTATTCTCGGTATTAAAAGGGATGTTTCCTTCGGTCCGGTGGTCATGTTTGGTCTGGGAGGTATCTTTGTTGAAATATTAAAAGATGTCAGTTTTAGAGTGGCACCATTTGATATGAAAACGGCCCTGTCGATGATGCATGAGACTAAAGGCCGCGCCTTACTGGAAGGGGTCCGTGGCCAAAAAGAGAGAGATATGCAAGCATTAACGGATTGTCTGCTCCGGTTATCGCAATTATCCGTTGATTGTCCCCAAATCAAAGAACTGGACATTAATCCCTTAATCGTTTTGGAAAAAGGAAAAGGCGCTTTTTTAGCCGACGCCCGTATAATGATCTAACCATTTTATCAGGAGATAAGTGATGAGAATTATTATTCATGAAAACTATGAATCCCTTAGTAACTGGGTGGCCCATTATATCGCCCGTAAAATCAGAAAAGCCCAGCCAACCAGGGAAAAACCATTCGTGTTAGGTCTGCCGACCGGATCTTCACCGATTGGTACCTATCAGCAATTGGTCCAGCTATACAAAGAGGGAAAGATTTCTTTTGAGAATGTTATTACCTTTAACATGGATGAATATGTTGGTATTTCCGAAAAACATCCTGAGAGTTATCATTATTTTATGTGGAAACATCTTTTCAGTCACATCGATATCCGGGAAGATAATGTGCATATTTTGAATGGTAATGCGCCCGATCTGGAAGCTGAATGCCTGGCCTATGAAGCGAAAATAAAAACAGTCGGCGGGATTGACCTGTTTCTGGGTGGAATCGGTCCTGATGGACACATCGCCTTCAACGAACCGGCTTCCTCGTTATCATCGCGGACGAGAATTAAAACACTGACCTATGACACCATTCGTGCCAATGCCCGCTTTTTTGATAACGATATCAATAAAGTTCCTAAAACTGCCCTTACGGTCGGTGTGGGAACCGTGATGGATGCCCGCGAACTGGTCATCATAATTAGCGGTTACAGCAAAGCCCGGGCGTTACAAAAGGTAGTTGAGGAAGGTGTCAATCACATGTGGACGGTTTCAATGTTGCAGTTACATCAGCGTGGTATGATCGTATGCGATGAAGAGTCCACCATGGAATTAAAAGTGAGTACGGTTAAGTACTTTAAAGATATCGAAAAAGAAGCCCTTAAAAATTTACCGTCACTGGATTAGGGCAATATCTATGGCTTATCGAAAATTATCTTCCGCGGAGATCGCCAGTTTAGAGCGTCAGAGTTGTCGTGCCGATGACTGGCAAACCATACGGGTTGACCAAAACTTTTCAACCCGCTTTATCATCAATGTAACTTTTGGTGGTCAGGTAAAGCTGGGTGTGTTTAACCGGGAAGTCGAAATACACCCCGGGATTAAAAAACATAGTGGCCTTTATGATTGCGCCATATTCGATTGCGTCATAGAGGATGATGTTTACATCGCCAATGTTAAGAACTTAGCTCATTACCACCTTGAAAAAGAAGCCGTTCTGGAAAACGTTGATACCGTCATCCTAACTTCCGAAAGCTACTTCGGAAATGGAACGGAACTGGAAATCCTCAATGAGGCCGGCGGCAGGGAACTGCCGATTTTTGACCGGCTTTCCGCCCAGATTGCCTATTTCCTGGTGCTCTATCAACACGATCAGGATTTCATCAAAAAACTGAAGCAAGTTATTGCTGCTTATGTGGAAACCCGTAAAAGTGATATGGGTTTGATCGGGCAAAAGGCCAGAATTGTCAACTCCGGCTCCTTGCGGAACATCAGGGTTGGCGCCCATGCACAGATAAATGGCGCCTTGCGTCTGGAAAACGGAACCATTGCCTCCAACGCCCAGGCTCCGGTAATGATCGGTGCCGGAGTGATGGCCAGCCACTTCATCATTTTATCCGGTTCAACGGTGGATGGCGGGGCGATTCTTTCCAAATGTTTCGTCGGTCAGGGAGTTCAAATCGGCAAGCAGTATTCGGCTGAAAACTCGGCCTTCTTTGCCAATTGTGAGGGCTTTCATGGTGAAGCGTGCAGTATTTTCGCCGGACCCTATACGGTGACCCATCATAAGTCGACCCTGTTGATTGCCGGTCTTTTTTCATTTTACAATGCCGGAAGCGGTACCAACCAGAGCAATCACATGTACAAACTCGGACCGGTTCATCAGGGAATTCTGGAGCGTGGAGCCAAGACGGGTTCTTTTTCCTATATGTTATGGCCCAGCCGGGTGGGAGCTTTTTCCGCTGTGATTGGTAAACATTATGTCAATTTTGATACCCAGGATTTCCCTTTTTCCTATATCAATGAAGAGAAGGGAATGAGTGTATTGACCCCGGCCATGAACCTGTTCACCGTCGGAACACGGAGAGACAGCGCCAAATGGGCTATGCGGGATAAACGTAAGGATCCGGAAAAATTCGACATCATTAACTTCGATCTTTTCAATCCTTATATCATCGGCAGAATGCGCAACGGCCAGTCTACCCTGATGTCCCTCTATGAGAGCACGGCAAGAGAAAAGGAGCTGGTTCAGGTAAAAGGCTTGTACATCAAAAGGCTTCTGTTGAAACGATGCGCTAAATATTATGACATTGCCATTCATATGTTTATCGGCAGTCAATTGCTCAACAGAATGGGGCAACTGCAAAATTTAACCGAATGGACTGAATTAATGGATCGTCTGAAACCCGGCGGAGAACGTGTATCTGACAAATGGATTGATATGGCTGGTATGATCGCCCCGGAGTCTCTGGCGCAGCAATTTATGGATGATCTGAAGGGCAAAAGGCTCAATAAAATCGAAGATTTATTGGACTTTTTCAGGCAGTATGAAGCTCGTTATGCGGATGATGTCTGGGCCTATACCGTCCGCTTTGTAACCGACTTTTATCAGAAACCGTGGTCACTGGTCAATCAATCCGATCTGGTACAAATAATCACTCACTGGAAAGAAAACTCTCTGAAGCTGAACAGCATGATTCTGGCGGATGCCCAGAAA
>Ga0209498_1002569_pt1 | contig 10917 bp, 11 predicted proteins | sample WalLakDeSediment_FD_184131 | JGI IMG/M metagenome (GOLD analysis project Ga0209498, IMG submission 184131) | Lake sediment microbial communities from Walker lake, Nevada to study Microbial Dark Matter (Phase II) - Walker Lake 11/02/13 Deep... | ecosystem: Environmental > Aquatic > Freshwater >...
TTTCGAGCCTTTCCACCCTCCATTTTCTCCGTATGTACACCTGGCAGGAGATCACGCCGGCGGCGGCGGCAGCCATGAGCCCCGCCGTGGAACGCATGGCCGAAGCCGAAGGGCTGCCTGCTCATGCCGAGGCCGCGCGAGCCCGGAGGCGCCCATGACGACCGACCAAGGATTCACCGCCGGACACCGAAGACCCCTGGGTCCGGACGCTGCACCATTCACCGCCACGGGTCCTCTGCCCGTTGCGCTACCACGGACCCCGGAGACGGGCAAGAACCCATGACCCGATTCCCACGAGGGGACTATGCTTCCCTGACCCCTTACGATCCAGGCCGGACCCCCGTGGCCGTGGATCTCAGCGACAACACGAACCTTTGGGGGCCCAATCCCGCAGCCCTGGAGGTCGTGCGAAACGCTCCTCCGGAGGCCCTGACCCGGTATCCGTCGGTCTACGCTACGGAACTGAAGGAGGTGGTGGCCCGGAAGTACGGTGTGCCAGCCGATTCCGTCACCACCGGCTGCGGCTCCGACGATCTCCTGGACTCCATGTTCCGGGCCGCGGCCTCCCCTCCGGGCCTCATGACATTTCCCGCCCCCACCTTCTCCATGGTGGAGACCTTCGCCCTCATGAACGGCTTCCAGGCCCGGTCCCTTCCGTGGTCCAGGGTGGAGGTGGATCCCGCCCGGCTCCTCCTGGACGAGCCGGATCTCATCTACCTTTGCCGACCCAACAACCCTACCGGAACGTCTCTGCCACGGGAGTGGATTCTGGGCCTCCTGGCCCTTGGAGGGCCCAGTGGACCCATCGTCGTGTTGGACGAGGCTTACGCGGACTTCGCCGAAGACACCTTCCTCCAGGAGGCGCCACACACGGACCGCCTCCTGGTCCTCCGCACCCTGTCCAAGCTCCATGGATTGGCAGGCCTCAGGGTGGGATTCGCGGTGGGTCCTGCTGGGCTGGTGCAGGAAGCTGAGAAGTCCAGGGGACCGTATAAGGTGAGCCAGGTCGGGGCTCTTGCGGCCCTGGCGGCCCTGGAAGACACCTCCGGCTGGGCCGACCGTATCCGGACCGAGACGGTGGAGAACCGGGAGCGCCTGGCGGAGGAATTGCGGTCGCGGGGCCTGCGCCCCCTGCCGTCCAACGCCAACTTCCTCCTCTTTCCGGTGGGGCCTGCCAGCGCCGGGGAGGTCAATCGCGCTTTTCGGGAGCGGGGAGTGGCAGCCAGGCCCTTCCCGAACCTGCCGGAGATAGGAGACGCGGTAAGGGTCACCATCGGACCGTGGGAGCAGATGGAGAGGTTCCTCTCGGCCCTGGACGAGCTCCTTCGGCCATGAAGATCGCCCTCTTCGACTACGGAGCCGGTAACCTCCACTCCCTGGCCAAGGCCCTGGAGGCGGGAGGCGCCACGGTGACCGTCACCAGCCACTGGAAGGACGCCCTGTCCCTTGACGCCCTGGTGCTCCCCGGGGTGGGAGCCTTCGGGGCCGCCGTGAAATCCCTGGGGCCGGAGGCGGCCAGGGTTCGAGAGTCCCTGGAGGCGGGCTTCCCCTGCCTGGGGATCTGCCTGGGGATGCAACTCTTTTTCGACCGGTCGGACGAAGGGGACGGGGACGGCATTGGATTCATTCCCGGCTCCGTCCGCCGGTTCCGCACCGACATCGTGCCCCAGATGGGTTGGAACGACGTAAGTCCCAGTCGGATTGGTGCCTATGGCGACGACCTCCCTGACCCACTCTTCGCCGGCGTGAACGACCTCGTGGCGTACTACGCCAACTCCTACGTGTGCCGGCCCTCAGACGAAAGCACGATCATTGCAACGTCCGTCTATCAGGGCGCCGACTTCCCCGCCGCGGTCCGGAAGAAGAACACCTGGGGAGTCCAGTTCCACCCCGAGAAGAGTTCGGCGCCGGGCCTTCGGGTCATCTCAAACTTCTTGAGGGAGGTGGGCGGGGACCGGGAAGGAGCCAAACCATGATCGCCCTCCCCGCTGTTGACCTCAGGAACGGCCGGTGCGTGCAGTTGGTGGGTGGGCGGCCCGAGGAGGAGAGGGTGTCCCTGCCGGACCCGGTGAGCCAGGCCAGGTACTGGTGGGACTTGGGTTTTCGGCACCTGCATATCGTGGACCTGGATGCCGCCCTCTCCCTGGGTGAGAACCGGGGAATCATCCGGGAGATCGTGGGTGCCACCGGGGCCGAGGTCCAGGTGGGGGGCGGAGTCCGTAGCGATGCCGACGTGGAGGAGATCCTGGCCCTTGGGGTGCGCCGGATCATCATCGGGACCCGGGCCGTGGACGATCCGGAATGGCTTCAGAACCTGGCACAGCGGCACCCTGACCGCATCGTGGTGGCGGCGGACATCCGGGACGGTTTCGTGCTTCGACGAGGGTGGACCGAGTCCAGCGGGCTTCCGGTCCAGGCCATCCTCGACCGCATGGATCCCCTTCCCGTGGCCGGTGTTCTTTGCACGGACGTGTCCCGGGAGGGACGAATGGAGGGAATCGACCTCCCGGGAGCGGAGGCGGTCATCCGAGGGACCCGGCACCCGGTCTGGATCTCCGGAGGCATCACCACTCTTGAGGAGCTCCGGGCCCTGGACAGGGCCGGGGCCACCGGGGCCGTACTGGGCATGGCCATCTACACGGGGGTCCTGCCCCCTGAACAGCTCGCCGAGGAGTTCGGAGCATGACCCGACTGAAGAGAGAGACCAAGGAGACATCCATCCGCCTGTCCGTGGAGAAGAGCGGGGGCGATATCACCGTCCAGACCGACGACCGGTTCCTGACCCACATGGTGGAGACCCTCGCCCGGTACGCCGGCCTCGGGCTGGAGCTGGAGGCCACCGGAGACCTCCTGCACCACCTGGTGGAGGACGTGGGCATCGCCCTGGGCACCGCCCTTCGGAAGGAGACGCCCGATACGGCGGCCCGATACGGATGGGCCCTGGTCCCCATGGACGAGGCTCTGGCCCAGGCAGCCGTGGACGTGGGCGGGCGGCCCTACTACCGAGGCCCCCTTCCTTCCCGCCTCTACCAGCACTTCCTCCAGAGCCTGGCGGTGAACCTGCGTGCCACCGTGCACGTCCGGATCGTCCGGGGCCGGGACCGGCACCACATGGTGGAAGCTGCCGTGAAAGCCTTCGGCCTGGCCCTGAGGCAAGCCCTCCAGGAAGGCGGTACCGTGTTCAGCACCAAGGGCTCCGTGAGCCTGGAGTGGGAGGACTGATGCTCCGCCCCCGAGTCGTCGTCTGCCTGGACGTGGACCAGGGCCGCGTGGTGAAGGGGACCCGCTTCAAGGGGCTCCGGGACGTGGGTGACCCGGTGGAGCTGGCCCGGCGCTACGAAGAGGAAGGCGCCGACGAGATCGTGTTCCTGGACATCTCGGCCTCGGCGGAGGGCCGGAGCACCCTCCTGGACACGGTTCGAAGGACGGCCGAAGCCCTGTTCATTCCCCTCACGGTGGGAGGTGGGGTCCGAGCGGTGTCGGACATGGGAGAGCTTCTCCGGGCCGGCGCCGACAAGATCAGCCTGAACTCCGCGGCCGTGAGGGATCCGGAACTCCTCTCACGGGGTGCCGAGCTCTTCGGCAGCCAGTGCGTGGTGGCCAGCGTCGATGCGGCCCGGGAAGGAGAGGCCTGGCGGGCCTACACCCACGGCGGTCGCACGCCCACGGAGCTGGACGGGGTTGCGTGGGCCGTGGAGTGCGCCCGGCTGGGAGCCGGCGAGATCCTCCTCACCAGCATGGACATGGATGGTGTGAGGACGGGGTACGACCTGGACCTGACGCGGCAGGTGGCCACAGCCGTCCACGTTCCCGTCATCGCATCCGGCGGAGCCGGAAGCTCCGAACATGTGAGAGACGCCTTCACCGAAGGGAAGGCCTCCGCCGCCCTCCTGGCCGGCATCCTCCACGACGAGCTCATTACCGTCGGGGAGATCAAGAGGGACCTGGCGGGTTGGGGGATTCCCGTGCGATGACGGGACGACCTTCTGAGACGGAGCCCCGATCCGGCCATCCCCGAAGGCCGTCCCTACGCTGGTTCTCCCCGTGGAAGATCCCACCCCGCCGAAGACTTGGGAGACGAGGATGACGGATCGCAGGATCGAGGTTTTGGCCGACCTGGACACCCTCTCCTTCCCGGAGGGGGGCCTTCTTCCGGTGGTGACCCAGGACTCCGAATCCGGGGAGGTCCTCATGGTGGCCTGGGCCGACCGGACAGCCCTGGAGAAGACCCTGGACACAGGACAGATGCACTACTGGTCCCGCTCCCGCGGGGAGCTCTGGCACAAGGGCGCAACCTCCGGGAACTACCAGGACCTCCTCTCCCTCCACGCCGACTGTGACGGCGACACCCTCCTGGCCCGCGTGCGGCCCCGGGGCCCCGCCTGCCACACCGGCGATGCCACCTGCTTCGGCGAGCTGCCGGGCGAGAGGCGCCCGACCCTCTCCCGGGAGCACCGCGTCCTCACCCCCGACGCCGGATCCCCCTCGCCTTCCCACGAGGGCACCCCCCCCTCCGAGTCCACCATCCCCGGCCTCTGGGCCGTACTGGAAGACAGGGCCGCCCTCCGCCCACCCTCCAGTTACACCGTCCGGCTTCTGGACGACGAGAACCTTCGCCTGAAGAAGCTGGGCGAGGAGACGGCAGAGCTGATCCTGGCCCTCAGCCGGGGCGAGGGTGGTCGTATCCTGGAGGAGGCCGCCGATCTGGTCTACCATCTCCTGGTGGCTCTGAAGGCCTCCGGCGGCACGCTGGAAGGGCTTCTTCGGGAGCTGGACGCCCGGAAGCCATGACTCCGAAGCCGGGCCTCCACGAGGAGGAAGCCCTGGGGAAGGCCTACGACGCCCGCCTAATGCGGCGTCTCCTCCGCTACCTCGTCCCCTACTGGTGGATGGTGGGTCTGGCGGTACTCCTCCTGGCCATGGTCTCGGCCCTGGAGATCGTGGGTCCGTGGCTCACCAAAGTGGCCCTGGACGACGCCGTCCCCCAGCGGGACGGGCGCCTCCTTTCCCGGCTGGCCCTGGCCTTTCTGGGAACCCTCCTCCTGGGATTCCTCCTCCAGTATGCCGAGAGGCTTCTCACCACGTGGCTCGGCCAGCGCATCATGTACGATCTCCGCAAGGAGATCTTCCGGAAGTTCCAGACCCTGGACCTCCGGTTCTACGACCGGAACCCCGTGGGCCGTCTTCTCACCCGCATTACGGGTGATGTGGAGACCCTCAACGAGCTCTTCAGCTCCGGCATTGTGACGGTGTTCGGGGACGTCTTCACCCTGGCCTTCATCGTGGCGGCCATGATGGGCATGGACTGGAAGCTGGCCCTCATCTCGTTCAGCGTGCTCCCCTTCGTGGCCTGGGCCGCCTTCCTCTTCCGAGCCCGGATCCGGGAGGCTTACAGGGACATCCGGGTGAGACTGGCCCGGATCAACGCCTTCCTCCATGAACGCTTCACCGGCGTCCAGGTGGTACAGCTCTTCAATCGGGAAGACCGGGAAGCCGGGCGCCACCACGAGCTGAGCCAGGGGTACCTTGAGGCCCACCTCCGGTCCATCACCTACTACGCCCTCTTCTTCCCGGTCATCGAGCTCTTCACGGCCGTGGCCCTGGCCCTCATTCTCTGGAGCGGCGGCGCGTCCATCCTGGAAGGTACGGTGACGGTGGGGGTGGTGGCTGCCTTCCTCCAGTACGCTCGGCGGTTCTTCCGCCCCATCCAGGACCTCTCCGAGAAGTACAACCTGCTCCAGGGGGCCATGGCCTCCTCGGAACGGATCTTCAAGCTCCTGGACACAGAGGCCGAGATCACCGACCCCCCGGACCCCCGCCCCCTCCCCTACCCCACCCGGGGGGAGATCGAGTTCCGGGACGTCTGGTTCGCCTATGGCGAAACCGAAGAAGGCAAGCCGGACTGGGTCCTGAAGGGAATCAGCTTCACCGTGAGCCCCGGTGAGAAAGTGGCTATCGTGGGCCACACCGGAGCAGGGAAGACCACCCTCATCAACCTCCTTATGCGCTTCAACGAGCCGCAGGAAGGCGACATCCTCCTGGATGGGGTGCCCATCCGGGACGTGGCCCTCCAGGATCTCAGGAGCCGCATGGGACTGGTGCTACAAGACGTCTTTCTGTTCAGCCAGGACGTGGCCTACAACATCCGTCTGGGCGAAACGGAGATGACCGACGACCGGATCCGGGAGGCCGCCCGGCGCGTGGGGGTCCATCGCTTCGTGGACCGGCTGCCCAAAGGATACGACCAGCCCCTGGGGGAGAGGGGAGCTTCCCTGTCCGTGGGGGAACGGCAGCTCCTCTCCTTCGCCCGGGCCCTGGCCTATGACCCCGCCATCCTCATCCTGGACGAAGCCACCAGCTCCGTGGACTCGGAGATCGAGGGGCAAGTCGAGAAGGCCACGGACGAGGTCATGAAAGGGAGGACCTCCCTGGTCATCGCCCATCGACTCTCCACCATCCAGGGCGCCGACAGAATCCTGGTCTTCCACCACGGGGAGCTGAGGGAAGCGGGCACCCACCAGGAACTGCTGGACCAGGGCGGGCTCTACGCCCGGCTCCATGAGCTGCAGTTCATCCAGGCCGGGGCATCGTGAGGAGGCGGGGTGGGGCCGGGTGGGGACCGCTGCCCTTCCTTCCATCCTGCCCCTCCCCACTCCCTCGGTTGGTCGAATCGATACCTGGTGGAGGGGGTTGAATTCGTTCCCTATCTTCCCCCAGTACCTCATACCGCCTGGAGATGGGCACGATCTCTCCCCCCACTCTCATGACCGGCTCCATCCAGGACGGGGAGCCTTCGGCTGGGAGGAGAGCCGACTCGGTGTAGCGGCTTCCGGGGTTCCAGAGGATCCAATCCTTGACACCGGCGTCGTAGGCCGCCTGGATCTGGGCCCGGATCTCCGGCGCACCATAGCGGGGCTGCCCCAGGGTGAAGTCCTGCAGCCAGGCACAGACCGATCCGGCATTGGGGATCGTGTCCGATCGGGCGATCCCGTCCCGCAGGGCCCGGCGCACGATTTCGTAGGGATGGGCGTTGGGCTTCTGGAAACCGAAGCTTCCTGGGTAGTAGTGGGAAGGATAGACCATGGGCAATGCCACATCCACCTGGTCGATGAAGGACTCCCATACCTGCCCGATGCCCACGTCCCGCCGGGAGGAAGTGGTGACACCGAAGACGTCGGCCGTCACCAGCACTCCTTCGGGCCGCAGGGCTTCCCTGGAATAGCCCAGGAAGGCCCGGACGGCCTGGGTCTTGGACCGGCTACCTGCCCCGGGATACACGGCCCGGGCCAGGAGATCCGACGGAGCGTCGGGAAACCGGACGTAGTCCCACTGGATCTCCGGGAATCCCATTCGGGCCATCTCCCGGGCCAGGTCCACATGATAATCCCACACCTCCCGGCTGTAGGGATTGAGCCATGTCACCTCGTTCTGGTCCAGCCAAACGCCCCCCGCCGAATCCTGGATGGCCAGATCGGGACGGGCCTCGGCCAAGACGGGATCCTTGGTCATGACGATCCTGGCGATGGGATAGATCCCGTTCTCCTGCAGGAGAAGGAGGAGGGCGGGCAGGTTCCGGATCCGGATGTCCTTGTTGGCTCCCACCGCCCGGGCCAGGGGTACCCGGCTGTCATGGCTCACGAAGCCGGATGCGTCCTTGATGTCGACGACAAAGGTGTTGAGCTCCGTGCGCCGAGCCAGGTCCACCAGCGCCTCCCGCCGGCGGACGGAGCCGGCCGACCACGCGTTCAGGTAGATGCCGCGGATGGTGTCGGGGCGAGGGAAGTCTGCGGGGGTCAGGCCTCCGGTGGGAGCCGGGCCGAAGTCGCCGGCCCCGTCTCTCGACAGAGGATCCACGGCTGCGCTGCCGGCGCCGTCTTCCACGGCTACGCTGCCGGCCCCGACTTCGGAGAAACCGGGATCCGGCGCATCTCCCGACAAACCCGTTCCTGCCGCATCCTCAGGTTGCACCGGCTCCAGGGAGGTCTGGATGCCTTCCAGGACCCCCGGTTCCGATGCCGGAAGGGAGCCCCCGAGGCCGGGGGCCCCTTCCAGCTGCGGTTCCGCTCCCCCACCGTAGCCCGGGGGGGCACTCCGGTCCACCTGCTCACACCCCGCCACCAGGAGGAGGGCGAGAAGAGCCGGTAACCCGCGGACCATCGTTTCGGCCCCCATCAATAGCTCTGGAGGGTGGTATCCACCCGGGTCTTCCAGCCCATGATCCCTCCCTTGAGATTATAGACGCGGGAGAAGCCCATCTCCATGAGTCGCTCCGTGGCCCAGGCGCTCCTGGGTCCGGACCGGCAATACACGACGATTTCGGCCTCCGGATCCAGGTCCCTCCCCCGGGACGGAATCTCCCTCACGGGAATGGACGTCTGGCCGTGATCCGGCAGATCCGCCAGCATACGTTCGAAGGGCTCCCGGACGTCCACCAGCACCAGGCGATCACCCCGGTCCAGGCGCTCCTTGAGCTCCTGGGGCTCCACCTCTTCGATGACGCCTCCACCGGGCCGAACTGCCTTGGATGTCAAGCTCCCTCCCGTCAGTTCGCATACCTATGAACCTCCACATCCCTGCACCCCCCGATCGTCAAAGAAGATAATACCACCGCGACTCATTGGGACCCTGGGCGGGGCTCGGAGGTACTGGAACCCAGGGGTGCCCTCCCCCTAGATTCCTCCCGGGCTCTGAGGTCACCGGCAATCCCTCGGGACATGCTTCATGAACTACCAGATCACGGTGCGATACGGAACGAAGAGCCAGCGGTACCTGACCCTGGCGGTGGAGGCCGATGACGCACCGGCCGCCCTCCGTCTGGCGGCGGACGGCATCCCCCAGGACATCGCCCCACAGGTGGACCTGGTGGAGCTCCGGGGCGCCCCCGATTTCGAGAAGGAGCGGTAGCCGTGGATGGGCGTCCGTTAGAGAGTCTCCGGCACCGACGGGGCTTCCCCCGCTGGCTGAGGGTGGGAGCCATCGTCTTGCCCACGGCCCTCCTCCTCTTCAGCTGCTCAGGCTGCTCCCCCGTCTACGTGGCCCGGGCCGGATGGGCGGAGATGAAGATCCTGGCAGCCAGGAAGCCCCTGGACCGGGTGATCCAGGATCCTGCCACCGACGAGGACACCCGCCACAAGCTCCTACTGGCCCGGCAGGCCAGGGACTTCGCCATCCATTCCCTGGAGTTGGATGCGGGCAAGTCCTACACCACCTTCACCCGCCTGGAATCCGACACCTTGGCTCTGATCCTCTCGGCGGCCTATTCGGACCGACTCCAGTCCAAGACATGGTGGTTCCCCATCGTCGGGCACGTGCCGTACCGTGGGTATTTCAGCCAATCGGCGGCGGAAAGAGCCCAGAGACGCCTGGAGCGAGAGGGTTTGGACACCCACCTGCGGCCCACCGCGGCCTTCAGCACCCTGGGTTTCTTCTCGGACCCCCTTCTCTCCACCCTCCTCCGCTATGACTCGGTTGACTTCGTGGACACCATCATCCACGAACTGGCCCACAACCACCTCTTCGTTCGCAGCCACGTCCGATTCAACGAGAGCTTCGCCACCTTCGTGGGCCGGGTGGGCGCCATCCGGTTCTTCTGCGAGCCGGAGAAAGAGGCCACGAGTCCCCAGGAATGCCAACTGGCTCGGCAGCGATGGGCCGACTACCAGGAGTTCTCCTCCTTCCTGGACGGTTTCATCCAGGAGCTCCAAGCCGTGTACAGGCATCCGGATCTCACCGTTGACGAGAAGATCCTGGCCCGAGAGGATCTCTTCGCCGCCACCCGGGACGCCCACTTCGTGGACGGCACCCCGCCACCCGGCGCCAACCCCCTGGTCTCTGGCTTCCTCAGCCGCCCTCTGAACAACGCCGTGCTCCTGTCCAGGATGCTCTACTTCCACCGCCTCCCTGACTTCCAGGCCCTTCTCGACCAGCACGATGGCGACCTCTCTGCCGCCATCGCATTCCTGAAGGAGGGGGTGGAAGCGGTGGACGATCCCTTCCATCTCCTGCCCGGGGGATGAGGGCTGGCTGACCCCCCAAATCCGATACGAAGTCGTTCGTAGCCATCGCATGGGGGTTTGTGGGGCAAAGCCCACCCCCTCCCGTTGTACCCCGTGGCACCCCCGACTAAGTTGACGGCTTGTGTTCGCGGCGGGCCGGGACCGTCAGGGGACGGCAGGGCCGCCGGATTCGAGGACCCGGGGGGTCGATGGAACAGGACCGGACGAACGGCTATCTGCCACAGGCCGTGGAAGAGAAGTGGCAGGCCATCTGGGAGGAGCGGGGCACCAACCGCTTCACCGCGCAGGAATTGAGGGAGGCGCGGGACCCATACTACAACCTCATGATGTTCCCTTACCCCTCCGCCGAGGGGCTTCACGTGGGGAACATCTACGCCTTCACGGGCGCCGACGTCCACGGTCGCTACCAGCGCCTCACGGGGAAGAACGTTTTCGAGCCCATCGGGTTCGACGCCTTCGGAATCCACTCCGAGAACTTCGCCCTGAAGCAGGGGGTCAATCCCATGGATCTGACTCCTCGCAACGTGGCCAACTTCTCCCGCCAGCTCCGGCGCATCGGGGGGATGTTCGATTGGAGCCACACCGTCGACACGTCGGACCCGGCCTATTACCGCTGGACCCAATGGATCTTCGTTCAGCTCTTCAAGGCGGGGCTGGCGGAGCGCAAGGAAGCGCCGGTGAACTGGTGCCCTTCCTGCATGACGGTCCTGGCCAACGAGCAGGTCCAGGGAGGGCTCTGCGAGCGGTGCGAGAGTGCCGTGGAGCAGCGGCGCATCGCCCAGTGGTTCTTCACGATCACGGACTATGCCCAGCGCCTCCTGGACAACCTGAAGGTCATCGACTGGTCCGACACCACCCTGCGGGCCCAGGAGAACTGGATCGGCCGGAGCGAGGGCGCCAT
>Ga0209498_1002570_pt1 | contig 10915 bp, 10 predicted proteins | sample WalLakDeSediment_FD_184131 | JGI IMG/M metagenome (GOLD analysis project Ga0209498, IMG submission 184131) | Lake sediment microbial communities from Walker lake, Nevada to study Microbial Dark Matter (Phase II) - Walker Lake 11/02/13 Deep... | ecosystem: Environmental > Aquatic > Freshwater >...
ATTTCTCCATCCTCGTTCCTGAGGAGGTTCACGTTGATTTTTCCGCTCTCATCCACCACGCCTCCGGAAACCGCAATCCCTTCTTCCTCAAGGCCGTGAAGGGCGGCCAGGGATTCAAGGCGGGCCCAGTCTTCATTGAGGCTGTCCATGGCCTGGTCTTCATCATCGGCAAGAAGGGCCATGCCCGCATCAATCCCCGAGCGAGCGACCAGGTAGGCCCGGTAGCTGTCCCGCGAGTACCCGGCGAGGGTAAGCTCCACCCCTGATTCTCCGGAAAAGCCGATGGTGAGCCCCGCAAGGGTTGTAATGATGAGCAATGTGAGCACCAGGGCTGTACCGCGCTCAGTCCTTAAACGGCTCACCATTTTGCCGGCCTTGCTTCCAATCATGCGTCTAACATCTCTTGATCGATGATCCTGGATCCAGGTCGCTGATCACTGATTACTGATTACTGGCTCCTGGTTCCTGCCAGCTCAGGGTGAATCGTGGTGAAAAACACGTGTTCCCGCTCAAGGGCGTCTTTGATAACCAGCCGCACCTTGACCAGCACCGGGAGCCCGGAAGTCGAATTCGTCTCCTCCGTACTCCACCGATCGAGTTCCTCGCCCCCTTGATCCTCATAGGTAATGCGGAGCCCTGCAAGGTTCCTGGCCATTTCCTGCTCACCCCCCCCTTCCCCGAACCCCTCGGCCTGGCTTGTATCATCTTCGGGAAGGGAAACCAGGATCTTTTGCCTGCGCATGAGCACCAGGATTTCCTCCTGCTCAGCATCCTCAATCACCCGGTAGCCGACTTCGCACAGATCCGCGGCCGGGCTTTGCTCTGAAAGGGCCATGTAAGTCAAGGTGGTGAAGTCGATCCGATCCATCCGCTTGCCGTCCCTTTCCTGGTCCTTGCCGATGAACCCAAGCCGGCTTGTTCCGGAAGGCGACCGGATCTCCATGATGGCCGACTGGAGGTCCTTGGTGATCCGATCCAGCGCAATTCTGGCCGTTTGATGAACCTGCCCGTTTTCCCTGGCGATTTGAATGGCCTCCACATTGGTCGTATATGCGCTGTAGAGGGCCGCCATGATGATGGCAAGAATCGCCACGGACACGAGCACTTCCAGAAGCGTGAAGCCTCTCAGGTCTTTTCCCGGTAGAGGTGCGTTTCGAGCCATAGATCTTTCCGCGTATTCTCTCTCTCAAGGATGATACCGACCTTGACCTTGAAGAGATTCTCGAGTTCAGGAACTTCGGTGATCTCTTCCTGAAAGGTAAAGTCAGGGAAGTCCTCCCCCATGTCTCCCGTGGATTTGCCGTCTGATAGCGTTTCCCGCGAGGCGATCCGGGACATCCTGTCCTGGAGAAGGCCCTTGGCAACCGTCATGAACTGGGCCTCTGATTGAAGGTCCAGGTTCTGGGCCTGAAGGTGAAACACCGCGAGAAGCGCCACAGCGATGAGGCCCAGGGAAATCACGATTTCAAGGAGCGTGAACCCTTCATCTTTTCTTTTTCTTCTCAATGTAGCCCTCGTGAATTCTCACGTACCCCGTGACAGGGTGAATCTCCAGAGTATAGGACTGGTCGGCGCTGTTCTTCATGTGTATCAGGGAGTGGTCCACGCATCCGTTGGCATAAAAACGAATAAAGGCCTCTCCTTCCTGATCCTTTCCCCTTGAGAGAACCACCACGTCTTGGAAATAAACCCCTGGAGGAAGCATCTGTTTCTTTGTGCTCCTCTTTTCCGTCTCGCTCAGGATACCCTCGGGCGCTTTCTCCTGCTCCGTTTCAAGAGGGTAGAAGCTGTGCTCGGTCATGTTCAGAGCGAGGACCTGGGGCTTCCTGGCATAGGCGGCTTCCCCTCTCAGGCGGCTCACTTCGCTCATGATCATCCGGGTCGCCCTTCCCAGATCCCCCCCTGCCAGAACCCCCTGGATGGGCACGCTCACCAGGGACAGAAACAGGCTGACGATGAAAAGGACAATGACCAGCTCAAAGAGGCTGAAACCCCTGTTATTCGATCCAGTTCCCAACATCCGCTTCCTCGCCTTCGCCGCCCTCTTCACCGTCTGCGCCATAGGACCAGAGATCAAGATCGCGGTTATGCACACCGGGACTCAGGTAGAGATAATCGTTCCCCCAAGGATCTTTGGGCAGAACCCCCTTTTCAAGGTACCCGCCTTCGCGCCACTTTGTTGGAATCCGGCCTGTCGTTGGTTGCTCCACCAGGGCTGTAAGACCCTGTTCCGTGGTCGGATAGAAAGCATTGTCGAGCTTGTAGAGCTTGAGGGCCGTCTCCAGGGTCTGAATATCCATCTGGGCTTTGAGCGCCCGGGCCTCGCCCGGCCGGTCCATAAGTTTTACGGCCACAAGGCTGGCAAGGATACCCAGGATCGTGATGACGATGAGTATTTCAAGAAGGGTGAAGCCCCGGGGGTCATTATAAAGGCATTTTGTTTTTTCTTTCATGGAAAACTCCTGTTCAACACGGGTGCGATCGCAAAAGGTCCTGCAGCGCTTTTCCGTTCATGGTTCGATATCCTTCGATACCCTGGTCGCCTATGGCGCCGCCGAAGGCGGGTAAACCTCAGGACAGGCGTACCACGAACGGAATATCAGATACTTGCGCTTCTGCAAAAGCGTTCGCCCTGATGTATCGAAGCCTGTCCTGTCGCAGACCCTGAGGCTTTCGAAGGGAGCCTGTCGAAAGGGGTGAACGCGACTTTTTACGAAGCCGTCAAAGTTGACGGCTTCGTAAAAAGTCTCAAAAGTCGTCACTCCCGCGAAGGCGGGAGTCCAGAAGCGCTTGAAAAGAATGGATTCCCGCCTTCGCGGGAATGACAGAAAAGCGCTGTTCGGACTTTTTACGAGTACATCAACTTTGACCTTTCTTTTATCGTACGCCTCTCACCCCGCCGGTCATTTCAAAGATGGGGAGCAAGATAGCCATCACGATAAAACCGACCACCACGCCCATGGCCAGAATAACGATGGGCTCAATAATGGAAGTCAGCGAGGCGATGGCCGCCTCCACGTCATCTTCATACACTTCCGCCGCCTTGGCAAGCATCTCCTCCAGCTTGCCGCTCTTCTCCCCGGCCCGGACGAGTTGAGCCACCAGGGGAGGGAACCCTGCCTTCTGTCTCAGGGGTGTGGCAAAGTCCGAACCCTCTCCTACCATTTTCCCTGTTTCCTCGATTCCTTCCTCCATGATGCGGTTGCCCATGGAAGGCGCGGCAATGGACAGGGCATTGACCAGGGGAATGCCGCTTTTCAAAAGGATGGAAAGGGTCCTGGTGAACCGGGCAATCACCGCCTTGTGGTGGAGTTTTCCGAAAAGCGGGATATGCAGGCGGATTTTGTCCCAGATCCTGCCGCCCTTCTCGGTCTTGACAAAGGCGGCAAGCAGACCGAAAACCGCTACCACCCCGGCCAGCACAAGCCACCAGAATCGGCTGAGGAAGTGGGTGATAAAGATGAGCACCTTGGTGGACAAGGGGAGCGCCAGCCTCATGCCTTCGAAGATGCCGATCACCTTGGGCATCACAAAAGACATGAGGAACACAAGAATGACCGTACTGATAAAGAGCAGAAAGATCGGATAGGCCATAGCGGCCTCGATCTTTTTCTTGAGCTTGAGCCGCATCTCGGAGAAATCCGCCAATCGCCGCAGGATGATATCCAATGCGCCGCCGGTCTCTCCTGCTCTGACCATGTTCACATGAATCTGGCCGAAAACCGAAGGATGGGCTGCCATGGCCTGGGCTAGAGACCCTCCCTCCAGCACCTTCTCCCTTATCTGGGTAAAGGTCTTCTTGAGTTTCGGCTGCTCGGTCTGCTCGATCACGCCGTTGAGGCACTCGATCAGGGGAAGGCCTGAAGAAACGAGCGTGGAAAGCTGCCTGAGGGTCGTGGTCACTTCCACGGGATTGAGCCTGCGCAGTCTGGACAGGGGAGAGACAAAGACTTGAGAGGCGGGCTTCTGGTCCGATTCCAGCACCTCCCTGATCCGGGTGGGATAGATGAATTCCTGACTTAACCGCAGTCTGGCGGCAGAAGGGCCTTCTGCAGTTATGAGCCCTTTGGTTTTCTTCCCCCTTCTGTCCAGAGCCTTATATTCAAAAACAGGCATAAACCTCTATATGAAATCCGCGTCAGCGGATTTCATTCCTGGGTCACCCGCATCACCTCGTCCAGCGTAGTCACCCCATTCTTCACTTTCCGGAGACCGTCTCCGAAAAGGGTTGCCATCCCTCCGCGGACAGCCGCGTCCTTGATGGTCACCGAATCAGCCCCTGAGGTGAGAAGGTGCCTCACGTCATTGTCCATGAGGAGGAGTTCGAAAATCCCTGTGCGGCCCTTGTATCCGCTCTGAAGGCAGGCCTCGCACCCGCGGCCCCGCCACAAGACCTGATCCGGGGGGAGGCCGAGCTCCGCCAGCGCGGATTCGGCCAGATGAAAGGATTCCTTGCACTCCGGGCAAATCCTGCGCACGAGCCTCTGGGCAATGACACCCAGCAGGGAGGAGGCGATCAAAAAGGGCTCCACCCCCATGTCCACCAAGCGGGTGAGGGCGCCTGCAGCATCGTTGGTGTGGAGGGTGCTGAAAACCAGGTGGCCCGTAAGGGAGGCCTGGATTGCGATTTCAACCGTTTCAAGGTCCCTGATTTCACCGACCATGATGATGTCCGGATCATGGCGAAGCACGGATCGGAGGCCTCTTGCAAAGGTCAGCTCCGTCTTGGGGTTTACTTGAATCTGACCGACCCCTCCCAATTCATACTCGATCGGGTCCTCGATGGTGATGATGTTTTTTTCCGTGGAATTGATCCGGTTGATGGCGGCATAGAGAGTGGTCGTTTTCCCGCTTCCCGTGGGTCCTGTGACAAGAAGGATGCCGCTGTTCTTGTTGATCAGGCTCTGAAAGATCTTGAGTTTCTCCTGATCCAGTCCCATCTCTCCAAGACCCAGCAGAGACACGCCCTTGTCCAGGAGGCGAAGCACGACCCTTTCACCATAGGCCATGGGAATCACGGATACGCGAATATCCACCGCCTTGTTGGCGACCTTGATCTTGATGCGGCCGTCCTGGGGCACCCTCTTCTCGGCAATATCCAGATTGGCCATGACCTTGAGCCGGGAAACGATGTGGGCCTGAAAACGCTTGGGGAGGGAGAAGACCTCATAGAGAATGCCGTCGATCCGGAACCGAACCTTGATCTCTTTCTCGTAGGGTTCGATGTGAATATCGCTCGCCTGCCGCCTGAGCGCCTGGGTCAGGATCACGTTCACGAGGCGAATGATGGGCGCCTCGTTGGTGGCATCCATCAGGTCCTGAAGTTCTTCAAGCTCGGTAAAAACCACGCTTTCAGATTGGTACGACTCCAGATCCTGTACCATCTTCTCCGCATCGTCGCTGCTTTGATCAAAAAGGAGGTTAATGGCCGAGTGAATCTCCGCCATGGGGCTCAGGACCATTTTCATGGCCGCGCAGCCCATCTGCCGGCAAAGTTCGTCCGCAGCCTGATACTGGGCCGGATCATTGAGGGCAACCGTGAGGGTGCCGTCTTGCAAGGAAAGAGGGACAAGCCCCATGCGCTTGAAATACTGGATGGGGGTGTCGAGCTTGTTGTCAAAATCCAGGGCATCCAAAAGGTTGTTCTTTATGGGAATGCCCAGGGTTTCCGAGTACCGGCTCAGGCGCTCGCCTTCAGAGAGATCTTCCCGGGGGGCCGTCTTGTTATCATCCGCCATGGGAGGCCGATGCTCGCTCCTGGAATTTCCGGATAAAAGATTTTTCAACATAGCTATGGGCCTTTATTCGTACGCTTTCTTCCGGATCACTTCTTTTTCCTGAGCCTCGCGCGCTTTCTTGGACTCGTCATCAATGTGATCTTTCTTGATTCCGTAGATTTCCCTTGCGTCTTCCGTGCCCCGAATCACATGGGGGGTCAGAAAAACCATCAGGTTGGTTTTTTCATCCCGATCGCTCGTGGTTTTGAAGAGCCACCCAAAAGCGGGAATGTTCCCGAGACAGGGCGTTTGGGTGGTTCCCCTGTCAAGGGTCGTTGCAATGAGCCCGCCGATCACGGCCGTTTCCCCGGCCTGAACATTGATGCTGGTCTTGGCGGTCCTATAGGCGGTGGTGGGCGCAAGCACGGTGCCGCCCAGGGCGGTTTGAGAAAGCACGGCTTTAATGCTCTCCTCCACCTGGAGCCTGATAAAGCCCTTTTCATTGATCTGTGGGGTCACCTTGAGCGTGACGCCCACGTCTTTGTACTCGAAGCTCTGAATCGCCCTGGAGGTGGTCGTGTCTCCCAGGTCGACCCGTGTGACAAAAGGAATGGTCTGCCCCACCTCGATGCTGGCCTCCTCATTGTCGAGGGTGAGGATCTGGGGCGTAGAGATAATGTTGAAATCGCTGTCCGTTTTCACCGCTCTCACAAAGGCTGCGATCGAGGGAAACGTGAGGCTCCCCAGGGTAATGCCCCGGCCGATCACGCCGGCCACAAACCCGGCGGGAAGGGTGCCGGTTGAAGCAATCTCATTCACGCTCGACCCCTCTCCTCTCGACCCGCTGAACCACACCCCGCCGGGTTGGCCGGCGCCGAATCCGCCGTCGTATTCATTGCCCAGGCGCCACTCAACACCCAGGTCCATGGCTTTGGTGGCCGAGACCTCCATGATGAGGGCCTCCACGTAGACCATGGCTCGAGCTTCATCCAGCTTCTTGATGACATCCAGGAGAATGGCGTACTCTTCGGGTTCCGCGATGATGACCAGGCTGTTCGTCGCCTTGTCCGCGGTGATCTGCACGTCCTTGGATATGGGCGGGGCCTTGACCTTTTCGTCCTTGGTCCCTTTGCCAGGAATCTCCAGGAGGACCTTGGCAAGGTTCTCGGCCACGGCATTCTGAAGGGAATAGATGTGAATGTTCTCCCTGGACTTGACCAGGCTTTGATCCAGTCTCTCCACCAGCATCCGAATCCTCGCCATTTGAGGAGGCGTTGCCAGGGCCACCAACGAGTTGGTTCGCTCGTCGGCCATGATCTTGAGTTCCTGCTTGGCAGGGCCGCCGGCGACTCTCTTGTCCTGAAGCACTGCGAGCAGTTTTTTCGCCAGTTCATCGGCTTTGGCATACTTCAGGGAAACCACCCAGATCTCTTCATCTCCCGGCACGTCCAGTTCCGTGATGATCTTGAGGAGCCGGTTGATGTTGGACTGGGTGTCGATCACGATGATGGTGTTGGTTTCCTGGTACGGGATGAGAAGGCCTGTTCGTTCCACCAGGGATGCGAGCAGTTTCCCGAGAAATGCGGCATCCGCGTACTTGAGGGGAATGAGCTGGGTAATGATCTTGTCCTCCCGCGGACCGAGCTGTCTTTGGAGGACCGTGTCCGTCGCTTTTGTTTTTGCTGCAGCGGTGGGAATGATCTTGATGACCTGGCCGGCATCCACGGTGGTGAAACCGTTCACTTCCAGCACCGACAGAAAGACCTGGTAGACCTCGTCCACCGTGACCCTCTGGGGAGAGATGATGGTCACCGTCCCCCTGACATTGGGATCAATGAGAAAATTCTTGCCGCTCAGTTCACTGATAAACTTGATGAACACCTGCAGATCCACGTCCTTGAAATTCATGGTGACATAAGCAGGCCTGGCGGAAGAAGACCCCCCTTCCACTTTTGTCGAATCCTCCTGGGCCATTCCCGGGGCAGGGGAAAGAAGAACAAACAGCAGGGCGAGCAGGACAAAGACATTTCTCGAGTAGGTGTTCAGCGCGGTCACCGGAATATTTCCTCCTCCCCTGAATACATTCAGGTCCTGTTTCACTGGCTCGGGGTCCTCACGCTTCTTCTGGGCGTGATCACGCCTCGGGCAGGGGGCGTCGCTCTTGGTGCAGGCCCCGGCTGAGAAGATGAACCCAGCTCAGGAAGAGCGCGCCTTTCATCGGTCATGAGCAGGGCCTCCTGCGTGCCGTTTGAATCCAGGATCACCTTGTTCTTCAAGATCCTGGCGATGCGGGCGCCCATGACAAAATCATCCTGGAAATAGACGTCCTCTTTGCTTGAATCATGGTCCACGATGACCGCATAGGACTTCGGTCCTTCTCCTACCACGGTTCCTTTCAGTTGGAGATTGCGCTCCGTCACCTGGATGTCTGCGTCTTCCCGGGCAGGGCTTTGTGAATCGACCTTGCCGGCGCGGAACACATCTCTCTGCGCGATCATGCCGTAATCCGCCAGGGTTTTTCCTTGGCGTGGAACCGCAGACCGGGAACCGGGCGGCCCTGCAAGATCTTCCTTGAAGGAATCCGCGCTGCGTCTCTGGGTAACCCAGGTCAAGACCATAGAGGCCATGATCCAAAAAGCAAGAGCCATGACAATGAGGGTTCCCAGCACCAAAATTCTTTTAGAATTCATTTCTCTTAATTCTACATTACAATCTGTAATTTATATCATTTTCATTCCTGAAAATCAAACAGGATGTTCTTGTCTGGCTTTGCTTCCCACCGGTTGATATCGCTTGGACCGGAATACCGTATATATTGTGTTGACACTCCGAGCAGCGAAGACAGCCTGCTTCGGCAGGTTTTGGGGTCGTCCATTCTGTCTTTGCCCCCAACCTTGAACGTTGAACCCGGAACCTGTGAACCCTTATCTCTTTCTTAAGGGCCATTCATCGGCTATGGGAAATTATTTTATGCATTCTGTCAAGAATCCTGCTAGAATAAAACCATGAATAAAACCCTCACAACTTTCCTGTGGGTCCTGTGCGGCCTTTTGATTGCACCTCCAGGTCTATGGGCGCAGCGCGTGAGTGTTCAGGGCGGACGCATGTCCGTAGACCTCAAGGATGCCTCTCTGATAAGTGTAGCCAGGGATATCGAAAGACAAGCGGGCATTTCCTTTAAAGGAGATGAATCGCTGCTCGAGGAAAGGGTCTCGGTGGCCTTTACAGACCTGACCCTGGAGCAGGGAATCAAGCGAATCCTCGCCACCTTGAATTACAGTCTCTTGTTTGATCACCAGGGGGAGATATCGGAAGTCATGATCATGCCCGAGGCGAGCGCGCCGGCCGGCTCGCAACCCCAGATCAGGCGTGCGCCGGTGCGAGCGGGAACCCCCTCGCCGGCTCAGCAAAGGCCTGTGGTCAGGAGACCCGGAGCAACCTCTCCGCTCGTTTCCGGAGAAAGGAGAACCCCTGTTCCGACCCGAACCCGAATAACCCCGTCTCGCAGCACCTTGCAAAGACCCGTCCAGAGTCCACCCTCTGTGCCTCAGGCCCCTGCGGAGCCCAACCTCCCGGAACCTTTTCGAAGCATTGAGACCGCTCCTCCCGGAGGCGAAGGGGAATCCGAGGGACCGCTCCATCCCGCTTTCAGAGTCATTGAAAGCCCGGAACCTCAGGCCGCAACGCCTGTAAGCCCCAAGGCAATCCCCAGGCCTCCCGGCCCTGAAAAGAGCGCTCAGTCGGGAGAGGAGCAGGCTGCAGAAGCGCCTTCTTCGCCTGAAAAAGATTGACAGGTTCGGAAAGAGTCCGAAAAACGCTGATATGTCATTGCGAGCGAAGCGCGGCAATCCCTGGCCCAGACGTGCCAATGACAATTGGGATTCCAAGGCGAAATCCTTTAATGCTCCAGTGGTCGTAATCCTCCCCACTATGTCGCGCCAGGGCGGGCTCATAACTCCTTGAATCGCCAAGAGATTGCCACGGCGCGTTGCGCCTCGCAATGACGGTGTAGGACTTTTTACGAGAGCGTCAAGATTGACGGCGCCGCAGTCGCCTTATGAAGTCTGCAAGAGCAAATTTCATGGCGCCTTAACGCGAAGTCTCTGACCTATAAGCAGGGGTTGATCCGGTTTGAGGTCGTTCAAGCGCCGTAACTCGTCCAGGGTCATGTTGTAACGAAGGGCAATGCGATAGAGCGTCTCTCCCCTGGATACGACATGATAGGCGGAGGGCGCCGGGGGAGGGGCCTGCACCTTTTCCGGGAGAGCAGTTGTTGGGGCTATCTTTTTCAGAGACTCCATGTCTTCCTTCAAACGGCTCAGATCTTTTTCGATCAGGCTGAGCCGCTCCAACACGCCCTTGAAGAGGCTCTCCACCTTCTCCTCCACCGGGGAAGGCGCTCCGATTCTGCTCTCGATCCGGGCGACCCGCTGCTCCAGGAGCTCAAGCTTCGGCCCTGTGTCACTTTCAGGTCCTGCCGCCCGCTTGGCCGGTTTCAGAAAAAGAAAAACCAGAATCACCACAATCAAGGCCCCCGCCACCAAGAGCACATAGGGCGCCTTGCTCGGTGACGGGATCTCTCCTTGTGAAAGATGCGCCTCTTCTCCCTGCTCCGGGTTTTGGCGGACTTCCCGGGTGGATTCCTCGCCCCTGGAATTCTCCAAAGCCTGCTCCAGAGAAGGGTACACCTCGGCAAGACCTTCCACCCCGAGCACATTCAAAAGCTCCAGGATGTTAGGGGGCGCTTCAGCAAGCCTCACCATCCCTCCCCCATCCTTAGCTCCCTTGAAAAAGGAGAGAAAAGCGCCGATTCCCGCGCTGTCGATGTATTCCAGGTCTTTTAGGAGCAGGATGATCTCGCGCTTTCCCGTCTCTTTCACATGCTCGAATCCCTCCTGGAGCTCCTCCGTGGAATGGCTGTCGATCTTTCCCGCCAGCGCCATGATCACCTTGTCTTTTTCTTCCGTGATGGTGATTCGAAGGGCCATGAATAAACCTCCCTGAACTCCGCTTAAGCAGAATTCATAATGCTGTATATCACGAAACCTTTATTGCAAGAAGCAAATGTGACGGTCTCGTAAAAAGCCGGAAAACACTGTTTTGTCATTGCGAGCGAAGCGCGGCAATCCCTGGCCCAGACCTGCCAATGACAATTGGGATTCCAAGGCGAAATCCTGTAATGCTCCAGTGGTCGTGAT
>Ga0209498_1002571_pt1 | contig 10913 bp, 14 predicted proteins | sample WalLakDeSediment_FD_184131 | JGI IMG/M metagenome (GOLD analysis project Ga0209498, IMG submission 184131) | Lake sediment microbial communities from Walker lake, Nevada to study Microbial Dark Matter (Phase II) - Walker Lake 11/02/13 Deep... | ecosystem: Environmental > Aquatic > Freshwater >...
TTGCGAGATTCAGGCCGCGCTGGGGGTTGCACAGCCCACCGCATCCAAACATCTCAAGGTTCTTGAAAACGCCGGAATGGTCGGATCTGAAAAGGACGGTTTGTGGGTCAATTACCACCTTTCAGACGGTGCAGCCAACCCTTTCGTAGCGACTCTGCTGGGCAATTTAAGGCACTGGCTGGAAGAAGAACCTGATATCGTCCGAATCAAAGAAATGCTCCCCTTCCTCAAGCGAGAGCAACTTTGCTGCAAGGAAAGGCCTTGCATAGCCGGAAAGTGATATGCTACCATATTAAATCCATCAGGTATCGGTGAACACAAGGGGCGCTTCTACCAATGAAAGAGCGGACAAAGATTTTTATTATACTTTCGGCGTTTCTTGGGGCCTATTACATTCCCTGGAGCAACCCCATCATCAGGCAATCCGGCCTGGAAGCCTTCATGATGCTTCAGGAATACGCGCGGGAGCACGTGCTGACCTGCCTGATCCCCGCTTTTTTTATCGCAGGGGCCATTGCGGTCTTTGTATCCCAGGCGTCGGTCCTCAAGTATTTCGGAGCAACTGCTAGAAAAATACTTTCCTATTCCGTGGCTTCCGTGTCCGGAACGGTTCTTGCCGTTTGCTCTTGCACCGTCCTGCCGCTTTTTGCAGGCATCTACTGCCGCGGGGCGGGCATCGGCCCGGCTACGGCTTTTCTCTATTCAGGGCCGGCGATCAATGTGCTGGCCATCGTTCTCACCGCCAGGATTCTGGGTTGGCAATTGGGTCTCGCCAGGGCTGTCGGCGCCGTGCTGTTTGCGATCATCACGGGAATCTTGATGGCTTTTATTTTTCGAAAGGATGATGCCGCACGAACGGCAGGGCAGATGTACCTTCCGGACGAAGGAGATAAGGTCCGGACCCTTGCTCAGGACAGCCTCTTTGTGCTTACGCTTGTGCTCATCCTCATCTTTGCCGCCTTTGCCAGACCTGCTGAAGGATCCAGCGGAATCTGGCCCGCTGTCTTTGCCGCCAAGTGGTACATCACGGCAGCGCTTTTGATTGTGCTGGCCTTCATGCTGAAAGGCTGGTTCAGAGGAGACGAGCGCAGCAATTGGGTTCAATCGACCTGGGGGTTCATGAAGCAGATTTTCCCCTTGCTGGGAGCAGGGGTTCTTGTAGCCGGCTTTATGCTTGGAAGGCCGGGGCATCCCGCTCTCATACCGGAGCATTATATTCAGACCCTTGTGGGAGGCAACTCCCTGGGCGCCAATCTGTTTGCCTCGGTTGCGGGGGCCCTTATGTATTTCGCCACTCTCACGGAGGTGCCCATTCTTCAGGGCCTGCTGGGCGCGGGCATGGGCAAAGGCCCGGCATTGGCCTTGCTGCTTGCAGGTCCCGCCCTTTCCCTTCCCAACATGCTGGTCATCGGGGGGGTCCTGGGGGTTAAAAAGACGGCGACCTTTTGCATCATTATCGTGCTCCTGTCAACCATTGCGGGAATGCTTTATGGTTGGATTGCAGTATGATGGGTTTCTCTCTGTTCAACCCATCCTGCTTCGAAATTTTCACCCTGCCACCCCCTCCTTTCCTCCCCCATCATGGGGGAGGGGGCCAAGAAACCGCCGAGGGGGCATGCTGATATGGCTCAAGATGAAATTAACAGGATCAGGATTGGCGATTCCACCGTGGGCATTCTAGGCTTCAAAGAGACTTTGGAGCAGACCGCCCTGAATGGTCCTGATCGCCCGGATCAGGAAATCGCGGAAGAACTCCTGAATCGATTGGGCAGGAGAAATTACATTCCGGAAAAAGCAAACCAAGACTATGGGAAGGCCTTCCTCAGGGAATTCAAGAAGTATATCGGAAAGCCCTTTGAAGAGGAAACTCCTGAAGGTCTGGAGATCAAGGTTCTCGGACCGGGCTGCGCCCAGTGCGACCGGCTGGAAAAGGAATTGTTTGAAGCCATGGCTGAAACAGATATTGTCGGGGACGTGGAACATGTAAGAGAGATAAAAGCCATCGGTCAATACGGCGTCATGGGGACCCCGGCGCTCATCATCAACGGAGAGGTCAAGTGCGTCGGCAAGGTGCCGCCCCGGAACACCCTAAAAAAGTGGTTGATGGAAGCACAAAACAAATAACCCCCTAGGTCGTCACTCCCGCGCCCGTCCTCCGCAGTAGCTGTGCTACGGAGGGTGGAAAGGCGGGAGTCCAGACGTGTCCGGAAAGAGTGGATTCCCGCCTCCGCGGGAATGACAGAAAAGGGCTGTTTCGTATTTTACGCGAAGCAATCATGATTCCAACATTCCAACTTTCCGGTATTCCAGGATTTTTTAGGAGGATTCAACATGGACATCAAAGTATTAGGCCCCGGTTGCCCGAGATGCGGGCAGACGGAAAAGAATGTTCGAGAGGCTGTTGCTGAAAGCGGCGTTGACGCCACGATCGACAAGGTGAGCAACGTGATGGAAATCGCCAGGTACGGTGTTTTCGGCACCCCGGCGGTTGTGGTGGACGGCGAAGTAAAAAGCGTGGGGAAAATTCCCACCAAGGAAGAAATCAAGGAGTGGATTGCAAAGGATGGAGATGGAAAACGTGAAGGATGAAGTGCGTAGTCTGGTCAGGGATAAATACGGCGCCATTGCAAAAGGGGATCCTGGCGGGTGTGCGTCTTCCTGTTGCGGAGATTCCTCTCCCCTGGTGAACATCATCAATCTGGGCAAGGCCCTGGATTACACGGAAGAGGATCTAGCCTTGGCGCCGGGCGAGGCCAACCTCGGCCTTGGCTGCGGAAACCCCATCAGCCGGGCAGGGCTAAAGCCGGGAGAGACCGTGCTTGACCTTGGAAGCGGCGCAGGGTTCGATGCTTTCCTCGCTGCAGAGCAGGTGGGGGAATCCGGAAAGGTGATCGGCGTGGATATGACGCCGGAGATGATTGAAAAAGCAAGATCAAACGCGGAAAAGCTGAACATATCCAATGTCCAATTCCGTTATGGGGAAATCGAAAAACTCCCGGTCGAGGATCAGTCCGTGGACGTGGTCATCTCCAACTGCGTGATTAACCTTTCGGTGGATAAATCGGCCGTATTCAAGGAGATCCATCGATCATTGAAGCCGGGTGGTCGTATCGTTATTTCCGACATTCTCCGTTCCGGAGAACTTCCTGAAGCGATCCGGAACAACCCGCTCGCCTATACCGGCTGAGTGTCCGGCGCTATTTCACCCGGTGAGGTGAAACAAATTCTCTCTGACCTGGGTTTTGATAGAATTACCATCAGCCCGAAGGAACAAAGCGAGCAGATCATTCGAGGTTGGAACGTGGCGGAAGCTGCGGAAAAGGTAGTTTTTTCCGCCTACATCGAAGCCGTGAAGCCATGATCTGCAGGAGTGATCATTCAATGTTGTAGGGTCTCTTGGATAACTTATTCGGCATCTTTCCTTCACCCCCACCTTCCCTTCCCCACACGCGGCGCGAGCGCCCGCGCTTCCCGTCAAGGGGGAGGAGAGGCCTCTTCATCTTTCAGAATTCCCCTCCCCTGGTGGGAGGGGATAGGGGAGGGGGAAGAAAATGAGCACGGTTAAAAAACACGGAGACACCATAATGACAATGGAGGTGAGTAAGATATGGCTGAGGAGTGCTGTGTGGCGAACGGCAATGTCATGATCCTGGCCTGCTCCGGCGGATCCAATGTGGGCCAGATTGCCAACCGGGCCGCCGTCGAGTTGACCCAGGAAGGATTCGGCAAAATGTACTGCCTGGCAGGGGTTGGAGGCCTGTTGAGCGGCTTTGTCCAGTCGGCAAAGGATGCTTCCCAAATGCTGGCGATTGACGGGTGCGCCATCGGGTGTTCCAGGTCCATCCTTGAAAACGCCGATGTGCCTTTAAAGGGATATGTGGTGGTGACCGACCTCGGCATTGACAAGAATCACGATTTCACCTTGAATGAAAAAGAGTTGGGAATGGTCAAGGAAGCGGCTCGGCAGGCATGCCCTCCGGAGGCGCGCGTTCTGCCACCGGAAGCAAGACAATCAACCCGCTGCTGCGGGGGATGAATGAATCCACAAAAAGGAGCCTTTTATGGATGGGGATAAAGTGCGGGGAAAAGGTCGTATCATCATAGCGGGTGCGCTCGTGCTTGTGGCGGCGCTCGCCTTTTTTCTTTTTTACAACAAGAAAGGCGACGCCACGGTGCTTGCCACAGTGAACGGCCACGCGATTACGCTGGACCGCTTTCTCCGGGAGGTGGACAAAGTCGAGGAGCCTACCAGGGGTATGTTTAAGGAAGATCCGGCCAAGTTCCTTGATTTAATGATCATGAAGATGCTTGTGCTTCAGGAGGCGAAAAGCCTGGGTTTCGAGAAAGCCGGGGAAGGCAATGAAGAGGATGTGATCCGGCAATTCCTGGAAAATCACTTTTCCGCGCCTCCGGCGGTCAGCAAAGAAGAGGTGGAAAGCTTTTACGAGGCCCATAAAAGCAGAATGGGAGACATGCAGCTTGAACAGGCGGCGCCCATGATCGAGCAACTGCTCCAACAGGGGAAACAGGAAGAGGAGTACATGCAATTCCTGGATGAGCTTCGGAGCAAAGCAAGTGTAGAGATCGATCATGATCGTCTCAAAGACATTGCAGCCAAGCCCACCGACGGCACCAACACGAAGGAAGAATTTTACAGCGCCCTCAAGAGCGGCAGGCCGGTCCTGGTCGATTTCGGGGCGAATAGTTGCCTTCCCTGCCGCCAGTTGAGACCTATCCTGCAAGAGCTCAGGCAGGAAAAAGCCGGAAAGGTAGAAATTCTGGTCATTGACGTTTACAAACACCAGGACCTTTCCAGGGAATATCGGGTGCAGGTTATCCCCACCCTTGTCTTCTTTGATGCAAACGGCAAAGAGGTCTTCCGCACCCAGGGGTTTGTGCCGAAGACGACGCTTCTGGAACATCTCGCGAAAATCGGCGTGGTTTAGAAACGCTGGTGGAGTCGTTAAATGCTGGATGCCTTTTTCTTGACGATCAACGAATGGATGGCGGGGGGAATTGTCCTTGCTGCACTGGGGTGTTTCCTGTGGGGCATGGTCAGCGTCGCCTTCAGTCCCTGCCATATCGCCTCGATTCCCTTGATTGTGGCTTATGTGGGCGGTCAGAATCAGATTCTTAGACCCCGCGAGGCGGTCCACTACTCGGTGGCTTTCACCATAGGCCTTTTCACGACCATCGCGGCCGTGGGAGTCATTTGCGCCGTCCTCGGCCGCATGCTCGGAGATGTGGGTTCGTACTGGCAGGTCCTGGTCGGCCTGGTGCTGATATGGGTCGCCCTGGGTATGTTCGGTGTTGACAAGTGCTCCATGTCGGGCAATTTTCTCTATCGCTTGAACTTGCGCGGGCTTTCAGGGGCCCTTGTCCTGGGTCTCGCCTACGGGGTTCTTTCCGGCTCATGCACCTTCGGGTTCATCGCCCCTATTCTGGCCATCATCACCATTCAGCAGAAGATCGCAACGGGAGTTCTTTTTATTTTCCTTTTCGCCCTCGGCCACTGTATTCCCATCGCCATTGCGGGAAGCTCCACGGCTGCCGTGAAAAAGGTCATGGAAAACGCCCGGTGGCAGGGGGCCGGGACCTGGTTCCGGAAAGGCGCCGGCACGGTGATTGCCGGGCTCGCGGTGTATTTCATCGTGAACCCTTTTCTCACACCTTAGGAGGGAATACCCACTGTTCACCGCAGAGAGCGCAAAGCTCGCAGAGATTTTTTGTTGTCAGGAAGCTCAGGGACCTTTGCGTTCTCTGCGATCTCTGCGGTGAAAAACTCAGTTTTGTTCTCTAAGGAGCAAAGAGAGATGCTGTTGAAAAATTACAAGAAAGAGATTTTCAGGCCTGAATGCAATCCCAGTTTTCAGTCGCTTCACTGCATCGCCCACCTGGATCAGGATATCGCGGAAGCCCTGCCTTATCTGAATGCGACTCTGGGAGGCTTCGAGTATTTCAAAGAACCGCCTGTGGTCACCTTCAGGGTCCAGGGAAAAATCCTCACCGTCCATCCCAGGCAGATTGCCGTCAACGCCCTGAAAGACGAAGAGGAAGCGGACAAGATCCTGGAGTGGCTCAAAGCAGAGATCAATGAAGCCTGGGAAAACCGCGACAGGATCACACCGAGTTACACGGGAGCGCCCAAGCCCAAGCTCCTTGAGATTTTGAAACGTTTGCCCAAGACCAATTGCCGCGAATGCGGCCAACCCACGTGCATGGTCTTTGCGAGCCTTGTGGCCCAGGGGGTCAAGGGACCGTCGGATTGCCCAATCATGGATGAAGAGCACCGGCAGAACCTGTCGGGGTATTTGAAACCTTTTAAACTTGAAACGGCGATCTGAAAATTGACTTCTTTTGAAAATACTGGAGGTGAATTCCGCATGAAGGAAGGCATGAGAATTTGGCTCCATACATCACGACAGGGTATCTGGATTCTCCTGCTTGCTGCGCTACTTGGGCTCCTTGTCAATGAATTCCGCTCCGACGGCGTAGCCCTCTTTGCCGATTGGTCCATCGAAGCCAGGATCATGGAGAATCCAGGCGAATTTACACTGGTGAGCCTTGAAGAGGCGAGAAGACTGTGCGCTTCGAGCCGGGCGGTCTTTATCGACTCCCGTTCTCCCGAAGCCTACCGGCAGGGGCACATTTTGTGCGCAGAGAACCTGCCCTGGGAGGACATGTATGAACACATGGACCGGATAACCGCAGGAATCCCCATGGAAGCAACCATTATTGTCTATTGCGACGGGGAGGACTGCATGCTGAGCGAATATGTGGCCCGGGAGCTCTTTTACATGGGCTATGACCACGTCAAAGTCCTGGTCAACGGCTGGACAAAATGGCTGGAGGCAGGGCTGCCGGTCGGCCCTGAAGACGAAGATGACACGGCCATTACTCCGTTCAAAAGGGGACTTACGAACGATGACTGAAATTCGCATAGCAGGCCTCGGAAAAATAGGTTGGATCAGGGCGGCCTTTTTGCTGGCCAGGTTGATTCTCGGCTTTGTTTTCATTTACGCAAGCATCGACAAAATCCTCCACCCCGGGCAATTTGCAGAAATCATTCACAACTACCAGATTCTTCCCGATCTCATGATCAATCCCACGGCGATTATCCTTCCGTGGCTGGAGCTGATTCTGGGGGCTTTTCTTCTGATCGGGATCTGGCTGCCCGGAGCTGTTTTCCTGACCAACTTGCTTCTGGTCGTATTCCTGGGGGCCATGGTATTTAACCTGGCCCGCGGTCTGGATATCCATTGCGGGTGCTTCAGCACCACGGTCGATCTGGGAGACGCAGCCGCGCCCATGGTCTGGTACGCCATTCGGGACAGCCTCTTTATCGTGCCCGGGATCTTTCTTCTCTGGCACACCCTGCACTATCGTGAGACGGCGAAAGGAATCGAATGAAGCGATCCATCTTTTTTTCATTGCTCTGCCTGAGTTTTTTCCAGCCAGGGTTTTTCCCGATCTTTACGCAGGCGGGCACCGGCCCCAGGATGGTGATCGAGAAATCCCGGGTCGACTTTGGGGAAGTCGAGCAGTGGGATCTCCTCACCCATACCTTCACGCTGGCCAATGAAGGGGACGAGACGCTCCGGATTGAAAGGGTGAGCCCGGATTGAGCCTGCTCCGCGGCCGTCTTTGACAGGGCCGTTCCTCCCGGCGGGAAGGGGAAAATCACCATCGAGGTTCGGACTCAGCAATACGTAGGCTATATTATTAAGAACGCACGGGTCTACACAAATGATCCGGGAACCGGAAAGGCCGTGGTGACCGTGACGGCCTTTGTTAAAGCGCCTATCTATGTCCTTCCCCCTTACGCAAGTTTCTACGGCTCCAAGAAACGTGATGCGGCCGCGACCGTGGAAGTGCGAGCAGGGCTCGACAAACCGCTTACTCTTGCGCCGGGCCCGTTCAGCCTTGAGGGAAAGGTGGCGTATGAGATCCGGGAGGTCCAGGTAGGCCGGATCTTTCATATCCGGTTCAGGGATGTGGCGGGATCCTCCGAGAACTATAAAGGGTATTTGAACCTGCTTACGAATTACCCTGAGAAGCCCGTGATCAATGTGCGCATCATCGGGCGGTTTCTGAGAACAAAGGAACATTGAACCAAAGACGTATTCACCACAAAGCCTGGTGGGATCAAACTCGAAGCTCGAAACTCAAAAAAAGAAATTCGATCGCAGTCAAAGGCCGTGAATTGCAATTATCATCCACAGATTTCGCAGATTATCATGTTTTTTTTGTTTCCCCAAAGAATCTGCGTAATCTGCGGATACTATTTTCTTGAAGTTTGGGTCTTAGGGTATCTTTTCTGCCTTGACGCTTGAATTTCGGATTTCGAGATTCGATAATTGCATTCTCGCACCACGATGAATTGGCAAAATAAACGACAGCTATTATGAAAGAAACCGCTTGGGATATGGGGTTGCGCATGCTGCGGCAGGGAGCGATCATCACGGTCGCAGCCGTGGCACTCGGGCTTTCCTTGAACGCCCTTCGCGGGGAGCGCCTGTCCATTGTGGCCACGTGGTCCGGAACTTCATGGGACCATGAGGCCCTTGAAAAGCTTTTCATCCCCATTGAAAGAGCGCAGGCGCTTTTCCCTCTGAAGGAGGCGATCTTTGTGGACGCCAGGCCTCGTGAACTTTATGAACAGGGCCACATTACCGGGGCCCGCAATCTCCCCTTGGAGTCCTTCGGGGAACAGGTCGGCTCCATCCTTGGCGATATCCCATCTCGCACCCCGCTGATCGTCTATGTTGAGGGAACCGATTCGACCCCAGGCATCGAGCTGGCCCGCAAGCTCTTATCAAGAAACTACCGCAATGTTCAGGTTCTTGAAAAAGGCCTGGATTTATGGATGGCCCATGGGCTTCCCGTTGAGGCCGTCCTTTTTGACAATAGGCGCCAATGATGTGTTCCGAAAAGGAGGAAATATTGCAAATGAAAAGACTTCACCAAGCCCTCTGGCTTCTTATCACCGCTCTGATGCTCTTCCAGGGGAAAGCCCTTTTTGCAGAGGAGAACAAGCCCCTGCCCTGGAATCTGCTCCCTCGGCTTGCCGAGCTTGGAGAGAACCAGCAAGCCGCATTTCTGGATGTTCTGAAGAGCGAACAGAACTACGGTAAATGCAAGGAATCGGTCTATGATTGCCTCACCATGAAAAACCCGGATCAGACCGCGGTGAGGATTACCAATTTCGGCGCCTACCTGGTTTCAAAAGGCATTCCCCCGAGGAGCCTGGGTCGCCTTGTATATGATCGCGCCACTTTTGCCGGCCTGGGTACAATCAACACATTCAACTACAAAGAATCCCCCTCTATGGGCGACCTGGAGGCCAAGATCACCATCACGGAGTTTGCTGAATTCAAGTGCCTTTATTGCCTTGCCCTCAGCCCCGTGCTCAAAACACTGGTAGAGGAATCAAAAGGCAACGTGCGTTTCTTCTTCAAGCACTTTCCGCTCAAAAGCCACCATGGAAGCGCCCTTGCATCCCAGGCCGCCCAGGCGGCTTACCGGCAGGGGAAATTCTGGGACATGTATGACCGGCTTTTCAGCGACATGAACCGTCAGGGCATGGAAGATCTTATCCGGCACGCCTCGGCACTCGGTCTGGATGTGGAAAGGTTCAAGCGAGATTTGGAGGACCCCTCCCTGATCGGCATCATCGAAAGGGACAAAATGGAAGGCGTAAGCGCGAATGTGAATGGGGTGCCTACCCTGTTCATCAACGGGAAAATCTATCGTTTCCGTCACGATGAGGCCTTTCTCAAAGACATGATCAACGAAGAAGCGGAGCGTCTCGGGATAACGCCTCCGTACCAGGAATGGCGCTACGAATAGCCGCCAGTCGAAGTTTGACACGTTTTCCTGGGCCCTACGCGGGCTTATAGGAATGATCAATGATCGAGACGGCGCAAGGCGCAGGGTTCAAGGGTTATGGTTAGATTGTTCTAATTTAGCTGCTTCTTTTTGCCTTGCACCCTGCGCCGTATGCCGTGCACCATTCCTCGCTTCTTCCAACATTCGGTTATGGCTTCGGTGAACGAAGCGAGGTGAACGACCCTATGCCCCCCTTATGGTTTCAAAAGCTGGATGCTTTTTCCAGGATCGCTATCGCCATATTCCTTGAGGCTGCGCCTTTTCTGCTCCTTGGCGCCTTGATCAGCGCGGTGATGAGCGTTTACGTGGATCAGGCAAGGCTTGCGAGGCTTATGCCCCGAAATCGCTTTTTCAACGCTTTAATCGGCCTTGGTGGAGGGATGATCCTGCCCATATGCGAGTGCGGCTCCGTGCCCGTAGCCAGGCGGCTCATGGAAAAAGGCGTCTCTCCCCAGCTTGCCGTCACCTACATGCTTGCAGCTCCTGTCATCAATCCTCTTGTGCTGGTCTCCACCTACATTGCCTTTCGGGGCAACCTGTTCCTCGTTCTTCTGAGGGTCCTGCTGGTCGCCTTGCCCGCCCTCATTCTGGGGTATGCTTTCGCCGGAAAAGAGATTCTCTCCAAGAGCGACGCCCAGCCGGAACACAGTCATTGTGCAGACACCGGTCACACCTGCGAGGAGCATGGTCCGAAAGGGCTCGCCGCCGTCCCGGCCGTTTTGGAGGTGGGAGCAAAGGAGTTTCTTTACATGGGGAAGTTCCTGATCTTCGGCTGCCTTGCGGCAGCTTTTTTCAAGGTCTATTTGCCCTGGGAGGTGCTCCGCCTCTTTGAAACCAACCTCTTCAGCGCCGTAGCTCTTATGATGGCGATGGCCGTGCTCCTTTCCGTCTGCTCCGAGGCGGACGCCTTTGTGGCCGCATCCTTTGTATCCTTTCCGGTTGCGGCCCAGCTTTCTTTTGTGGCCCTCGGTCCGATGGTGGACCTGAAACTCATAGGGATGTACTACGCAGTGTTCCGAAGAAAC
>Ga0209498_1002573_pt1 | contig 10907 bp, 7 predicted proteins | sample WalLakDeSediment_FD_184131 | JGI IMG/M metagenome (GOLD analysis project Ga0209498, IMG submission 184131) | Lake sediment microbial communities from Walker lake, Nevada to study Microbial Dark Matter (Phase II) - Walker Lake 11/02/13 Deep... | ecosystem: Environmental > Aquatic > Freshwater >...
ATGCGCTTGCCGGGTTTGGCGGGGCATGAGCAGGCGGTGGCGGCGTTCATGCTGGAGCGCATGCGTCCGCTCGCCGACGAGGTCCGCGAGGACCGGCTCGGCAACGTCATCGCCACCGTCCGCGGCAGCGACCCGAGCGCGCCGAGCGTCATGCTCTTCGCGCACATGGACTCGCTCGGGTTCATCGTCCGCAAGATCGACGCCGACGGCTTCGTGCGCATCCACCGGCTCGGCGGCATCCCCGAGAAGGTGCTCCCCGGCCTGCGCGTCGCGATCGGCAGGGCCGACGGCACGACCCTGCCGGCCGTCGTCGGCATGAAGGCGCACCACGTGACCCCGCCGGAGGAGAAGACCCGCGTGAACCCGATCGCGGAGCTGTTCCTCGACGTCGGCGCCGACAGCGCCGCCGAGGCGGAGGCGCTGGGCGTGCGCGTCGGCGCGCCGGTGACGTACGCCGGGCATGCCGAGCGGCTCGGGGAGCACCGCGTGAGCGGCACCGCGATCGACAACCGCAGCGGTTGCCTGGTGATCCTCGAGACCCTGCGCGAGCTGCACGCCAGCCGCCCGAAGGCGACCGTGCACGTCGTCGGCACCGTGCAGGAGGAGTTCAACCTGCGCGGCGCGCAACCCGTCGCGCAAGCCCTCCGACCCGACATCGCCATCTGCATCGACGGCGGCCCGGCGGCCGACACCCCCGACCTGCGCGGCTTCAGCGACGTGCGGCTCGGCGGCGGTCCGATCATGAACCTCTACTCGTTCCACGGCCGCGGGACGCTCAACGGGCTGCTGCCGCACCCGGCGCTGGTGCGGCACTTCGAGGCGACCGCGCGGGCTCACGGCCTGCCGCTGCAGCGCCACGCCTCGTTCGGTGGCCTGACCGACGCGTCGTACGTGCAGCTGGTGGGCGAGGGCATCGCATCGATCGACCTCGGCGTCTGCCGGCGTTACACCCACACGCCGATCGAGGTGACCGACCTACGCGATGTGGACGCGATGGTCGCGCTCCTGGTCGCCGCTCTCGGCGCCCTCGACGCCGGCTTCGACTTCTCGCGCGGCGTCGCGATGCCGTGACCCTGCCGCCGGCAGGCCCGGACCGGCGCCCCCCGCTCGACCGTCGATCGCTTCCGCCAGCGCCGACGGTGGGTTAGCTTCTCCCCACAGGAGGTCGCCGTGCTGCCCGACCAACGTCGCAAGAAGCTGCTCGAGGTGCTGAACCTGGCCGGGGCCGCCGACGTGGCGCGGTTGGCCGCCACGCTCGAGGTTTCGCCCGCCACCGTTCGCCGCGACCTGCAGTACCTCGAGGAGCATGGCTTCCTGCGGCGTACCCACGGCGGCGCCGTGCTCCCCTTCGAGAGCACCGCCTTCTACCCGCACCACGAGAGCAAGCTGCAGCAGAACCAGGCCGAGAAGCTCGCCGTCGTGCGGGCGGCCGCGGGCCGCGTGTCGAATGGCGACGTGGTGGTCCTCGACTCCGGTACCACCACGCTCCTGTTGGCGCGCGAACTGCGCGCCAAGCGCGACCTGACCGTCGTCACCAGCGACCTCAAGATCGCGCTCGAGCTCACCGACGTGCCGGGCTTCGAGGTGATCTGCGTCGGTGGGACGGTGCGGCCGCGCAGCTACAACACGTTCGGGCCCTTCGCCGAGCAGATGCTGCGCGAGCTGCACGCCAACCACACCTTCCTCGGCGCGGACGGCATCGACCTCGTCGCCGGCGTGACCAACGCCACCGTCACCGAGGTGCCGGTCAAGCGGCTGATGATGCGCTGCGGCCTCACGGTGACGGTCGTCGCCGATCACGCCAAGTTCGGCCGCGTCGGCCTGGCCAAGGTCGCTGACCTGACGGACTTCGCCGAGATCATCACGGGCCCCGGCCTGTCGGCCGAGACCATCCGGCGTTACCGCGCGGCCGGCGCCCGCCTCACGATCGTCGAGGACGCAGAGGCCGAGCCTCGGGCGAACGTCGCCTGACCCGCCGCTCGGCGCGCGCCCCGACCGCGGCCGCCGCGCCCCCGCGACGGGCGACCCCCGCGACGGGCGCCCCCGCGACGGGCGACCCCCGCGACGGGCGACCCGCAGCGAGGCCGACCTACACCAGGTCGCAGGCCTCGGCAGGCATCCAGTGCGCGGGCATGCCCTCCCACTTGACGTTGCAGCCGATGGGGTTGGTCAGCGGCGTGGCCACCGGGCGACCCGCCAGGACGTCGTCGAGGGCGTTCTCGAGGTCGTTGATCGTCATCTTGCTGGTGTCGCGCGGCTGATCGACGCCCCGGCCGGTGTACACGAGTCGGCGATCGCGGTCGAACACGAAGAAGTGCGGCGTCTTGAGGGCGCCGTAGGCGAGCGCGCTCTGCTGGGTCTCGTCGTGCAGGTAGAGCCAGGGGAAGCCGTGCTCGGTCATGCGCGCGACCATGTGCTCGAAGGAGTCCTCGGGCTTGGTGCTCACCGCGTTGGCGTTGATGCCGACGAAGCGAACGCCCTGGGGCGCGTACTTCAGCACGGTCGCGCGGGTGACCTCGTCGCTGCCGATCACGTAGGGGCAGTGGTTGCAGGTGAAGAACACCACCAGCACGGGGTCCGCGGCGAAGTCGGCGAGGGTGTAGCGGCCGCCGTCGGTCGCCTTGAGGTCGAAATCGGGGGCATCGCTGCCGAGCGGGAGGGTGAACGGGGCTTGGCTCATACCGTCCATGATGCCCGCTGGTCGCGCGATCGTGTGCCGCCGGGCCGACGCTCGGGCCCCGGTTGCACGGCGCGCAAGGTGCCGGCCGCTACCGTGCGGCCAGCGTCCCGCCGTTGCGCAGGAACATCAGGATGCCGTCGGCCAGCGCGTCGGCCAGCTTGGCCTGGTAGGCAGACTCCGCGAGGCGGCGGCCCTCCTCGGGGTTGGTGATGAAGCCGAGCTCGACGAGGATGGCGGGGATGCGGCTGTTGCGGATCACGTAGAACAGGTTCTGGCGGACCCCGCGGTCCACGGCGCCGGTCGCGCCCACCAGGCGCTCCTGGACCATCTCAGCGAGCGTCAGGGAGTAGTTGAGCTGGGTCTCGCGCAGGATGTCGCCGGCGATGTCGGCTGCGATGCGTTCGGCCTCGGCCGTGCGCGCGGCGCCGACGTCGCCGCCGCCGTTCTCGCGAATCGCGCGTTCGACCTGGCGTGGGTCGAGCGGACGGCCGAACACGAAGGTCTCGATGCCGTGCGCCGAGCGGTTGTCGGCCCCGTTGGCGTGGATCGACACGAAGATGTTGCGGTCGGTGGTGGCGAAGGTCGACCGCTCCTGCAGCGAGAGGAAGCTGTCGCCGTCGCGCGTCATGATCACGTGCACGCCCTCGGCCTCGAGCTGTGCCTTGACGCGCAGCGCCACGGCCAGCACCACTTCCTTCTCGCTGGCCCAGGCAGCGACCGCGCCGGGGTCGTGTCCGCCGTGACCGGCGTCGATGACCACGGTGTAGCGCCGCGGCGCCGCCTCGGCCACCGCGACGGCGGCAGGCAGTGGCTGCTGCGGGGGCGGCGGTGCACCGATCTCGCCATCGGCCATCGGGGTGGCAGCCACGCCCCGCAGCGCGGGCGCGAAGTCGACGTAGACGGTGTCGGTGCCGGCGCGCTGCACCTGGCCGACGCGGAAGCCCACGCCGCTGGGTGCCAGCGTGTGGCGGGTGCGCACGACCAGCGCCATGACCCCGTCGAGCATCTCGTAGGCCACGCTGGCGACGTTGGGGTCGTCATCGAGCGCGCGGGCGAAGCCGGCGGCGTTGACACCCGGCAGCACGAGCGCCAGCGCCGAGCCGTTGACGGCCACCTGGAACGGGTGGCCGCTGGGCAGGTCGATCGCCACGCGGCTGACGCCGTCGGTGAGGCCGATGCGCGGCGCGGCGAGCTGGACGCCGGCTGCGGGGTCGGGCAGGTCGACGGTGATCACGCGTGCGGCGGCGTGCCAGTCGCTGTCGCCGCCGAGCGCGGCGACGATCGGCGTGATCGGTACGTAGGCGACGCCGTCCACCAGGATGGCCAGCGGGCTGTCGAGCGTGCCCCCGTCGTAGCGCACGGCGCTCGGCCGTCTGACGAGCCCGTCGCGCACGTCGGCCGTGGCGTCGATCACCACGCGGCGGATGCCCGCCGCGAAGGTGAGGCGCTTGGCGCTCGCGTCGTAGTGGACCTCGAGGCCGGCGGCCGCGGCGAACGGCGCGGCGCGCACGAAGGCGTTGCCGCTGTCGCCCTGGGCGACGAAGTAGTAGGGCCCGGCGTCGTCCTGCAGGGCCCCGTTGATCGCCAGGAAGTTGTGCCGCTCCTGCGCCGACGCGGTCCCCGCGGCCCACAGCAGGAGCAGCGCGTATACGACGACGAGGACGGGGCGGATGCGGCGCGACACGGCGAGAGTCACTGTAGCACGCGCGTTCGCGGGCGGCGTGCGATGTTCCACGTCCTGGACGGCGTTCCCACGTGAGAACGCCGACGCGGGTCGGAGTGGGGCGGCCGGGCCCCGGCGGGCATCGCGGGGCGCCACATGAGCGCGGCCGATCCCACCGTCGCCCCACATGAGCCCACGGTCTACACTCGCGCCAACGTGATCCCATCCGCGGTGCCCCGACCATGAACCCGTCGCTGGTGCCGCCGGGCGTCTTCCTACGCGAGCTGCCCGACCCGTGGCTGCCGGCGCGCGCCTCGGGCTCGCGCAGCGTGCACGGCGCCGCCGCTCGGGCGCGGCGGGTGCAGGCGTTCCTCGTGCCGCTGCAGCGGGTGGCGGCCGCGCGCTTCGCGCTGCACGGGTACAGCGAGCTGTGGGTGCTTGGGGCCGACGACTGGGCGCGGGTCACGCGCGCGCCCTACGGCTGGCCCTTCACCCGCACTCGGGCGACGCCGGCCAGCGCCGCGCTCGCCGCCGGGCCGACGACGGCGATCGTCGTGGCCGCCGAGGTGCCCGGTCGGCTGGTGAAGCGCTTCGAGCCGGTCCTCCTGGCGGCGGCGCGCGCGGGCGTCCTGCCGCCGAGGGCCAGCGCGATGACCGCCGGGCAAGAGCGCGCTGGCGCCGCTGCCGAGGGGCCGCCACACCCTGGCGACCGTGTCGAGAGGCCGCCCGCCGCCGGCGCCGCGACGCTCGAGGAGGCCCCGCTCGCACGCGCGGACGCCCGCGAGCTGTTCGATCTGGTCGTCGGGCACGAGTGGGGGCACGCCCTCGCGGTGGCGGCCGGCCTGCGCACGCGCGTCAAGTGGCTCGACGAACTGGTCGCCACCACCGCCTTCCTGGCGGCCCTCGACGAGCTCGGCGCGGTGGAGACGCGGCGGCGCTTCCTGGCCTGGGCCGAGGTGCAGGTGGCGGGGGGCGCGGCGGCGGCCGGGGTCGAACGCCCGCGCCACGGGCGGCGCCGGCCGGCGGGCCCAGAACTGCCCCGTCGCGACCTGGGCGCCTTCGAGACGCCGCGGGGCCGCCTGCGGTTGCCGGAGCTGGCGTGGTTCCAGGGCGTCTTCGCGCAGCGCGCCGATGACCTTGTGACGACGGACGGCTGGGGGTTCCTCGAGCGCCTGCGCTGGGCCCTGGAGGACGTCGACACCGGTCGCGGCCGCGACGCCCGCGGCGAGGTCGCGCGGGCGCTCGTCAAGGTCGAGCCGAGCTTCCGCGGGTGGTTCCGGACCTTCGGCGACGCAACCTCCCGTTGACGTATGAGCAAGAACGAGCATATCGTACGTACGAACCAGCAAGAAGCGCTCACGCTGCGTCATCAGTGGGGTGGCCGACGCGAGCGCGGGACGGGAGGTGGCCGACCTACGTGACCGCAACGGGGCGCCGACGCGCGCCCGCAAGCGGGTCGCCCATGGCGACCGATGCCCACGCAGACCGTCCACGTCCCTCGCCCCGAGAGGTGGAAATGATGAACCGACGCCCGTACGCATATCTCCTCACCCTGATCCTGGCGCTGCTGCTCGGCAGCGCCTGGGCCCAGACCCACGGCGGCACGCTCAACGTGGCCGTCTCGGAGCCGATCCCGTCGCTCGACATGCAGCGTGCGATCACGCCCGGCGTCGTCAACGTGCTGGTCAACGTCTACGAGCCGCTGGTCACCAAGGACTTCGGCGGCACCGTGCTGCCGGCCCTCGCCCACAGCTGGGACGTCAGCGACGACCAGTTGGCCTACACCTTCTACCTGCTGCAGGGCGTCAAGTTCCACGACGGCAGCGAGATGACGGCCGACGACGTGGTCGCGTCGGTCGAGCGCATGCGCGCCGTCAGCCGCACGGCGTGGGAGACCCAGGACATCGAGCGCGTCGAGAAGATCGACGAGTACACCGTGCGGGTGCACCTGTCGCGGCCGTTCACCGGCCTGCTCGACCGCCTGTCGACCGCCCCGTCCAGCTGGGGCGTCATGCCCGAGGAGATCGCCCGGCGCCTGTTCGACGGCGAGATCACCGGCGCCGACGTCGTCGGCACCGGCCCCTACCGCCTCGCGGCGTGGGCCGACCAGCAGTGGTGGGAGCTCGAGAAGTTCGCCGACTACCATGGGCAGTTCACCGGCCCGAGCGACCACAAGGCCGGCGAGCGCGCCGTCTACCTCGACCGCATTCGCATCACCCGCGTCGCGGAGGCCGGCACCCGCCTGGCGGGCCTGCTCGCGGGCGACTACGACTTCGTCGACGACCTCTCGGCCGACGACCTGCCGCTGCTCGAGCGCAACCCGGAGCTCGGCTTCCAGCTCATGCCCGCCGCCCTCGGCTGGTACGTGAAGTTCAACGCCGTCGAGGGCCCGATGGCCAACGAGACCCTGCGCCGCGCCGTGCGCTCCGCCATCGATCCCGACGAGATCATGGCTGGCTTCGGCGACCCGCGCTCGTGGGAACTCAACCTCTACCCGCGCTTCCACATGTCGTCGCCCTACTACCTCGACGACAACACGGCCCGCTACTACCCCAACGACATCGAGCTCGGCCGCGCCCTGGTGGAGCAGAGCGGCTACGCGGGCGAGCCCATCCGCTTCCTCGCCTCGCGCGACCTCGCCGGGTGGTACATCCAGGCGATCGGCATGATCCCGTACATGGAGGCGATCGGCCTGAACGTCGAGCTGATCGTCGTCGACCGCGCCGCCCAGCTCGACATCACCCGCGACCCCGCCAACTGGGAGATGAAGACCAGCTACAGCACGCCGATCCGGCGCGCCGGCGTGCTGGGCTTCCACGGCATCCACCGCCGCGGCGACCGCTGGAACTGGTCCGATGCCGAGCACCAGTACTGGGAGAACGTCCTGTTCCGCGACCTCGACCGCCGCGACGACGCCATCCAGCGGCTCGTGGAGATCGAGCTCGAGCGCGCCGGCCAGATCTGGCTCGGCCACACGGCCAGCCTCCGCGGCTTCCAGGCCAACGTGCACGGCGCCCCGAACAGCCACTACCTGACCTTCTGGACGATGTGGAAGGACTGAGCCCAGCGCGGTAGCATCCGTCACCTGAACGAAGGGGGCGGTCCCATCGGGGCCGCCCCCGCCGCCGCCGACCCGCCGCGCCCGCCCCGCGTCCGCAGCCACCGACGCGATCGAGGGAACCGTTGCTCACCTACGCCGCGCGCCAGTTCCTGCAGCTCATCCCGACCGTGCTCCTGATCGCGGTCCTGGCGTTCTTCATCCTGCGTGTCGCGCCCGGTGATCCGACGGCGCTCCTGCTGCCGCAGGACGCGACGGCCGAGGACATCGCCCGGTTGCGGACCACGCTGGGGCTCGACCAGCCGCTCGTCGTCCAGTTCGTCACTTGGTTCGGCGCCATGCTGCGGGGAGACCTCGGCACCTCGTTCTACACACGCGGACCGGTCGTCGACGTCATCGGGCAACGCATCGTCCCCACGATCTGGCTCGCGTCCGCGGCGCAATTCGTGGCCATCCTCATCGCCATCCCGCTCGGTGTCCTGGCGGCGCTCAAGCAGAACGGCTGGTTCGACCGCGGCGTCACCGTGGTCGCGCTGGGCGGCGTCGCCATCCCCAACTTCTGGCTCGGGATGCTGCTGGTGCTGCTGGTGTCGGTGGAGTTGCGCTGGCTGCCGTCCCAGGGCTTCGTCGACCCGCTGGTCGACCCCATCCAGGGCATCCGCCGGCTCATCCTCCCGGCGCTCACCCTGGGCTTCGCGCAGGCGGCGCTCATCACCCGCATGGCGCGCTCCGCCATGCTCGACGTCATCCGCCTCGACTACATCCGAACCGCGCGGGCCAAGGGCCTGCGGCCCCGCGTCGTCGTCCTCCGGCATGCGCTGCAGAACGCGATGGCGCCGATCGTCACCGTGATCGGCCTGTCGGTCGCCTCGCTGCTCTCCGGCGCCATCGTCACCGAGCTCGTGTTCAACTACCCCGGGCTGGGGCAGCTGATCGTCGAGGCGGTCCGGCGCCGCGACTTCCCACTCATCCAGGGCGTGCTGGTGATCCTGGCGCTCACCACGGTGCTCGTGAACTATCTCGTCGACCTGAGCTACGGTCTGTTCGACCCACGGATCCGCTATGACTGAGAGCCCCCAACGCCCCCGCCCCCGGATGCCCCGCAGTGTCCGGTTCCTGCTCCGCCAGCCGACGGTCCTGCTCGGCCTGTTGCTGACGGTGGCGATGTTGGCGATCGCCGCCATCGGCCCGGAGATCGCACCCTTCGACCCGTTGCAGATCAACAACCGCAACCGGCTGCAACCGCCGGGCGAGGTGCACCGTCTCGGCACCGACGAGTTCGGCCGCGACGTGCTGTCGCGCCTGCTCCACGGCGCCCGCGTCTCGGCTCTGGTGGGGGCCGCGGTGCTGCTGACCACGACGCTGGTCGGGACTTTCTTCGGCCTGGTCGGCGGCTACTACCGGCGCCTCGACGGGCCCATCATGCGCCTGATGGACGCGCTGATGACCTTTCCCGCGATCGTGTTGGCGGTCGCGCTGATCGCCGTGCTGGGCACGACGGTGGCCAACGTCGTCGTGGCGCTGACGATCGTCTTCACCCCCCGAACCGCGCGCGTCGTGCGCGCCTCGGTGCTCGGCATCCGCAACATGGAGTACATCGAGGGCGCGCGTGCGCTCGGCCAGCGCGACGCCTGGATCCTGTTGCGCCACGTGCTGCCGAACGCCGTGTCGCCGCTGATCGTGCAGAGCACCTTCGTGATGGCCTACGCGATCCTCAGCGAGGCCGCGCTCAGCTTCATCGGCGCCGGCGTGCCCGCGCCGAACCCGAGCTGGGGCAACATGCTCGCCGACTCGCGCATGTTCATGTACCAGGCGTCCTGGTTGACGGTCTACCCGGGCGTCGCGATCTCGCTGTTCGTGCTCGGGCTCATCCTGCTCGGCGACGGGCTGCGCGACGTGTTCGATCCCCGCAACCTGACCTGATCGCCGGCCCGACCGAGCCGCGCTCTCCGCGTGGCGGCCGCTGCGCAGCGAGCTACGCGTCCGCCCCGAGGTCGGCCAGGCGGTGCTGCAGCGCCCGGGTGGCCGGGTATAGCTCGCGGAACAGCGCGTAGTACGGCGCGTAGGCCTCGTGTGCGGCCGGATCGGGCTCGATGACGCGATCGACGCGCACCCAACGGTGGATGTCGGACCAGCCGTCCACCAGCCCGGCCGCCAGCGCGGCCATGAAGGCGTCGCCGTAGGAGGCCCCGACGGTGGTCGCGGGGATCTCCTGCGGCTCGCCGAGCACGTCGGCGAAGATCTGCATCCACAGGGCGCTCTTGGTGCCGCCGCCCACGCCGACGAGGCGACGCTGGCCGCCGCCGGTCTCGGCCATGACGTCGAGGTTGTGCCGCAGGGCGTACGCGACGCCCTCGAGCAGCGCCCGGTAGACGTCGGCCCGCCGGTGCGACAGGGTCAGCCCCGCGAGCACGCCGCGGGCCTTGGGGTCGCCGATGGGCGTGCGTTCGCCGCTGAAGTACGGCAACGCGACCAGCCCGCGGGCGCCCACCGGCGAGGACGCCGCCAGCGTGCTCAGGGCCGCGAACGCGTCCGCCCCGCCGGCCTCCTGGGCGGCGAGCTCGGCGTGGCCGAACTCGTCGCGGAACCAGCGCGTCAGCGCGGCCGAGGTCGCCAGGCCGGCAGCGAGGCTGTAGCGCCCGGGCTGGACGTAGGTCGAGGACCACAGGTTCGGGTGCTTCACCCACGAGCCCTGCACCTGGATGATGAACAGCGTCGTGCCGTGCATCAGCATCGTGTCGCCGGGGTCGACGACGCCGACCGACAGCGCCTCCGAGGCGGCGTCGGTGGTGCCGGTGATGACGGGCGTGCCGACTGCCAGGCCGGTCTCGGCGGCGGCCGCGGGCGTCACCGCGCCGATGACGTCGGCGCTGCCGTGCACCTTCGGCAGCAGGGTGTGCGGGGCGATGAGGTCGTCGGCCCAGTCGACCCAGCGGTCGGCGGCCAGGTCGAAGTAGGGGGCGAAGGCCGGTGCGCTGTAGCGGTCGAGGGTGAGCTCGCCGGTCAGCCTGAACGTGAGGTAGGAGTTGGCCGTCACCACCGAGCGCGTGCGCGCGAACAACTCGGGCTCGTTCTTGCGGAACCACAGCAGCTTGGGCCCGACCGACTGCGTCGAGAGCCGCTTGCCTGCGCGCTCGAAGATGGCGTCTTGGCCCAGTGCGGCGTCGAGCTCCTCGATCTCGCGCCAGGCGCGGGTGTCGATGCCGTATAGGATCGATGGCCGCAGCGGCCGGCCGGCGGCGTCGAGCGGCAGCATCGTCACGCCGATGGCGCTGGTGCCGACGGCTGCGACGGCCTCGGCCGGCACGCCCGAGCTCTCTAGCAGGGCCCGGGTGATCGTGGTCAGCGACGACCACCAGATCGCATCGGCGTCGTGTTCGGCCCACCCCGGCTTGGGGATGGAGAGTTCGTAGGGCACCACGTGCTCGGCGATCACCGTGCCGTCCGCGTCCACCAGGACGCCCTTGGCGCTGTAGGTACCGACGTCCACCCCGATCACGTAACGG
>Ga0209498_1002574_pt1 | contig 10907 bp, 15 predicted proteins | sample WalLakDeSediment_FD_184131 | JGI IMG/M metagenome (GOLD analysis project Ga0209498, IMG submission 184131) | Lake sediment microbial communities from Walker lake, Nevada to study Microbial Dark Matter (Phase II) - Walker Lake 11/02/13 Deep... | ecosystem: Environmental > Aquatic > Freshwater >...
CGTCTTGGGCGGCGGCGCGCTGGGGCTGCTGGTGGCGATCGGCGCCGGCGCGCTCGTCTTCGCGCTGCTGACGCGGCGGCTCCGCGCCGTCGCCGACGGCGTGCGCGCCTACGACCCCAAGCGCCCCGAGGTCCTCACCGTCCGGCCGCCCGCGCGGCCGGCGGGCGACGAGGTCGACGACGTCGCCAGCGGCGTCGGCGCGCTCATGGAGCGCGTGCGCGACCAGGTCGCCGAGCTCGCCGCGGTCGACGCCGCCCGCCGCGAGCTCGTCACCAACGTCTCCCACGACCTCCGCACGCCCCTCACGGCGCTGCACGCCGCGCTCGAGGCGTCGACGCTCGCCGACCACGACCCCGCCCAGCGCGCCTGGCTCCTCGACACCGCCAGCCGCCACGCGCAGCGGCTCGGCCGCCTCGTCGAGCGCCTCTTCGAGTACAGCACCCTCGACGAGGCGAACCCCCCGCTCGAACGCGAGACCTTCCCGCTCGACGAGCTGGTCGCCGACGTCGTCCAGAAGCACCTGCCGCGAGCGGAGGGCCTCGGGCTCGACCTGGCGGTCGCGGGCGCGCCATCGAGCGACGGCGCGCCTCCGATCGACGGCGCGCCTCCTGTCGACGGCGCGCCTCCACTCGACGCCGCGCCCGCGCGCGTCGCGGTCCACGCCGACATCGGCCTCGTCGAGCGCGCGCTCTCGAACGTCCTCGACAACGCCCTGCGCTGCACGCCCGTCGGCGGCCGCGTGCGGGTCGGCGTCGCGCGCGAAGGAGCGCACGCGGTCGTGACGGTGGCCGACACCGGCATCGGCATCGACCCGGAGGCGCTGCCCCGCATCTTCGACCGCTTCTACCGCACCGACCGCGGCCGCGCCGGCGAGGGGAGCGGGCTCGGGCTGGCGATCGTGCAGCGCATCGTGGCGCTCCACGGCGGCGAGGTCGGGGCCACCAGCGAGCTGGGCGTCGGCACGACCGTGCGCCTCGCCCTCCCGCTCGACGGGGCCGCGCTGAGGGCGCCGACGCAGGGCGCGCCGTGAACCTTTCGGGAGGAGTCGCGATGCGTCCGGGAGGGGGCCCCGCCTACGCTCCAGGTGCTCGAAAGGAGCCCCCCATGCGCACGATCCACGCTCCCGTCCTCGCGCTCTCGCTCGCCACCTTCGGCCGCCCAGGATGATGCGCCCCAGAACCCTCCCCACCCTCGCGCTCGTCCTCGCGGCGGCGCTCGCCTGGTCCATTTGGGGCCCGGCGCCCGGCACCACGCGGGCCCAGGCGGAGCCACCGACGGCACAGGCGGGCGACGGCGCCCTCCCCGCCGACGGCGAGGCCGTCGCCTACTTCGCCGGCGGCTGCTTCTGGTGCACCGAAGCCGACTTCGCCAAGCTGCCCGGCGTGCTCGACGTCCGCTCCGGGTACATGGGCGGCGCCTCCGCGAACCCCACCTACGCGCAGGTATCGCGCAACGACACCGGGCACCGCGAGGTCGTCGAGGTCCGCTACGATCCCGCCCTCGTGACCTACCAGCAGCTCCTCGATGCCTTCTGGCGCCTGCACGACCCCAGCGACGCCGGCGGCTCCTTCGTCGACCGCGGGTTCTCCTACACCTCGGCGATCTACACCGTCGGCGAGGAGCAGGCCCGCTTGGCGACCGCGTCGGCCGCCGCCCTCGACGCCGCCGCCAAGCTGCCGGGCCCGGTCGCGACCGAGATCACCCCCGCCGGCCCCTTCTGGCTCGCCGAGGCCTACCACCAGGACTACGGCGAACTCAACCCGATCCGCTACAACTTCTACCGCGCCTCCTCGGGCCGCGACCGCTTCATCGACCGCGTCTGGGCCGGCGACACCACCGTCTACGCGGCCGACACAGTCGACGTCCCCGCATGGTCGCGACCGATCCCCAGCGACGCCGAACTCCGCGCCACCCTCGACCCGCTCGCCTACCGCGTCGTGCGCCAAGACGCCACCGAGCGCGCCTTCAGCCACCCGTACGATCAGCTCGACGACGCCGGCATCTACGTCGACGTCATCAGCGGCGAACCGCTCTTCTCGTCGCTCGACAAGTACGACTCGGGCACGGGCTGGCCCTCCTTCACGCGGCCGATCGATCCGGCGTACGTCGTCACGCGTCCCGACCGGAAGCTGTTCGTCGTTCTGACGGAGGCGCGCAGCCGCGTCGGAGACGCCCACCTCGGCCACGTCTTCAACGACGGCCCCGCCCCCACCGGCGAGCGCTGGTGCATCAACGGGGTCGCGCTCCGCTTCGTCCCGGTGGCCGAGATGGAGGCCGAGGGGTACGGCGCGTACCTCACCGCGTTCGAAGCCGCCGCGCGCTGAACCCAAGTCGGACGCCGCAGGAAGCCGGTCCAGCGATGGTGTGCTGGCCGGCTTTCTTCATTCCGTGGGGCCCGCCTGCGCCGCGCCGACGGGGTGCACGCACCGGCGTGAACCTTTCGGGAGGAGTCGCGATGCGACCGGGAGAGGCCCCCGCCTAGGCTTCAGGTGTTCGAAAGGAGCCCAACATGCGCAAGATCCTCGCCCCCGTCCTCGCCCTCGCCCTCGCCGCCTTCGGCCTCGCCCAGGCCCAAGGCATGTCGATGACCGAGACCGTCAAGGTCACGATCACCAACACCACCTCGCAGCCCGTCAGCCCGCCCCTCCTCGTCAGCCACGACGGCAGCTACTCCCCGTTCTACGTCGGCGAAGCCGCGTCGCCCGAACTGACCCTCCTCGCCGAAGACGGCGCCGCCGCCCGCCTGGCCGAAGTGGCCGGCATCGCCTCCGGCGTCTACGGCGTCGTCGTCGCCGACGGCGGCCTGGCGCCCGGCGCCAGCGTCACCCTCGAGATCGCAGCCGGCGAAGGCGCCGTGCTCACGCTCATCACCATGCTCGTCACCACCAACGACGCCATCGTCGTCTGGAGCGCCTACGCCCACGACGGCATGATGTCGATGGACGCCATGGCACCGATGAGCGACGGCATGATGGCCAAGCAAGGCGTCAAGAACGACGGCATCGTGCGGGTCTACGACGCCGGCACCGAAGCCAACACCGAACTCTGCGCCCACATCCCCGGCCCGCCCTGCGGCAACAAGGGCGTGCGGGCGACGGACGGCGCCGAAGGCGCGGTCGGGCCCCACGGCGGCATCCTCGGCGTCGGCGACCTCGATCCGCGGATGTACGGCTGGCTCCACCCCGTCCTCGAGGTCAGCGTCGAGCGCTGAACCTCCGCCTCGACGGACGAGCGGCGGGCGCCCACCATGGCGCCCGCCGCTCGGTCGTGGGGCCTGGCGCGCCTTCGGTGCCACCGGGCGCACTGGGGTCGTCGCCGCGACCGCGCCCACCCGCGCGCGTGTTCACACCCCGAACTGGCGAAGGTGGTGGTCGAGATGCTTCGAGAACATGGCGTTCCACTGCTCGGACGAGAGCACCCCGAAAGTCATGTTCGGCAGGCGGTCGTAGTGCGACGCGCCCTGCTCGAACGTCCGCTCGATGAACCCGAGAAGTCGGTCCCTCTCGGTCGCGAAGTCCCGGGCATCCTTGATGACGAAGGCGGGGGCCGTGGGACCGTTACGTGGGTAGGGTTTGTCGCCCACGACGGTGGCCTTCGCGAAGAGCCGGGCGAAGAACCTTCCGACGATCCCCGGCCGGGCGTGCTTACCGGGCTCGTGAACGATCTCATAGCCGACGTTGCAGTGCGCGAGCATCTGAGCGACCTTCATCGTGCCCCACAGCGGTCGGCTGTCGGGGCGGAGCGCGCGGACGCGCGCGACAATGCGCGCCTTGCCCGCGGGATCGAACAGGTCTTCGACCTTCACGTTCATGCGAATCAACTCCTCGCGTCCGATGGATTCCTTCGAACGGATCGTAGCGTGGGATCCGCACGCCGTACACGCTCCGTCCACTCGCCCGTCGCGCACGCCAGTTCGACCGTGAAGCCGCCCTCCGGGATCGTGAGGTGGAGTGTGTAGGAACGACCGAACGCGCGAGGTCGCTATGCTGACGCGTTCCTGACGCTCCGCTGGCACCCAGTTGACGATCTCCGCCACCCCATCCCGGGTGGAGACATCGTGACTGCCTCTCACTCGTAAGCTCCTCGAAGCCAAGCCGGATCAGAAGCTGGCGGATGCCCGAGAGCTCACCGTTCGCGGCTGAGCTCCCCGACAGGATCATCTGCCTGTTCTTCGAAAGCCTTCCCATCACCCGATCGACCTCGTACGAATCGGATTACTGCGGGCATGACGCCCGGCATCAGCGGCGGCGCACAGCGCCGTCCGCTGCATGGCATCGTCAGGCCTCCTTGCTCGATGGCTCCATGAAACGCAACTGGTTACCGTCGGGGTCCGTGATGGTCATGTTGCGGAAGCCGAGGTCCGTGTTCGGGGCTTCGGTCACGCTCGCCCCGCGCTCCCGAAACTCTCTGTGCCACGCATCCACGTCCAGGATCACGAAGTGGACCAGCCCACCCACTTGGCAATCGCCGCTGTGCTGCGTCAAGTAGACCTGCATGCCATCGCGAACGACGGACATGAAGACCGGAAAGTGAGGCTCGAAGCGGTGCTCCCAATCCACCGTGAAGCCGAGCGTCTCGACGTAGTACGCCTTGCTCCGCTCGTAGTCTGTGATCCGAAGCGCAGGGACAACTCGCTGTACGGGCAACTTCATGAACTCACCTCACGGTCTGCATTCTGTGGCCTGACGTGTACACCCACGCGACGTGACCCGCGCCGCGAGTGACGTCGCGTGCCGTGACTTGTGAAGTGGCGTCATGACCGCAATCCTGCAGACGCTGCCACAAGCAAACCGACCCCGTACAAGACGAACAACAGAACACCTACCCGGAAGAGTCCTTTGCTCTTAATATTGACGATGGAAGCAATGATCACGCCGTAAACAAGGCTGGTGGCGGCAATACCGGCCAAGCCAGCTCCTGGATAGAACAGTGGCAGGAAGGTCAGTGAGACCGATCGCGAAATCAGGTCCGTCAAATGCACTTCCGGAACGCCCAGCTTGGTAGACAAGAGGGAGTGACTGTGGCGGATCACGAAGAAGGCGAGTACCCAGAAGAGCGCGTGACCCATCGAGAAGACCGCAACCGCTTGTTGACGCGACTTCAGATTGAACACGTTCACCTCACCGTAGCCACATCACGCCGCAGTTCAGCGGCCGCGCGCTGCCGCAGGAAGCGCACGAGCGCGCCATTTCGCCATGCGCTCGCGCCGTCGCCGCAACGCCTAGCCACGGTCCGCCGCAACGGCTCGTAAGCCATCACATCACTCGGTTCGAGCCTCTTGCGGACATGGCCTTCATTTACGAGCGGCCTGACTGATGTGATCGGAGAGCATCTCGGGAATGCTCACCTGGGGAAAGTGCTTGCACATCAACAGCCCCACGTCGATTCCCGCCGCATGTGCCGCCACTACGTTGTCGAAGAACTTGGCAGCTTCCGTCAGGCCACCGATCGTCCACGTGACAGGGCGCCGCTGCAACTCCGCAGACGTAGGCATGCGCAGGTCAGGCAGGCCGAAGTAACGACGTACCCACGTCACGTAGTTGGGCTCGAGTCGACGGTGGTACGCCTCTCCCAGCGAGTCCCATGCTTCGGCACTCTCGTTCATCACGTTGCGAAAGCGGTAGGTGCAGGCGAGAACGATGTCTTCGTCGCTGCTGCTCGGCGACAGAGCCGGCAGCGGCGTCCCTCCCGACGGAGTCTGCGGTATGGGTGCTGCCGGGGCTACCTCGTGCACGATGGCCCGCCGGACCAGATCGGGCTCTTGAGCCGCGAGCCGCAACGCGACTTGCCCACCGGAACTACAGCCGAAGAAGGTGGCAGGCCCAAGTTCCAGCGATCGAACCAGCGCCGCCACCTCCCTTGCGGCTTGACCCATCGAGTAGCTCTCGAAGTTGGGCGGGTCGCTCGAACGCGAGAAGCCCGGCATATCGAACGTGAGCACCCTGAACTGTACGGATAGCAGTCCGGCAACCTTGTCGAACGAACCGCAGTCGCCTTCGCGCGACGGAATGAGCACGATGGTAGGGCCGCTGCCTCGGAGCTCGTAGTACCAATCGATGGTATCGACCTGACGACGGAGGCCGTTCGCACGATGAGTCGATGTCATGTCGCGTACTCCTTGATCGTGTTGTACCCCACGCGCGCACGCTCGTCGGCCAACCGCCGACGCGCACGACGGCATGATGTCGATGGACGCCATGACGCCGATGGACGCCGGCATGGTGGCGAAGCAGGGCGTGAAGAGCGACCGCGTCGTGCCGGTCCACGACGTCGGCACCGAAGCCAACACCGAACTCTGCGCCCACATCCCCGGCCCGCCCTGCGGCCACAAGGGCGCGCGCGGTCGAAGGCGCCGAAGGCACCGTCGGGCCCCACGGCGGCATCCTCGGCGTCGGCGACCTCGACCCGCGCGTGGTCGGCTGGCTCCACCCCGTCCTCGAGGTCAGCGTCCAGCGCTGAGCCTCCGCCACGACGCAGGGCGCCCTGGTGGGCGCCCGCCGTTTGGACGTGGGGGTCTCAGCACCCGTCCAAGTTCGTCAGCGCCGCAACTCGCGCAAGACCTCCGGATGCGACACCGCGACCTCGAGCAGCGTCTTGGCAGCGCCCGTGGGCTCACGGCGCCCCTGTTCCCAGTCCTGCAACGTCCTCGCCGACACACCGAGCAGGCTGGCGAACTCCCGCTGCGACAGGCCGACGCTCGCCCGCGCCTGAGCGGCCGACGAGAGCTGGACCTCCGTGACGCGAGCGGCCTCACCACGACGCATCTGCTCGACGGAGGTCAGCAGGTCCTTCTGGAAACGATCACGATCAGAGGGCATCCTCGATTCCTCTCCTGAGCTCCGCGAGGTACTCCGTCGGCAAGTCGTCGAACTTCGCCTTGCTGTACACCGGTTCGACGATGAAGTCGCGAGCCTCAGTCCGTGGACGCCCCAAGCTCGTCGAGCATCCGGCGAACCTCCCTCTCCAGGCCCGGGAGGTCCTTCTCGACCATGTTCCACGCCATCGCAAGGTCGACGCGGAAGTACTCGTGCACTAGGACATCGCGGGCGCCGGCGATGTCGCGCCACGGCACGTCGGGATTCGCCGCGCGCACGTCGCTCGGTATGCCCTTGACCGCCTCGCCGATGATCTCGAGCCGCCGGACCACGGCGTCCTGTTTCTCGACGTTCACGCGAAACGCCTCGTAGTCCATGCCCGCGGTGTACTGCCGGAGCAGGTCGATGGCCATGAGAATCTCCCCGAGCAAGATGTCGACGCTGCGGCTCACAGGACCGGGACGACCTCCCGCAGGATCCGCTCCCGAAGCCCCGGATGCAGCGATCCCTGGGTAGCGACGTCGACCTCCCGGCCAAGCGCGTCGCAGAGATCCAGACGCAATCCGGCCAGATCGAGCAGCGTCCTCCCCGGCTCGAACTCCACGAGGAAGTCCACATCGCTCGAGCCCGTCGCCTCCCCGCGAGCGAACGAGCCGAACACGCCCGCCCGCACGACGCCGCGCCGTGCCATCGGCACCGCGATTGCGGAGCGGATCTCGTCGAGGGTGGGTCTCATGGGCTCAGGATACGACCTCGTCGGGCGTCAGCCGTCGCGTGCCGTGCGATGGCGCCGATGGGTGGGCCCCCCTTAAGCGGCCTCGGTCGCCAAGCGTCCCCGGCCGGCCCCACCCACCCACCAGAGGAAGATGCCGGCGAAGATCAGGTCGGGCGTCGCGTTCAGCGCCATGCCTACGGGCACCTCGCCGGCGACCGCGTACGCGGCGGTGAGGGCGAAGAAGCCCAACTTCCCAAGGCCGCCCACCACGATCAGGGGGCGGTGGAACGTCGGCTGCAGCGCGAGCCACGCGTACACACCGGCGAAGAGCGCGATCGTGAACCCGATCTGCGCCGCGAAGTAGGGCGGCACCGCCATCGGCAAGAGCGGCGACGGTTGGCCGAACGCGGGCAACGCGAAGACGACGGTGCCGAGCACGTTGAGCGCCGCGGTGGCCCAGAGTGCGCCCCGGAGGATGCGATCGCGCGACGTGGACGCCATGGGTGGCGCCTCCCTTCGTCTCGGACGACGAGCGTCGCCCTTGGTTCCGACGGGAACCCTACCGCTTCGGATCCTCGGCGGTCTCCCGACGGCCGGCGGTGCCCAGCTTCCACTGGTACAGGATGAAGTCGCTCGGGCCGGCGGTGTAGCGGTCGTAGAACGCGCGGCCGCGCTCGTTGAAGTGCTGCGTCATCCAGCGCAGCGTCGGCCAACCTCGCTCGGCGGCCAGGCCGCGCAGACCTTCGAAGAGCGCATCGGCGGCGCCGCTGCCACGAGCGTCGGGCGAGACGTACAGGTCGTCCAGGAACCCGACGTCGCAGCCGCCGAGGGGGCGAGGACAGGCGCGGACGTGCGCCAAGCCAACGAGATGTCCACCTTCATCGCGCGCGACCAATCCTTCCAAGACGTGGCCTGGATCCAGCAGCCAACCCCAGACTCGATCCGCCGTGGCATCGTCCAGCGCCACGCCGTAGAAGTCGGCGTAGCCGTCGAACAGGAGGCGCCACTGAGCCTTGTCGCGTTCGGTGACGAAGTCGATCCGGTAGCCGGTCATCGGCCTCCCTCGGGCGTTCCGCCGTCTTCCCCGGCCCGAGGGCCGCTACCCCCAGCCGCCCCACCTTCTTCGCACACGAGGTGGACGATCGACGCCGGGCTCGACACCCAGAAGCCCCGGAACCCCGGCGGCAACGGCTCGATGTCGTCGCAGCGCACGACGCCCGCCTCCGCCAGGAGCGCGGACGCGGCCTCGAGGTCGTTCGTGACCACCTCCAACCACGTCTCCGCTTGGCTGATCCCGGGCACGCGGTCGATCCAGAGCCGGTTCGACCCGAACTCGAAGACGACGGTCGGAGCGTGCGCCGCGATCTCCGGCAGACCCAGCACCTCCCGATAGAACCGAACCGTCGCGTCGTGGACGTGGGGCGGCACCTTCATGGCGATGTTGCGACCGGCCGCGAACGCCACTCCGGAGCTCATGTGCCCTCCCCGGCCGTCGCACCGCCATCGACCCGGATCGCCTCGCGGATCAGATCCGCGCAGACGGCGGCGTCCACGTCGTCGCCCTCCTCGAAGGTCACGTGGCGCATCTGCTTGCCGGCGCCGCGCAGCACGCCGTGGGGATCGCGCATGACCGCACCCTGCTGGAACCCCAGCGTGACGTGCGCCTTCGCGCGCTGCAGGTAGCAGAAGAGGCTGCGGCGGACGTAGCAGGGCTGCCCCCACTTCAGCGACTCGACCGCATCGGGCACCGTCGCCCTGAGGATCGACCTCAGCTCCGTCAACTGCGCCCGCTGCCGAGCGCTCCCCAGGTCGAACCATGCGTCCACGTTCGTGGCCATGCCTACGCCTCCTTCGGGTTCTGGGGTGGGGGTGCGCCGTAGGCTACGAGGACCCTCGTCGACACCTACACCCCCAACTTCTCCTTCAGCCGCTCGGTGGTCAGGTGCTTGGCCACGTCGAACGGCTCGCAGGCGCCGCTGGCGGAGGTGAACTCGATCGGCCCCACCGCCCGCGCCACCGCCAGAGCCGCCGCGTTCAGCGCGGCGCTCCGCTTCCCGATCCCCATCAGCGCCGTACCCATCGCCAGGCGGACCCGCTCCGGCTCCGTCGCGATCGTGGATGCGATGCGCGCGACGTGGGCGAGGAAGAAAGCCTCGTCAGGCGCCTTCCGGCCGGCGAGCTTCGACGCCTCGTACAGCAGCCCGTAGCCGCAGTCGCGGCGAATCGGGTCGTCGCTCCGGACCCACGCGTCGGCGAGCTCGACGGCGAAGGGCGTCTTCGCGAGCGTCGCGTCGCACGATGCGAACACGTGCGCCAACATGCCGCCGGCCAGCTCCTCGACCTGCTGCTCTGCCTGCTGCCGGGTGACGCGCGCGGGGTCGTCGACGAGCAGCGCGATCACCCTGGCGTCGTAGACGTCGGTCGCCCAGAGCGCGCGGGCGAGCTCCGCGTCGCGGCCGATCCGCTTCGCCAGCTGGCGCAGCCGCGTGAGCCCGATGCCGTAGCTCCGCATCCCCGCGGTGCTCGAGCCGAGCTTCTCCCAGTGGCGCATGCCCCGCTCGTCGCGCTCGGCGTCGAGCAGAGCCATGACGTCGGACACGGTCATCGGCGGTACCGCCTCAGGTCTCGGGAAGCGTCGGGAAGCGCCGGGCGGCGCCCGCGTCGGCCGATCGCACGCGCGCCCACCGACTCACACGCCCTGGGTGACGACCAGGTGCGAGCGGGTCGACCGGACTCGGAGCGCTTTCAGAGGAGCGTACTCGGGCGAGTCCCACCACGTCTGGAAGCGCTCCATGTCGGGGAACTCGAGGATGACGCAGCGCTGGGGCGACCAGGAGCCCTCCAGGACCTCCGTGGCTCCGCCGCGGGCCAGGTAGCGGCCGCCGTGGGCCGCGATGGTCGCCGGCACCTGCTGCCGGTACGCCTCGAACGACGGACGATCGAGCACCTCGATGTCGGCGATCACGTAGACGGCCATGGCGCCTCCTTGGCGAACGCTCGGGGACGACGCGGCGGCCGCGCCGCTCGCATGCCGCCCCCGGCAGACGCCACGATACGCAACGGGCGGCGCCGACGTCCCAGCGCGCGCGGCGCTACAACCCGAGAAACCGCTCCAGCCGCGCCTCTTCCTCCTGCAGCGCGGTCCCGAAGGCAGCGTCGGTCGGGGCGCGCCCGCTCACGTACCCCGACTGCACCTCCAGGCGCCCGCCGCGCACGGCGGCGTTGGCCCAGCCGATCACCTGGCCGCGCCACAGCATCGGCAGCGCGTAGTAGCCACGAAGGCGTTTCGGCGCCGGCGTGTAGGCCTCGAAGCGGTAGGCCCAGCCCCAGAAACGCTCGAAGCGCTCGCGATCCCAGACGACCGGGTCGAACGGGGC
>Ga0209498_1002578_pt1 | contig 10896 bp, 10 predicted proteins | sample WalLakDeSediment_FD_184131 | JGI IMG/M metagenome (GOLD analysis project Ga0209498, IMG submission 184131) | Lake sediment microbial communities from Walker lake, Nevada to study Microbial Dark Matter (Phase II) - Walker Lake 11/02/13 Deep... | ecosystem: Environmental > Aquatic > Freshwater >...
CGATGTTCGTGGTGGGCCTGCTGTTCGACACCGTGGGCACCGGCATGATGTTCGACCTTGCAGGCGGCCTGACCTACGACCTGCACGGCCTGTCGGGGCTGATGGCGATCGTGTTGATGTTCGTGCATGCGGCCTGGGCCGCCGTCGTGCTGTGGCGGCGCGACGAGGCGTGGCTCACGCGCTTCCACCGCTTCAGCGTGGTCGTGTGGCTGATCTGGCTGGTGCCGTACTTCAGCCCGATGTTCTTCGCGCTGGCGTGACGCTACGAGCCTCACCGCCGACGGCGCCTGTGACGACCGCGCCGTGGGCATGGCAGTCCGTCCTGCCGCGGCCGTTCGTCTTCTGCCGGATCCCGACTTCCGGTCGCGATCTCAGCACGACGCGGTTGCGGCCCCCTGTCGGCGCTCGGCTACTCGAGGGAGACGGTCAGCAACTCGCGCTGGACGATGTAGGCGACGTTCGGGTTGCGGGCGATCGCCGCGACGGCCGTCGGCGAGAGCGTCGCCGAGAAGCCGAGCACCGTGTGGGCGTAGAAGCCGTGGGCGGTGCCGCCGTGGCGGCGCAACAGCACGCTGGCGAGGCGCCTCGGTTCACGCACGTCGTCGTGGAACACCACGACGTAGTGGTCCGCGGTCGGCGTGCCGGTGGTTACCCTGGGCACGGCCGCCGTCGGGCCCAACTCCGGGCCGAGGGACGTGAGCGACGGGTCGCTGCAGCCGACCATGGCGATCGAGGCGAGCAGCGCGGCGGCGAACCAAGTCAGGAACCTCCGCATGATCGTCCTCCCCGCGTCGCCGCGGCGAATCGGGCGGGGGTCGGATGCGGGGGTGGGCCGGTCCGGCGTCGGCGGCGCTCGATTCCATGATGCGCCTTCGCTGACCGCTTGTACAGCGGCCGGCGGCACGCGCCCGTGCCTCCGGCCTGCCGTTCGTCGTGAGGCGGGCAGCGCTACGGGACCGTCGTCATGGGGTTGCTCGGGCTCGCCACCCAGTCCATCAGCGAGCTCGCGTAGAGCGCGACGTCGTCGAACCCCATCAGGTAGAGCACGAACGTGCCGTGGGCGCCGTAGAAGCCGCCGCCGCCGTACGTCAGCGTGCGGCGCGTGGGGTCGAGGTCGAGCCGGGCCAGCATGCGCGACAGCGTCGCGGGGGGCAGCACGGTCATCGTCACGGGGTTGATGGTGTCGGGCGTCGGGAGGCTGAGCGCTGTCGTGATGTGCCCGGGCCGTTCGTACAGGGCGGCGTCACCGCGGTGGATGGGCAGCGGCAGCGTGTCGAGGATGACGACGTAGGGATCGTCGATCGCGGCCCTGACCTCGGTGGCCCTCGCCAACCAACGGGGGTCCGTGTTCGGCGCGAAGGTGGTGGGCGTGACGGTCGGGGTGGTCGTCTCGAGGGGCAGCCCGGCCAGGATCCACTGGCGCAGACCGCCGTTCAGCATCATGGCGCGGTCGTGCCCGTGAAGCTTCAGGGCCCACCACAGGCGCGCGCCCCACGCGCCGCCGTCGGTGTCGTAGATGACCACCGTCGTGTCGTTGCCGATGCCGAGCTCGCCCATCGCTTCCGCGAACGCACTCGCGGGCTGGATCGGCACGCCGAAGAACATGTCGGCGAACACGGCCCCCGGGATGTGCGCGGTCTCGTAGAGGGCCCATTCGAAGGGGACGCGGGCGTCGACCACGCGCACCGTTGGGTCGCCGATGTGCTCGACCAGCCATGCGACGTCGACGAGGATCTCGGGCCGGGCGTAGGTCTCGCGGTACGGGAAGCTGCTGGCGGGGGGCACCGCCCGGGCACCGAATAGGAGCAGGCAACAGCAGATGGCCAACCAGGTGTTCACGGGGTGCGGCAACCGGATGGAGCGAAGGATCAGATCCATGGCCTCGGCTCCTTGGGGGCTCACGCCAACTTCGCGGCGTGGCGCGGCCCGGCCTTCCTTCTGGTAGGGCGGCCCGGGAGCCGCCCGGCCTGGGTCACGAAGGTCGTTGGGGATCACCGCCTTGGTGCCATCACAGTATACGCGGTTGCCGTCGGAGATACGTCGGCCGTCGAAGCACCGTCGACGGGTGATCCGGCGTGCGATGGCAACAGCAGGCTCGGTCACCGGTGATCAACGGGCGGCCATCGGGTCAGCGAGCAGCGCAGCCTCGCCGCCCGCGTCCCCGCCGAGCCCGTCCTCCAGCCGCCGCACGCGCCGCGACGACACCGCCAGGATGGTCGCCAGGACGAGGGCCACGCCCGCCAACGACATCAGGAGGGCGGCGCCGCGCCCCTCGCCGGTCCCGATCCATGCCCCCAGCCACGGTGCCCAGGCGCCGTCGGCGGCCATGGCGGGCTCGAACACCTGCGCGGCCAGGCTGCCCGCGATCACGACGCCGGCGGCCTGCGCGGTCTGCGCGAGTACGATGCGGAACGCGAACACGCGACCCAGCACTGCGGGCGCCGCGTGCTGCTGGAAGACCACCCGGTTCAGCGCCAGCATCGTCGCTTGGGAGCCGCCCAACACGACGAGGAACACGCCGATCCAGACGACGTCTGGGCGCAACCCGGCGAGCGCCGTGGCGCCGCCGGACACCAGCGTGGCGACCAGGATCGCCGGCACCCGCCGCGCCGGGCCGCCCCAGGCGCCGATCGCGACGGCGCCCGCCACGCTGCCGATCCCGAACGCGGCGTACATGAGCCCCATCGTCGCCTCGTCGGCGAGCCCGAGCACCACCGGGCCCGACAGCGCGTAGGTGAACCCGCCAGCGAACAGCGCGGCCGCCATGAAGGCCGACAGGAACAGGAACGCCGGGCGTTCGACGACGTAGCGCAGGCCGAAAACGAAGTCGCGCCACACGCCCGCGAAGCCCGCGGCCATCTCGGGCTCGTCGTCCGCCCGGGTGGGGTTGGGGATGCGCACCAGCGCCAACGCGAGGAGCGCCAGCACGACGCTGGCGAGGTCGAGGGCGAAGATGCCGCCGAGCCCGACGGTGACCAGCAGGGCGCCGGCGATCGGTGGGCCCACCACCAGGCCGAGCGATTGGATCAGCTGGCTGAACCCCGACGCCTGGCCGAGGCGCTCGGTGGGGACGAGCATGCGCACCGAGGCGTCGTACGCCGGCAGCACGAACGCGTTCGCCAGGCCGTTCGCCACCAGCGCGAGGTAGATGTGCCACAGGGCGAGACCGCCCTGCCACCACAGCAGCAGCAGGACGAGCGTCGGCAACCGCGCGACCAGGCTGCTCGCCATGAGCACGCGCCGGCGGTCGAGGCGGTCCACCAGCGGCCCCGCGACCAGCGAGCCGATCGAGAGCGGGAGGATGCCGAAGAAGAGCAGCAGGGCGAACGCCTGCGCGTCGCGGGTCTCCTGGTACACCCACACGCTGAGGCCGAAGCGGGTGAGGCCGGAGGCGGTGAACGACGCCACCAGGCCGGCCCAGGTGAGCCAGAACGCGGACATCCCGGTGAAGCGGTGCTGGATCAAGGCCGCGGCTTACGCGACGGCACCCGGGGGGAGGATGGCTGCATCTGGCCGCACGATACGGCGGTTCTCCGCGGGCGGGATAGGGCCATGACGGCGTGGGGTGGGGGCCCGCCAAGGGGTTACATTGAGGGCCTCGTGGGACGGTTGCGATCTGGTGGCGGACGGCGCCGAACGGTCCGGGTGGATCGTCGGGTGACCCGATGAGCCGACGGGATCGGCGCTTCGGGCGGGGTGCACGGCGCGTCGCGGCATGGAGCCTGGCGGTGTGCTGCCTGCTGCCGCTCATCGTCGGCTTCACCGCCGCGGGGATCGCCCTGGACGCGCACCTGCCGGAAATCACGGTGGTTCAGGCGTTACTTGGCTTGCCGCTCATGGGCGTCGCCATCGCCCTGCTGCTGTTCGCCGGCGCCGCCTTGTGGCTCATGTTCGCCCGCTTCTGGGTACCGCGGGACGTCGCCGCCGGCTTCTTCCTCGTGGGCGGCGTCGGTTGGTTGAGCGCCATCAGCCGCTGGCTGTTCGAGGGTGCGTACGGTCGGTAGCGCTCGCGTTGGCGGTTGAGCCGCGGCGGGTCACGGCTGCCACGTGCCCCACACCGGTCGTGGGCGGGTCCGGGCCGACGGGCCGTTGAGCGTCTTCTGACGCAGGTTCCTCCCGAGCACCCTAGGTGCTGGTGGTCCCCGATGCACGCCACCCTCCGCGGAGCCACCGGCGTTCCGGCGCTCGGGGCTCGGGCGCAAGTACGATCTGCCTTCACGGCATCATCATGTAGATGATCCTGCCGCCGCTGGCACTGATGCTGAGGCGGGCGCCGTCGCGCCGGAGGATCAGCATCGTGGCGCCGCGTTCGCCGATCTCCCAGCCGGGCCGGGTCGCCGGGTCGTCGTAGAAGTCGAGCGCCGATGCGTCCGTGACCCTGCCGCCGAACACCCATACCGGCACCGGACCCTGGCCGGCCGTGATGCCGATGGCGTACTCGATGGCGGGCAGGGGCACGATGTCGTACGCCTGCAGTCGACGGGTGGCACCCGCCTGCTGGACGAGGACGAACGCGACGAAAGGAATCAGCATGAACGCGAGCACGAGGAAACCCGCCTGCGCGCGCGAGGCGTAGCCGCGGTCGCGGTGGAGGAAGCCGAAGTAGAAGAAGGTCGCCGCCAGGGCGATGAAGGCGAGCAGCAGACCGATCAGCGTGGGTTGCATGGGCTCTCCTCCCGAACGGCGCCCGAGGGGGTGGGCTCACCATAGCGGAGACCTGCCCGAGCCACACGTGAGAAGCCCGCCCTCGGGTGACGGGGGCGGGCGTTCCACACGCGGTTCCGTGCACGTGCTTGCTCGTGGTGGAGCTGAGGGGATTCGAACCCCTGACCTCCTGAGTGCGATTCAGGCGCGCTCCCAGCTGCGCCACAGCCCCAAGCGCTCACAAGTGTACGGGGGGGCCGGTTGGGTGTCAAACGGTAGCGGATACCGGCGTCGCGGGGGCGAGCAGCGCGGCGAGTTCGGACCGCTGAGCACGCACCGCCCGGACGCCCGCGGCGACGCAGGTGCGCTGGTGGTTGAAGTCGATGGTGGCGACGGGGAAGGGCAGGCGGATGTGGATCTCGAGGTCGGCCTGGGCGAAGCGCGCCAACGCGTGGTGCTGGACGCTGACGTCCATGGCCCGCAAGACCGCCTGGAGGCCATTGCGGGGCGCCGGCGAGGGGACACCAGCGCTCGGGTTGACGGCGATTACCAAGGCGCCACCGCCGAGCGCACGGGCGACGTCGATGGGCGCGACGTCGGCGTAGCAGCCGTCGGCCAAGAGGGCGCCGTCATGGGCGACGGGCGGCAGGATGCCCGCGAGCGCGGAGCTCGCGTAGGCGGCTTCGGCGGCGCGCCCGCTGGTGAGCACGGCGCGGCGGCCGGAGGTGAGGTCGGTCGCGACCGCGGCGAACGGGATGCGGGCGTCCTCGATACGCTTGCCGAGCGTCAGCGTCTCGAGCAGGGCCTCGATGGCGGGTCGGGCGGGCGTGAGCGCGCCCCAGCGCAGGACCAAGTGCCGGAGCGCCCGCCCAGACGCGAGAATTGCGCGCAGGCGGGTGGCCCGCTGCTCGCCGGTCTCGGGCGCCAGGCCGGGGATGGAAGCAACGTTGGCGGCCACCAGCGCGCGGTACCAGTCGGGGTTGAGGGCGTACGTGGCGCCCACGATGGCGCCCATCGACACGCCGACGACTGCGGCGGGGACGAGCCCCTCGTGCTCCAGCGCCCGTAGCACGCCGGCGTGCGCCAGGCCGCGGGCGCCGCCGCCGGCGAGGACGAGGGCGAAGGGCAGATGGGCCGTCGCGGCGACCTGCCTGGGCTGCGGGGCGGTCCCCGCGCGGTGCGCCTCGGAGGGCGTGGCCATGCTCCAGGTTATGCGGTGGAGCGTGGTGTGTGTGACTGCGCGTAGCTCCCGTCGGCGAGTCAAGCGCTCGCGGAGGCCTATAGTGAGGGCACGTTGAGTTCGCCGATTGGGTGCGCGCTGCGCCCCATTTCCCCATCCTGCGTCGTGCCGGGAAGGGAGGTGAGACGGCTAACGATGGATCGACCCCGGGCGCGGGCATGCGCCACGGGCCTCCGCCCCTCAGAGCGTTCGTCTCCAAGGAGCGACCATGCGAAACCGACTGCTCCTCACGCTCGCCTTTCTCGCTGCCCTCGGTGGCGCGGCGTTCGTGGAAGCGAGCGGCCACGAGAAGGTCATCGTGGCCCACCGCGGCGCCTCGGCCTACCTGCCCGAGCACACCATTGCCAGCTACGCCATGGCGTACGGCATGGGCGCGGACTTCATCGAGCCCGATCTCATGCTCACCAAGGACGGCGTGCCCATCGCGTTGCACGACCGCACGCTGGAGTCGACGACCGACGTGGCCGACGTGTTCCCGGGGCGCGCCCGCGACGACGGCCGCTTCTACGCGATCGACTTCACGTTGCAGGAGATCAAGCAACTCGCGGTGCTCGAACGGTTCAACCGCGACACGGGCGTTCCCACCTTCCCCGCCCGGTTCCCGAGCGCACGCGATGGCGCGCTCGTCCTCCGGGTCCCGACCCTCGCCGAGGTCATCGAGCTGGTGCAGGGGCTGAACGCCTCCACCGGCCGGAGCGTCGGCATCTACCCCGAGACGAAGTCCTCGGTGTGGCACCAGGAGCAGGGGTACGACTTCGAGCGAATCGTGATGGAGGTCCTGGCCGCGTACGGGTACACCACGAAGGGCGACCTCGTGATCGTGCAGTCCTTCGAGCTCGACAGCCTGCTGCGCCTGCGCGAGCTCGGTAGCGAGCTCTTCCTGGTGCAGTTGATCAGCGGGAGCGACGCGTACGCCCCGATGGTGACGGCCGAGGGGTTGGACTACGTCGCGACCTACGCCGACGGCATCGGCCCGTCCATGACGCGGATCATCGACGGCGACGGCAACTGGGTGAACGACAACTTCCTGGTGCGCGAGGCGCAGGCCCGTGGCCTCGAGGTGCACCCCTACACGATGCGCGCCGACGTGCTGCCGGGCTACGTCGACAGCTTCGAGGAGCTCCTCGAGCTGTTCCTCTTCGAGGCGGGCGTCGACGGCGTCTTCACCGACCACCCCGACCTCGCCGTGCGCTTCCTGCGCGAGCGCGAGTGACGCATCGAGGCGATCCAGCGCGGCGACCCCGCGGTTCATCCTGGACGGCACGCGAGAAGGCGAGGTGATACGGAGACGAACTAGGTAGACCGGGCGTGCGATCGAGCCCGGGACTTCCGCAGCGGGCGCCGGAGAAAAGAGCACCGATGCGTTCATTACGGTTCAGCCTGATGACGCTGTTGGTGGCCACGCTGACCCTGGGCGGGACCGCCGCCGCGCAGAGGGTCGTCGTTGACTTCTGGCACGGCATGACGGGCTCACGGCTTGCGGTCCTCGAGCAGGTCGTCGCCGGCTTCAACGCGCTCGATCCGAACATGCAGCTCAACCCCGTCTTGATGGGCACCTACGAGGAAGGCCTCGCCCGCTTCCTCGGCGCGTACCCCGTCGGCCAGGAGCCCCCGCTCATCCAGATCTACGAGGTCGGCACGCAGGCCATGCACGACAGCGGGATGATCATCCCGGCGTACCAGATCCCCGGGATGTTGGGCGAGGAGTGGGACTTCGGCCAGTACGTGGGGCCCATCGTGCTGTACTACTCGCGCGACGGCAATCTGTGGTCGTGGCCGTTCGCGTCGTCGACGTCGATGCTGTATTACAACGCCGACCACTTCCGCGCGGCCGGCCTCGACCCGAACAAGCCGCCCACCACCTGGGACGAGGTCCACGAGTACGGACTGAAGCTCCAGGAGGCCGGCGTGGTGCGTGACGTCATTGGCTTCGGGTGGCCGGACTGGCAGTTCGAGCAGCAGCTCGCCTTGCACGACCAGCCCTACGTCGACAACGACAACGGGCGTGGCGACCTCGCCACCGAGGTGATGTGGCCGAGCGAGTTCACCGAGACGCTGTTCGCCAAGTGGAGCGCGATGGCGGCCGACGGCGTGTGGCTCTACGCCGGCACCGAGTACTCCCCGAACTCGGGCTTCACCTCCGGCACACTCACCATGATGCTGCAGTCGACCTCGTCGCTGGACGGCATCATGCGGACGGTCGGCGACAGCTTCGAGGTGCGGACGGCGTTCATCCCGCGCTTCGCCGAGTTCCCGCGCGGCAACTCGATCATCGGCGGCAACAGCCTCTACGTGTCGAACAAGGCGAGCGAGGCCGAGCTGCGCGTGATCTTCGAGTTCTTCAAGTACATCGCGCAGCCCGAGGTCGACGTGTTCTGGCACAAGAACACCGGCTACTTCCCGTCGACGAACGCGGCCCTGAAGCAGCTGATGGACGAGGGCTGGTTCCAGGAGAGCCCCAACCACCTCACCGCCTTCCTGCAGATCCTCTCCGGGCGCACCGACAACGGCAACGTCATCGGCAGCCGGATCGGCCCCTTCGTGGACGCGCGCGACCACATCCGCATCGCGATGCAGGACGCCGCCCGCGGCGACGCGCCCGCCGCCGCGCTCGGACGCGCGGCAACGCGCATCAACGTCCTCCTGCGCGAGTACCTGGAGTTCAGGCAGTAAGCACCCAGACGCACACCCTGGGGCGGGCGCCGGCCCGCCCCACGGGCCCCACGCGGTGGGCGGCCACTTCGACAGCGTGCCCGGGTCACGCGCCCGGGTGACGGCGGGTGAGGGGCGATGAACAGGTTCCCCGGTCACAGCATCCTTCCCTACGCGCTGATCTTCCCGACGGTGACGGTCATCGCCGTCTTCCTCATCGTGCCGTTCGTCCAGGCGATCCACATGGCGTTCTTCCGCATCTCGCCCTTCGGACGGGTGCGTGTCTACACGGGCCTGCGCAATTTCGAGGAGCTGCTGCGCTCGCCCGAGTATCTTCAGAGCTTCCTCAACACCATGCTGTTCTGCGCGATCGTCATCGGCGTCGGGCTGGGGGTCTCGCTCTTCATCGCCGTGCTCGCCACCCAGAAGATCCGCGGGGCCGCCTTCTACCAGGTCGCGTTCATCTGGACGTACGCGATGTCGCCGGCGATCGCGGGGGTCATCTGGGCGCTGATGTTCGACCCGTCGGTCGGCATCTTCACCGCCCTGCTCGAGACCATCACCGGCTTCCGCCTCAACTTCACCACCGATGCGGTTGGCGCGTTCCTGCTCGTGACGATCGCGTCGATCTGGATCATGCTCGGCTACAACATCTGCTTCTACATCGCCGGGTTGCAGAACGTGCCCCACGAGCTCAAGGAGGCGGCGCTGGTCGACGGCGCCGGCCCCTGGAAGGCGTTCTGGATCATCACCTTCCCCATGTTGAGCCCGACGACGGCGTTCCTCATCTTCGTGAACACGCTCTACGCCTTCTTCATGGTGTTCGGCATGCTCGACGTCGTGACCCAGGGCGGCCCCGGGCAGGCGACCGAGTTCCTGGTCTACAAGATCTACCGCGACGGCTTCGCCCGCCTGCGCGAGGGCCAGGCCGCCGCCCAATCCGTGTTCCTCTTCCTGATGGTCGCTTCGATCGCAGGCTTCCAGATCTGGGTGTCGACGAAGCGGGCGGTGTACAGCCGATGAGAGGGTCGAGCCGCCTGCGCAAACATCGGAGGACGCTTCTCAACCTCGCCACCCACCTCGTCCTGATCGGGACCCTGATCGCGGTCGCGTTCCCGGTGTACTACGCCATCGTGATGGGCACCCACACCCACCGGGACGCCTACGCGTTCCCGCCGATCCTCATGCCGGGCGACCAGCTGTGGGAGAACATGCAGGTCGCGTGGGCCCGGATCAACCTCGGGCGGCTGGCGTTCAACAGCCTGTTCATCTCCATCGCGGTGTCGGTCGGGAAGATCGTCCTGTCGATCATGGCCGCCTTTGCCTTCACCCACTTCAAGTTCCGCGGATCGTGGCTCCTGTTCCCGCTGACGATGATCACGCAGATGCTGCCCCTGCCTGTGCGGATCCTGCCGGCCTTCTACCTGATGGCGTCGTTCGGCTGGCTCAACACCTATTACGCCCTGACGATCCCCTACCTGGCGAGCACCACCGGCATCATTCTGTTCCGGCAGTTCTTCCTCACGGTGCCCGACGAGCTCTCCGACGCGGCGCGGGTCGACGGTGCGAAGCCCCTGCAGTACCTGTGGCACATCCTGATCCCGCTGTCGCTGACCAACATCGCGGCGCTGTTCGTGATCGAGTTCGTCTACATCTGGAACGAGTACCTCTGGCCGCTGGTCGTCACGACCCAGGCCGACATGCGCGTGGCCCAGATCGGTCTGCGGATGCTGTACACCTCCGAGCGGGCGGCAGCCGAATGGAACATCGTCATGGCCGGCCTCTTCATGATCATGTTGCCGCCGCTGGTCGTCCTGATCCTGCTGCGGCGTCAGTTCGCCCAAGGGATCGCCATGCAGTCGACCAAGTAGGCCGACGCGTGGCGGCGACCGCATCCGCTTCGCCCGACCGTTGATGTGGCTGCGGGCCGTGCCCGCCCGTGTACGATGAGCGGCGACGTGAACGGACGAGCCTGCGTTGTCGAGGTCGTGGAGCAGGTCGCCGATGCCGATGTCGCGATCGTCGCGGCGCGTGTCGGGGAGCGGCTGTCGATGCCAGCCGAACGCGTGCGGAAGCTGATCGAGGGTCGTACCGGCCCCATCACGCGGGCGCTGCGGGCCGACAAGGCGGACGCGATCGCGCAGACCTTCGAGGCGGCCGGCGTTCGGGTGGTGATCCGGCTCGCAGAACCCGAGGAACTCGAGGGCGTCGAGCTGGCGCACTCCGCCGGCGCCGAGCCAGCACCGGAGCCAGTGCCCGAGCCCGAGCTTGAACCCGACCCCGAGCCCGAGCCCGAACCCGAGCCCGAACCGGAGCCCGAACCGGGGCCCGAACCCGAGCCCGAACCCGAGCCGGAGCCT
>Ga0209498_1002580_pt1 | contig 10892 bp, 10 predicted proteins | sample WalLakDeSediment_FD_184131 | JGI IMG/M metagenome (GOLD analysis project Ga0209498, IMG submission 184131) | Lake sediment microbial communities from Walker lake, Nevada to study Microbial Dark Matter (Phase II) - Walker Lake 11/02/13 Deep... | ecosystem: Environmental > Aquatic > Freshwater >...
CTCCTCCTCCGTGATCTCCGCCTCTTCCCGCTCTTTGAGCCGTATGAACCGGAGGACCAGATCCGTGGACCTGCCCAGGATCTCCACCATGGGGGTGGCGAGAACCGACAGACGCATCATGGGCCCCGCGGCCCGGGCCGCCATCCTCTCCGGATCGTGGAGGGCGATCCGCTTGGGAACCAGCTCCCCCACCACCAGGGCCACGTAGGTGACGACCACCACGATCACGAGGATGGCCATCTCGTTGGCGAAGCGGGTTGGGATCCCGACGAAGACCAGGAGGGGCGCCAGGCTCCCGGCCAAACGGGTTCCACCGAAGGCTCCCGCCGCCACCGCCACTCCTGTGATCCCGATCTGGATCGTGGACAGGAATCGGTTGGGCGAGTTGGCCAGCTCCAGGGCCTTGGCGGAGGCCTTGTCCCCTTCCCTGGCCCGTTGGTGCAACCTGGCCTTTCGGGAGCTCACCACGGCGAATTCGGCACCCGCCAGCAGACCGTTGGCCACCACCAATACCAGGAGGATTGTCACCTCCAGCAACACTACCATGAGCGTAATCATGGAGGAATGATCCTGCCCGGAGGGCCCTGAAGGCAAGACCCGCCCTTACGGGAAGGTCCCCGGGAGGACATGTCTTCAAGGACGGGATGCCGTGTTGGTGCCTACGCGCCGATGTGGGCGGGAACGACCGCCTCCATCTGCAGGCCCTCCTCCAAGGCTCGCGTCGCCTGGCGGAGCTCGCGGAGGTGGATCACGCGGTTGAAATCCCGAAGAGGGGCGGGCGAGACGGGCGAAAGCCCGAAAGAGAGCGCAGGAGGAAGGCCACGCGGCCATCGGCTTCGGCCCAGGCCTGCTGGGGAAGATCCACCTCCAGGCGGTCGTTATCTGGGCGTTATCTCAGATAACGGGGGGGCCAGACCCCCCGCCGGTGGCCCCTGGAACGCCCGACCTCAACCCTCTCTCGGCCTCCCCGGGCCCCCGCCCTCTTCGCCCGAACCCCGTCGAGATCCGTCCAGCCGAGTCGAAGACGAGAATCCTCTGCTCGTAAGCCTCCACCACCACAAGTGATCCGTCGCGGAGGAGCACTGCCGCCCCCGGCTTATGAAGGAGGTTGGCGTCTGTCGTATGCTCACCTTCCGTTCCCCATAGGCGTTTGAGCGATGCCTCTGTAACTATCGTGGTGTCAAGGGGATCAGGGTGGAGATCGGGGGGCTGGGCCTGGCAGGAGAAGGTTGACGCGAGCAGAAAGAAGGACAGGGCACGTCGGAGGCAGAGAAGAGCCATCTTGGCCTGGGAGCCCCGCCCGGGGATCTGGTCTTCGCTGGGGGAAGGGCTCACATCACTAGTGGGCGCGATGAGCATTCCTTGATTCTATGGGTTCCGGAGAACTGGTGCCAGACTTTCCCGAACACGAGCCCTCCTCCCGAGAGTCTTCCAACAAGGACAGCGGTGGGAGGGGATGCGAGCCGTTGGGGGCGAGGGCGCCAGGGCCAGGAAGACCGGAGGATCAGGAAAACAGCAGCCTCCGGAGCCGAACGGGGGCCCCGTCTCAATCCGGCACGGGCGAAGGCAACGTCGACCGGCCCACGAAATTGCCGTCAACGCATCAAATCCCCCTCCGAATTTCACGCTTGGTCACTTCGGGGCAATTATTGCCAAGAACATAGCAACGGTCGGAGGCGAGGCGTGACGTTTGAGACGATATCCACAATAATTGCCATCAACTGCTCAACCACCCTCTTGCAGGGGGTCGATTGATAGGTTTTCGGCAGGGGATCCGCGCTTTCCAGCGGTCCCACGCCGACACCCGTCCATCCAGCGGCTCACCTTTCTCGTTCGTGGAGAACGTTGACGGCAGGAGCCGTTCTTCCAGCGGTCCCACGCCGACACCCGTCCATCCAGCGGCTCACCTCCCTGTCCGGGCCAGGGATGCAAGCGCACGGTTCCCTCCTGGGACTGGATGTGTGTTGGCACTCACATCCTGCCTACCGGAGAGCCGGTAGGTCCAGGAGGGGGCCTGCATGAGTATCAAGTGAAGATCAGGGAAAACAGCAGCCTCCGGAGCCGAACGGGGGCCCCGTCTCAATCCGGCACCGGCGAAGGCAACGCCGACCAGCCAGAGATTTTCCTTTCCCCGGACCGGAACAATTTTTATCCTTGGCCGTAGGATGCAGGAACCTATTCTTGGCCGGAGGATCAGGAACCTATCCTTGGCCGGAGGATCAGGAACCTTTTTCTCCCACGATCTCGAGATATCCCTATGAGCCGAATGCCCCGACTCCACCCGTGGCCATTGGTCCTCGCCCTCCTTTTCGCCGGGATGGGCACTCCAGGTGCAGCACAGGAACTGGTCTTTCCCTCCAGGGAGGCGGTGGAGGCGGCCCGCTCCGCACCCCTCTTCTCATCCAACGAGATGGTGGAGATCACCATCGAGGCGGACTTCAACGCCCTCCGGAGACAGGACCGGGTCAGGGGCTCTGACCAGCGTCCGGCGCTCCTCCGCTGGTCAGAGCCGGACGGAGCCGAAGGGTCCCTGGAAATCCAGATCCGGACCCGAGGTAACTTTCGCCTCATGACGAGAAACTGCGACTTCCCTCCACTTCGGCTCAACATCAGGACGCGAGAGGCCGCCGGCACCGTATTCGAGGGTCAGGACAAGCTCAAGATGGTGAGCGTGTGCAGGCTGAGGCAGAGCTACTGGGAGCAGTACGTCCTCCGGGAGTACCTGGCCTACCGGACCCTCAACCTCCTGACGGACCAGAGCTACCGGGTGCGCCTGGCCCGGGTCACCTACGTGGACACCTCGGGACGGGACGAGTCCTTCACTCGGTACGCCTTCCTCATCGAGGACGACGAAGAGATGGCTGCCCGGCACGGAGCCAGGAGTATCGAGCTCGCGTCTGGGGGTCAGATCCACCCGGCCCTCCTCGAGCCGCACCACGCCGTATTGGTGGACGTGTTCCAGTACCTCATCGGGAACACGGACTGGTCCGGCGCGCAGATGCACAACATGACGCCCATACATCCACCCGACGTAAGCTACCTCACGGTCCCCTACGACTTCGACTTCGCCGGTGTCGTGAACGCCCGGTATGCTGTCCCGGACAGCACCCTGAGCATCAGCCGGGTGACGCAGCGCCTGTTCCGGGGTTTCTGTCCCGAGGACGTGCAGCGATCCAGGGAGATCTATGACCCGGTCTTCGATCTCTTTCGGGAGAAGAAGGACGAGATCTACGCGCTCTGGACCTCCCATGAAGGACTGGAATCGGGATCCGTCAGAGAGGTCACGAGGTTCTTCGACGACTTCTACCGAACCCTGGCGGACCCCCGCAGGATCGAGTCCCAGATCATGAGGAACTGCCGGAGGATCGCAAGGGATTAGCTCGGACTCGCCCGAACTGGAGACAAGTACTTGCACCGGCGGTTCGCTTCGTCTCATCTTGAAGTGAGGCTCGGGCCCCCGGGTCTCCTCCGCGAGCCCTTGCTCGGAGGTCCATGTGCCAGTCGACAACGAACGCAGGGAGCGCCTCCGCTTCGATGACTTCCGTTTGGATCGTTTCCCCAACGGCCGATGCAAGGCTCGGGTAGGGCTGCAGTGGACCAAGGGACGAAGCTTCACGGGAGAGGCTGAGGGCACCCAGACCAAGCAGGGGGAGCTTCAGGCGGCGGCCCAAGCCGCCCTCGCCGCCGCCAGCGAGTCGGTGCGGGGAGAGGTGGCTCTGGAGCTCAGGGGAATCAAGGCGGTCAGGGCCTTCGACGCGTGGGTGGTGGTGGCGTCGGTATCGGCCCGGGTCGACAAGCTGGACATCCGCCTCCTGGGGGCTTTCCCCGTCCCGGGACCCGACATCTCCCGGGGAGCAGTCCTGGCCGTCCTGGACGCCACCAACCGGGTGCTCCAGCGGTATCTGGTGGAATAGGGACGGCTATCCTCCCGCATCCTCGGGGCCCTTCCGGTGAGCGCGTCCCGAAACCTCCCCCTCAGGCGGCGGACACCTGGTCCATGGCCCGGGCCAGGCTCGTCACGGCTCGAGCGATCCCTTCATCGCCCACGTTCAGGTGGGTCACGGCCCTGAGGCGCCGAGGCCCGAACTGCACCATCCCAACGCCCTCCAGGGCCAAGTGGGCCAGCACTTCCTTCGGAGGAACCCCGTCGGTAAGGATGTCCACCATGACGATGTTGGTCTCCGGCGCCTGAACCCGCAGGCCCGGAATGGCCGCCGCCCCCTGAGCCAATTCCCTGGCTCGGACATGATCCTCCGCCAACCGGTCCCGGTGGAAGTCCAGGGCGTACAGCCCTGCCGCCGCCAGGATCCCGGACTGCCGCATCCCCCCTCCAAGGCGCCTACGGATGCGCCAGGCTCGGTCCATGGCCTCCGCCGTGCCGGCCAGGAGGGAGCCCACAGGGGCGCCGAGCCCTTTGGAGAGACACACCATGACCGTGTCGGCCAAAGCGCCGTACCGGGACGGGTCGATCCCCGTCTCCACACAGGCGTGCCAAAGCCTGGCACCGTCCAGGTGCACCGGAATGCCGGCGCCCAGGGCCACGTCCCTGATCTCCGCGATCGTGTCAAAGGGCAGGATCCTGCCACCCGCCGAGTTGTGGGTGTTCTCCAGGGCCACGAGGCAGGTGGGATGAACATAGGGGGAACGAGGCCGGATGGATTCCTGGACCAGATGGGCGGTCAGGAGCCCGTCTTCCGTGGGAACCGGCCGAAGTTGAAGACCGCTCAGGGCAGCCCCGGCGCCCTCCTCGTAGTTGAAGATGTGGGCCCCGGCTTCCAGGATCACCTCCGATCCAGGCCGGCCGTGCAGGGCCAGGGCGGTCTGGTTGGCCTGGATTCCGCTGGGAAAGAAGAGGGCTCTCTCCTTGCCCAGGAGCTCCGCCACCCTCTCCTCCAGTGTCCGGGTGGTGGGATCGCCGTCCAGGACGTCGTCACCCACCTCCGCCTGGAACATGGCCTCCCTCATCCCCGGCGTGGGGCGGGTGACCGTGTCGCTCCGAAGATCGACGGGAAAAACTTCACCCATCTTTCAGTACCTTTTCCAGCCGGGCCAGGCGCCGGACGATGGAGACGATCCACCCGGCAATGAGGAGCCAGGCGATGGCGTAGGCGGCGAACATGTGGTTGTACCCCCGAAGATTCTGGCTGGCCAGGACCTGGGGGTCCGGCAGACCTTCCTGCAGGGCTATGGCCGTCTCGGGCAAGAGTGCTATCAGCAGCAGCGCGGACAGGAGATGCACGGCGGAGATTCTCACGATGACACTCCTTGAAGCTGGGGATCCCCGCCGCCGGCCATTTCCCGATGCAGGGAAGCCTGCCTCATCCGTTCAAGGCCGTAGCGGAAAAGGAAAAAGGAGAGGAAGAAGAGGGTGAAAGCCCCCAGGCCTGTGAAGAGCGTGGTGAGCATGTCCCCGGGCAGGCTGGGACCTTCGGGCTTCAGGACCACGGGGCCCGGGTGAAGGGAACGAAAGAATTGGACGGACAGGTGGATGAGGGGGATGTTCAGGACTCCCACGATTCCCACCACGGCGGCGAACCTCCTGCCTCGCTGAGGGTTCTCGGTGGAGGCCCTCACCAGGAAATACCCCAGGTAGATGAACCAGAGGAGCAGCGTGAGGGTGAGACGGGGCTCCCAGGTCCACCAGGTCCCCCATGCCACCCGGGCCCAAAGGGGACCGGTGAGGATCACGATGGTGGTGAAGAGCATGCCTCCCTCGGCGGCCGAAACCGCCGCCATGTCGAGGCGTTCGTCCTTCAGCCAGAGGTACATGGCGCTGCAGAGGGCCACGATGCCGAAGGCCAGGAAGGCCACCCAGGCCGCCGGCACGTGGATGTAGAAGATGCGCTGCACCACGCCCATGGTCCTCTCGGTGGGCACCCAGAAGAAGACCTGCCAATGCAGCAACAGCACCAGAGCCAGGCCAAGGAAGCCCAAGACGGCCCCTGACCAGCGGATCTTTGCACTCATCAATCCTCCACGACGTAGCGAAAAAGCCCTGCTCCCGCCGCCAGTGACACCACGGCGAAGGCGCCGAGCATGCGAAGGTTCCCGTCCACCTCGGAAACGGGCAGACCCGCCATGAGACTGCTGGTGGCCGTGACCCCGAAGATCACGACGGGAATGAGAAGCGGGAACATCAGGATGGGCAGAAGCGTCTCGCCCATGCTGGTACGGACCGAGATGGCGCTGAACAGCGTTCCGATGGCCACGAACCCCACGATCCCCAGGAGGATCACCCCCGCCAGCGCCCCGGGGTGCTCCCCGAACCGAAGCCCGAAGAAGAGGGCGAAGACTCCGAAGACCATGAGGGTCACGACGGTCAGGAGGAAGAAATTGGCCAGGACCTTCCCCAGATAGAGAGCGTCCCGTGGAATGGGGCTCAGGAGCACCCCCTGAAAGGCACCCTCCTCCTCTTCCAGGTGGAAGGTCCGGCCCAGGCCCAGCATACCTCCAAAGACGATGGTCATCCAGATGAGTCCCGACGCGATGGCCTGAGGCTCCACCACCGTAGGGTCGATGGCATAGTTGAAGAGGACACCCACCAATACGGTGAACCCCCCCATGGCGGCCACCCTCTCCCGGGTGCGGAGCTCCACGACCAGATCCTTCCACACGACGGCCCCCACCTGCCGGAGGTAGCCCATCAGCCCACCTCCTCCACCTTCGCCCGGTAGAACTGCTCGAAGGTGTCGGCGTCCACCTCCCACCGATCACCCAGGAAGATGAACCTCCCTCTGGCCTGGATGGCCACCCGATCCGCCAGTTCCAATCCCTGGGAGATGTTGTGGGTCACGAGGATGACCGTCCGGCGCCCATCCTTCAGGGAGGCCAGTACCTCCCGCAGAACCGCCGCTGCGTGGGCATCCAACCCCGTATAGGGCTCGTCCAGCAGGACGAGCTCCGGATCGTGCAGAAGCGTACGGGCCAGGGCAAGGCGCTGTCGCATCCCCCGGGAAAGCGTCCGGGCGCGGCTTTTCGATCTCCGCAGGAGGCCCACCTGCTCCAAGCGCTCGGGGACCCTCCGGGAAAGATCCGGGAGTTCGAAGAGCTGCCCGTAGAAGCGGAGGTTCTCTTCCAGGGTGAGGTGCCCGTAGAGGAAGGACTGGTGGGAGAGTACACCCACGCGGCGATGCCACTCCGGATCCCCGGATCGCAGCGGAGTCCCTCTGAGGAACACCTCACCTTCCGAGGGCTTGAGCCCCCCGGAAAGGACGTTGAGGAGCGTGGTCTTGCCGGCGCCGTTGGGACCGAAGACCGTCATGAGCTGTCCCGCACCCAGCGAGAACCCAACCCGGTCCACGGCTCGGATGGGTCCGAACTCCCGTACCAAGCCTCTGGCGGACAGGACGTCCTCCACAGGGGAAGCGGGACCGGGGAGGCAGCTTTCGGGTGGAGCGGAGGGGGGAGTCTCCACGGGATCCAGGGTCCCGTCCTAGGAGGCTGGGGAGATTCGAGGCGACTGGAGCGGGGAACCGCACTCGGAACAGAATCGGCTCTCGACGCCGTTGGGATAGCCGCACTCGGAGCAGAAGACGCCTCCCTTGAGGCGGGCTCTCACACCGGCGATCTCCTCCTCAAGGTCGGCGTCCCCGGACAGTTCGGCGGATCCTCCGGCCAGCGTGGCCTCCGCCTCCTCCGCCCGAATGGCCGCAAGAGCCTCGGCGGAGACCACCTTGCGCAGGGCATGGTAGTCCTCTTCGCTGAGCTTGCCCATGGCGAACTCGTACTCGGCGTCTCTCAACTGGAGGAGGGAGACCCGCTTCCGGAACTGGGCATCCGACGGGTCCTCGCCCGCGCTCTCCAGGGGAGCCTCCGTCCCGGAGATGATGGGATGGAGGATCAGGAACATGGCGAACCCCACCAGCAGCAAGGCTCCGAACGTCACCACGACAGTCCTCCAGCAGGATGATTTCGCTTAGCCGACAACTCCCACCGCCTCATGCCGACGCGGCACCGGCCAGGGCCTCAGGGGACTCCTCTTCCACCGCCAATACCCTCCTGCGCCGCACCACCTCCGCTGCGGGCCACAGGGCGATGAGGGAGCCGATGGTGATGATGACGCCCCCATACCAGATCCACGGTACCAGAGGGTTCACCATGACCTGCACCACGATGCGCTGGGCGTCGGGGTCATTCGCCACGATCCCATCGAAGTCCTCAACGTCGGCCAGAATCACGTAGAGATCCTCCATCGGAGTTGAGCGGATCCCAACCTCCGTAACCATCTGGCGGTTCACCCTGTAGAACCGGCGTTCCGTGCTCATGGACCCCACGGGAGAACCGTTGCGCTCCACCGTCATGAGGGCCACCCACCGGTCGAAGTTCTGCTCTCGGGAGGATGAGATCCCCTCGTAGATCAGCGTGTAGACGTGCCCGAAGGGTGAGGCCACAGAGACCGTCTCGCCAGGGTTCAGGGCCTTACGGACTTCCACCTCGAAAGCCCGTCCGGCAAAGGCCGTGAAAATCAAGACGATTCCCACATGGACAATGTAGCCGCCCCACCGGCGACGGTTCCGGCCCACCAGGTGTATGAAGGCCGTAGCGTAACCCTCCCCCTCGATCCGGGCCCTGGCCTGAGTGCCTTTCCAGAACTCCACCGCCACGATGGCCAGGACGAAGGCCGAGAGCCCGAAGGTAGCCAGGACGTACCCGTCCCGGACGCCGAGGGAGATGAAGGCTATGGACACCGCTGCCCCCACCCCAAGGGGCATGGCGAAGTTCCGCGTCAGGTTACGCCCTGTGGCCCGCCGCCACGCGATGACCGGTCCGATACCGGTGAGAGCCAGCAGCACGAGTCCGATGGGGAGATTCACCCGATTGAAGAAGGGCGGCCCCACAGCGATGGACTGACCGGTAAAAGCCTCGCTCACCAGGGGGAACATGGTGCCCCACAGGATGGCGAAGGCAGCCCCCAGGAGGACCAGGTTGTTCAGGAGGAACGCCGCCTCCCTGGACACGAACGACTCAATCTGGTTCTCGGACCTCAGAGCCGGCAGCCGGTAGACGATCAGGATGACGGCAGCCACGAAGAGGCTGCCCATGAACACCAGGAAAATGAAAGCGATACTGGTGTTCTGTGCGAAGGTATGCACCGACTCGATGAGACCGGACCGTGTCAGGAAGGTGGCGAAGATGGTGAGGAGGAAGGTCAGGAGCACCAGGGACATGTTCCAGACCTTGAGCATCCCTCGATTCTCCTGGATCATGACGGAGTGGAGGAAAGCTGTGGCCGTGAGCCATGGGAGGAGCGATGCGTTCTCCACCGGGTCCCAGAACCAGTACCCACCCCATCCCAGCTCCTCGTAGGCCCAACGCATGCCGAAGATGACGCCGTTGGTGAGAAAGAACCAGGAGAGCAGGGTCCAGCGCCGCGTCAGGACGATCCAGCGGGAATCCAACCTCCCGCTCAGGAGGGCCGCCATTGCAAAGGCAAAGGGGATTGTGAAGGCCGTGAACCCCAGGTACAGGACTGGGGGGTGGATGGTCATCCAGTAGTTCTGGAGCTGGGGGTTCAGCCCCTGGCCATCCGCCGGCACGAAGCCCAGTTGCTCGAAGGGATTGACCTTGGCAAAGAGGAGGACGACCAGGAAGAAACCCAGGATGCCCTGGAGGACCCCCACCACATACGGCATGAACTCCCGGTTCCGGTTCCGGTTCTGGAACACGGTGATGGAGGCGAAGAAGGCGACCAACACAGCCCAGAAGACCAGGGACCCCCTCTGGCCGGCCCATAACCCTGAAATCTTGAAATAGGTATCGAGGTCACGATTCGAATACCCCGCCACGTACCAGTACTGGAACTGGTCAGTGAGGAAGGCGTTGATGATGCCCAGGGAGGCCAGGACCAACAGGATGAAGACGACGTGGACGCTTCGCTCCCCGCTGAGGACCAGTTCACCCCGCTTGTGGTATCCACCCACGAAGCCCATGACCATCCCCCAGAAGGCGATGGGCAGTGCGATCCAGAGGGCGAATTCGCCCAGGGCGGTCACTCAGCGGTCCCCTGTCCGGCGAGGTCGGCAGGAGCGGCCTCGTAACGGCTCCCGCATTTGGTCAGAAGGGTCTTGGCGTGAAACACCCCGTCCTCCCCGTACCGGCCTTCCAGGACCACCTCCGTGTCGTCGGTGAAGGTGTCCGGAAGGACGTTCCTGTACACCACCGGAAAGGCCACGTCCGGATGCTCGATGTCGTGCACCTGGAAGAGGTGAACGAAGTCCTCGTCGCCCTTATGGTAGGAACCTGAAACGACCTTGCCGCTGACCTTCACGCCCACGCCGTGGAAGGACCGATCCTGCTCCACCTTGGCCAGGAGCTCCGCGGGCGTCAGGTAGTAGACCATGGAATCGCTGATGCCGGTCCAAACCAGATAGGTCACCACCAGTGCGACCCCCACCAGCCCGACGTAGAACCGACCGTTCTTCATGCCGCCACCCTTGTTCTAGAAATCCGACTCGCCCTCGCGGGAACCTGGACGGGCCACCCTGACTTATCCGGACCCGAGCCAGGGGCCAGCGTTCTTCCGCCTGCCGACCTTCCTTGGAAACCCCATGGGTCAGGAAGGTTCCTCCGGGAAAATAACGCCTTTGAGATGAAAGTTCTGCCCCCCTGTTCAGGGGACCCCATGTCCCGGCTCCAGCGGAGATTTCCCATGGCGCCCGACCCTGGCTCGCCGCAGGGCCCACTCCGCCGCCGCCCGGGGGGTCTCCATCCGCGGCAGGGGAAGATCTCCGGGCGGATCACCCAGGACCGCCACTTCCCGGCCCATCTTGCGGGCCAGGGCGATCTCGGAAAGAGTTCCCCAACCTCCCCCCACCGCCACTACGGCTTCTCCTGCCCTCACAACCAGGACGTTCCTGGCCTCCCCCATGCCGGTGGCCAGGGGAAGACGGATC
>Ga0209498_1002581_pt1 | contig 10891 bp, 19 predicted proteins | sample WalLakDeSediment_FD_184131 | JGI IMG/M metagenome (GOLD analysis project Ga0209498, IMG submission 184131) | Lake sediment microbial communities from Walker lake, Nevada to study Microbial Dark Matter (Phase II) - Walker Lake 11/02/13 Deep... | ecosystem: Environmental > Aquatic > Freshwater >...
ATACTTTCCCTCCTTTTGGAGCTGGTTCATCGCCGCTTACTCTTCTGGATCCCCTCGATCGTGTAGTAGACCGCCATGATCATGACCACACACCCGATCAATGGCCCCAACCAGTGCTCCCGAGGCGGCTCTTCTTCCTCCTCAAGGATCCAGCGGCCCTCATATTCCTCGCTCATTGTCTGCTGCCTACTACTTCGGTTCCAGGTAAAGCCTCACGCCGCACTCAGGATACCCGGGCGTCACCACTCCCCAATCGTAATACTGTTTCGACCCATGCCGTGCTATCAAGAAGGGCGTGGTGGTGAGATTCTTGTATTGCACGTCTTCAGGATTCCTGACGACGTCGAGCTTAATATAGTGATAACCGAGGGGCATCTCCTTCAGATACACGGCGCGATCCGCGTATTTCAGCACATGCTCGCGTACCAGCGCATGCGTAGCGGCATCGAACACCGAAATCACCGTGCCGGGTTCCAGCCATATTTCCGCGAGGGTACCCTTCTCACGCCAGCCCGGCCGCAGAAACGGAACCGTGGTAGCCTCCTTGAGGTAGATGACCGTTGTCGTGGTTTGGTCGGGATAGACAGTCACCAGTTGGTCCACGGGATCGTAATCTACGTGCCTGGCGACGATCTTGTAGTTTCCCTGCGGAATATCATCGAAGAAGCACTGGCCGGCGGAGTTAGTTTTGCCATCGGCTATGACTATCCAGTTGCCCTCGGTGTAATACCTGACCCCTATTGACACACCCTGCACCACCGGGCTCGTAGTAACCTGAATTGCGCCGACGCCGAGTGGCTGCAGCTGCATATTGAGGGTGGCCCCCTCCAGGGGGATATTGACAGAGGACGCGGTAGCGTCTGCGTATCGCATATCAGGATCGGTGAACATGACCTGATAGGTTCCGGGGATGATGTGCTTCACCGTGTAGCTCCCATCGGATTTCGTTACGCCGACAGATCCCTTAACGTCCACCTTTATGCCCTTAATCGGCGCTCCTGTCGTGGCGTCAGTGACAACGCCGGTGAGGTCGGCAAAGTAGGGATAGAGGCGGATTCTAATGAGATCTCCGTACCAGAGGTATATTTGATACTCCCATGGCTGGCGGCCCTCATGGGTTACTCTGACGAGGTAGAACCCCTCTTCTATGTCCGTGAACTTGAAGTAGCCCTGGGCATTTGTCGTTGTGGAGGCATAGCCGACAATTTCGACCGTGGCGCCGGCAATGGGATCCTCCGGCGGCTCGGCGGCCACGACGTGTCCGTGTATGATCTCTTCAGGCTCGGCTGCAGCGTGTCGCCGTAAGAGGAGAAGGGCAAGCAAAGCCCCTATGCCTCCGGCGGCTATCGCGGCTCTACTCTTCCTTCCTTGCTCCATTACTCCTCCTTGTTGTCCACTCTCTTTAGAGTGTCTATATCAGTATGCCCGCGCCCGGTAGCTTGGGGACCAGGGACGATTGCTGCGCAAACAAGCCTGTCTTAGGGAACCCGAATCCCATGCCATATGACGCGTTGGTTCCCACCGCAACCCCGGGGTTGGCGTACTTGACGCCAAAGCCCACCCCCGGCGTCCACGGGTAGCAATGGATCCAGGGGGCAAGAGAGAAGCTAACGCCCACGTCCACTGTGTCATAGAAATCGGTAGCGGCAGCCCAAGCGGGCACCGCAATCCCGGGGTTGGCGTACTTGACGCCAAAGCCACCTCCCGGCGTCCACGGGTAGGCGGTGATATAAGGAGCGGTCGAATGGGCTACCGCTATGTCCGTTTTCCCGCAAAAGGCTACACCGTAGCCGGTTCCCGTAACTGCAATTCCGGGGTTGGCGTACTTGACGCCAAAGCCCACCCCCGACGTCCACGGGTAGGCGGTGATATAAGGGTTATTAGTGTGGGCGCAGGCTAAGTCAGTGGTACCGCAGAAGTCCACGCCATTCCCGGCGCCCGTAGGTTTCGTCCCGGGGTTGGCGTACTTGACGCCAAAGCCACCTCCCGGCGTCCACGGCCAGGCGGAGATGTAAATGAAGTTGGGTGATGCCCCACCGTGCCCTAATGCCACATCTCTGTCCTGGCAGAAGGCGGCGTCAAGGCCGGTGTAACCCGGCCCAACCCCGGGGTTGGCGTACTTGACGCCAAAGCCACCTCCCGGCGTCCACGGGTAGGCGGTGATAAAGGGAGCGGTCACATGGGCTACCGCTATGTCTGCGCTGAGTCCAAAAGCTGCACCACGGCCGTTTCCCGTAACTGCAATCCCGGGGTTGGCATACTTGAGGCCAAAGCCGAGATTACTCCACGGGTAGGCGGTGATATAAGGAGCCGTATCGTGAGCCACGGCGCAATCTGTATTTCCCGGGCAGAAATCCACGTCGTTGGGGGTCGACGTCGGCACCGTCACGGGGTTGGCGTACTTGACGCCAAAGCCCACCCCCGGCGTCCACGGGTAGTTGTGCACACGAGGCGCGTTAGAACTGGAGACCCCTACATACATTACGCATCCTTCTGTTTCGAGCGCAGCATAGCAGCTTCAATTCGAGCCTTGGGGGGCATCTGCTTTTCGGTGGCAGCGATAATGGTGTCAACCTCATTCAATCGCTTTGCAGTTTCTGCCCTCAAATGCTCTACCCTCTTCTTCCATTCGCCCTCGGGCAAGCCGTTCAGCATCTGGTCATAGCGCTCAAGATTCAAGGTATGGCAATATGAGTCCCGCTCCTGAGAGAGCATGAACTCAACGACAATCTCATCCTTTTCATCCTGGGTCATTAACGTATCCATGGTTATTCCCTCCTATATGCTATTGCCTTAGCTCACGAACCATATTCGGAGCCCGACCTGCACATCGTTGAAGTTGAGGCTGTTGCCATCGGCAAGTGCGTTCTCCCATTGCAGGTTGTAGGTGTCGTTTCCGTCCACTATTGCCGAGACATCGATGGCTCCTATTATCGCATCTCCGCCTTCGCGCTGATCGGCGTCAAGGGTGAACAGGTCATCGACAAAGTTGATAGCGTCCATCCAGGCGCTCGGTGTGCTATCCCGAACCTGTATCTCCTGGGCCCCATTCAGCTTATTGACACCACTGCTTTTCTCCGCCACTATTCTGAACTTGAAGAGGGCAACGGCTCTCCGGACGGTGACGCCTCCCGGCAAGCCGGCAACGACCACGTCGGGCAGAGCTCTATTTGTTGCCACATTGGTAACTATTACCTCTTCCACGGGAACGCTCCAGAAGTCCATCGGGTTCATCATTCGTCGCAGGTACGAGACCATATCCAACATCAGCTCACCTCCAAGAATTGATATAGTGCTGCATCGTCGAGCATAATCGGGATCGTTGACCCTACGGGAATGGTAAACACCTGGTCGTTCCCGTAGGATATATCTGTCGAGTTTCTGGCTACAGCCCGGTAGTGATAGAGAACTCCCTCTGCAAGGTTGTAGATTGTGGTGCTGAAGGTAATGCCGATAGCGATATTGCCCTGCGGTGGGGTTTCATTGCCATACCGAGTGCTGGTCCCCCACTCAAACCAGCCGGTACAGGGCTGTCCGCCGTCGTCGACCAGGTGCCCGTTCAGTGTTGCCTGTGCCATTAGCCTACCCCCGTAGCGGGCAGAGTAGCGACTACAGGTATTGAAGAGGGCTTGCCGGCGATGGTGAAGTCGTTGTCGGACATGTCTGAGTAGTGAGGAAGACTTGTACTGGTTATCCTGACCCGGTACTGCTGGGACGGCATCTTGCCCGGGTCTATGTGCCAGCTATAGTTTCCGACAGCGGCTCCAATGATCGTGCTGGCGACGATTAACTCGTCGAGGATCCCCGCCAGGAAGAGGTCGATTTGCACGTGGGTGCCGGCATCTCCTGTATGCGTCCACAATATGTTATAGGTCGAATCCACCAGCCAGACCTCTCCGCCATTGGGAGATATGACGGTTATAGTGGGCATCGGGTCGTCAAGGAAGAAGGGATAGCCGTCATTCCAGTAGACGTATTCCCAATCGAGGGTCCAAACCGTTACGAAGTTCCATCCTGCGGCCGTGTATGTAGCCTGGGTCTTTGCCTGCAGTGTTGTTAGGCCGGTCCCTCCATCTGAAATCGCTATCCCCGAGGACTCCATGTCCCAAAAGGAGTTGACAGGAGCTACACCCCCTAATTCACGGGCCCCGATCAAACCGCCAGCAATCCCGCCTAAAACTGTGCCGGTCGAATACACGTTCGTGACTGTGCCTTGAACGTCCCAAATTAATCCAACGGCCCCACCCGTGCGACTCCAAGACATCACAGGCCCCCTCGCAAAGCAGTTCAGAATATCGCCCCGCTGCCAGATTATTGCTACCAGTCCTCCCGCCTGGCTATGCGAGGTCGCTGAATGAGTGGCCTCTACGGATACGTTGGAATAGCACTGCTCCATTCTGCCCCCATCGCCGAAGCCCCCCAGTATGCCGCCGGCGTTGGCGGCCGTAGTCCCCGGAAAGCCCCAGCGGTCATTCCGAGCAACAATGCTGCCGGACCGGACATAGCATCTGTAGATCGTACCCCGGTCAATATAACCGACAACCCCGCCAATTTGGACGAAGGATTGTTCACCGTTGCCACGGCCGTAGTAGTTGATATTTGTGAGCCGCACATTCTGTACCCTGTTCACCCCGAAAACGGTGATAGATGAAATCAGCCCTAAGTATTGCCCACCAGCACTCTCTCGGTTGATATAGAGGCCGTCAATGTTGTGTCTATTGCCGTCCAGTTGTCCGCTGAGGCTCCTGGGCAGGAAGCCTTCAAAGACGCCGCGTATGGCATCCCAATTCCACCCTGCAGTCGGGGTTGCGTCAATGTCGCAGCCCAACTCGTAATAGGCACCAGCGGCGTATGGGGCGCCATTGGCCATATCCTGGAGGTCATTGACATCCCAGATCACATAAGGGTCTAACGCAGTTCCTGCTCCAGTCACCGTTGTCTCCTATTTGCCTATCAACTGGTGCCGAGTATCTTGGCGGCATAGAACTCAGCCTCGACGGTTGTCATAACACCACCCCCCTGCAGCATAGCGATCTCCACACCATACGTGTCGGGGATAGCGCCGATAGCAGCGCTTGGGTGATATGTTGGCTGGACGCCTTCATAGTGCCGTTGGTCGTGGAGTACCCACTCGCCATCAGGGATAACTACCTTCCTGATGCGGATATCTATTTCGTCGCCGGCCTGCATATTCGACAGGTTGATCCTTGCCCCTCCGAAGAGATAGGCAATAGTGGAATACGAGCTGTCGGTGTAAACCACGCCCCAATTTGGTTGCATGGTCTTTATGCCGGACTGCCCCGACCGCCTGAGGCTCAACAAGGGAGGTACCGATGTAGCACCGGCCATTATCCCCCTCCCTGACGCTTTTGCTCCACAGTCAGGCAGGCGAAGCAGCCCGCTGCAGTGGCGGCAATGTAGATCTGGTCCGCGTTCTCCACCTGGTAGGTTACAACCTCGTTGGGGAGAAGCGGAAACGACTGGTTGACGTTGAAGCACTCCGCTACCGTGGCTCCCACCTGGAGCCACCCGGGGTTTAGAGCCCATGCTTTTATGGCCAGCGACATGCCGCTGGGTATGAAGACGGATGGCAGTTGTGTTCCGTTTACATCGATCAGCACACGAAGGGCAGTGATGGTGTTAGCGTTTGCGGGCCAGCCCTGTCCTACCCCCCCATCTCCCATTTCCACCTTCGCAAGTATTTCCTGGACGGCCTCCTTGGTGTCCTCAGAGGTGGCGGCCATGGCCATGAGCAACTGGATGACCTCGTCAGGAATAACAAGGTCGCCCGCCTTCTGGCCCTTGAGCAATGCCCATGCCAGGCCGATCGCAGTAGGCACGCTTATAGCCAGTGCAGCCGCGCCTGCACTCTGGCGCTTGTCTTCAGGCATGAGTTACCTCCTTTAGCCGCAGACTATTACTTCCAGCCGTATGTCGATGCTCGTGCCAACGCCCAGGGCCACGGGGTAAGCCGTGATGGTGGCAAATGACTCGACGTCAATCAGGTCCGTTTCAGGGCCATAAGCCCCGAAGAGCCCGGTGAAGCTGTCAAGTGCAGGCAGCAGGGCAACAAAGGCACCGGCCACGCCATTGCCGATAAGCACAGTCGTGTTCCCGGCGGCGTTGTTGTAGAGGTTAACCCTGTGGATCCTGAGCGATTTGGTTCCCCGGAGCTGTCCCGCAGGCAGCGCAAACACTACTGCTGCATTGGCAGCTCCGGCAGCGGCCATGTTTACCAGCGGCCCGACCACGACAATTCTATCGTTCACAAGTAGTCCCATCTTTGCCCTCCTTAACCACCGATGCCGCGTCCCGAGCACCAGATGTGCGTGCAGGGCAGGGCACCGGACTTCAGTTGCTTGACCAGGTCGGCATTGGCATACGTCCCAGATTCCAGGTCCAAGGTGTGGAACCGATAGCCGATGGCTATGAGACGCACGGCGTTGAGCGCCACGGCATGCCCGTTGATGGCTTCGACTGCGGGGCGGTTGTCCTCCCACACGGCAATCTCAGTGGACACCAGGTTCGGGTCCCTGTTGACGATGTTCATGTCGAGGGGGACCTGGAGATTCCTCAGCTGCCACTTGGCCATGCCGGAGGGATGGTAGAGCCGTATCTGCGCGTCATCGATCGGGTACCAGCGGAAGAGCCCGAACTCGTTGTCCGGCATCTCGAGGTTGGTAATATCGGTGCGGCCGCTGGTGTTCAGCGCGGCCAGTGCGCCAATGTTCAGGCACTGGAACGGCGGGATGCCCTCGAGAAAGTCGACCTTGCGGTAGTATTCCTTCAGCATATAGTGGATGCAGACATTTTGGCCTTGGAGCGCAACGGGATCGACCAGTCCCACCTGCGCCTTGAAGATATACAGATCTGGCATATCAACCTCCTGTTTCTATCTATCTACGGAAATTGAGTGATCCTCAACTTTGCTACACCGGCGTTACGGTCGTGTCGGGTGCCAGTGTGATGATCTCATCCCCTTTTTCGGAAAGGGCGTTAACGCCGCCGGGATGAGACCTGCGCTTGGTGAAAACATCACCCCCGTACCTGAAGGCTTGTAAGGGTGCCAGAGAGGAAATCGGCACGCCCTTATCTCCTTCGCTGGAGACGGGCTCCTCCTGCCCGTCAGCTTCCTGGTCCACAATCCGTTCTACTTTCTTATACTTGGTCACTTGCGCCTCCTTGTGTTTCCCCCGTAAGGGGGAGGGCGGACTCGCCCACCCTCCCCCTTCAGGATTATGCCACGGTTATGAGCGACTCAGGGGCCAGCTTCTGGTAGCAGACATAGAGGCGGTAGGTCTCTGCAGCGCCCATGGCTACACCGGCGAAGGTGGAGTTGATGGCGACGCCCGCCGAGGCCACCACACCGATGTTGGTGGCGAAACCGAGCAGCGACGGCATCTGTACCGCCAGGGCCGGGGCGATCTTGGCGACCGCGACGTTGAGTGGCGACACTACTATCGTGTTGATGGCGCCCTCAATGGATAGCGCACCGGCGTCAAGGCCGACGGCACCCACTGCCAGGGTCGTTGTGGTCGCGCCGGCTTTTGCCGTGGTGTTGTACTCGATAAGCGCCCTGATCCAGACCGGCCCACCCACGATATTGAAGATATTATGGGCGCCGGCGGCGTAGAAAGCTGGCACGCTGTGCACCCAATGCAGGCTATTCTGCCATGCCTGGGCGATTAAGCCTTTCAGACTTCCCATAGCTTTTTCTCCTTTCTCCCTTTCGGGATACTTGCCTTAGATTGAGCTACGATTATCGACCTTATGTGCCGGCGGGAGGCCGTCGCCTCCCGCCGGGCTTTAGCTTACAGGACGGTTTGTCCGGCAGGGCCGAACAGGAAGTTGTGCAGGTGCACGTTGGCAGCGGCGCCAGTGGCGACGCGAGCCAATACCTGGACCGCGAACACTTCCTGCGGGTCGACTACGATGGGTTCGGAGAAGTAGGCATCGTAGACGAGCCGCGTGTTCTGAGTCTGCAGGTCGAACATGGCCTGCACATTACCGGCCGCACCACCCGTGCGGAAGATCAGTTCTGACACGGGGATGGGCACGGTTTCGATGGAGACGCCCCAGAACACAATCAGCCGGTTGATGAGCATTTGCGGAGCTGCCACAGCCTGAAAACAGGAATAGGCAGCGCCGACCGCAGCCAGTGGCGCAGTCACCATCTCATCAAGAGCGGTGGCAACCACGAAGTCGGTCCGGGCAGGCCCGGTAACGAGTTCGCGCTGGTCCACCGTGTCGGGGAAAGCCCCGGTCTTGATGTAGTTGTAGATATGCCCCACCCTCTGCTTGAAGCTCCCGGCAGGGATGCCCTGGAGTCCGGGGATGTCGGCATGCAAATTGCCGATACCCTTGACAGCACACCTCTCGAGCCCCGCGGAGAGGGCGTGCATCTTGTACTCCCTCTTATCGCTGAGGCTCATGTCCTCGACGTTGATCACGTAGTTTCTTTGACTCATCAGTGTAAACCTCCGTCAGAAGTCAAAATACGGGTTCGCCCTTAGAAGGCGTGAGAACCGGCCGCCTCAAACTCCGACTGGTACGTCCGGCTCACAGAGGGGCCAGCGTACTGGCTGACGGGCCGCAGTGCCATGCGGGATGCGGACGTCGACCTTCTACCGGCTCCACCCTGAGCCTTTACGTACTCGTACACATTGCGTGCAGTCAGAGGAAGAGAGGCTATGCCCATGCTCTTCAGGAACGGGCCTGCCTGTCTGCCACCTACGCCAAGCATCGCCGTCCCGTACCCGACCGCAGTCATGATGTACGAGGCCAGCTTGTTGTGCTCTGGGGCCACCTCGAGGGTGATCAGGTCGACCGCGACAACAGCGCCCGGCGCCAGCAGATCTGTAGTTGCATCTATGTTTCCGAACATAGTTCCTCCCGTTTTGGGTAGGGGCCGCTACCCTTAGCGCAAAGGAAGGGGCCGCCTTAACTTTGCGCTAAGGGCGCGGCCCCTTCCTATTCAGTTCTTATTCAGTTTAGGATTCCTCTGTCGACCAAGGCTTTTCTGTCGCTCTCGCCTCAGAGGTTATCAGTAAAATCAAACCACGTTGATGATCTTCTGTCAATAGATTAAAGGGATATCAATGCTTGTCCCCTTCAATATAGGCCCAATTCAGATACGAACTCAGCCAGCTTGAATACACGGAAGCCATGGGCATAAGCTGTGTCCTCCCCTCAACGGCATGGACCTCGACATCATTGAAGTAATGGACGGGCTCGTATCTTTTGGCGGCGTCCGCCAGAACCATCGGGGGCACGTTGGGTACGGTGCTCTCCATGATGTACTCTCCTTCCGGCATCCTCAAGGCGACCCAGGCGTGTCCGCCCGGTTTGCCGTTGTAGAGATTGCCCAGCGAGCAGTAGACCTCGCTGGTTGATAATTCGTTTCTCAGCAGGGAGGTGAGCAGAAAGCTCTTAACGGCGCAGTTTCCTACTCTCGTCTGAATGGTCATTGACGGGTAGGTCCAGAGGTCATTCTGCACTGACCACTTGCCGTTAATCCAGATTTTGCCCTTCACAAACGTGACGTACCTGACCTCATTGGCAACCCAATGCCAGCAGGCGACGATCCGCTCATCGGCAGCAGTTATCCCATTTGTGATATGTCTGTAGAGGCCGGTGACATCGGAGGCTTCGGGAGTGATGAAGTCGGTCAGCCAGCGCCCTTCGCCGAAAAAGCCCGCCGAGATGGGCTGGTCGTTTATCGGTACTACTGCACTCATTCACCCACCTTTACCTGCTTGGCCAGGTACATTGCCGCCACCACTGTGAAAATGACACTGATTGCCGTCGCAAAAACCACCTGATTGGTCGGCACCTCTTCGACCTGTGAGAACTCATTGGCCACAATTATGCCTGCCAGCCCGCCGGCAACCGCGCTGCCGATCGTGAAGATCTGCTGCCCTATGGTCGGGCGAAGTGTCCCTGATACTTCGATGCGCTGCATAATGGCACAATCCTATCCCCAGCGCTCACGGGTTTTCTTGGCCATATACTGCGAGCCGGCCTCGGTGCCGGCAAGTATGCTCGGGCCGGCAAGTATGCCCACGCCAAGGCCGATACCAAGTGTGAGCAGCCACGTCGGGATAGTTACGCCCTGGGTTATCGCCTCACTGATTGTGCCGCAGTAGGCGCAGCGCACCTGCGTGCCTTCATACCTGGGGTCGGGAATGGGATAGGCGCATACCGGGCACTTGATGCTGGCCGTGCTGGTGATATTGGGCATATTCACCTCCTGTAAAACAATCAGGGGCCACGCGGCCCCTGATCCTATTCAATTCGGAGCTTCGGAGAGGCTACCCTCTCCGCTATTCAGTTACGGTTACGAGTCTTTCCTTGCACTCAAGGCAGCGAGTACGGCATCGACGACGGCGGCGGCGATCGCATCCTTGAAGGTGCTCGTATGGGCGACCAAGTGAGCAACCTCATCGATGTTCCATTGCCTGTCGATGGCCAGGTCACTGTGGCGCACTGCCTGCTTGCCAACCATGTTTGCAGTCTCAACTGCGTTCTGGAGGGCTTGCAGTGCTACCGCCTGCTGGTTATTGAAGTGGACCTGCGAGTCGCTGAGAACCTTCTGCACATACGACTGGTTTTGCTTGATGGATTCCAGCGAGGATTGCTGGTACTCATCGTATGTCCGCTTCATGTTGGCGAAGGTGAAGTCGAACATCATCTTCATGTTCGCCTTCCACGCTTCGTCCATGCCGATTTCGTACCCTCTTTCTGTATCCTTGCCGTTCATGTGTTACCTCCTATGAAATAATCAGGGGTCATGTGGTGTCTGCTGTATAAGCTCATTGTAAGGGGGGGGAGAAGACTTGTCAACGGGTCGACAGTTCCTGCCTCATCAGGTCAAGCTGATGGCCTAACCATT